>Ga0316228_1000271_pt1 | contig 73280 bp, 74 predicted proteins | sample TBH18021metaG_FD_206005 | JGI IMG/M metagenome (GOLD analysis project Ga0316228, IMG submission 206005) | Freshwater microbial communities from Trout Bog Lake, Wisconsin, USA - TBH18021 | ecosystem: Environmental > Aquatic > Freshwater > Lake > Hypolimnion/Profundal zone | place: USA: Wisconsin... | reverse complement strand
GCCAACCGCGCCCTGTTCGAGCAGCGGCTCGCAGCCGCCGCGGGCGGCCCGGCAGGTGCGGCGCTGCTCCTCGTCGACCTCGACGGGTTCAAGCAGATCAACGACGGCCACGGCCATGCCGCGGGCGACCTCTGCCTGGTCGAGTCGGGCGCGCGCCTCGCCCGCATCTGCGTCGCCGCGGAACTCGTGGCGCGGATCGGGGGCGACGAGTTCGTCGTGCTGCTCAGGGACGAGCGTGACCGGGATGCGCCGGAACGCCTCGCCGACCGGATCATCGCGGCGCTCAACAAGCCCATCTGGCGGGACGGCCAGAGCTTCCGCCTGGGCGCCTCGGTCGGGATCGCCCGCAGCGGGGGCTGCACCGGTCCCGAATGGCTCGCGCGCGCGGACCAGGCCCTCTACGCGGCCAAGGCGGCGGGCCGCAACACGTTCCGGAGCTTCGACCGGTACGGCGGCACCTCGGCGGGGCCGGGGCGCCGCATCCCTCCTGAGGCACGCATCTGGATCGGGTGAGGACGGCTTTCGGGTCCCTGCCCCGCCCAGGCGCCGCCGCGCAGATCAGCGCACCGAGACCTTCACGTCCGACTCGTGCCCGATCCGTCGGCGTTGATCACGAGGAGGCGGAAGGTGTCGACGCCCTCGAATCCCGCCTCCGGCTCGTAGGTCAGGCGCGTGCCCGGCACCTTGCGGCCGTTGCAGGCGGCGAGCGGCGAGCCGGGCCCGTAGCGGGGGAAGGACTCGGCCGCCTCGACGGTCAGCTGCCCGCGCGCGGGTGGCGTCAGGGTGCGGACCACCACGGGGCCGATCACCGAGCAGTCCGGGTTGAGCGAGGCGTAGAAGGCGATGGCCCGCGCCTCGCCCTTCGGTACCACGCGCAGCAGCGGGAAGTTCGGGATGGTCTGTGGCGGAGGCGGAGGCGGAGCGGGCAGGGCCTGGGCGGCCGCCGGAGGGCTCGTGTCCGAGAGGGCCGGGGCCGGCAGGAGCGCGGCCGCGAGGGCAAGGAGCAGGGCCGGGGGCACGAATCAACTCCGCGATGGCTCGGGGAAGCCTAGCAGGCCGCGCCGCCGCGGACCCGTCACCGGAGCGCGACCGGGGAGGGCAGACCCGCCCGCGGGCCGTCGCCCGTCTCGCCCCCCTCCCCGGCCGCCCGGCCGGGACCGGGCTCCATCCCCCTGCCCTGCGGGTCCCCCCCGAACCGGGCGAAGCGCAGCGCGAGGCCCGGCAGGATCAGCAGGTTCAGCACCGTCGAGCTGACGAGGCCGCCGAGGATCACGATGGCCATCGGGCCCTCAATCTCGCGGCCGGGCTCGCCCGCGCCCAGCGCCAGCGGCATCAGGCCGAGCCCGGTGACCAAAGAGGTCATCAGGATCGGCACCAGCCGGTCGGCGGCGCCGAGGATCGCGGTGCCCTCCGTCCAGGGCCGGCCCTCCACCGTCACCAGATGCTCGTAATGGGCGATCATCATGATGGTGTTGCGCAAGGAGATGCCGAACAGCGTCACGAAGCCGACGATGGAGCCGAGCGAGAGCACGCCGCCGGTGGCCGCGACCGCCGCGACGCCGCCCACGAAGGCCAGCGGCAGGTTGACCAGGACGAGTGCGAGGTTGGCGCCGGAGCCCGTCACGACGGCGAGCAGCAGCACGATGCCGAGGCCGGCCGCGCCCGAGGCGATGAGCAGGTCGCGCCGGGCTTGGGTCTGCGCTTCCGCCGAGCCCGCGAAGGCGACGTAGACGCCCTCGGGCAGTTGCACCTCCTTGGCGATCTTGCGCTTGGCCGCCGCCACGAAGCCGGCGATGTCCCGCCCCACCACGTTCGCGGTCACCGCCTGGACCCGCTGCGCGCCCTGATGCTGCACCTGGTAGCGGCCGGTGGTCTCGTAGATGTCGGCGACCTGGGCGAGGCGGATGTAGCGCCCGCCGGGCGTGCGCAGGGGCAACTCACCCAGGCCCGAGAGCCGGCCGCGCGCCCGCTCGTCGAGGTTCACCAGCACGTTGAACACCGCGTTGCCCACGTAGGTCTGGCCGACCACGTCGCCCTGGTAGGCGGTGCGCACCGTCTCCAGCACCTCGATCGCGTCGAGGCCCCAGTGGCGCAGGTCCGCCGGGCGCAAGCTCGCGGTGATCTGCGGCATGCCGGCGGGCGAGGCCTGCTGCACGTCGCGGGCGCCGCGCACCTCGGCGAGTTCCCGGGCGACCGCGCGGGCCGCCGCCTCGATCCGGTCGAGGTCGTTGCCCACGAGGTTGACCACCACGGGCGCGGTGTAGCCGGAGACCGTCTCCTCGATCCGCTCGGTCAGGAAGGTCTTGAGCGAGAAGGCGGCGCCGGGAAAACCCGCCGCGAGCGCCCGGATCCGCGCCTCGACCCTCCGCTGGGCGGCGCCGTCGAGCCCTTGATCGAGATCGACGTGGATCTCGCTGTAATGCGTGCCCGCCGTGTCCTGGCCGGCCTCGGCCCGGCCGATCTGCGCGGCCACCGCGCGGATCCCGGGGATCTGCCTCAGCTCCGCGGTGATCTGGACGCCGAGGCGCTGCGATTCCTGCAGGGAGGTGCCGGGCGCGCCGGCCATGTGCAGGATCAGGTGGCCCTCCTTCAGGTCGGGCAGGAAGGTGCCGCCGAGCGTCGGCAGGAGCGCCGCGCCGCCGAGCGTGACCAGACCTGCGCCCGCGATCACCGCCCGCTTGTGGCGGCCGATCCGGGCCAGCAGGGCGCCGTAGCGGGCGCGCGACCAGACCATCAGCGGGGGTTCGCGCGGCTCGCGGACCCCATCCTCTGCCCTTTTCCCTGCCCCATCCTCTGCCCCTTGCCCTCTCCTGCCGAGGAGCAGCAGGGCGAGCGCCGGCGTCACCGTGAGGGCGACGCCGAGGGAGGCCAGCACCGCGAAGATGTAGGCCAGCGCCAGCGGGCCGAAGAGCCGGCCCGCGACGCCCGAGAGCGCCAGCACCGGCAGGAAGACCAAGAGCACGGCGACGGTGGCGTAGGCGACGGCCGTGCGCACCTCCAGGACCGCGTCGAGCACGATGCGGGCGGCGGGCGTCCGGTCGCCGGCGAGCCGCCGCTCGCGCAGGCGCCGGACCACGTTCTCGACGCCGATCACCGCGTCGTCCACCACCTCGCCGATGGCGATGGCGAGGCCGCCGAGCGTCATGGTGTTGAGGCTCTCGCCCGCCGCCATCAGGGCGAGCACCGCGGCGACCAGCGAGAGCGGGATCGCGACCGCGCTGATCAGGCTGGTGCGCCAGTCGGCCAGGAACACGAACAGCACGATCACCACGAGCGCGCCGCCCAGGCCCAGCGCCTGCAGCACGTGGCCGTTGGCGACCGCGACGAAGTTCGCGGGCCGGAACAGGTCGGGCCTGAGCACGACCCCTGCGCGGGCGAGCGCGGGGGCGAGGTCGGCGAGCGCGGCCTCCGTCCGGGCGGTGACCTCCAGGGTGTTGGCCCCGATCTGCGCGCCGACCATCAGCAGCACGCCGGGTTTCCCGTCGATGAGCGCGGCGCTGATCGGCGGCTCGGGCGCGACCCGGACGGTGGCCACGTCCGCCAGAACCACGCTGGCGCCGCCCTCGTTGATGAGGACGGTGCGGCCGAGCACCTCCGGGTCGAGGGCCTGGCCCTCCGTGCGCAGCACCACGCGCTGGTTCGGCGTGTCGACGAAGCCGGCGCCGCGCACGCCGGTCGCCTTGCGGGCGGCGGCCACCACGTCGTTGAGGCCGACCCGGAAGCGCACGAGGTCGGTGGGGCGCACCTGAACCTGGAGGGAGCGCACCCCGCCGCCGTAGACCGAGACCTGGGCGACGCCCGGCACCGCGAGCAGGCGCTGGCGCACGGTCCAGTCGGCGACCGTGCGCAGGTCGAGGTCGTCGCGGCTCTCCGAGGTCAGGCCGACGAGGAGCACCGTGCCGGTCGAGGAGGTCAGCGGCGTGATGGCGGGCGCCATCACCCCCTGCGGCAGGCGGCCGGCGAGCGCCGCGATCCGCTCGCCGACGCGCTGGCGCACCCGGTCGATGTCGCTGCCCGACCGGAAGGTCGCGGTGATCACCGAGAGGCCCTGGATCGAGGAGGAGCGCAGGGCCTCCAGCCCCGGAAGCCCGTTGACCGCCACCTCGACGGCCTGGGTGACCAGCACCTCGACCTGCTCCGGATCGAGCCCCGGCGCCTCGGTCTGGATCACCACGGTGGGCGGGGCGAATTCCGGGAAGACGTCGTACTTGGCGCGTGACAGGCCGTAGAGGCCGAGCACGAGGAGCGCGCAGGCCAGCGTCAGCACCACCCGGGGCAGGCGGACCGAGAACCCGACCAGGGCCGCCTGCAAGCCCTCCCGTGGTGCGCGCGGCTCAGTCATCGTCGTCGCCCGCGACGCGGATCTGGCTCTTCAACTCCTCCGAGAGCAGCGCCTGCCCGCCCCGGAGCACGATCTCGGTGCCGTCGGGCAAGCCCTCGACCACGTAGGAATCGTCCGACATCGGCGGGTCGGTGCGGATCGGGTGGCGCACGTAGGCCCCGCCTTGGCCGCTCCCTGGAGCGCCCTCCCCGATTGCGCGGTAGACCCAGGTGCCGCCCTGCCCGTGCACCACCGCGTCCTCGGGTACCAGCACGCCCGTCACCGCGCGCTCCGCGGGCAGGAAGGCCAGCGTGCTCATGCCGGGCAGGAGGCCGCCCTCGCCCGAGACGAGGTAGTAGAAGCTCTGGCCCTGGATGCGCGGGTCGGTGCGCGGGGCGGGGCCGACGAGGCGTAAGGCAACCCGCGCGCTCTGCGGCGGCACCTCCGCGAAGGCCGCCTCCGGGGCCGCGCTCAGGGACTCGCCCGGCGGCAGCGTCACCTGCATCAGGAAGTCGGCGCGCTCGATCAGCCGGGTGACGGCGGGCGCGCGCTCGACGATGGCCTTCCCGATCACCGCCCCCCATTCCTGCTGGGCGGTGGCGGCGAGGGTGCGGACTTGCGATTCCGCCGCCGTCAGCGCGGCCGCGTCGGTCTGGTAGGTGCCCTCGGCGGTCTCGACCTGCACGGTGGTGGCGTATTGCCCGAGGTTCCGCGCCCGGCGCGAGGCGCTGCCCGAGACCTCGGCCCGCGCCCGCGCCTGCTGCAGCTGCGCCCGCGCGCTGGCATAGGCGTTGGTCAGCTCGGTCACCCGGGCGAGGTCGAGCACGAGGCCGTAGGCCTGCAGCTCCTGCCGGTGGGGGAGGGCGCGGCGGATCTCCGTCACCAGCCCGATCCGGGCGCGCTCCTCGGGCGCGAGGCGCACCACCGTGCGGCCGTCCTCGACCGCCGTGCGGGATGCGGGCAGCGGTGCCTGGACGGGCGGGGCCGTGAGCGCGAAGACGTCGGCGGTGCGGGCGCGCAGCGCCGCGCCGGTCTCGGTGAGGAAGGCGGCGCCCGCCAATCCCCCGGCCAGGAGGGCCGCGCCCGCGAGAAGCACGGGGCGTCTGCGCCTCTGGAACACCGCAACCCTCCCCGCACGCGACAGGACCGGACCGCCCTCCCCCGCGGGATCCGGCGTGGCCATTGCCACTTTTGCCCGGTTTTTCCGACCGGATCTACCCGGATCCTATCCCGGCAGCGGCACCGCGAGGTGGAAATGCGCGCCCGGCCCGTCGCGCGGCGTGGTCAGCGTCGCGCCGAGCTGGCGGCCGAGGTTCGCGATCACCCGCATGCCGAGGCTGCGGGTGGCCCGGGCGATGTCGAAATCCTCCGGCAGGCCGACGCCGTCATCGGCGACGTCGAGGACGAGCCGGCCCTCCGCCAGCGCCGTGCGCACCCGGATCTCGCCGCCCGCCGGGCGGCTCGCCTCCGGATAGGCGTACTTGATCGCGTTGGTGACGAGTTCGTTGACGAGGAGCCCGATCGGGATCGCGAGGTCGGCCGCGATGCGCAGGGGCGCGACCGTGCAGACGAGGCGGTGGCGCGGCGCGCCGCTCTGCAGGTTCGCCGTCAGGGTCTGTAGGAAGGGCGCGAGGTCGATCTCGCCGGGGACCGCATCGCCCTCCCCGTCGCCCTGGCGCCAGAGCTGGTCGTGCACGCCCGCGATCGCCTCGACGCGGCTGCGCGCGTCGATGAGGGCTGCCCGCACCGCCTCGCCGTCCGGGCCGGCTTCCGCGCTGCGGGCCTGGAGCGCCAGCAGGCTCGCCACGATGGCGAGGCTGTTCTTGACCCGGTGGCTCATCTCGCGGGCGAGCAGGTCCTGCCGGGCGAGCGCCGCCCGCAGCAGGCTCTCGGTGCGCTGGCGCTCGATGGCGCCGCCCAGCAGGTTGGCGAAGCCCTGCATGAAGGCGATGTCGGCCTCGCCGAACATGCCCTCGCGGGTGTCGTCCACCTCCAGCACCCCGAAGGCGCCGTCGCGGTTCTCGATCAGCACGTTGATCGCCCGGCGGATGCCGTGCTCGGCCATGAGCTGGGGCGTGCGGAAGCGCGTCTCCTCGGCGAGGTGGTTCGAGATCACCGGGCGCCCGGTCTTCAGGGCGAAGCCCGCGGGCGAGGCGAGGTCGGCCCCGACGCGGGCGCGCCCGATCACGTCCGGCGCCCAGCCGATGCCGGCGCGCACCAAGAGCGTGTCCTCGGCCCGCAGGTATTCGAGCGCCTTGCAGAACTGCGCGCCCATCCCCTCGGCGCAGAGCTCGGCCGCGCGCTGGAGCAGGACGTCGACGTCGTCGCCGCGCAGGGCCTCGACGCCGAATTCGGAGAGGATCGCCTGCTGGCGCAGACGGAGGGAGAGATCCGCAGAGCACGTATCCATGACGGGCGGACCTTTAGCAGGAAGTGCCGCATGGTGCGACGCGGTCCGCGGCGGACGATCTCGCGAACGGCCCTTGCACGGTCTTCCGCGTCCCTTCGACGCTGCAGCCTCCGGCTCCCTCGCCCGTTGACGGGCCGACCACAGGAGGAGGCGCGACCATGGCCGACGGCACGCAGGGACTTTCCGACAAGGCACTCTCGATCTTCGCCTTCGCGGCCTACCATCGTCTGCTCAGCGGCGAGCGCGTCTCCTCGGTGATCCGGCGGGACGGGGCCGGCCACGAGGCCGACCCGGACGGCGTGGCCGAGCTGGAGCGCCGGGGGCTCGCCAGCGCGAGCGAGACCAGCATCGATCTCACCGAGGCGGCGCAGGACTTCACCGAGACGCTGGTCGAGGCGATGCGGCGCGCCGCGGGCGCGTAGCCGCCGACCGTCCGGGCGCCCGGCGGGGATGGCCCGGCTCCGTTGCGCCGAACGGGGCGGCTGCCGATGCGTCCGCGGGGCGCGCCGCCGGCCCGCGCCTGTCCGAAGCGCGCGAGGGCCCCGCGACCCGCATGCCGCGGACGGAGTGTACCGTTCCGCCCAAGCATCGCATCGGCGACGGCGCCCGCTCCGTCCGGATGCGGCGGCCATGCTCGGCGTCCGCGCGTCGCAACCCGGGCCGACGCCTGACTATTCGCCCGTTCAAAGCCGCTAGTATACTGGCATTTCATAATGCCAGCGCGGTGCCGTGCGCGCGCGCGCACCCTCGCGGCGCGAACATCCCCGCCTCCGAATGTCGAGAATCCCTTGCTCCCGCGGGGGGGTGTGCCGTTGCGTGACCGGCCGCTCTTTTGCCGGACCTGGTAGCGGCCCGCCTCGGCGGCCGAGTCATCCTGCGGCGCAGACGCGCATGGTGACGGCGATGTGCGCTGATCCACCCGAATGAACCTTGGATCAGGATTAAAACTTGAAGTATATTGGGGTGTCTTACCGCACAAACACAAGATAAAATCCGATATAGACCTCTCTCGTCGGCGGCGATCACCAACGATCGACGCAACTGATCGCACGAAGAGGATGGATTATCATGATGAAGCGCATCGTTACGACTGTCGCCATGGCCGCCGCCCTTGGTCTGCCGCTGGCCGCTCAGGCCGGCGAGGGCGGGGGCGGGGAGCGCATGGTGGCCGGCGGGGGCCACATGAGCAGCTTCGTCAACGACCCCTACCACGACCCCCGCTCCGCCTACTCGCAGCGCCAGGGCAGCGGTCAGATCCTCGGCGCGCCGATGCTGCACGAGCCCGCCCCCGTCGTCGCCCGCCGCAACGTCGTGTCGCCGGCCTGGGCCGCGGGCTGGTCCAAGCGTCCGGCGCGCTGATCCCAGCCGGCGATGCGGCGCACGACGTTCAGGCCTGCATCGCGGCGAGAGGGCCGCCCATCCAAGTCCTGCGATGGCACTTTCGCGATTTTCGAAAGTATCCGTCGCCCATCGTGATCATGCGGCGCGCCAAGATGCGCGATCTCTCGCACAAAGCGCCGCGCGTCACCGTCGACCTTCTCGCACAACGAGGATCTCACGTGGACAACATCATCCAGGGTATCTCGACCTTCAAGGGCCAGATCTTTCCCGGACAGCAGCAGATGTATCAGCGCCTGGTCCGGGACGGGCAGAGCCCGAAAGCCCTGATCATCGCCTGCGCGGATTCCCGCGTCTCGCCCGAGCACATCACGCAAGCCGGGCCCGGCGAGCTGTTCGTCTGCCGCAACGCCGGCAACATCGTGCCCCCGTTCACGCAGCAGAACGGCGGCGTCTCCTCGGCGATCGAGTACGCGGTCGTGGCGCTCGGCGTGCGCGACATCGTGGTCTGCGGCCATTCCGATTGCGGCGCCATGAAGGGGCTGATGACGCCCGAGGCGCTGGGCAGGATGCCGAGCGTCGCCGCCTGGCTGCGCCACGCCGCGGCCGCCGAGCGCATCGTCTGCGAGGCCTACCCGGCCGGGATGGACCCGAAGGAGCACCACCGGGCACTCGCCCTGGAGAACGTGATGGTGCAGCTCGCCAACCTGCGCACTCATCCGAGCGTCGCCGCCGCGCTCGCCAAGGGCGAGCTGACGCTGCACGGCTGGTTCTTCGAGATCGAGAGCGGCGAGTTGCTCGCCTACGACGGCGAGGCCGCCCGCTTCGTGCCGCTCGGGGACGAAGCCGACCTGCCCGTCGCCCAGGCCTCGCTGACCCGCCGGGTCGCGGAGCCGGACTACCGGACCGCCCCCGTCGCCGCCGCCTGAGGACAGGTCCATGCAGGCACTGTCCCGATCCGTGTCCCGATTCCTGCCGGCGGGCGCGCGCGCGAACCTCGCGCGTGGAAATCTCGCCAGCGATTTGCCCGCCTCCGTCGTCGTCTTCCTGGTCGCCCTGCCGCTCTGCATGGGCATCGCCATCGCGTCGGGCGTGCCGCCCGAGCGCGGCCTGATCACCGGCATCGTCGGCGGCATCGTCGTCGGGCTCATCGCCGGCTCGCCCCTCCAGGTCAGCGGGCCGGCAGCCGGCCTCGCCGTCATCGTGTTCGAGTTCGTGCGCCAGCACGGGCTCGACGTGCTGGGTCCGGTGCTGGTGCTGGCGGGCGCCTTCCAGCTCCTGTTCGGGGCGCTCCGGGTCGGCGGCTGGTTCCGGGCGATCTCGCCGGCCGTGGTGCACGGGATGCTCGCCGGCATCGGCGTGCTGATCGTGCTGGCCCAGATCCACGTGCTCACCGACGCGATGCCGCAGGCCAGCGGCCTCGACAACCTCGTGGCGATCCCGGCCGCCTTCTTCAACTTCGTCTCCGGCGAGGGCAACCGCTTCGGCGCGGTCGCGGTGGGGCTCGCCACCATCGTGGCGATGATCGGCTGGGAACGCCTGCGGCCGGCGAGCCTCCGGGTGCTGCCGGGCGCGCTGGTCGGCGTGCTCGCGGGCACGCTCGTGGCCACGCTCGGCGCGATGGACGTCAAGCGCGTCGAGGTGCCGGACGCGATCCTCGCCAGCATCGCGCTCCCCACCGCGGAGCTGTGGGGGCGGCTCGCCGAGCCGACGCTGATCGTGATGGCGCTGACCATCGCGGTGATCGCCAGCGCCGAGAGCCTGCTGTCGGCGGCCGCCGTCGACCGCATGCACGACGGGCCGCGCACGCAGTACAACCGCGAGCTCGGCGCGCAGGGCGTGGGCAACGTGATCTGCGGGTTCCTCGGCGGCCTGCCGATGACCGGCGTGATCGTGCGCTCCTCGGCCAACGTCCAGTCGGGGGCGAAGACCCGGGCCTCCACGGTGCTGCACGGCACCTGGATCCTGGCCTTCCTGCTCCTCCTGCCCTTCGTGCTGAAGCTGGTGCCGACGGCGGCGCTCGCGGGCATCCTCGTGGTCACCGGCTGGCGCCTCGCGAGCCCGGCCCACGCGCTGCACCTGCACGAGCGCTACGGCCTCGTCACGGCCGGGATCTGGCTCGCCACCCTGCTCACCGTGGTGCTGGTGGACCTGCTCTCGGGCGTGCTGACCGGTCTCGCGCTCAGCCTGGTCCAGGCGATCCCGGCGCTCCGCAAGGGGCCGCTGAAGATCGAGCACGCGGCGGCGGCCGAGCGGGCGGGCGTGCCGGAACTCAGGCTCTCGGGTGCTGCCACCTTCCTCCAGCTGCCCCGTCTCACCGAGGCGCTGGAGAAGACCCCGGTCGGCGGCGAGGTCCGGCTCTCCACCCACCGCCTCGCCCATATCGATCACACCTGCCTGGAGATGATCGAGGATTGGGCGAACCGCCGCGCCGCGGATGGGACCCGGGTCGCCGTGGTGGGCGGCTCCGGCACCCCGCACCGCAAGCTCGCCGAGGCCGTCGCCGCGGCCTGACCGAGCGAGCCCCTCCCCCGCCCGCGGGGGAGGGGCTCGGCCCTCGTCGTCGCGCCGTCATCCCCCTGTCAGACGGTTGCGCTCTGTCTCGCCGGCCCCATCCGCCGGCGAGAGAGCCCGATGTCCCCTCCCCTCACCCGCCGCCGCGTCCTGGCGACGGCCGCCGCCCTCACCCTCGCCCGGCCGGCGATCAGCCGCGCCGCAGACCGGCCCGCGCTCAGCCACGGGCTGCAATCGGGCGACGTCTCGGGCGACGGGGCGGTCGTCTGGGCCCGGGCCGACCGGCCGTCACGCGCCGTCATCGCGTGGGCGACGACCGAGAGCTTCCGGGACATCCGCGGCGGCGTCTTCATCGACGCCCTCCCCGAGAGCGACCTCACCGTGAAGACGGCCCTGCAGGGGCTGCCCCCCGACCAGGACATCCACTACCGGGTCCGCCTGCAGAATCTGGCCGAGCCGACGATCCTGGGCGAGCCCATCACCGGCCGCTTCCGCAGCGCCCCGGCGCTGGCGCGGGACGTCAGCTTCTGCTGGTCGGGCGACACCGCGGGCCAGGGCTGGGGCATCGACGAATCCCGCGGCGGCATGACGATCTACGCCGCGATCGCCCGGAACCGCCCGGACTTCTTCCTGCATTCCGGCGACACGATCTACGCCGACGGGCCGATCCAGGCGGAGGTGCGGCTCCCCGACGGCGGCCTCTGGCGCAACCTTCTCACCCAGGAGAAGGCCAAGCCCGCCGAGACGCTCAGTGAGTTCCGCGGCGCCTACAAGTACAACCTCCTCGACCGCAACGTCCTCGCCATGAACCGCGAGATCCCGATCCTGGCGCAGTGGGACGACCACGAGGTCACCAACAACTGGTGGCCGGGCGAGCCGCTGACCCGGGCCGAGCACCGCCGCAAGGGCTACGCGGACGCCAACAGCCTCGTGCTGGCCGCTCGGGCCACCCGTGCCTTCCACGAGTACATGCCGATGCGCTTCGAGCCGGCCGAGCCGGGGCGCGTCTACCGCCGCGTCTCGTACGGGCCGCATCTCGACCTGTTCCTGCTCGACATGCGCAGCTACCGCGGCCCCAACGGCGCCAACGACGAGACCGAGCCGAGCGCCCGCACCCAGTTCCTCGGGCCCGCCCAGCTCGCCTGGCTGAAGCGGGCGCTGAAGGCCTCGCGCGCCACCTGGAAGGCGATCGCCGCCGACATGCCGCTCGGGCTCGTCGTCACCTACGACACCGATGCAAGATTCGGCTCGGAAGGCGTGGCGCAGGGCGACGGGCCGCCGCTCGGGCGGGAACTCGAGATCGCGGACCTGCTGCGCTTCATCCGCGACCAGGACATCCGCAACACGGTCTGGTTTACCGCGGACGTGCACTACACGGCGGCGCACCACTACGACCCGAGCCGGGCCCGCTTCCAAGAGTTCGCGCCGTTCTGGGAGTTCGTCTCGGGCCCGCTCCACGCCGGCACCTTCGGGCCGGCGGCGCTCGACGACACGTTCGGGCCGCAGCTGCGCTTCGTGAAGGCGCCGCCGGCCGGGCGCCAGAACCTCTCGCCGGCCGAGGGCTACCAGTTCTTCGGCCACGTCGCGATCGCGGGCGCCACCGGCCAGATGACCGTGACGCTGAAGGACGCCGCCGACACGGACCTGTGGCGGACGGTGCTCGACCCGGCGTGAGACGCGCCGATGGATCCCCTCTCCCCGCGCGCGGGGAGAGGGGAACCCGCCGGATCCGCGCGGTCCACATGACGCGGTGTCAGGCCGCCGCCGGCCGCCCCCCGGCCGAGCGGCCCATCGCCACCAGCAGCCCCGAGATCGTCAACAGGTCGCAGGTCAGGCCGAAGGCCGAGCCGACCAGCAGGTTGTGGCCGGCCCAGGCCAGCGAGGCCCCGAGGAACAGGCGGCGCATGGCGCCGGCCTCCGTCTGCAGCCGGGCGCGGGTGGCGAGCAGCGCGCCGATGCCGGCGCAGGCCGAGGGCCAGCCGTTCCAGGTCGCGGCGGTCAGGCCGAGCACCGCCACGAAGCCGAGCCCGAAGAACGGCACGAACCAGGCCGGGCGCCGCGCCCGCCCGCCGAACCGGGCTGCGGCGAGGCTCTGCGCCACCGAGATCACGCACATCGCGGTGCCCGTATGGGCGCCGAGCCGCAGGAAGTGCAGCGCGAAGCTCGCCGCGCAGGCGGCGGAGGCGAGGAGGATCGCCTCCCGGCGCGGCATCATCCCGGCCGCGAAGCCGAGGAGGAGGCCCAGCGCCCCGAAGATGTCGAGATGGCCCGAAACGGTCTCGGCCAGGGCGAGGACAGTGTCGCGAAGGACTTCATGCGACAGGACGACTTGGGACGACATGGTGGGCTCTTGCGGCGCCGGATCTGCACTGTGACGAGACCCGAGCCGCTAGGCCCGCATGGTAACCGGTTCGTTAACGGGGCCCGCGGCGACGGACCGGTGTGGCGCCCGTGCCGCGCCCGGCCGTGCATTTGCCGGACACAATCGCCTAAACAGGGCGCTGGCGCGTTCCTGGCGCACGCCCCCTTGAGCCCGACCCCCGAGGAAGCCGGCCCACCTTGCGTATCGACGACACCGCCCTTCCCGGCCCCGCCCCGATCGGGGCCGCGCCGGACCAGCCCCCCGCAATGCCTCGGGAAGCCCCGCTCGCCATGCCGGTGCAGGATCTGGCGCGCTTCGATGCCGCCACGGTCCGCCGCCCGGTGGGGCGGCACGCCGCGCCCTGGGGCGCCCGGATCCTCGTCTTCGGCGGGGCGCTGGCGCTCACCGCCTATGGCGGCTGGCAGATGTACGAGACGGTCGCGGTGTCGGGCAGCCCGACGATCCTGCAGCTCGTCCTCGTGGCGCTCTTCCTCCTCACCTTCTCGTGGATCGCGCTCGCCTTCACCAGCGCGGTGCTGGGCTTCGGGGTGCTGCTGCGCAAGCGCGCCCCGCCCCCGGCGCCGACGGCGCTCGCCGGCCGCACCGCCGTCCTGATGCCCGTCTACAACGAGGCCACCGCCCGCACCTTCGCGGGGCTTGAGGCGATGCACGAATCCGTCGAGGCCACCGGGCTCGGCGCCGCCTTCGACTGGTTCGTGCTCTCGGACTCGACCCAACCCGACGCCTGGATCGCCGAGGAGCGCGCCTTCCTGGGCCTGCGCGACCGGCTCGGGCCCGACGCGCGCCTCTACTACCGGCACCGGCCGAAGAACCACCACCGCAAGGCCGGCAACATCGCCGACTTCGTCACCCGCTGGGGCGGGGCCTACGACCACATGCTGGTGCTCGACGCCGACAGCCTGCTCACCGGCGACTGCGTGGTGCGGCTCGCCGCCGCCATGGAGGCGGACCCGGATGCCGGCATCGTCCAGTCGCTGCCGCTCATCATCAACCGCAACACCCTGTTCGCGCGCCTCCAGCAATTCGCCGCCCGCATCTACGGGCCGGTGATCGCGGTCGGGCTCTCGGCGTGGTCGGGGCGCGACGGCAACTACTGGGGCCACAACGCCATCATCCGCACCCGGGCCTTCGCGGAGGCCTGCGGCCTGCCGGACCTCGCCGGCCGCCCGCCCTTCGGCGGCCACGTGCTGAGCCACGACTTCGTCGAGGCGGCGCTGATCCGGCGCGCGGGCTGGGCCGTCACCATGCTGCCGACGCTGCCGGGCTCCTACGAGGAGAGCCCGCCCTCGCTGATCGACGTGGCGGTGCGCGACCGGCGCTGGGCGCAAGGCAATCTCCAGCACAGCCGCATCATCGGCGCGGCCGGGTTGCACTTCGCCTCGCGCCAGCACTTCGCCACGGGCATCGCCGGCTACGTCGCCTCGCCGCTCTGGCTCTGCCAGCTCCTCGTCGGCATCGCGCTGGTGCTGCAGACGGCCTACGCCAAGCCCGAATACTTCCCGCAAGGCTTGGCGCTCTACCCGGTCTTCCCGCGCTTCGACCCGGTGCGCGCGCTCAAGCTCTTCGGGCTGACCATGGGCGTCCTGCTGGCGCCCAAGGTCCTGGGGCTGGTCCTCGCCCTGCTGAACGCCGAGCTGCGCCGGGCCTGCGGCGGCGCGGGCCGCCTCGTCGCCTCCTGCGCGCTCGAGATCCTGCTCTCGGCGCTGATCGCGCCGGTGGCCATGCTGATCCAGTCGGGCTCGGTCGCGGGCATCCTGCTCGGGCGCGACACCGGCTGGAACCCGCAGCGGCGCGACGACGGCTCGATCCCGCTCCGCGACATCGTCAGGCGTCACCGCTGGCACACCCTGCTCGGGCTGGTGGCGGGGGTGGCGGCCTTCGCCATCGCCACCTCGCTCTTCCTCTGGATGTCGCCGACGATCCTCGGCCTCGTGCTGGCGATCCCGATTTCCTGGGCGAGCGGGCAGCTCGCCTACGGCCTCGCCCTGAAGCGGCGCGGCCTCCTCGTGACGCCGGAGGAGCGCGATCCCCCCGCCGTCGCCCTGCGGGCCGGGGAACTCGCCGCCCGGAACGCCGAGGCCGGCCTCGACGAGGCCGACGCGCTCCACGCGCTCCATGCCGAGCCGGCGCTCGCCGAGGCCCATGCCGGGATGCTGGCGCCGCCCGCGCCCCGCCCGCGCGGGCGGATCGAGCCGGACCGCGTGCTGGCCGAGGCCAAGCTCGGAGAGGCCGAGAGCTTGGCCGAAGCGGCCTCCTGGCTGGGCCCGAAGGAGCGCATGGCGCTGCTGCACGACCCCGCCCTCGTCGCCCGGCTCGCGCGCCTGCCGCGGGAGGCGGGCGCGTCCTGAGGGGGGATGGCCGCGCCGTCTCAGGGCGCCGCCCTGAGAACCCGCCCAAGGGCCACAGGGCCCTCCGGGATCCCCCGAAGCCTCAGGGCGCGTAGGCGCGGGCGCGGGCCGGCAGCAGGGCGGGGCCGGCCAGGGGCTCGGCCGCCAGGGTGCCGGCCGGCAGGTCCGGCTCGTCGGAGCGCAGCGCGCGCACCGCGAGGTCGTCCCAGGGGCCGGCGAGGTCGAAGAGCGGGCCGGGCCGCGCGCCGGCCGTGCGCGGGCTCAGCTCGGCGCGCGCCCGCAGGGAGCGGTCGGAGAGCGAGAACCCGCCGCGCAGCGCCGCGGTCAGGGTCTGGGCCTGCAGCGTGGCCTCGCCGATCTCGCCGGCCCCGTCCGCGAAGCGGACCGAGAGGTTGACCCGCTCGAAGGGCGTGCGCCCGTTGCGGCGGGCGAGCGCGCCCGCGGCGACGCCGCCGTTGCGCTGGATCACGTCGGCGAGGTCGAGCCCGACGAGGGTTCCGCGATCGACCGAGACGGCGGCCCGGCCGCTCAGCCGCGCCATCAGCGCGGCGAGGTCGCGGCCGCGGCTCTCCAGGGCGAGATGCCCCTGCCCCTGGCCCTGCATCCAGCGCGGGGCGCCGAGATCGGCGAGCAGCGCGCCGAGATCGGCCCGGTCGAGCGCTCCTTGCGCCTTCAGCTCGGTCTCAGCCGGGTCCGCCTCGGCGGGCGCGAGCGCGACCCGGCCCTTCAGCGTGCCGCCCTGCAGGCCGGCCCGGTTCAGGGCGAGTTCCATCGCGCCGTCGCGCACCAGCACGCTGGCTGCGACGTCCTCGAGGGCGACCGGGCCGAGCCGGGCCGCGGCGGCCGAGAGCCTGAGGTCGAGATCGCCCCCGGTATAGGGCGCCAGCGCGACCGGTGCGCCCGCGCCGCCTTCCAGCGCCTCGGCGACCGGGGCGACCAGCGGGCCGAGATCCAGGCTCTCGGCGGCGAGCGTCGCCTGCACGGCGGTGCGCGCCGCGCCGAGAGTCACCGCGCCCGCGCCGTCGAGCACGTTCTGGCCGAGGCTGACGCGCAGCCGCGGCAGCATCACCGCCGGTCCTTCGGTCTCGAAGCGGCCCTCCAGCGCGAAGCTCCGGGCGAAGGGCAGCAGCGCCGCGTCGCGGCCGAGGGCGGCGAGCAGGCGGGGCAGCGCGCGCGTCTCCAGCCGGCCCTCTCCGGCGAGCCGCAGCCCGTCCGCGAACCGGGCCTGCCCGTCCGCCGAGAGGGAGCCGGCGCCCCAGGCGAGGCGGGCGGAGAACGGCGAGAGGCCGCCCGAGGCGAGGTCGGCCGGGTGCAGGTCCGTCAGCGCGAGCCGGACGGCCTCGCCCTCCCAGGTGAAGCTGGCCTGGGCCTCGGCGGCGGCGCGCCAGGCCGGCCAGGCGATGTCGAGATCGAGGTCCCGCAGCACGACCCGGCCGTCGAGGGCCGCGCGGTGCAGGACGACCCGGTGCGGGTGGCCGCCCCAGCCGGCCCGGCTCCGCTCGGCCAGGCGCCGCAGGGGACCGGCCCAGCGCGCGTCGTCCGCGCCCTCGGGCAGGTGCAGGCGGGCGTCGTCGAGGCTGAGGCTGCCGATGCCGATCCGGCCGCCGAGCAAGGCGCGCGGCAGGGTGAGCGGATCCAGCACGAGCGAGAGGCGGCCACCCTCCGCGAGCGGCAGGCCCGCCGCCTCGCTGAAGCGCACGCCGCGCAGGTCGAGGCGCGGCAGGGGCAGGAGGCGCACGCTCGCCGGCCCGCTCGCGGCGAGAGCCACCCCGTAGGCGTCGAGATCGGCCGCGACCAGGCGCAGGGCCGTGTCCGTCCCGATGCTCCAGGGCATCGCGCCCGCGATGCAGCCGAGGGCGAGCGCGGTCGCCGCCAGGGTTGGCCAGCGGGTGGAGAGCGGGGCGGGGATCGGGCGGTGCGGCGACATCGCGCTCCGGGCTTGCAGGATCGGCCGGATCGGCCGGGTACGGTGCCCGTTTCAGGCCGCCCCCAGCCGTCACGGTTCGCCCGCTCGTGAAGATGGCCATAGCCCCTTCGGTGCGCTTTGTCTGCCGGGCCGTCGCGGCAAAGCGTTGGCTGAGCCTTGGCCGAGCCTTGGCGGATCCGTGGCGGCGGCATGGTCCTTGTGAGCCCGGCGGAGGCCGGCATGCCGTGCCGGGCTGGACCCGCCGCACGGAATCGGGGACAGCATGGGATCTCAGGCGCCCGCCTCGCGGCCGCGCCGCCGGGAGGGTGTTCGAATGAAGAAAGTCTACGCGGATCCGACGAGCGCGCTGGCGGGGCTCCTGCGCGACGACATGACCATCATGTGCGGCGGCTTCGGCCTGTGCGGGATCCCCGACGAGCTGATCGAGGCGGTGCGCGCCTCCGGCGTGAAGGGCCTGACGGTCGTCTCCAACAATGCCGGCATCGACGGCGTCGGCCTCGGCAAGCTCCTGGAGACCCGGCAGGTCGCCAAGATGATCTCCTCCTACGTCGGCGAGAACAAGGAGTTCGCCCGGCAGTTCCTGGCCGGCGAGCTGGAGATTGAGTTCAACCCGCAGGGCACGCTCGCCGAGCGCATCCGCGCCGGAGGGGCAGGCATCCCGGCCTTCTTCACCAAGACCGGCGTCGGCACCAAGGTCGCCGAGGGCAAGGAGGTGCGGGAGTTCGACGGCGAGCACTACGTGATGGAGCGCGGCCTGTTCGCGGATCTGGCGCTGGTGCACGCCTACCGGGGCGACACCGAGGGCAACCTCGCCTACCGGCTCACCGCGCGCAACTTCAACCCGATGATGGCCACCGCCGCCAAGGTCACGGTCGCGCAGGTCGAGCACCTCGTCGAGCCGGGTGAGATCGACGCCGAGAACATCCACACGCCCGGCATCTTCGTGAAGCGCATCGTGCACGTGCCGGTGCGCGAGAAGCGCATCGAGCAGCGCACCACCCGCAAGCGCGCGGACGCCGCCCCGGCGGCCGCCGGCGGCGGCGCCGTCTGAGCCCGAACATCCCCGGCCGCGAGGCCGCTAGCGCGACGGCGCGCCGCCGCCCGTGCGGCGGACGGCGCGGTCGCGAAGAGAACGCGCCACACAGGAGATATCTCATCATGGCCTGGACCCGCGAGCAGATGGCGGCGCGCGCCGCGCGTGAGCTGGAGGACGGCTTCTACGTGAACCTCGGCATCGGCATCCCGACGCTGGTGTCGAACTACATTCCGGACGGCATGTCGGTGCAGCTGCAATCCGAGAACGGCATGCTCGGCATGGGCCCCTTCCCGTACGAGGGCGAGGAGGATCCGGACCTGATCAACGCCGGCAAGCAGACCATCACGGCGCTGCCGACGACGAGCTACTTCTCGTCGGCCGATTCCTTCGGGATGATCCGGGGCGGGCACATCAACCTGTCGATCCTCGGCGCCATGCAGGTCGCCGAGAACGGGGACCTCGCCAACTGGATGATCCCCGGCAAGATGGTGAAGGGCATGGGCGGCGCCATGGACCTCGTGGCGGGCGTCAAGCGCGTCGTGGTGGTGATGGAGCACGTCGCCAAGAACAAGGACGGCTCGGAGAGCCCGAAGCTCCTGAAGGCCTGCGACCTGCCGCTCACCGGCACGCACGTGGTCGACATGGTGATCACGGATCTCGGCGTCTTCACCATCGACAAGCGGGGGGACGGCGGCATGACGCTGATCGAGCTCGCCGACGGCGTCACCGAGGACGAGGTGCGGGCCAAGACCGAGGCCGCCTACACGGTGGCGCTGAGCTGAGAGTGCGCAGCTTCCCTCCCCCCTCTGCGGGGGGAGGGTGGCCCTCGCGTCAGCGAGGGTCGGGAGAGGGGTGAGCGCTTCAGGCACGGGCTCTGCCCTGCATGAAGGCCGAGCCCATGCCTGGAGCCGGGTTCGCCTCGCTCCGCTCGGCACCCTCCCCCGCAGAGGGGGGAGAGCGTCGCGGTTACGGATCCAGCCCCTCGGCCTTCCGCCGTGCCGCCCGCAGCTTCTCGATGCGCGACACCGAGAGCACCGAGGCCTCGTAGAGCAGCAGCATCGGCAGCGCGAGCGAGAGCTGGGAGATCACGTCGGGCGGGGTCAGGACCGCGGCGGCCACGAACACCAGCACGATGGCGTAGCGGCGCTTCTCGCGCAGGAAGGCCGCGTCGATCACGCCGATCTGTCCCAGCAGGGTCAGGATCACCGGCAGCTGGAAGGCGAGGCCGAAGGCGAAGATCAGCGTCATGATCAGCGAGAGGTACTCGTCGACCTTCGGCAGCAGCTTGATCGTGGCCTCGCCCGGCTGCCCGATCTGCTGCAGCGAGACCGAGAACTGGATCAGCAGCGGCATCGCCAGGAAGTAGACCACCAGCGCGCCGAGGATGAAGAAGACCGGCGTCGCCACGAGGTAGGGCAGGAAGGCCCGCCGCTCGTTGCGGTAGAGGCCCGGCGCCACGAAGGCGTAGATCTGCGTGGCGATGATCGGGAAGGCCAGGAAGCCGCCGCCGAACACGCTGAGCTTGATGTTGGTGAAGACCTGCTCGAGGAAGTGCGTCGCGATCAGCTCGGCGTTCTGCGCCCCCACGATCGAGACGTAGGGGTGCACCAGGATGTTGTAGATCTGGCGCGAGAAGAAGAAGCACCCGAAGAACATCACCACGAAGGCGATCAGCGACTTGATCAGCCGCGCGCGCAGCTCGATCAGGTGTTCGAGCAGCGGGGCCCGCGAGGCCTCGATCTCGGCTTCGTCCGCCTCGTCGATCATCTGTCGGCCTCCGGCCGAACAGCGGCCTCCGGCCGAACGACGGCCTCCGGCCGAACGACGGCCTCCGGCCGATGGCCTTGCGCGGGCGGGGCGAGGGGATCGGCAGGCGAGCCCGGGAGGGGAAGCGGCGCCTCCGGCGGGGTCTCGGCCAGCATCTCGGGCTTCATCTCCTGGGGCCGGGGGACGTCGTAGCGGCCGCGCTCCGGCGACGGCGCCTCGGCCGCCTTGAGCTGGGCGGTGGCCGCGGCCAGCGCGCCGGGTGCCGGCGCCTCGGTGCCGTTCGTCCCGCGCGCCTCGACCGCACCCTTGATCTCGTCGCGGATGGTCTGGACCGGGTTGAAGCCGCCGCCCGCGCCCTTGACCGTGTTGCGGATGCCGTCGACCTCGCGGCGGACCTCGTCGAGCTCGGCCTCGCGGATCGCCTCGTTGAACTGCATCTGGAACTCGCCGGCCATGCGGCGCAGCTTGGTCGTGATCTGCCCGACGGTGCGCAGCGCCTTCGGCAGATCCTTCGGCCCGATGACGATGAGGGCGACGCCGCCGATCAGCATCACCTCGCCCCAACTCATGTCAAACATGTGCTTGCCGACCTTGCCGACGGTCCCGCTGCTCGGGCGCCCAGAACCCGGGACGCCCCGGTTGGGCCTCGCGCGAAGCCCTATGGGACGTCGCGCCGAGGTCCTGCCGGGAGGGGCTTACACCACTTCGCGGCCGGCGGAAGCCCGATCCCGGATCAGGGGCGGATCAGACGGGCTTGCGCTCGCCGGCCGGCAGGTGGCTCGCCGGGACGGCGGTGCCGGGGCTGGTCTCGGCAGCGTGCGGGATGGTGCGCACGGGCTCGGCCGGCGCCACCGGGGCGGCCGGCGGCTGGGCGGGCGTCTCGTCGTCGGCCATGCCCTTCTTGAAGGCCTTGATGCCCTTGGCGACGTCGCCCATCAGGTCCGACACCTTGCCGCGTCCGAACAGCAGCATCACGATGACGGCGACGACGACCCAGTGCCAGATACTCATGCTGCCCATGGCAACCTCCTGCGCCGCGGGCGGAACCCCGTGCCGCGCGGCGACCGAACGCGTAATCGTAAGATCGCGCCGAACCTAGGGACGGGCCGGCCCGAACACAAGGCACGGGCGGCCCCGTGTCACGCGACGCGCGGCGGCGCATCGCCCGTCGCCTCCGGCCGCCGCCCGTGCGAAGAGGCCGCCCGTACGCTTGCCCGGGGACGACACGCATGGCCACGCTCGAACACGCGGAACCCGCGTCCCGCGACGCGCCCCGTCCCGCGCCCCCGCCCGTGACCCTGGGGCAGGCCGTCCCGGTCTGGGCGCGCGTCGCCGCCCTCTCCTTCGGCGGACCGGCCGGCCAGATCGCCGTGATGCACCGGGTGCTCGTCGAGGAGCGGCGCTGGATCTCGGAGGCGCGCTTCCTGCACGCGCTGAACTTCTGCACGCTGCTGCCGGGGCCGGAGGCGCAGCAGCTCGCCACCTATGTGGGCTGGCTGATGCACGGCGCGCGCGGCGGGCTGGTCGCGGGCGGGCTGTTCGTGCTGCCTGGCCTCGTCGCCATCATGGCCTTGAGCTGGATCTACGTGCTCTACGGGCAGGCCGGGCCGGTCGCCGGACTGTTCTTCGGGCTGAAGGCCGCGGTGCTGGCGGTGGTGGCGGAGGCGGTGCTGCGCATCGGCCGCCGGGCGCTGCGCGGCCCCGCCCTGGCGGGGCTGGCCGCCGCCGCCTTCGCGGCGCTCTTCCTCCTCGACGTGCCCTTCCCGCTCGTCGTGCTGGCGGCCGGGATCCTCGGCTATCTGGGTGCCCGGACCGGGCTGATGGCCTTCCGCGGCGGCGGCCACGGGGAGGCCGCGCCCGACGCCGGCGGACCCTACCTGCTCGGCGACGGTGCGACCCCGCGGGAGCGCGTCGCGCCCGGCCGGACGCTGCGCGTGGTGGCGGCCTGGGGCGCGGCCTGGCTCGTGCCGGTCGCCGCCATCCTCCTCGCGCTCGGGCCCGGCGACGTGTTCGGCCAGATCGCGCTGTTCTTCTCCAAGATGGCGCTGGTGACCTTCGGGGGCGCCTACGCGGTGCTCAGCTACGTCGCCCAGCAGGCGGTGGAGCATTACGGCTGGCTGAGGCCCGGCGAGATGCTGGACGGGCTCGGCATGGCCGAGACCACGCCCGGCCCGCTCATCATGGTCACGCAGTTCGTGGGCTTCCTGGCCGCCTACCGGGCGCCGGGCGCGCTGCCGCCGCTGCTGGCCGGCACGCTCGGGGGCCTGCTCACCACCTGGGTCACCTTCGCGCCCTGCTTTCTCTGGATCTTCGCGGGCGCCCCTTACGTCGAGCGCCTGCGCGGCAACCGGGCGCTCTCGGGCGCGCTCGCGGCCATCACCGCGGCGGTGGTGGGGGTGATCCTCAACCTCGCGGTCTGGTTCGCCCTGCACACGCTGTTCGGCGCGCTACGCGCGGTCCGCCTCGGGCCCCTGCAGCTCGACCTGCCGGTCTGGTCGAGCCTCGATCCCTACGCCCTGGCGCTGGCGCTGGCCGCGATGCTCGCCCTGTTCCGCTTCAAGCTCGGGGTGCCGACGGTGCTCGCCGCCTGCGCCGCGGCCGGCCTTGCCCTGCGGGTCCTCGGACTGGTCTGATCCCGGGATCCCGAAGGGTGGACCACCCTTCGGCGGGGTTCGGGGCGGCGCCCCGAGATCGGCTTCGCCGAACGACCAGGGCCAGAATCGGGACCCTTGCCTGGACCCGCGAGAGGTCTCGACCTCTCGACTCCGGGACGGGCCGCTCAGCGGTGCGCGAGGTAGTAGGACAGGGCCGTGATGTCGTCCTCCGACAGGCCCTGCGCCACCTCGTTCATCGCCGGATCGTAGCCGGCCCGGGCGCCCGACTTGTAGGCGCGCAAGGTCGCCAGCAGGTAGTCCTCGCGCTGGGCGCCGACGCGCGGGATCTGGTCCTGGCCGGCGAGATCCGCCCCGTGGCAGGAGCCGCACTGGTGCTTGGCGGCGAGCGCCTTCGCCGCCTCCATCCGGGCCGGGTCGGGATTCGCCTCCGGCTTCGGCGCCGGCAGCTTGGCGACCGCATCGCCCAGCGTGCGCAGGTCGTCGTCCGAGAGCCCCTCGGCCATCGCGTTCATCGGATCGGCGACCCGCTGCCGCTCGCGGAACAGGTAGAGCTGCGTGACGACGTAGTCCGCCGGCATCGCGCCGAGCGAGGGCACGCCGGGATTGGCCGAGGTTCCGCTCTCGCCGTGGCAGGCGAGGCAGGCCGGCAGCCGCTCGGCCGCGCTCTCGGCGAGTGCCGGGGCGGTGAGGAGGGCGAGGAGGCAGAGGGCGGGCGGCGCGAGAGGGCGCATGGGTCGGGGTCCTGTGTTGATGCGGCGGCGTCGCCTCGTCGCTCTCCCTCCCCCGCAGAGGGGGGAGGGAGCGCGCGTGCGCCTCAGCGCGCCGCGCTGATGCGGTAGACCGCGCCGTTGTAGTCGTCCGAGACGAGGAGCGCGCCGTCACGCGCCACCAGCACGTCCACGGGCCGGCCGACATAGCGGTTGTCCTGCAGGAAGCCGGTCAGGAACGGCTCCAGGCTCGCCATCTTGCCGTCGGCCCCGAGACGCGCCACGACCACGTCGCCGCCGAGCTTCTGCGTCTTGTTCCACGAGCCGTGGCGGGCGATGAAGATCGCGTTCCTGTAGGCCTGCGGGAACTGCTCGCCCGTGTAGAAGCGCATGCCGAGCGCCGCGGTGTGCGGCCCGAGGAGGCCCGCCGGCGCCGTGAACTCCGCGCAGGAGCGGCCCCAGCCGTATTCCGGGTCGGTGAAGTTGCCCTGGTGGCAGAACGGGTAGCCGAAATGCTGCTTGCCCGGCTCCGAAAGCACGTTCAGCTCGTCGTTCGGGATGTCCTCCGAGACCCAGTCGCGGCCGTTGTCGGTGAAGGTGAGGTTCTTCGTCTGCGGGTTCCAGTCGAAGCCCACCGTGTTGCGCACGCCGCGGGCCACCACCTCGACGTTCTTGCCGTCGAGGTCCATCCGGCGGATCTGGGCGTGGGTGTCGGGCGGGTTCAGGATGTTGCCCGGCGCGCCCACCGGCACGTAGAGCTTCTCGTCCGGCCCGATCGCGATGAACTTCCAGCCGTGCGCTTCGTCCTTCGGGAAGTCGTCGCTGACGAGGACGGGCTTGCCCGGCGCGTCGAGGTTGTTCTCGATGTCGTCGAAGCGCCAGATCTTCGAGAGCTCGGCGACGTAGAGCGCGCCCTTGTGGAAGACGACGCCGTTCGGCCGGTGCAGGCCGGTGGCGATCACCTTCACCTCCTGCTTCCCGTCCACGGTGCGCACCGCGTAGACCCGGTCGAGCGAGCGGGTGCCGACGAAGAGCGTGCCCTTGTCGCCCTGCGCCAGCGAGCGGGCGTTGGCGAGCCCGCTGGCATAGACCTCGATCTTGAAGCCGTCCGGCACCTTCAGCTTGTCGAGGGGCAGGCGGGCGGCCGGCGTCGGCAGCGGCGGGCCGGCGATCGGGGCGAGCTTGGCGGCCTCGCCGCCCTCGGGCCGGCCGTAGAGGGCCGAGCCGCGGTCCTGGGCGGGCGCGGGGGCGGCGGCGGGCTTCGGCGTGGTGCCGTCCGTGCTGCCAGGCGTCGGCGTGCCGCTCGGCGCCTGCTGCGCCCCGGCGGGCCCGAGGGGCAGGAGCAGTCCGGCCAGAAGCAGTCCGGTCAGGCGTGCGGAACGCGGCATCGATGGCGTCTCCTCTTGTGCGGCAAGGCCCGAGGCCTCCCATCCCGCGCCGGGCCTTACAACCCCAGAACTGGTAAATTCACGTCGTGATTGTGTCTCTCTGTCACCTGCGCACAGGCGAGGCGCCCCGGGCGGAGCTTGGCGGCACCGGCCGGCTCCGGCATCGTCGCGGCCGGTACAGCGGGGCGTTTCAAGGATCCGCGCTGGCGTTCGGGAGGTTGCGCGTGGTTCTGAGACGTCTGGTGTCGGCGCTCGCCCTGGTGGGGCTCGCCTCCGCTTCCCTGGCGCAGGAGGCGCCGCAGCCCCCGCCCCAGCCGCTGCCGCGGGCTGACCCGGCCGCGATGGGCTTCTCGCCCGAGCGCCTCGCCCGCATCGGCACGGTGCTCGACCGCGAGGTGGCGGAGGGCCGGATGCCCGGCGCCGTCCTGATCATCGCCCGCGAGGGCCGGGTCGTGTTCCACGAGGCCTACGGCTTCCGCGACAAGGCGGCCGGCGCGCCGATGCCGCGGGACGCGCTGTTCAACATCGCCTCGATGACCAAGCCGATGACGGCGGTCGCGGTGCTGGGGCTGGCCGAGCGCGGCGACCTCGTCCTCGACGATCCCGTGAGCGCCTACCTGCCGGGCCGCTTCGCCGACCAGCGGGTCGCGAGCCTCGACCTCGCGGGCAAGCTCGCCGGCACGGTGCCGGCCGCGCGGCCGGTCTCGCTGCGCGACCTCCTCACCCACACCTCGGGCCTCGTCTACGGCGGGCGCGGCACCACGGAGGTGCACCGGATGCTGCCCGCCGGCAGCGTCGCGGCGGCCAAGGACCTCGACGGCGACCGGTTCCTCGACGCGCTCCAGGCCGCGCCCCTGCTGCACCAGCCGGGCACGGTCTGGGATTACGGCTTCGGCCTCGACGTCGCCGGCCTCGTGGTCGAGCGCCTGACCGGCCGCACGCTCGACGCCTACCTCGCCGAGACCGTGTTCGGCCCGCTCGGCATGCGCGACACCGGCTTCGTGATCCCGCCCGGATCCGCGGACCGCTACGCCCGCGCGCTCCCCGAGGATCCGGCGACCGGCAAGCCGCAGGTTCTGGAGCCCGACGCGACCCGGCCGACCCGGTTCGCCTGCGGCGGCGGCTGCGCCGTGTCGAGCGCGGAGGATTACCTGCGCTTCGCCCTGGCGCTGATGAACGAGGGCGAGCTCGGCGGGCGCCGGGTCCTGAGCCCCGTCTTCACCCGCGCCATGCTCACCGACCAGCTCGGTCCCGGCGTGCGCAACCTCATCGGCAACGCCGACCCGACCCGGGCCGATTACGGCTTCGGGCTCGGGCTCGCGGTGCGCACCCGGCCCGGGGTGGTGCGGCTCCTCGGCTCGGTCGGCGACTTCTCTTGGCCGGGCTCCAGCGGCACGAACTGGTGGGTCGATCCGGGCCGCAAGCTCGCCGTGGTGTTCATGGCCCACACGCCGGGCACCGCCCGCTGGCGCTACCGCTACCTGATCAACAGCCTCGTCTATCAGGCCCTGGAGCGGTAGGGGCCCCGTCCGGTCCCGACTCAGGGCCCGGTCGCAGCGCGTCGAGATCGGGCCGGAGCACCACGCTCTCCTGCTCGTTCGGGTCGGTGCGGGCGATCACCGCGGTGCAGGGCTCGGTCGGGCTCGGGTTGTAGGGCAGGTGCGGCACGCCGGCCGGGATGTAGAAGAAATCTCCCGGCGCCACCGTGGCGTGGTGCTCCAGCCGCTCCCCGTACCAGCAGCCGGAGGTGCCGCCGAGCGCGTAGATCGCGGTCTCGTGGTCGGCGTGCAGGTGGGCCCGGGCGCGGGCGCCGGGCGGGATCGTCACGAGCTGGAGATGGATGCCCCGCGCGCCCACGCTCTCGGCCGAGATGCCGACCGCGTAGTCGAGCCCCTGCTTGCCCGTGAAGGTCGCCCCGGCCCGGACGAGGCGGCAGCCCGGCGACCCGGACCGGGGGGCGCCGCCCCCGGGCGGGACCGCGTCCCCGGGTGGGGCGGGTGGCTCGTGCGCGATACGGTTCATGATCCCCTCCTCGCGGTCTCGGGGGTGCCCCGGCGTAGGGATGATGCGCCCGTCGGCGCGTGCGGGGAAGCGGGCGCGGTCGTCGTCGGGCACGGTCGTCGTCGAGCTCGGTCGTCGTCGGGCATGGGTCCGGCAGCGGGCGTCGGCCGTGCCCGCGAGGCCTCGCGAGGTCGTGCCGGACGGGCGCGCGCGAAGGTGCACGGGTGGGGCGGCGCATCGGGCTGAATCCGGATTTCCTCCGCGGCCAAGCTGAAACCATCGGCAGGCACGCACATTTCTTGAGGCAATCTGTCACAAGACGGAGCCTTGCGCTGGCGCGTCCGGAGGATGTGCCCTCGGCTCCGGTTCGAGACCGGAAGCGGCGGGGAAGGCGTCGCTCCGGAAGGAGCTTTCATGCGCCACTGCGCCAGCCTGAGCCCGAACCGATCGAGCACCACCAGCGATCCGCGTCTGAACGGCATCGGCCACGCCCTGGAGGCGCTTTACGCGCCCGTGCTGCAGGCGGGGCTGCCGGAGGCCTGGCTGCAGCTGCTGGATCGGAACGGCGCGACGCGCGGCGGAGAGACGGAGAGAGGCGATGGGGGTGGATCGGCGGGAGAACCGGCGGGCGGGCCAGGGGCCGTTGCCCAGAATCACTCACACCGCCATCACCCACACCGCCCCGCTGGCGCTCGTCGTCGATGAGAGCCCGGCCGCCCGGGACCGGGCCGCACTCCTGCTGGCGGAGACCGATCTCGACCCGATCACCTGCGCCAGCGGCGAGGCGGCGGTGGCCGTGCTGCGGCGCTGCGGCGACGACGTCGCCCTGGTCCTGACCGGCGCCAGCCTGTCGGGGGTGATGGACGGCTCCCGGCTCGCGCGGGCGGTCGGCCGGCACTGGCCCGGGATCCACCTCGTGGTGGGCCGGGACGAGGCCTGCACCCTGCCCCCGGAGGCGGTGCGCCTGCACCGGCCCTGGCTGCCCCTCGACCTCCTGGTCCAGGCCCATCGGGCCGCCCGCGCGGCGCGCGGCCGGAGCCGTTCCCGGATCCCCCGCGACCGGCTCTCGGTCAGCGTCGTCGCATGATGGTGTCGGGAAACCGGCGTCCCCTTCCCCGCATCATGCGCTCGGCCCGCTCCGGGCGGCTTCCATCCTAGCCGCCCGCCTTCACCCGGCGGCACTCCGTCTTGAGGTAGGCGGTCCGGCCGATCTCCTCGCGCAGGTCCGTGCGGGCGATGATCTCCTGCCAGCCGCTGGTGCAGCCGAGCTCGTTGGCGACCTTCACCTTGCGCACCTCGATGGCCCGGTCGTCGGTGCACTCGGCCTGCGCGAGCCCGTTGGCGCAGACCAGCACCACGGCGATGAAGCTGTTCATGGGGCCTTCCTCCCGGCCGCGTCCGTTCTCAAGGCGGCTCTTGTTCCCGGGAAGCTAGCGCCGCGGCGGTACCGGGCGAGCGGGAGGCCCGCGGCACGCGCCCGCAGCCCTGTCCCTCACCCGACCTCCACGACGAGATCCGGCCTGAAGGTCCGGCCCTCGACCGGGTTCGCCACCCAGCGGCAGCGCCCGAGCCGCATGTCGTGGCCGGCGTGGAAATGGCCCGAGATCCAGAGGTCCGGGCGCTCCGCCTCGGGCAGGTCGTCCAGCACGGTGGTGGCGTAGAAGGCCGGCACCCACCAGGGCACGCCGGGCGCCTCCCGGTAGGCGTCGGCCGCGCGCGGGCTCGCCGGGTGGTGGGTGATCGCGACCGTGGGGCCGTCATGCGGCCGCGCCAGCCCCGCCAGCAGGTCGGCGCGCTCGGCCGCGTGGGCCCACATCGCGTCCGCCGGCTGCCAGGGCGTGCCGTCGGCGTTGCGGATGGAGCCCAGATACTCGCGCGAGCCCGTGACCGGGTCGGTCATCCGCGCGGCGGCGTAGGCGATCGGATCCTGCGGCCGCTCGGGCGCGTCGGAACCGAGCCAGCGCCCGGCGAGCGACCAGTCGCTCCACAGGGTCGCGCCGACGAAGCGCACCCCGTCGATCACGCAGGCGCCGCCCCGCTGCAGCAGGTGGATGCGGGCCCCCGCCCCGTTCAGGCGCACGACCTCCGCCTCCAGCGCCGCCAGGAGCTGGGGCGCGGTCCGGCCGTCGCCGGTTGGGGCGTAGCGCTCGTGGTTGCCCGGCACCAGCACGACCGGGCGCCCCCGCGCGAGGTCGAGGAGGGCGGCGAGCCCGCGCTCGGGATGGCCCTCGTGGAGGTCGCCCGCGCAGGCCAGCACGTCGAAGGGGGCGGTGGGCGCCGGGATCAGCTCCGGCCGGCGCCGCTCGAGATGCAGGTCGGAGATCGGGAAGAGGCGCATCCTACGCTCCTCCGGCCGCACGCGCGGCCCGCCGCTCGGCCCGCGCCGCCCGGAACACGTCGCCGGCCGCGTCCGCGTTGATCACCGCGATGCCCGCCGCCGCGACGAGGTCCGGCCAGGGCGAGGCCCAGAACACGGTGACGAGGCCGGCCGCGATGATGGCGAGGTTGGCGTAGGCGTCGTTGCGCGCCGAGAGGTAGGCCGCCCGGGTCAGGCTGCCCGAGCCGTGCCGGTGGCGCGCCAGCATCAGCGCGCAGGCGAGGTTGACCGCGAGCGCCCCGAGGCCGGTCAGCGTGAGCGGCAGCGGCGCCGGGGCGGTGAAGTCCGCGAGCTTGTCCCAGGCGGCCCAGGCGGTGGCGAGCGCCGGCACCAGGAGGATGAAGGCCATCACCGTGCCGAGCCGGGCGCGGTTGGCCGCCGACCAGCCCAGCCCCGCGAAGATCAGCAGGTTGATCGCCGCGTCCTCCAGGAAATCGAGGCTGTCGGCGATGAGCGCCACCGAGCCGATGGCGAGCGCCACCGCGATCTCGATCCCGAAATAGCCGAGGTTCAGCGCCGCCACGCGGGCGACGACGGGGCGGAGCGCGGGGGTGGGGGCGGGCTTCGGCACGGGCGGGTCCCTGGAACCGGCGCCTCTTGGCCGATGCGGCCCGGCCTGTCGAGGGCGTCGGTGCGGCGCACACCCCGCGGCCTTCGGTCCCGGCCCGCGATGCGCCGGCCGCGCCGCTCGGCCGGCGCCGCCTCAGGGTTCGACCGCGCGATCCGCCCCGCTCGCCGCGCTCGCCCCGGCGGGCGGCGCGCCGGCCTGGAACCTACCGGCGGCCATGGACAGGGCGGCGTGGACCCGCGGGTCGCGCTGCGAGAGCGGCATCGACCAGTGCCCGGGCAGGGCGATGTCCGCCGGCACCCGGATGGACACCGCGGGTCCGCGCGCCGGGGCCGCCGCGCGGGGCGGGGGCGCCGCGTCGGCGGGCGGGCTGCGCGCGGGGCGGCGCAGGCCCGCGACCGCGAAGGCGCCGAGCGCCGTCACGAGGCAGCCCGAGGCCGTCGCGATGCGCTCCGGGCTCGGGGTCTCGCCGAGCATCAGGGCGGCGAGGCCCGTCACCGCGAGGGTGGCGCCGATACGTCCGGGCGAGAAAGGATCGGGGTCCTGCATGCAGACCCTTGTCCGATACGGCGATTGCGGGCTTGTGAAAGCGATCCGTCGAATTGGACCAAAGTCCGCTGCGGAGCTGCGTGGCCGGAGGCTGGATTCGCGACGGCAGCTGTGCGAGGCCAGCGTCAGGCGCCGACACGGGCGCGATCGTCTCAAGGGAGCCTGCCCGATGTTGCCCGAGCTGCGCGTTCTGTACTTCGAGGATCTGGAGGTCGGCCTCTCCGAGACCCTCTCGAAGGTGATCGCCTCCTCCGACGTGGTGGGCTTCGCCGAGATCACCGGCGACCGCAACCCGATCCACCTCTCCGAGCACTTCGCCGCGCGCACGCCCTTCGGCACCCGCATCGCCCACGGGCTCTACACGGCCGGCCTGATCTCGGCGGTGCTCGGCACGCGCCTGCCCGGCCCCGGCGCCGTCTACATCAGCCAGACCCTGAACTTCCGCGCGCCCGTGCGCATCGGCGACACCGTGGACGTGACCGTCGAGGTCGCCGAACTGGTGCCCGAGCGCCGCCGCGCCCGGCTCAAATGCACCTGCGCGGTCGCGGGCGAGATCGTGCTCGACGGCGAGGCCCTGGTGAAGGTGCCGACCCGGGCCGAGGCCGACCCGCTGGCCAGCCGCCAGAAAGCGTGACCGGTCCCATGCAGGGCGCCGCCCTGCACCCGCCAGAGGCCTCGGCCTCTGGACACCGGGACTGATGAGCCCCGTGACGCCCGTCGCGATCGTCGATCCGGCCGACCCGCGGCTCGCGCCCTACGCGGCCATGCGCGAGCGCGACCTCGTCGGCCGCCAGGGCCGCTTCATCGTGGAGGGCGAGGTCACGCTGCGGCTGATGGCGTCGGCCCGCGCCCGCTTCCGGACCGAATCCGTGCTGCTGGCGCCCGAGCGCTGGCCGGGGCTCGCCGACGTGCTGGGCCGCCTCGGCGCGCCGGTCTACCTCGCGGGTAAGCCCGTGATGAGCACGGTTGCGGGCTTCCCCATCCACCGCGGCGTGCTGGCGGTGGGGCTCGCCGGCGCGGCGCCGGAGCCCGCCGCGCTCGTGCCGCAGCCCCCCGCCCCGGCCCTGGTGCTGGGGCTCGCCGGGCTGACCAACCACGACAACGTCGGCGCCTGCCTGCGCAACGCCGCCGCCTTCGGGGCCGACGCGGTGCTCCTCGACGCCGCGAGCTGCGATCCGCTCTACCGCAAGGCGATCCGCGTCTCGGCGGGCGCCGCCCTGATCACGCCCTTCGCACGCCTGCCCGCGGGGGCGGACTGGCTCGCGGTCGCGGAGGCGCTCGCCCTGGAGCCGCTGGCGCTCAGCCCCTCCGGCCGAGAGACGCTCGACGCCGCGCCGCCGCCGGCCCGCGCGCTCCTGCTGCTCGGCACCGAGGGGCCGGGCCTGCCCGCCGGCCTGATGGCCCGCGCCCGCACCCTGCGCATCCCGATGGCGCCGGGCTTCGACTCGCTCAACGTGGCGACCGCGGGCGCGCTCGCCCTGTCCCGGCTGGCCGGCGCGGCCGGCCGGCTGATTCCGGCTCCCGCGGCCGGTCCGGATCCGCGCGAAGACTGCTGAGACGCGGGCTTCGAGCCTGCACGCAGTCCTATCCAAGTCCCATCCGTGTCCCCATCCATTTCGGTGTAGGCGGCCGCGCGCGGCAAAAGGATGCAATTGCCGAATGCCGAATCATCTCTAGCTTGGCCGTATGCGGAGGGGTTACGGTGCGGCGGTCCCGACGCGGATCGTGCGCACGGGTTTGGGAGACGGGAGCGTTGCTTCACGCGGGAGACGGCATGCGGAGGCTCTCCGGACGCCGGGTCGTCATCGTCGGCGCGGGCCCCGGCGGCCTGGCCTCGGCCCTGCTGCTGGCGCGCGCGGGGCTCCACGTCACCCTGATCGAGCGGGACGCCCAGGTCGGCGGCCGCACGAAGACGGTCGAGGCGCCGGGCGGCTACCGCTTCGACATCGGACCGACCTTCTTCCTCTATCCGCAGATCCTGGCCGACATCTTCGAGAGCTGCGGCGAGCGGCTTGAGGACCATGTCCGGCTGGAGCGGCTCGACCCGCAGTATCACCTCGTCTTCGAGGGGCCTGACGGGGTCTCCGGCGAGATCCGCGCCACCGGCGACGTCGAGCGCCTGGAGGCGGAGATCGCCCGGATCGCCCCGGACGACGCCCCGAACGTCAGGACATTCTTCGCCGAGAACCGGACGAAGCTGCGCTTCTTCAAGCCGGTGCTGGAGCAGGCCTTCCACCGCTTCCGCAGCATGGCGAGTCCCGCGATGCTGGCGGCCCTGCCCTACCTCCACCCCGGCCGCAGCGTGGACAAGGATCTGCGGCGCTACTTCGCCGACCCGCGGGTGCGCCTCGCCTTCTCGTTCCAGACCAAGTACCTGGGCATGTCGCCCTTCCGCTGCCCCAGCCTGTTCACGATCCTCTCGTTCCTCGAATACGAGCACGGGGTCTACCACCCGGTCGGCGGCTGCGGCGCGGTCTCGGAGGCGATGGCCGGCTTGGCCCGCCGCATGGGCGTCGACATCCGCCTGAACACGAGCGTCGAGCGGGTGCTGTTCGAGGGCAAGAAGGCGGTCGGCGTGGTGGCGGGCGGCGAGACGCTGCGGGCCGACGCCGTGATGATCAACGGCGACTTCGCCAAGGTTGTGCCGGAGCTGGTGCCCGAGGCGCGCCGCCCGCGCTGGCGCGACGCCAAGGTCGCCAAGGCCCGCCTCTCCTGCTCGACCTTCATGCTCTATCTCGGCATCGAGGGCCCGATGCCGGCGGCGCTCGGCCACCACACCATCCTGCTGGCCGACCAGTACGAGCGCAACATCCGGGAGATCACCGAAGGGGTGCTGCCGATGTGCCCTTCCGTCTACGTCCAGCACGCGGGCTTCACCGACGGCGGCATGGCGCCCCCCGGCCACACCGCCCTCTACGTGCTGGTGCCGGTGCCGAACCTGAAGGCCGGCATCGACTGGGCGGCGACCCGGGACAGCTACCGGGCCCTGGTGCTGGAGCGTCTGAAGCTCCTGGGCATCGAGAACCTCGAATCGCGCATCCGCTACGAGCGCGTGATCGACCCGACCCAGTGGCGCGACGACTTCGCGGTGCACGAGGGCGCCACCTTCAACCTCGCCCACGACCTGATGCAGATGCTCTGGTTCCGGCCCCACAACAAGTTCGGGCCCGGCCTCTACCTCGTCGGCGGCGGCACCCATCCGGGCTCGGGCCTGCCGGTGATCTACGAGGGCGCGCGCATCTCCGCCCGCCTGCTGATCGAGGACCTGCTCGGCGCCCGCGTGCCGGCGAGCGCCGGTCTGCCCGAGACGGCCCCGCTGGCCACCGGCGGCGAGGCCTCGTGAGGGGGATGACCACCGCGCATCCCCTCTCCCCGCGCGCGGGGAGAGGGCTCGGCCGACGGCAAGGGGGGCTCGCCCCTCTCCCCGCGCGCGGGGAGAGGGAGATCCGCGGCCTCCTCCTCGCTCTCCTCCTCGTCCTCCCCCTCCCCGCCCAGGCCGCCGGCCTGCAGGTCACGGTTGACGGCATCGAGCCCGGCGGCGGCGCGGTCTACGTCACGCTCTGCCAGGGCGGCCTCTCGGAATCCGCCTGCACCCTCGGGCAGGAGGCCTCGGGTGAATCCGAGGCCCGGACCTTCGTGTTCGCGAGCGTGCCCGCCGGCACCTACGCGGTCGCCGCCTTCCAGGACCGCGACGGCGACCGCCGGCTCGGACGCACCGGCCTCGGCCTGCCGACGGAGCCCTACGGCCTCTCGGGCGGGGCCGGCCGGCGGGCGCGGCCGAGCTTCGAGGAGGCCGCCTTCTCCCTGCGCGAGCCCGGCGCCGCGATCCGGGTCCGGCTCGCCCGCGCCCTGCCCCGGCGCTGAGCCGGTGGCGCCGCTCCTCGCCTGCACCGGGCTCGGTCTCGCCTATCGCGGACGGCCGGTCCTCGACGGGCTCGACCTCGCGCTGGATCCTGGCGAGATCCTGGCGCTGCTCGGGCCCAACGGCGCCGGCAAGACCACGCTGATGCGCCTCGTCGCCGGCCGCCTCGTCCCGGGGGCCGGCACGGTCCGCGTGTCGGGCCGCGACCCGTGCACGGAGGCCGACGCGCGCCGCCGCGTCGGCTGGGTGCCCCAGGAGATCGCGCTCTGGCCGCGCCTCAGCGTCGCCGAGAACCTCGGCGTCTTCGCGAGCCTCGCCGGCCTGCCCCGCCGCGGGCGGCGCGGCGCGGTCGCCGCCATGCTGGCGCTCGCCGACATCGAGGCGGTGGGGGCGAGCCTCGTCGGCCAGCTCTCCGGCGGCTACCAGCGCCGGGTCAACATCGCGGCCGGCCTGATCGGGCAGCCCCCGCTCGTCCTCCTCGACGAGCCGACGCAGGGAGTCGACCGGGCGGCCCGCGCGGCGATCCACGCCATGCTGCGGCGCCTGCGCCGGGCGGGCACCGCGATCCTGGTCGCCACCCACGACTTCGCCGAGGCCGAGCGGCTGGCCGACCGGGTCGCCTTCCTGCGCGGCGGCCGGATCGTGCGCGAGGGCCCGCTCGCCGCCCTGCTGGCGGGCCTCGCCGCCGGCCCCCCCGAGCGCGAGCTGGTGCTCGCCGAGATCCCGGACGCCGCCGCCGAGCGGGCCCTGCGCCGGGCCGGCTTCGCGCCCGACGCCGAGCTCGCCTGGCGCGAGACCGGCCCCGGACGCGACGACGGCGCGGGTCCCGCCCAGCGCCTCGACGGCGCCGCCCTGCTCGGGCGCCTGCGCGCAGAGGGCGTACCGGTGAGCGAGGTGCGGGTGCGCGCGCCGGGACTGGAAGCCCTCTACCGCGACGCCCTCGAGACCCGCGCGCGCGCCGCCCCGGCCCTGGAGCCGGCCCGATGATCGGCGCCGCCTTCCGGGTGATGGCGCTCACCCTTCTGCGCGACCGCGCCGCCCTGGTGATGGCGTTCGTGCTGCCGACCGTGATCTTCGCGATCTTCGCGGCGATCTTCTCGGGCGCGGTCGGCGACCGCATCCGCATCCATCTGGGACTGGCGGATCTGGCGGGGACGCCCGCCACCGCGCGCCTCGTCTCGGCGCTCGCGGCCGACACGAGCTTGCGCGTCACGCGGCTGCCCGCCGACCTCGCCGCCGCAACGGAGGCGGTGCGCGCGGGCGAGGTCGACGTGGCGCTGGTGCTGCGCGGCGACCTCGCGGCGGCACCCTCGGGCGCATCCGCGCCGGACCACCCGGTTGTGCTGGTCGAGAACCCCGCCAAGGCGCTCGCCACCCCGATCGCGCTGGGCCAGCTCCAGCGGGTGCTCAACGAGGCCCTGCCCGACGTGGTGCTCTCCCGCATCGTCGCGGACGTGGAGCGCACCGGCAAGATCGGCCCGGACGAGCGCGCCTTCCTGGACGAGGCCTTCGCGGAGCAGCGCGCGAAGAAGGAGCCCTTCAGCTTCTCGGCGCTGGTCGAGCGGCAGAGCACCGCGACCGCCGTCGGCAACGCCCGGGTGAGCTACTACGCGGGAGCGATCGCCGCGGTGTTCCTGCTCTTCGCCGCCATGCAGGGGGCGCTCTCGCTGGTCGAGGAGCGCGAATCGGGTCTCGCCGACCGGCTCAGCGCCGGGCCCGGCGGCCTCGGCGTGATCGTTGTGGGGAAATTCCTGTTCCTGACGCTCCAGGGCGTGGTCCAGGCCGGGCTGATCTTCGGCGCGGCGGCCCTGCTCCACGGCGTGACGATCGGCCCGCACTGGCCGGCCTTCCTCCTCACCTGCGGGCTCGTCTCCGCCATGGCGGCGGGGCTGGCGCTCGCCGCCTGCGCGGCCGCGGCGACGCGCCAGCAGGCGCATCTCTTCGCCACCTTCGGCGTCCTGCTGCTCTCGGCGGTCGGCGGCAGCATGGTGCCCCGCTTCCTGATGCCGCCCTGGCTCCAGCAGGCCGGCTGGTTCACCCCGAACGCCTGGGCGATCGAGGCCTTCCAGGGCGCGCTCGGCGAGGGCAGCGCCGTCCCGGCCTGGGGCGTGCTGGCGGCGCTGGCGCTCGCCGGCCTCGGCGCGGCCCTCGCCCTCGTGGCCCGGCGGCCCGCATGAGCCGCTCCCGCCCCTTCCCCACGCGACGGACCGGCGCGTTGACGCCGGTCTCAGCCCCCGTCAGCTTGAGCCCCGGCGGCACCCCGCCCGGGCGTTCCGCAGGAGCCTAACAGATGAGTTCCGGTTTCCCTGCCCGTCCTTCGGGCGGTTCCTCGGTCGCCGTCATCGGCAGCGGCCTCGGCGGGCTCGCCGCCGCCTGCGTCTCGGCCGCGCGCGGCCACCGCGTCACCCTCTACGACAAGAACGACTGGCTCGGCGGCAAGGCCGCGGTCTTGCACGAGGGCGGCTTCCGCTTCGACATGGGGCCGACCATCCTCACGGTGCCCCGCGTGCTGGAGCGGATTTTTTCCGAGGCCGGCCGCGATATCAACGACTACCTCGATCTGCGCCGCCTCGACCCGCAATGGCGCTGCTTCTTCGACGACGGCACCCGGATCGACCTGATGCAGGACGTCGCCACCATGGCGGCGGAGATGGACCGCTTCGTGCCCGGCGCCGGCGCGGGAGAGGGCTACAAGAAATTCCTCTCCATCTCGGAGCACCTGCACGGTGTGTCCGAAAAGTTCTTCTTCTGGAAGCCGGTCGAGGACCTGTTCGACACGATCAACATCCGGGCGAACATGAACCCCGGCACCCTGCGGGACGTGCTGAGCTTGCGCATGCACGCCTCGGTCGCCAGCACCATCCGCGGCAAGGTGAAGGACGCCCGCCTCGCCCAGATGCTCGACCACTTCGTGCAGTATGTCGGCTCCTCGCCCTACGGCGCGCCGGCGGTGCTCTGCGCCATCGCCCACATGCAGACGGCGGACGGGGTCTGGTACCCGATGGGCGGCACCCGCGCGGTGGCCGAGGCGCTGGCCAAGCTCGCGGGCGAGCTCGGCGCGACCCTGAAGCCCGGCTCCGAGGTGACGGGGTTCGACATCGAGAACGGCACCGTGCGCGGCGTGCGCACGCAGGGCGGTACGACCGCCTACGACGCCGTGATCTCCAACATGGACTCGGTGCGGACCTACCGGGAACTCGTCGGCGGCGAGGTCGGCCGGGCCTACGAGAAGAAGAACCCCGAGCCCGCCTGCTCGGGCGTGGTGCTCTATCTGGGGCTCAACAGGCGCTACGAGCACCTGAACCACCACGACTTCGTGTTCTCGCGCGATCCCGAGGAGGAGTTCGACTGGATCTACCGGCGGGGCGAGCCCGCCCCGGACCCGACCGCGTATCTGGCCGCCCCCTCCTCCACCGACCCCTCGGTGGCGCCCGAGGGCGGCGAGGCGCTCTACGTCCTGGTGCACACGCCCTATCTGCGGCCCCACCACGACTGGTCGAAGATGTTCCCGGCCTACCGGCAGGTGATCCTCGACAAGCTCAAGCGCACCGCCGGGATGCCGGACCTGGAGGAGCGCATCGTGGTCGAGCGGCACCTGACGCCGCAGGACATCCACGACCGCTACAAGGTGCTGAACGGGGCGATCTACGGGCTGGCCTCGCACGGCCGGGTGATGGGCGCGTTCAAGCCGGGCAACCGCTCGCGGCAGGTGCGCAATCTGTATCTGGCGGGCGGCGCCGCCCATCCGGGGCCGGGGATGCCGATGGTGATGATGTCCGGCTGGATCGCCGCCGACGCGCACGACCAGGACGCGCGCGGCGGCCTGCGCCAGTCGGCATGACGCGACCACGCAGCGCCCCCTCCCCCCTCTGCGGGACTTCGTCCCGACCGACCCGGCCTGACGGCCGGCCCACCCTTCCCCGCAGAGGGGGGAGGGAGCGCTGCGCGCGCGCCGCATGACGCTGGCCGAACCCCCTGCCCCGCCCCGGATTGAACCCGAGGACGGCGCGCGCGCCGCCCCGGCGGAGGCGCGGCGCGTGGTGGACCCGAGACCCGGACGGCGCCCCGCCGACCTGCACCCCGTCTCGCCCCGGCTCTGGCGGTTCATGCTCGGCTATTTCGAGCGCTTCGTGGGGCGCCACCTCAACGCGCTGCGCCTCGCCCGCTGGGGCCTGCCGCAGGGGCTCGACCATCCGGGCCCGATCGTCGTCTACTGCAACCACCCGGCCTGGTGGGACGCCGCGGTGATGATCGTGCTGGCCGGCAGACTCTTCCCCGGCCGCGAGGGCCGCGCCCCCTTCGACGCCGCGGTGCTCGGCAAGTACCGCATCTTCGAGCGGATGGGCGCCTTCGGGGTCGATCTCGACAGCCCGCGCGGGGCCGCCGCGTTCCTGGCCCACGCCCGCGCCATCCTCGCGGCACCGCACCGGATGCTCTGGATCACCGCGCAGGGCCGCTTCAGCGATGGGCGCGCCCGGCCGCTGGCGTTGCGCCCCGGCGTCGCGCGCCTGCCCGAGATCGCCCCCGACGCCCTCGTGCTGCCGCTCGCCCTCGAATACGCCTTCTGGGAGGAGCGCGGCGCCGAGGCCTTCGCCGCCTTCGGCGCGCCGATCTCAGGCCGCGACCTCGTCGCCCTCCCCCGCCCCGAGCGCCTCGCCCGGCTGGAGCGCGAGCTCACCGCCACCCTCGACCGGCTGAGCGCCGACGTGATCGCCCGCGAGCCGGAGCGCTTCCGCGAGCTCGTCGCCGGGCGCAAGGGGATCGGCGGGATCTACGACCTCTGGCGGCGGCTCCGGGCGCTCGTCGCCGGCCGCCGCTTCGACCCCGCGCACGGGGGCACGGCCCAGGACGGCCCCCGGGAGCCCACACCATGACCGCCGACGCCCTCCTCACCGGGCTCGCGCTCGCCTGCCTGATCGTGGCGCTCCAGCCCGCGCTCTTCGCCGCCCTGAACCTCGCCCTGCTGCGCAGGCCGGAGCCGGAGCCCGGCGGCTCGGGCCTCGTCTCGGTCCTGATCCCGGCCCGCAACGAGGCCGAGCGGATCGGCCCGACGCTCGTGGCCGCGTTGGCCAGCACCGGCACGCCCGTCGAGGTCCTGGTCGGCGACGACCACTCGACCGACGGCACCGCGGCGCTCGTGCGGGCTCTGGCCGCCGGCGATCCGCGCCTGCGCCTCGAATCCGTGCCGCCGCTCCCAGAGGGCTGGACCGGCAAGAACAACGCCTGCGCCTACCTCGCCACCCGGGCGCGGGGCGAGCACCTCTTGTTCATCGACGCCGACGTGCAGCTCGCGCCCGGGGCCGCCGCGCGCCTCGCCGCCCAGGCGCGCCGCGGCGGGGCGGGCCTCGTCAGCGCCGTGCCGCGCCAGCGCATGGACACGCTCGGCGAGCGCCTCACCGTGCCGATGATCAACCTGCTGCTGGTCGGCTACCTGCCGGTCCTCGCCATGCGCCGCTCGCTCCACCCGAGCCTCGGGGCGGCCTGCGGGCAGATGATCCTGGCCACGCGGGCCGCCTACGAGGAGACGGGGGGGCACGGCGCCATCCGGGCCTCCCTGCACGACGGGGTGCGGCTGCCGCGCAATTTCCGCCGCCACGGCCTGCGCACCGATCTCGCGGCGGGCCGCGACCTCGCCCTCTGCCGGATGTACGGCGGCTTCCGCGAGGCCTGGGCGGGCTTCTCGAAGAACGCCCACGAGGGCATGGCGACGCCCCGCGCCCTGCCGGTCTGGACGGCCTTGCTGCTGCTCGGCCACGTCCTGCCCTGGGGGCTCGTCGCGGCCGGGCTCCTCGGCGACCTGCCGCCCGCCGCCTTCGCGTGCGCGCTCGCGGCGCTCGCCCTCTCGCTCGCTACCCGGGCGGCGGTGACGCTGGGCACCGGCGAGCCCGCGGCCACGATCCCGCTCCACCCGGTGATCGTGCTGACCGCGCTCGCCATCCAGTGGAACGTGCTGCTGCGCCGCGAGCGCGCCGGCGCGGCGACGTGGAAGGGTCGCAGCTACCCCGTGGGCGGCGCCGAGTAGGGGCGGACGCCGTTCGGTTCGCGGGGAGCGGGGACGCTCCTAAGGTTCGTACACCGAGGTCGGGACGGCCGAGCGCGGCCTCAAGCCGCCAGCACCCGCAGGACGCCCTCGCCGCGGCGGTGGCCGACCGCCGTGACGGCGACCTCCCTCAATCCGCGCTCCGCGACCAGTGCGGCGGCGAGCGCCGCGCCGAGGGGCGCTGCGACCTCGAGCCCGTGGCCGGCGAGGTCTCCCAGCGCGTGGACGGGCGCGCCCGGGGCGAGGCGGGCGAGAACCTCGGCCTCCTCGGCGGTGATCGGGGCGACGCCGGTCGCGCCCGAGACCACCGCGTCCGGCAGGGCGATCCCGGCCGCCGACCAGAGGCCGGCGAGGCTGAGCCCCACCCGGCCCGGCTCGCGCCGGGTCAGGTCGCTCGTCACCGGCGCGAGGCGCGCCAGCGCCCGGGCGCCGCGGGCGGCGGCACCCTCGGCGGATTCGAGCAGCAGGAAGGCGGCGCAACTGCCGAGGATGAAGCCCGGCGTCTCCGCGCGGGCGAAGACCGGCGCGTAGGCGCCGCGGCGCAGGTAGCCGCCCATCTCGTGGATCACGAGCACGTCGGGCCGCTCGGCGTTGTAGGAGCCGCCGACCAGCACCGTGTCGATCTGGCCCGCGGCGACGCGCGCCGCGCCGATCCGCAGCGCATCGACGCCGGAGGATTCCTCGCCCATGAAGGTGCGGGACGCCCCCGTGACCCCGTGCACGATGGCGATGTTGCCGGCGAGCAGGTTCGAGAGCTGGGCCAGGAACAGGGTCGGGCGCAGGTCGTTCTGCAGCCGCTCGTTGAGGTAGGCGCCGGGATCCGCCGCCCCGCGCAGCCCCGTGAGGATCGCCCCGTCGACCGCGTAGTCGCGCTCGCCGCCGCCCGCCGAGACCACGAGGTGCAGGTCCTGCTTGAAGGCGGCGTCGTCCTTGACGCCGGCCGCGTCGAGGGCGAGGCCCGCCGCGTAGACGCCGAGGCGCTGCCACGCCTCCATCTGGCGCTGGTCGGACTTCTTCGGGATCTGCCCGTCCCAGGCGATGCCCGGTGCCGGGTGGACCGCGTAGGGCGCGAAGCGCTCCGTGTCGGTGGCGGGCGCCGTGCCGGAATCCAGCGCGGCGAGGTGCGCGGCCACGCCCTCGCCCCGGCAGGAGACGAGGCCGAGGCCGGTGACGACGACGTCGCGGGTCATCTGGCGGGTCCTGCGCTGGCCTCGTCCGGTCCGCTCGCCGCGGTCAGGCCGATCTCGCGCGCGCGCGCGCGCATCAGCCCGTCGAGCTCCGCGGGGAACGGCATGGTGCGGAAGCGCAGCTCCGCGTCGGCGAGCGCCTTGTCCCCGTGCCGGATCGACGCCTTGGTGACGGCGTAGCCCGAGCCGTCGTGGACGAGGCTCGCCGCGACGGTGAGTTCCGCGCCCGGACCCACGAAGGAGCGGAAGCGCGCCTTGTCGACCGCCATCAGGAACGGCATCAGCGCGAAGTCGAGATGGGCGAGGACGAGGTAGCCCGAGGCCTGCGCCATGGTCTCGGTGAGGAGCACGCCCGGCACCAGGGGGTAGCCCGGGAAATGCCCCTCGAAGACGGGGCTGGCGTCGGGCACCCGCGCCAGCGCCTCGATCCGCCCCGCCGCCCGGTCGAGCAGCCGCACGGAATCGATCATCTCGAAATATTCGAGGCGCATGACGGGCTATCCGCTGCGAATCAGGCCTTGGCGGCCTTCTCGGCCACCAGCGCGTCGATGCGGGCGCAGAGGTTCTTCAGCACGAAGTACTCCTCGGCCGGGACCTTGCCCTCGTTGACCTCCTGGGTCCAGCGCTCCAGCGGCAGCTTGATCCCGAAGGCCTTGTCGACCGCGAAGGCGATGTCGAGGAAGGCGAGGCTGTCGATGCCGAGGTCGTCGATGGCGTGACTCTCGGGCGTGATCTTCTCGCGCGGGATGTCGGCGGTCTCGGCGATGATGTCGGCCACGCGCTCGAAGGTGGCCGTGCTGCCGTTCTGGGGCTCAGACATGCGTTCTCGCCGATTCCGTCAGGTGTTCTGCCGCGCAGCCTTACGGGGACCGGTGGGCGAGCCCGCCCCCGCGCTCGTCCCCGCCTGCCAAGCCGACGCGTTGCGGGGCCGCGCGCGGCCCCCTTCGGATGGGCGCGACCTCTACACGAGGGGTTCCGGAGGGGCAACCGTGTCGGTTTCGTGAAGCCGCCGCGGGGTCTTTCGCCCGTCCCGGCGATAGCGGGGGCGCCCTCCCCGACCTAGATCCCCGGCGCGGGGTGCGTGGAGGGTCGTGCGATGGATTCGAAGGTGGTCGCCCGGCCCGGGCCGGGCCCGGTCGCGCGCGATCCCGGCGCCGCCGCGCCGACGCGCAGCCCCCGCGCGCAAGGCATCGCCCGCGCGGGCCTCGTCCTGGCGCTCGCGGGCCTCGGGCTCTGGATCCTGCACGGCTTCCTGCCGGCGCTCGCCTGGGCGGTCGTGCTGGTGATCGCGCTCGGGCCCCTCTACGAGCGCGCCGAGCGCCGCCTGCCCCGCGACCGGCACAACATCCTGCTGCCGGGCCTCGCGACCTTGCTCGTCGCCCTGGTCATCCTGGGCCCCCTCGTGATCCTCGGCATCGAGGCGGCGCGCGAGGCCCACGACGTCATGGATTTCGTCCGCTCCGCCGAGCGGACGGGCATCCCGGCGCCCGAGTTCCTGAACCACCTGCCCTTCGGCGCCGCCCAGGCCCAGGCCTGGTGGGGCCGGACCTTCGGCCATCCGGAGGCGGCCTCCGACCTGCTGCACCGCCTCGACAACGGCCGGGTCCTCGGCGTCTCGCGCAATCTCGGGCGCGAGGTGGTGCACCGCGCGGTGCTGTTCGGCTTCAGCCTGCTCGCCCTGTTCTTCCTGTTCCGGGACCGCGACGCCGTGCGCGACCAGGCGCTCACCGCCTGCAACCGCCTGTTCGGCCCGCGCGGCGAGCGGGTCGCCCGGCAGATGGTGGCCTCGGTGCACGGCACGGTCGACGGGCTCGTGCTGGTGGGCCTCGGCGAGGGCGTGCTGCTCGGCCTCGTCTACTATCTGGCCGGCGTGCCGCACCCGGTGCTGCTCGGCGCGCTGACGGCCATCGCCGCGATGATCCCGTTCGGCGCCCCCGTCGCCTTCGGGCTGGCGGCCGTGCTGCTGCTGGCGCAGGGGCAGACCGTGCCGGCCCTCGTCGTGGTGGCGGCCGGCTTCGTCGTCACCTTCGTGGCCGACCACTTCGTCCGGCCGGTCCTGATCGGGGGCACGACGCAGCTGCCCTTCCTCTGGGTGCTGCTCGGGATCCTCGGCGGGGTCGAGACCTTCGGCCTGCTCGGCCTGTTCCTGGGGCCCGCCGTGATGGCGGCCCTGGTGCTGCTGTGGCGGGATTTCACCGGGGGAGCGGAGCGGGCGGGCCGAGGCCCACCGCGCGTCGGGCCCGGTCCTTAAACCCGGTACCGGCCGTTGCGCTTCACCAGAACCCGCGTGCCCACCGGCACCCGCTCGTAGAGGTCGGCGATGTCCTCGTTGAGCATGCGCACGCAGCCCGAGGACATCTGCTCGCCGATGCTCCAGGGCTCGTTGGTGCCGTGTAGGCGGAACAGCGTGTCGCGGTTGCCCTGGTAGAGGTAGAGCGCGCGGGCGCCCAGCGGGTTCTCGAGCCCGCCCTTGAGCGTGCGCGGCAGGTCCGGGTTGAGCGAGACCATCGTGGTGGTCGGGCTCCAGTCCGGCCAGACGCCCTTGCGGCCGACCCGGGCCTCGCCCTTCCAGGAGAAGCCGAGCTTGCCCACGCCGATGCCGTACTGGATCGCCGTGCCCTCGGCCTGGACCAGGGTGAGCTGGCGGTTGTCGATGTCGACCACGATGGTGCCGGGCGCCTCGAGGCCGGTGTAGCGTACGACCTGGCGGCGATACTTCGGATCGAGTCGGCCGGTATCGACCAGCGGGATGTCGTGCGGCTTGTCGGGCTTGGTGCCGACGTACCACGCGGCCTCCTCGGGGGTCGCGGCGAGTTGCGCGGGGCCGCGGCTCTGGCAGGCGGCGAGCGGCGCGACCGCGAGGGCGGCCAGCAGGGTCCGGCGGGCGAGCATGGGTTTCACCTTGCGGGCTTCGTCGTGGACGCCCTGACTAGACCCTCCGCCCGGCACAAGATGTAGCTTTTGCGCCGCACGCCCGCGTGAAGAGCCCGCCACGGGAGCGTGAAGGGGCGGCGGCGCGCGCGCCGGAAGACTGATCCCCCGGGCGCCCTATCTGGTCGGCCATCCCCGTTCCGGAGCCCGCCGATGCCTGCGACCGAGACCCTTCCGGAGGGCGCCACGCCCCTCCCCGAGGTCGAGCCGACCTCCACCCTCCCCGAGATCCCGACCCGGCCGGCGATCCATCTGGACCATTGCGTGATCCACGTCTCGGACTGGGCGCGCGCCACCGCCTTCTACCGCGACGTGCTCGGGGCCGAGGTGATCGAGCGGGGGGCCGGCTTCGCCTACCGCTTCGGCGGGGTGCAGCTGAACTGCCACGGGCCGGGCGTCGTCGCCGAGCCGCTCGCCGCCAAGCCGGTCCTGCCCGGCAACAGCGACCTCTGCTTCCGCTGGCCGGGCACGCTGGAGGAGGCGATGGCCCACCTTCACCGCCACGGCGTCGGCGTGGAGCGCGGGCCCGTGGAGCGCAACGGCGCCGCCGGGCCCGGCATCAGCGTCTACTTCCGGGACCCGGACGGGTCGCTGATGGAGTTCATCACCTACCCGCCGGCCTGAAGGGCCGGCCTCGGCCCGCCGGTCAGCGCTTGTCCAGCGGGCGCCCGAGCAGGCGGGCGAACTCCGCCTCGATCTCCTCGACCGAGAAGGGGTTGGGCGCGGCCGCGGGCTTGGAGGCCGCGGGCTGTGCGCCCGGCTGGGTAACCGGTTTGGCGACCGGCTTGGCGACCGGCGTGGGCGCGGACTCGCCTGCCGGCTCGGCCGGCGCGGGCTTGGCGGGGGCGGCCGGCGTCGGTGCGGGCGGCGCCGGCCGGGGCTGTGCGGGGGGCTCGGGCGCCGTCGCCATCGCGGCGGCCATGGGATCGACCGCGGGCCGGGGCTGCGGGGGCGGGAACTGCGCCGTGGAGGGCTGCGGCGGTGCGGGCGACGGGCCCGCAGGCGGGGGCGTCACCGCGGAGGACGGCCGGCTCAACGCCTCCTGAAGCTGGCGCGCCATGTCCGAGAGGATCACCGGATCGACCGAGCGTCGCGGCGGCCCCGCGGGGGATGCGGCATGAGAGGCGGCCTGAGACGCAGCATGAGACCCCTCCTGGGCTGCTGCGGGAGGCTCGGCGGTGGGCTCCGGCGCGGCGGCCGGGGTGGCGGCCGGGGTGGCCAGGGGCGGAGCGGTCCGGCGCAGCAGGCGCCGGGCGGGCCCCTCCTTCACCGGCCGCTCGCGCGCCGCCTCGGGGGGCGGCGCCAGCGGGGCGGTGGCGTCCGGGATCTCCCGGGCCGGCGGCACGGGGGCGGGCTCGCCGCCCTCGTCCGGTCCGAGCGCGGCGGCGTCGAGCGGGTGCGTCACCGGCGGGGCGGCGTTCGAGCGCGGCACGGCCGGCGGCACCACCACCGGCATCTCGAAGCGCGGCTCGAAGGCGGGCTCGGGCCGGCGGGCGGTCAGGCCGGGAAGCGGGCCCGACAACGGGCCCGATAGCGGACCCGGGGGCTCGAGCGCGGGCTCGGCCGGCTCCGGGAGCGGCTCGGGCTCCTGCAGGGCGTCGGGCCGCAGGGCCGGCTCGCCGAGCGCGCGCCCGCGCTGGATGTTTCGCTCGATCACCACGTCGTTCGGGCCGCCGACGAGGAGCAGGTGCTCCACGTTGTCCCGCCGCAGCAGGATGAGCTGGCGCTGCCGGTCGAGCTCGTACACGTCGACGATGCCGAGCCGCGGCTGGCGCCCGCGCTGCGGGCCGCGTCCCGGCACGGCGAGGCCGCCCCCGGTGAGGCGGCGCAGCACCAGCACGATCACCGCGAGGACCGCGAAGATCACGGCGAAGATGCTGACGTACTGGATGATCGGGGAGCCCTCGGAGCCGAACACGGACTGCAGCAAGGCTTCGCACTCTCGTTCTGGGCCCGCGCGGCCTCGACGCAACTTCGCTGCGCAGTTTAGCATGTGGACGGGTGCGGCGCGCAATCGCGCTTAAACTTTCGTTAACAGCTTCCCCCGGCGGTCCCGACGGGCGTGCCGCCCGGCTTAACGCTCCGTTAACCATGGACCCGGCAGATTCTGCCGGTCGGCAGATCTGTCCGACCACCCTGGAGGCGAGGCCCGTGGCCGTCACCGATCTGCCGCTGCTCGCCATGCTGCGCACCCGGATGCAGTGGCAGCAGGCCCGCCAGACCCTCATCGCCGAGAACGTCGCCAACGCCGACATGCCGGGCTTCCGCCCGCGCGACCTCGCGGCGCTCCGCCTGGACCCGGCGACGGGCAAGCCCGCCGCCTCCGGCACCCTCGCGCTGACCCAGGCCGGCCACATGGCGCCCGCCGGCACCGCGGGCCCGGGCGCCGACCCGCGCAAGGTCAAGAGCTTCGAGGTCCGCCCGAGCGGCAACGCGGTGAACCTGGAGGAGGAGATGATGAAGGCCGGCGACAACCAGTCGGACTACCAGCTCGCCGCCTCGATGTACCAGAAGAGCCTCGACACCCTGAAGATCGCCGTCGGCAAGCGCTGAGGGCGAGGCCGGATTTCGCCTGAAAGGATCGGGCCGTGGATTTCTCGAAGTCGCTCACCATCGCCGCCTCGGGCCTCAAGGCCCAGTCGGGGCGCATGCGCATCATCGCCGAGAACATCGCCAACGCGGATTCCTCGCCCCAGAGCGCGACCATGGAGCCCTACCGGCGCAAGATCCCGACCTTCACGAGCCATCTCGACCGCGACACCGGCGCGAGCCTCGTCGAGACCGGCCGGGTCCGGCGCGACCAGAGCGCCTTCCGCAGCAAGTACGACCCCGGCAACCCGGCCGCCGACGAGAAGGGGGCGGTGCGCATGCCCAACGTCAACGCGCTGATCGAGAACATGGACATGCGCGAGGCCCAGCGCTCCTACGAGGCCAACCTCAACATGGTCACGGCGACCCGCCGGATGATCTCCCGCACCCTCGAGATCCTGAAGTAGTCGGGCCATGGCGAGCAGCAACTTCGCGGCCGGCGCCTACGCGGCGGTCCAAGGCATCGGCACCGGCCGCCCGGCGCCGCGGATCGGGCCCGTCTCGGGCACGGGCACCGACTTCACCCAGCTCCTCGGCCAGGCGATCGACCAAGTGGGCGCCGCCGGCCAGCGGGCCGACGCGCAGGCGATGTCGGTCGCGGCCGGCAAGGCCAACGTCGTCGATGTCGTCACCGCCGTCGCCGAGAGCGAGACCGCCCTGCAGACCATGGTCGCCGTGCGCGACCGCATGCTCTCCGCCTACGAGGAGATCATGCGCATGCAGATCTGATTCCTTTCCGTTCTCCCGCGCCCTCCCCGCCTCCGCTCGCGTACCCCCAATGACCGGTCTCGCCATCCTCGACGTCGCCCGCGACGGCATCTTCGTCTTCCTGAAGATGGCCGGGCCCCTGATGCTGGTGGCGCTCGTCGTCGGCCTCGTGGTCTCCCTCGTCCAGGCGCTGACCCAGATCCAGGAGCAGACCCTGATCTACGTGCCCAAGATCGTGGCGGTCTTCGCGGCGCTGCTGCTGATGCTGCCCTTCATGGGCGACGCCATGGCCGGCTACATGACCCGCATCGCCGCCCGCATCGCGGCCGGCGGGTGATGGCTGCGCGGGACGTGTCCGCGGGCGCGTGCCATAAGGCGGGGGATGAATCTCCTTCTGCCCGGGATCGCGGCGGCCTACCTGCTCACCTTCGCGCGCGTCGGCACGCTGATCATGCTGATGCCGGGGATCGGCGAGAACACGATCTCGCCGCGCCTGCGGCTCGCCTTCGCGCTGCTGGTGGCGCTGGTGCTGTTCCCGACCGTGCGCCCGCTGCTGGGCGCCCCCGAGACGCTCGCCGGCCCGCGGCTCGTCGCGCTGCTGTTCGGCGAGACGCTGGTCGGGCTGGTGCTGGGGCTCACCGTCCGGATGCTGGTCGCCGCGCTCCAGACCGCGGGGCTGATCGTCTCGCAGCAGCTCGGCCTCTCCTACGCCATGACGGTCGACCCGACGATGGGCGGGCAGCAGGCGACCGTCGGCAACTTCCTGACCCTGCTCGGCATCACCCTGATCCTGGCCGCCGACCTGCACCACATCGCGCTGGAGGGGATCGGGCGCAGCTACGCGCTGCTGCCGCCGGACGGGGTGCCGGGCTTCGGCGACGCGGTGCAGCTGGCGCTCAAGGCGATCGCCCGCGGCTTCGCGCTCGCGGTGCAGATCTCGGCGCCCTTCATCGCCTTCGGCATCCTGTTCAACCTCGGGCTCGGCGTGCTCTCGCGGATGATGCCGCAGCTGCAGGTCTTCTTCGTCGCGGTGCCGGCCTCGATCCTGATCGGCATGGCGATCTTCGTGGGCTGCATCGGCGTGATGATGGGCGTCTTCCTGGACGACCTCGGCCGCTTCCTCGCGCAGCTCTCGGGGCGCTAGGCACCGTCCGGGCGCTGAGCACCCGATGCTTCGGGGGCCGCGATGTCTGACGACGCGGAGCAGGAGGACAAGACCGAGGAGCCGTCCCAACGGCGGCTCGACCAGGCGATCGAGCGCGGGCAGGTCGCCAACAGCATCGAGATCAACACCTTCGCGGCACTCGGCGCCTTCACGCTGGCGCTGGTGATCGCGGGGCCCGACATCGCCCGCACCCTCACGGTCGAGATGCGCGCCTTCCTGATGAACGCGCACGCCCTGCCGGACGACGCCCACACCATGCAGGGCGTGGTCTCGCGCGTGCTGCTGCTCTGGCTCCAGGCGCTCGCGGTGCCGGCGGGGCTCGCCGTCGCGGCCGGGCTCGCCGCGGGCCTGCTGCAGCACCCGCTCGTCTTCACCACCGAGACGCTGGCGCCGAAATTCGACCGGATCTCGCCGATGGCCGGGGTCAAGCGCATCTTCGGGGTCGAGGCCCTGGTGCAGTTCGGCAAGGGGCTCGCCAAGATGGGGGTCGTCGGCGTGGTCGTCGGCACCCTGCTCTGGAACGACCGCGACCGGCTGGAAGCCTTCGTGCGTCTCGACGTGGCGGCCTGCCTCGCGGCGGTCTTCTCGATCAGCCTGAAGCTTCTCGGCGGCGTGCTCGCCGTCCACCTCCTGATCGCGCTCGCCGACGCCCTCTACCAGCGCTTCCGCTGGCGCCAGGGCCTGCGCATGTCGAAGGAGGAGATGAAGCAGGAGATGAAGGAGACGGACGGCAACCCGGAGGTGAAGGGCCGCATGCGGCAGTTGCGGGCCCAGCGCACCAAGAAGCGCATGATGGCCGCCGTGCCCTCCGCCACCGTCGTCGTCACCAACCCGACCCACTACGCCGTGGCCCTGCGCTACGAGGCGGGCATGACCGCGCCGGTCTGCGTCGCCAAGGGCGTCGATGCCCTGGCCCTGCGCATCCGCAAGGTCGCGGCCGAGCACGACGTGCCGGTGCTGGAGAACCCGCCGCTGGCCCGCGCGCTCCACGCCACCGTCGAGATCGACCAGGAGATCCCGGCCGAGCACTACCGGGCGGTGGCCGAGGTGATCGGCTTCGTGATGCGCCTGCGCCGCCGGGCGGCGTGAGGCGGCCTTCCGCCCGTCCGGGGAAATGGAGGGCGGGAGCGCGGCGGCTTAAGGCCGCCGCGTCGCGGCTACGCCGCGACCCAGAGCTCGCCCTTGCCGATCGTGGCGAGGTCGCCCGAGTAGCGCTTGGGCACACCATTGGGCGCATTGGCGAGCAGGTCGGCGTGGCGGGCGCTCACCGGGCGGAGCGACTTGGCGAGCAGCCGCAGGTAGACGAGATCGAGCGCCCCGGTCTCGACGAAGGTCGGCATCAGGCTGCCGTGGCCGCCCACCACCAGGGTGCCGCGGCGCATGCCGTAGCCCGGATGGTCGCCGACCGTGCCCGCCGCGATCGTGCCGGCGATCATCCGCGCGCCCGCGAAAGCGCCCGCCCGCTCGACCACGATCAGGCCGCGGCGCATGCTGTCGCCGAGGTAGTCCCCGGCGCTGCCGCGGATCACCAGGGTGGCGCCGTCGAGGCCGACCTTGGCGGCGTGGACCGCCCCGCCCGCATGGTCGCCGGCATCGCCCTCGATCACGATGGTGCCGCCGGTGGCGCCCGAGCCCGCGAAGGGCCCGGCATTGCCGGTGACGGTGAGGCTGCCGCCCGCCATGCCGGCGCCGAGGCGCTGGCCGACATCGCCCTCGACGCGGATCGCGCCCTCGGACATCGCGGCGCCGACCCGGTCGAGCCGCTCGTGGCCGCCCGCGATGGTCAGCGTGTCGGAGCCGTCGAGCGCGACCGTGAAGCAGTCGCCGAGCACCAGCCCGCGCCGGGTGGTGCCGACGACGAGGCGCTCGGCATCGCCCTGGCTCAGGCCCGAGAGCGCCAGCGGGTTGACGGCGAGGAAGTCGAGGCGCTCGGGGGGCGCCTCCCGGAGGGTGAGGACGGGCATCTCAGGCCTCCTTCGCGAGCAGGTCGCGCAAGTGGTAATGGTGGCGCCCGAGATTGCCGCCGTAATTGCCGGCCGTGACCGCCACGAGGCCGTGGGCGGCCCCGACCTCGGTCGCCGCGTGGAGCGCCGCCCGCATCGAGTCGGAGACCCCTTGCGAGGTCAGCGCGTCGATCACGATCTCCAGGACCACGTTGCACTCGGGCGGCAGCCGCGAGCCGGCCCGACCTTTCAGCGTCGGGCAGTAGGCGTCGTTGGTCGAGGCCATCATCCCCTTGGTGCGCCCGCCGACCTTGGAGCCCGAGCGCACGATGCCGCCCGGGAAGGGCAGGATCGCGCCGGGCACGGCGGCGGCCGCCTCGACGGCGATCTCGGCGACCTTCAGCGTGTCGGCATGCTTCCGGCCGAGGAACAGGAGGTTGCCGCCGCCGACCGCGCCATCGACCGCCCGCACGAAGTCCTCGCACAGGAACTCGCCGTCCATGACCGGGATGCGCCAGTAGCGGCGCAGCTTGCCGGTCTCGTCGGGCAGGCGCTTGGCGACCGCGAAGCCGTCGCCGAAATAGCGGATCGCGCCGCCGAGCTTGATCTTGGTCGGCCCGTCGACGCCCGCGTAGGCCGCGGTGCCCGGGCAGGTCAGGATGCACTGGCCGACGCGCTTGATCAGCTGGTCCTTCAGCCCGTTCGGCTCGAAGCCGAACAGCAGGATGCGCACGCCGGGGCGCCCGTCCGGCGTCTCCTCGGGGGAGAGCTCGGCGTCGATCCCGGCCTCGGCGCCGCAGCCGATCACCGAGGTGGCGAAGCCCGTCATCACGGTGGCGGCGATCATCGCCCAGCGGGCGGTGTCGTTCGTCACGATGAGCGCGGTGCCGGCGACGTCGAAGGCCTCCGCGAAGGTGTCCTCGACCGGGATGCCGTTGAGGGTGAGGTGCGTCATCTCAGCCATGGTTCGAAAGCCGCATCGGCCCCTCGGATCCGCGGAGCATCCGCGACAGCATCACGTCCGGCATGCCACGTCCTCGAACACGGGCTTGTCCGTCGCGAACGCCGCCTCCGGCACCGCGAAGCTGTCGAGGCCCTGGCCGTAGCGGTCCTGCAGGTAGGTCTCGGTGCGCCGCTCCATCGCCCGGTCGGATTCGACGGTGAGCGCGAGGGATTTGCCGGCGCGCCAGTCCACGACCTGCCCGTCCTCGACGATGACGTGGCCGTCCTTGAGCACGAACTTCGCCGCGGTGAACATCGCGGTCCGGTCCGGGTCGTCGCGGTAGATCGCGATGTCGGCGCGGCCCCCGGCGCGCAGATGCCCGCGGTCGTCGAGCCCGAGGAGCTTGGCCGGTCCCGAGCGGGTGAGCTGGGCGATCTCCGAGAAGGTGTACTCGCGCTCGATCGTGGCGATCTCCGAGCGCTCCTTCACGATCCCCGGCAGCGTCGCGATCTCGCGGTCGCGCGCCTCCTTGTCCATCAGCAGGTGGATGATGCGCGGGTACTGGGTGAAGGGACCGCCGTTCGGGTGGTCGGTGGTGAGGATCGTGCGCTCGGGGTCGCCCGACAGCAGCATGATCTCCAGGCCGATCGCCCATTGCAGCGAGCTCGTCGGACCCTTCGGCCGGTAGAGGAACGGCACCACGCCGCCGCCCTCCGCGTCGCCCGCGTTCAGCACCCACTTCTTGGGCTTGGCGCCCTTGCGGCCGCCGAACTGGCGCAGGATGTCGAGCGAGACGGTGACCGTCTGGCCGAACACCACCTGCCCGATGTCGAGGCTCGCCTGCGGGTTCGCCATCATGGCGTCCACGATGCGCCTTGCCGCCGAGCGGAAGCCGCCGGTCATCGGGTTCTCGGGATCCGAGACGCCGTAGGCGTAGAACTGGGCGTGCGCGAAGTGGATCCGCCGCCCCTCCGCCGCGTCGAGCGTCGCGACGAGCGAGTCGTCGGCGCCGGGAAGCCCCAGGTTGTTGCAGTGGACGTGCAGCGGGTGCGGCACGCCGATCTCCTCGACCGCGTCGAGGAGCGCGCCCATGATCTTGCGGGTGGACAACCCGTAGCAGGGGATCTCGTCGTCGAGGCTGAGCTTGAGCGCGCCGTCCTTGAAGGCCGAGGCGCCGCCCGCGTTGATGCACTTGACCCCCAAGCCCCGCGAGGTCGCGACGTTCAAGGCCACGAGGTCGCGCACGGCCGCCCTGCCCTCGCCGTCCCGCAGGATCTGCAGGAGGTGGTCGTCGTTGCCGAGCACGGTGAGCGCGCCGCGGTCGAGCAGCGGGATGTCGGCGAGTTCGAGCTGGGTCGCGAGCGCGTGGACCGGCGGCATCGCCGGCTCGACGGCCGTGGTGTAGCCCATCCGCGCGTAGGTGGCGCCGATCCAGCCGGCCGCACCCCCCGCGTGGGCGAAGGGATGGCCCTCGGGCGCCGCCTCGCTGACGTAGAGCTCAGGCAGCAGCAGGCGCGAGGTGACGACGTTGCCGCCCGCGATGTGCGAGTGCACCTCGACGCCACCCGCCATCACCACGCAGCCGGCGGCGTCGAGGGTCTGGTCGGGTTTGCGGTCGCTCGGCGGCGCGACGATGCGGCCGTCCTCGACCCAGACGTCGCCCACCGCGTCGCGGCCGGCGGTCGGATCGACGACCCGGCCGCCCTGGATCCGGATCAGCATCAGGCGTCCTCACTGTTCGCGACGGCGCTCCGGCCGGCGACGGCACCGCGGCCGGCGACGGTGCCGCGGCCGGCGACGGCCGCCGCGATGCGCGCGATGATGTCGGCGGCGGTGGGCAGGTCTGCGCCCTGCTCGGGGGCGCGGTAGCTCAGGCCGGCGCGGCCCTCGTTCCAGAGCACGCCGCCGGTCTCCCGGCCGGGCTCGCCCACCCGGATCACCACCTCGGCGAGGTCGGGCGCGGCGTCCGCGCCGACCAGCGCCACGGTGGGCAGGGTCTTCAGCCACGTGGGCCGCGGGGTCGGCAGGCTGGCGAGCCAGAGCGCGGCGTCGGCCTCGCCGGCCCGCGCCTGCCGGTCGGCGTCGAAGCGCCAGGGATCCTGCTCCGGCACGCGCCGGCCGAAGCCGACGCGGGTGGCCTGCCCCGTGGTCCAGGCCGCGACCTGGAGGGCGGCGCGGTCCTGGGTGCCGTCGCTGACCGAGAGCGCGAAGCAGCGGGTGGACTCGTTGAGGTCCATCACCAGCCCCTGCAGCATCTCGATGCCGAGCGTGCCGAGCTCGCCCGGATCGTACAGCACGGCGCCGTAGAGCGCGGAGGCCATCGCCCGGGCGGTCTCCGCCATCCCGGCGTCGGAGGTCATGTGGCCGCGGGCATGCGCCCGCAGATGCGCGATCTGGACCGCGAGATCCTGGTTGCTCCGGAGATGGTGGATGCTGCGCTCCGCGCCCGCGGCGCGCCCGCGGACCGGCTTCGTCCCGCGCAGCCGCTCGACGAGCGGGCTCTTGAGGGGAGCCTCGCCCACCACGAGCACCGCGTCGGCGCGGCCCGCCACCTCGGCGGGCGGCGCCTGCATCGCGCCGACCCGGGCCAGCGCGCCGAGATCGGCGTAGGTCGCGTCCCCGCCCGCGGTGTCGACCGATGCGCCGATGCGTCCGGCGAGATCGTAGGCGGCGCGGATCGCCGCCACCTCGGCGTTGAGGCCGGCGAAGACCGGCGCGTGCGCGGACGACAGGAGCCGTGCCGCCGCCATCACGGCGGCGTCGGCGTCGGTCGCCCCACCCTTGACCCAGGCTGCCATCCACCCTCGCGTGTTTTATCGTTGGGCCGCGCGCATCGCAGGCTGTCGCTGCGCGGGGGCGGTCGCCTAAGACCGATGCCGCCGGGCCGCGCGGTCGGGCCCGGCGTGCCGGAATGGCCTGCCCGCCAGACGGGCCGCGCCCCTGGTCAGACCACGGCGCAACCTCTGGCGGACGGCATCCGGGCCGCCTCGCGGTCAGGTTTGCATCGCGCGGCCCCGGCAGGCAAGGCCCCAGCGCGCCGAATCGCATCGCGAGGCCCGCCGGTTGCCCGGCGGGCGCCCGCATGGGAGAAGCCGGCGCCCGCCGATCGGGGCCTGTCTTCGGAACCCGTCCACGGAACCGCCGGGCGGCGCGGGCGCTCTAGCCAGACCACGCGACGAGCCGAGGAGAGACCGGGTGCCCGAACTGCCGAGCCGGAGCGAGCCCGCGGCGGGACCGGCGACCGCCGTCACGGTCGAGGCCCCGGCCCGGCTGCATTTCGGCTTCCTCGACCTGCACGGGGGCCTCGGGCGCCGCTTCGGCAGCATCGGGCTCGCCATCGACGCGCCCGCCCTCAGGCTCACCGCCGAGCCCGCGCCCGAGCCATGCGCCGAGGGGCCGGAGGCGGAGCGGGTTCTCGGCTACATCCGGGCGGCCGCCGCCCATCTCGGCGTGGGCGCGGGCGTGCGGATCCGGGTCGCGGAGGCGATTCCCGCCCATGCGGGCTTCGGCTCGGGCACGCAGCTCGCGCTCGCGGTCGCCGCGGGCCTGGCCCGGCTGCACGGCCGGCCCTTCGCGCCGGAGGACTTTTCCAACGCCCTCGACCGCGGCAACCGCTCGGGCGTGGGCCTGCGCGCCTTCACGGAGGGCGGGCTGATCGTCGATGGCGGCCGCGACGCGACCGGCGCCCCGCCCCCGGTCGTCGCCCGCCTGCCCTACCCCGAGGCGTGGCGGGTGGTGCTGATCCTCGACGCGGGGATGACCGGCGTGCACGGCGCCCGCGAGGTCGAGGCGTTTCGCGATCTCCCGCGCTTCCCCGAAGCCCAGGCCGCCGAGATCTGCCGGATCGTGCTGATGCAGGTGCTGCCGGCCGCCGTCACCGCCGAGCCCGAGGCCTTCGGCGCGGGCATCACGACGATCCAGCGGCTCGTCGGCGACCATTTCGCCCCCCACCAGGGCGGCCGCTTCGCCAGCCCCGCGGTGGCGCGGGCGCTGGCCCGGGTGGCCGAGGCCGGGTTGGCCGGCTACGGGCAATCCTCCTGGGGTCCGACCGGCTTCGCGCTGGTGCCGAGCGAGGGGCAGGCGCGGGCGCTGGTGGCCGACCTGGAGGCGGCGCTGCCGGGCGCGGGGCTGCGCTACGTCGTGGCCCGGGGACGGAATACGGGCGCGACGGTGACGGGCGGGGAGGGCCCCGCTCCTCTCCGGGCTTGACCCGGCCCCCGCCTTCAGTCTTCGCAAGGCAGGCGCACGCGCCCACCAAGAACGAGGAGACGACCATGGCCCGCTCGATCCTGCACATGCTCACGCCGCTCAAGCACATGAGCCCCTTCGACGTGAACATGGCGATCGATGCGGGCTTCGAGACCATCGTCACCTACACGGACGTGACGCTGCCGGACGTCGTCTCGCTGACCCAGGACTCGATCTTCTCCCGCGCCCCCGAGGACGGCGTGCGCACGGGCCTGTTCATCGGCGGCAAGAACGCCGAGGACGCCCTCGACATGGTGGACCGGGCGAAGAAAGCCTTCGTGCCCCCCTTCGCCAACCACATCTTCGCCGACCCCGCCGGCTCCTTCACCACGGGCGCCGCGATGGTGGCGCAGGTGGCGCGCGCGCTCCGCCAGCGGCACGGCACCGATCTCAAGGGCAAGCGCATCGTGATCTTCGGCGGCGCCGGCGTCGTCGCCTACGTGGCGGCGGTGATCGGGGCGCTCGAAGGGGCCAAGACCGTGCTCGTCGGCCACGACGGCGAGGAGCGCGTCTCGAAGATCGCCTTCACCATGAAGTGGCGCTTCGGCATCGAGGTCGGCGCCGTCGACGGCACCGCGCCGGAGGACCGGCGCCGGGCGATTGCCGATGCCGACGTGATCCTCTCGGCCGGGCCCGCCGGCATCCCGATCCTCTCGGCGGAGGATCTCGAATCCGCGCCCAAGCTCCTCGTCGCCTCCGACGTCAACGCGGTGCCGCCGGCCGGCATCGCGGGCATCGACGTGAACGCGGTCGATGTGCCCCTGCCGACGGGCAAGGGGATCGGCATCGGCGCGCTCGCGGTCGGCAACGTGAAGTACCAGACCCAGTGCCGCCTGTTCCGCCGCATGCTCCAGGCCGACCAGCCGCTCTGCCTGGATTTCCGCGACGCCTACGAACTCGCCGTCGAGGTGACGGGCTGAGCCGGGGCGACCGAGCGACGATCTCCCTCCCCCCTCCGCGGGGGGAGGGAGGATCACGCCCGTGACCGACGCCATCCTGATCGCCGCCCAGTCCGGACGGGCGCTGGCCGAGGCTGCCCGGCGTGCGGGCCTGCGCCCGCTCGTGGCCGACCTGTTCGGGGACGCCGATACCCTCGCGCTGGCCGAGGACTACCGCCCCCTGCCCGGCCGCTTCGGCGCGGGACGGCTCGGCGGGACGGTGCTCCTCGACGCCCTCGACGATCTCGCGGCGGCGGCCGGTACCCGGCCCATCGGCGCCGTGCTCGGCAGCGGCTTCGAGGACGCGCCCGACCTGATGGCGGCGATCCACGCGCGCCACGGCCTGCTCGGCGCCGCGCCCGACGCGGTCGCCGCCCTGAAGGATCCGTTACGCCTCGCCGCGCTCTGCGCGGAGCTCGCCGTCCCGCACCCGGCGGTCGCGGTGGAGCCGCGGCCCGACCCGGCGAACTGGCTGGTCAAGCGCGTCGGCGGCTCGGGCGGCAGCCATATCCGCCGGGCGGGGCGGGGCCGGGCCCCGCCGGGCGCCTATTTCCAGGCCCGGGTGCCGGGCCGGCCGCACGCCCTGAACGTCCTCGGCGACGGGCGCGGGATCCGCGTGCTGGCGCTGACCGAGCAGTGGTGCGCCCCCTCCCCGCTCCGCCCGTTCCGCTACGGCGGCGCGCTCGCCCGCGGCGCGGCCGAGCCCTCGCCCGTCCCCCCGGACGTCGCCGCCGAGATCGCGGGCGCCGTCGCCCGGCTCGTCGCCCGCACGGGCCTGCGCGGGCTGGCCAGCGCCGACTGCCTCGTCGCCGCGGAGGGCTGGTGGCTCACCGAGATCAACCCGCGCCCCGGCGCCACCCTCGACGTGCTCGACCGGCGCGCGACCCCGCTCATTCTCGCCCATCTCGCGGCGAGCCGCGGAGGCATGCCGCCGCCCGATTCGCAACCGGCAGATGCGGCAGCCGCCGAGATCTGTTACGCGGACCGGGACCTCGCGCCCGTGCCGGCCCACGCCTGGCCGGACCACGTGCGCGACCGCCCCCGCGCCGGCACCACGGTGCGGCGGGACGCGCCGCTCTGCACCGTGCTCGCCACGGGCGCGGACGCGGCGGAGACCAGAGAAACGCTGCGGGCGCGGGCGACGGCGTTGCGGACCGCGCTCGCGCAGGAGGAAGCCCCCGGATGAGCACCCAGTACCCGAGCCTCAACGCGCTGAGCGCCCCCCTGGTCGAGCGCTTCGTCGCCGACGCGGGCCTGCTCCGGCTCGACGTCCGCCAGGAGCCCGGCGGCGCCCGCATGGTCGATGCCGGCGCCAGCGCCCGGGGCTCGATCGAGGCGGGCCGGCGCATCGCCGAGATCTGCCTGGGGGGCCTCGGCACCGTGAGCATTAGCCCGACCGGGCCGATCGCCGCCTGGCCGAACTCGGTGGTGGTGCACGCCGCCGACCCCGTGCTCGCCTGCCTCGGCAGCCAGTACGCGGGCTGGAGCCTCGCGGACGAGACGGGCGATTCCGGTTTCTTCGCTCTCGGCTCAGGGCCCGGCCGCGCGGTCGCGACCGTCGAGGAGCTCTACACCGAGCTCGGCTACAAGGATTCGGCCACGCACACCGCCCTGGTGCTGGAGGCCGCGGGCGGACCGCCATCGAGCGTCGTCGCCAAGGTGGCGGAGGCCACGGGCGTTGCGCCGGAGAACCTCACCTTCATCTTCGCACCGACGCAGTCGCTCGCCGGCGCCACCCAGGTGGTGGCCCGCGTGCTGGAGGTGGCGCTCCACAAGGCCCACACGGTCGGCTTCGACCTGCACGCCATCGTGGACGGCATCGGCACCGCCCCGCTCTCGCCCCAGCACCCGGACTTCATCAAGGCGATGGGGCGCACCAACGACGCCATCATCTACGGCGGCCGGGTCCAGCTCTTCGTGGACGCGGACGACGCCGACGCCCGGCAGCTCGCCGAGCAGCTGCCGTCCACCACCTCGGCCGACCACGGCGCGCCGTTCGCCGACATCTTCTCCCGGGTGAACGGCGACTTCTACAAGATCGACGGCGCCCTGTTCTCGCCCGCCGAGGCCATCGTCACCTCGGTGCGCACCGGCGCCACCTTCCGGGGCGGGCGCCTGGAGCCGACGCTCGTCGAGGCCTCGTTCGCGTAAGCGCGCACGCGGTTCCCAGCCGTCGGGCCGGAACCGCACCGCGCCCCCTCTCCCGTGCGGGAGAGGGTTGGGGTGAGGGACGAGAACTCTACGGACAAGGCGCAACGCCGCCGCGGCCAGGGCCAGCCCCATCCGGACAGTTCTCATCCCTCACCCCGTCCCTCTCCCGCTCGGGAGAGGGGACCCGCGCCCCGTTCGGCAAGCGGACGCGGGTCGATGTCCCGAATTTCGGACCCTTCATGCGCATCGGGCTCGCGGCCGACAACGGCACCTGGCACAAGAACCGCCTGCTCGGCGCCCTGCGCGCGCTCGGCGTCGAGCCGGTGCTGTTCTCGCTCGCCGACGTGGCGGTGGTGACCGGCGCCGCCGAGCCGCTGCGCGTGCCGGGCTTTCCCGACGCCCTGCCGGACGGCGTCCTGCTGCGCACCATCGCGGGCGGCACCTTCGAGGCCACCACCATGCGGCTCGGCGTGCTGCACGCGCTGGTGGCCTCCGGCGTCACCGTCTGGAACCACCCGGTCGCGATCGAGCGCTCCGTCGACAAGGCGGCGACCTCGCTCCTCGTCGCGCGGGCCGGCCTGCCGACCCCCGAGACCTGGGTGTTCTCCCGCCGCGAGGCCGCCGCCGACCTCGTCGCCCGCGAGGCGCGGCCGGGCCGGCCCCTGGTGCTCAAGCCCCTGTTCGGCTCGCAGGGCGAGGGGCTGATGCTCGTCGAGCGCCCGGAGGACCTGCCCGACGAGGAGGCCGTGTCCCGGGTCTACTACCTGCAGCGCTACGTGCCGCGCGCCGACGGGCTCTGGCGCGACTACCGGGTCTTCGTCTGCGAGGGCCGGGCGGTCGCCGGGATGATCCGCGAGGGCGACGGCTGGATCACCAACGTGCACCGGGGCGGGCGGCCGCTGGCCTGGGCGATGCCCGCCCGCGCGGCCGAGCTCGCCGAGGCCGCGGCGGCGGCCGTCGGTGTCGACTACACCGGCATCGACCTCGTCGAGGACGGGACCGGCGGCTACCTCGTGCTGGAGGTGAACTCGATGCCCGCCTGGTCCGGCCTGCAGCAGGTCTGCGAGGCCGACATCGCGACGGCGGTCTGCCGCGGCTTCCTCTCGGCGGTGCGGGGCGCGCACCGCCCGGCGCGGGTGGTCGCCTGATGGGGCTCGCCCCCGCCCTGGTCGCCGCGCTCTACCGGGCGGCCTGCCTCGCCGAGCTCGACGCGCTGAAGCCCGGCAACGTCCACGCCTACGCTGCGGGCCACCGCATGGCGGTGGCCGACTTCGTCACGAGCGCCGAGGTCTCGGCCCCCCCGCTCGCCGCCGCGGGCGCCCGGGTCGGGGCCCGGGTGCTCGGCGCCGTCGCGGCCACCATGGAGGCGGTCGGCCAGAACACGAATCTCGGCATCCTGCTGCTCTGCGCCCCCCTCGCCCGCGCGGCCGAGCGGGCGACGAGCGTCGCCGCGGTGCTCGCCGACCTCGACGCGCGCGATTCGCAGGACGTCTTCGCGGCGATCCGCCGGGCCGGTCCCGGCGGCCTCGGGCAGGCCGGGCGCCACGACGTCGCCGAGGCGGCGCCGGCCTCCCTGCTCGACGCCATGGCGGAGGCAGCCCCCCGGGACGCGATCGCCCGCGCCTACGTCACGGATCTCGCCGACATCGACGCGGTCGGGCTGCCGGCGCTCGCCGCCGCGCGGGCGGCGGGGCTCGCGCCGACCTGGTGCACCACCGCCGTCCACCTCGCCTACCTCGCCGCGGTGGAGGACAGCCACGTCCGCCGCAAGCACGGGCCCGCGGTCGCCGCCGCGGTGCGGGCGGAGGCCGAGGCGCTCCGGGCCGGGCTCGATCTCGGCGCCGCGCCGGTCGCGGCGCTCCTCGCCTTCGACCGCGACCTGAAGGAGCGCGGCATCAATCCGGGCACCAGCGCCGACTTCACGGTCGCGACCCTGTTCGCCGACGCCCTGCGCACGGCGCGCGCAGGGGGGCACGCAGGGCTGCACGCAGGGCTGCACGCAGGAGCGCGAGAGGGCATCCCGGCGGCCCGCGATAACGCGGATGGGACTTGACGGCGCGCCCCGTTTGTCCCTGGCAATCCGTGCCCGGCGGCCCCGGCCGGCCCGCGCAAAGATTTATCGATTTCAGCGCCTTGCCCAGGGTTGTGACAGGCAGGGCCCCGCTGTAGGGTCCGCGCCGCTATCCGGGCAAACCGGTGCGGCCCCACGAGGCGCCGCGCGTCGCAAACAAGGATGGCTCCCCGGCTGCGGCACTGCCCCAGGCCGCGGCCTTAAACTTGGATTTCCAGGGAGAGACCCCGAATGGCGAAGATCACCAAGGTTCAGGTCGGCGAGGCTCTCGTCGGCGACGGCAACGAGGTCGCCCACATCGACCTCATCATCGGACCGCGCGGCTCGCCGGCCGAGACCGCCTTCTGCAACGGCCTCGTGAACAACAAGCACGGCTTCACCAGCCTGCTCGCGGTCATCGCGCCGAACCTGCCGTGCAAGCCGAACACGCTGATGTTCAACAAGGTCACCATCAACGACGCCCGTCAGGCCGTCCAGATGTTCGGCCCCGCCCAGCACGGCGTCGCCAAGGCCGTGCAGGACTGCGTCGCCGAGGGCATCATCCCCGCCGACGAGGCCGACGACCTCTACATCCTGGTCGGCGTGTTCATCCACTGGGAGGCGGCCGACGACGCCAAGATCCAGCAGTACAACTACGAGGCCACCAAGCTCTCGATCCAGCGCGCCGTGAACGGCGAGCCGAAGGCTTCGACGGTGACCGAGCAGCGCAACTCGGCGTCGCACCCCTTCGCCGCGAACGCTTAGATCGGGGACAGTCCTGGGCAGAGCGCGCCTCCGCCCGCACCGCGGGGCCTGCTCCAGCGACTGGCATCCATCTTCCTCGGCCGCTAGGGCGAGGCCTCGAAACGGGACGGCGGGAGCCGTCCCGTTTTTCGTTTCCGCGGGCCCTCTCGGGCTGTCCCGCGCGGGTCAGGGCACCACGCGGCCGACCGCGGTCTGGGGTGCGCTGAGCGGGGCGAGCGGCAGGTCGCAGAAGCAGCGGGCGCCCAGCGGGCGCGGGCCCGGCAGCGGGCAGGAGAAGGGCTGCGGGCCGGTCAGGCCGCGCTGGACCGCGTCGCAATTGTATCCCACGGCCCGGCGCGGCGGTGGCGGCGCGTAGGGACGCTCCTCGTAGTAGCCCCGCCGCGGCGGCCCGTCATAATATTGCGCCTGCGCGCTCCCGGCCGCCAGAAGTCCGGCGAGCACGCCCGCCGCCAGCCTCAATCCGCGGATCTGCCGCATGGCTCTCTCTTGCTCCTGCACCGGCGGGATCGCCGGGTCCGGGACCCGTCTTCGCGGCAATGCGGGCGAAAGTGCGGGCGCAGGTGCGCTCGGACGGGGGGGCCGACGCGGAACGGCCCGCCGCGGAGGACCGGGCGGGCCGTCGATGGCGGGCGCTCGCGCCCGAACCGGTCGGAAGGGCCGCGCGGGGCACGGCCTCCGGGCTCAGTAGCCCGACTTCTCGGCGGTGTTCTGGGCGGCGTGCTGCGCGTCCTGGGCAGTCTGCTGCGCGGCGCTGGCACCCTGCTCCATGGCCTTGCGGGCCTGATCGGCGCCCTCCTGCATGGCGCTCTTGGCGCGCTCGGCGCCCTGCTGCATCGCGCTCTGGGCGAGGCCGCTGAACTCCTTGGCCTGCGACTGGATCGCCGCGAACTGGCTGCGGACGAACTCGGCCTGGTGCTGCATCGCCTCCTGCAGGTCGCGCGAGCGCACGAGCTTCTGGGCGAGGTCGAAGGCGGCGTTCACGTTCTGCTCGGCGTACTCGAAGCCGCGGGCGGAGACGTCCTGCGCGTTGGTCCGGGCGAGCTCGGCCGAGCCCTGCACGCTGTCGGCGGTGCGGCGGGCCGCGCCGATGAAGCTGTCGAAGGCCTTGCGCGCCTGCTCGACGCTCTTCTCGGCGAAGTCGCGCATCTCGGCGGGCACTTCGTAGGTCGGGTTGGTGTTCATGTCGTCTCCTCTCGTTCGCGCCCGCAGGACGCCCTGCAAGGACGCATTGTGCAGTGCACAAATAGCACGTGCGGCGCCGAATGCCAGCCCCCGACGCCACCTTGTCGGCGCCATTAAGGTTGACATGGCCTAAACGTGTGACGCGACATTGAAGTGTCCAGCGGGCGGCCCGCCCGCGGCGCTAAGAAAGACTGCCGACGTCAGGCTTTTGCCGTTAAACGGGTCCGGATGGCCGGGGGCGCAGGGTTGAACGACAGGGAAAGCAGCGGCTCCGGGTCGGCATCCGCGCCGGAGGACGGCGATTCGGGCACGATCCGGGACATGAACTGGGACGTGGGTTCGGACATGGGTTCGGACATGGGCTCGGACATGGGCTCGGACGTGGCCCGGAACGGCGCGGCGGGCCCCGCCGACATCCGCCTCGTGCTCGCGGAGGATGGTGCGCGGGTGCTGCACGCGACGCCGGGCGCGGGCGCGCTGCTGCGCGCGCTCGCGCCGGCGGGCACGCTCCCGTCCGCCCTCGCCCGGCAGATCCGGTCCGGGAGCGGTGCGGGCGCTCGGATGCTGCGCCTGCGGCTCGACCCGCGCGGGATCGCCCCGCCGACCCTCTGCCGCACCCTGCCCGGACGGAGCCCGGACGGGCGCACTCTGATCCTGCTCGCCGTGATCGGACCGCTTCCGGCCCTGCGCACCGCGCCCGCGCCGAGCGACCGCCCGGCTGAACCGCTGGCCGAACCCCCGGCCGCCCCCGAACCCCCGGCCGCCCCCGAAGGTCCGGCCGACCCCGATGTGCCGGCCGACCCCGCATCGGCTGCGCCGCGCCCGGGCGACCGGATCCTCTGGCGCAGCGACGCCGCGGGCGCGCTCACGCAGCTCTCCGGCGGCGGCGCGCTCGCCGGCCTCGTCGGCGCGTCCTGGGACGCTCTCGCCGCGTCGGGCCGGCTCGGCGAGGCGGGGTCCTTCCTCGACGCGCTGGCGCGGCGCCGGACCTTCCGCGGGCTCGGGGTGGTGCTCGTGCTCGACGGCGTCTCGGTCGCCGCAGACCTGTCGGGCGCGCCCCTCGGCCGGGCGGGGCAGGCCTTCCAGGGCTACGGCGGCTTCGGCATCGTGCGCGCCGTCGAGGCGCGGGAGGTCGGCCGCCCCGCTGAGACCGGCGTCGATGCGGCCCTGACCGGGACCTGCGCGCTTCCGGAGGCCGGATCCTCCGAGGCCGGAGGCGCGGCGGAGGCTCCGGATCCGGCCGATGCCCGCCCCGAATCCGCGCTCGCCGGGGCGCCCGCATCCCCCGCAACCGCGCCGCCGCAGGCCGCTCCCCTCGCCCCGCCCTACCCGCTGGCGCCGCCCTTCGGGCGCGGCCTGGGCGCGGATCCGGTCGCGATGGCCACGATGGCCGCGCCGCTCCTCGCCGCATGGCTCCAGCAGGACTGGTTCGGTCCGCCCGCTCGCCCGGCCGCGCGGGCGCCCGCCCCCGGACCCGAGGCTTTGCCCGACGCTTTCCCCGCGGCGGGCGTCCCGCCCGAGCCCGAAGGCGTGCCGGAGCAGGATGTCGCGCCCGAGCCGGAGTTCCCGTCCGAGCACGCGCCCGGGCCGGACCTCGTCCCGGAAGCGGACCCGGCCCCGGAAGCGGACCCGGAAGCGGATTCGGTGCCGGAGCCGGATCTCGCGCCGGAGCCCGAGGCCCTCGCATCCGCCCTCACGGTCAGCGAGCACGACGCCTTCCGGGAGATCGCGCGGGCGCTCGGCGTGCGCTACGCGGGCGACGCGGCGGACGACGCGGCCGAGGCCGCGTCCGCCGATCCGGCCGGGCGGGGCGCGGTGGTGCCCTTCTCGTTCGCCGCGGCCCGGTCCGAGCCGGAGCCTTCGGCGCTGCTCGACGGGGTGCCGGGACCGCTCCTGCTCCACCGCGGGCCCGAGATCCTGGCGGCCAACCGGGCCTTCCTCGACCTCGCGGGCTATCCGGACCTCGCCGCGCTCCGGACGGCGGGCCTCGCGCGGCTGTTCCCCGATCCGCTGCCGGAGCCGGGCCGGACGCCGCCCCCGGAGGGCGCGGTGCGTATCCTGGAGACCCGCGGCGGCACCCGGCGGACGGTCGCGCTCGCGCGGGGCGCGATGCCGTGGTCCGGCGGTCCCGCGGACAGCCTCCTGCTCCGCCCGCTCGCGGATGACGCCGAGGGAGCGCCCGGGGGAGCGCCCGGGAGAGCGCCCGAGGCGGCGCCCGTGCCGGCATCCGCGATAGTGTCCGGAACGGCGGTCCGCCCGCCCGCCCCGGTGCCCGACCGGGACGTCGAGCCCGACGCGGACGCGCTGCGCGCCGTGCTCGACGCGGTGGCGGAGGGCGTCGTCGTGGCCGACGCGGCGGGCCGGGTCCTGGCGCTCAACCGGGCCGCCGCGGACCTCCTCGACCGCGACCCGCGCGCGGCGCTGGGCGCGGCGCTGGACGACCTCGTCCCGCCTGATCTGGCAGGTGCCCTCGCAGGTGCCCTCGCCAGCGCCCTGGCGGAGCCGGACGGGCGCTCCGTCGCGATCGCGGAGCGCGGCCTCGCCGTGCGGGCCGCGGTCTTGGGCGGCGGGCGGCGGGCGCTGCTGCTACGGCCCGCGCCGGAGGCGCCGCGGTCCGAGGGGCCGGGCTTCGTGGCGCGTTTCCTCACCCAGCTCGACCGCGAGATCCGTGCCCCGCTCACCGGCATCCTGGGCTTTGCCGACGTGATGCTGAAGGAGCCCTACGGGCCGCTGGGCCATGCCCGCTACCGCTCCTACCTCAACGACGTGCGCTCCTCGGGCGAGCAGGTGCTGGGGCTGGTCGCCGACCTCGTCGATCTCGCCACCGTCGAGACCGGAGGGCTGCCCCTGAGCCGGCGCCCGCTCCCGCTCAACGACCTCGTCGCGGCCTGCGTCGCCGAGATGCAGGCCGAGGCCGCCCGCGGCCGCATCGTGCTGCGCACGAGCTTCGCCGAGGATCTGGCGCCGCTGGAGGCCGACGAGCCGTCGCTGGCACGTGCCGCGCGCCTCGTCATCGGCAACGCGATCCGGCTCACCGGTGCGGGCGGGCAGGTCATCGTCTCGACGAACCCGGCCGAGCGCGGTGCCGTGGCGCTGCGCGTGCGCGACACCGGGACGGGGATGAGCCCAGAGGAGATCGCCTTCGCGCTGGAGCCGTTCCGCGGCGGCCGTCCCGAGTCCGGCGGCCCCGACGGGGCCCCTGCGGCCGGGGGCGGGGCCGGGGGCGGTCTCGGCCTGCCGCTGAGCAAGGCGCTGGTCGAGGCCAACGACGGCCGCCTCTCCATCTCCAGCCGCAAGGACGAGGGCACCCTGGTCGAGATCCTCCTGCCGGGCCGCGCGGCCCGGCGGGCCTGAGGGACGGCCGCCCGGGCCGCCCGGTCCCGGCTCAGCCCCGGATGTCGGCCTGCCGCGCTGCGACCACGGCGAAGAGGTCGGCGAGGGCGGCCAGGCTCGCCGCCTGGACCTGTCCGGCCGGGACGACCGACCCGTCCGGCGCGGGCAGGTCGCGGGTGGCGGTCGCCGAGGCGACCACGGTCGGGCGGAAGCCCAGGCTGAAGGCGCTGCGCGCGGTGGAGTTGATGCACATGTGCGTCATGAAGCCTGCCAGCACCACGTCCTTCACGCCCGCCGCCTCCAGCCGCGCCTGAAGGTCGGTGCCGACGAAGGCGCTCGGGTAGGCCTTCGTGATCACCGGCTCGCCGGCCCGCGGGGCGACCTCGTCGCTGATCCGGCCGATCGGCGCCCCGACGTCGTAGGGCGAGCCCGGCCCGGCATCGTGCTGGATGTGGAGGACGGGGATGCCGGCCTCGCGCGCCCGCGCCAGCAGGGCGGCGGCCTCGCGGAGCGCGGGCTCGACGCCGTCGAGCCGCATCACGCCCTCGCGGTAGGTGTTCTGCAGGTCGACCATCACGAGGGCGGAGCCCCCGAGCGGTGCGGGCTGCGGGTCGAGGCCGGAGAGGCCCCGCAGGGTGACGAGATCCGACATGCCGCTTCTCCCTTCGCGACCGATGCGTTCGCTCGGGCACCGGTGTCGGGGCGGGACCCTATCACCGGCCGCCCGGACGACATCCTGACCATAGGTGCAACGGGGCGCCAGGGCTTCGTTCCGGCGCGCGCATGCGCCCCGTCCGCTTCCGGCACGGGGGGCGGACTCGGCGGGGGCGGACTCGGCGGGGGCGGACTCGGCAGGCGCGAGTTTGGCAGGGGCGGATTTGGCGCTCTGGAGGAACGAGGCGCCGTACAGGGCGAGGGCGGCGATGAGGACGAGCGAGAGCGTCAGGCGCATGGAAGCCTTTTCGAGCCGGGCTTCGGGTGGCACGCGCGGGCCCCATCGTCCCGCTGGACCGGCCTCAGCCGCGGCGGACGACGCTCCGGCCGGCCGCGCGCGACGGCTGGGACCGGGCGGGTCCGCTCACGCCGACGGCTTCGGACCGGGCTTCGGACGGCGCGGCGCGCTCCTGCGGTGGTCGTCGGCCTTGCGCGGGTCCGGCTTGTTGGCGAGGAGCCGCTTCACGCGCTCGTTGAAGTCGTCCGTCGAGACGGATGTCGCCCGGCCTGTGCTGGGTGTGCGTGCCATGTCCGGCCTCCATCGGCGCCCAAGGCACAGGATTGCGCGGAGGGAACGATTGTAGGTGGTCGCATGGACTCGGCTTTACGAGGCCGGGTCCGTAATAAAACCGTCTGAAACATGCGTTTCATCAGGATGCGAGGGTGATCTCACCTTCGCGCATCACGCGCTCGCCGGCCGCGGACTTGACGCGGTACGAGACCTCGCCCGTGCGATCCTCCGGCATCAGGCGCACCACGACGAAGAGGGCGCCCGGGACGCTCGCGGGCTCCGCGTAGCCGATCCGGGACTGCCTGACGTGCTGGCCGACCTTGAACTTATGGGACATCAGACCTCCTCGAGGATCTCGGTTGAAGAGGCGCCAGGCCCCTTCAGCGGCGGGCCTTGGCCTTCCGGGCGGCGAAGCGCGCGTCGCGGGCGGCCTTCTGGGCGGCGGCGAGCTGCGCCTGCTGCTCGGCGCGCTCGGCGGCCAGGCGTGCGACTTCGGCGGCCTGGCGCTCCAGCGCGGCGGCTTCCTCGGCCGCGCGGCGGGCCTCGGCTGCCTGGCGCGCCGCCTCCCGCTCCGCCATCCGGACCTCGCGGGCCTGAACGACCGACCGGCGGGCCGCCTGCCGCGCGAGGACGGCCGGGTCGTCGGCCCCGGGCCGGGCCCGGAGACGGGCGATGGTCGCCTCACGCGCCTTGGCGGCTGCGGCGAGACGATCGACGAGCTGGTTCTCTTTGAATTGACCCATGTGGACTCCCTGGACGGGCCGCACCCGCGGCGGATGGGAAAGCCGGGGAGGCCGCTCCGGTCGAAGCGGCCTCCCCGGCGTCGGTCCCGCCGAGACGAGGCTCGGGCGGAACGCGGGCCTGCCTCAGGCGGCCTTCAGGTTTCCGGCCGACTGCTTGCCGGTGCGGCGGTCTGTCTCCATCTCGAAGGAGATCCGCTGGCCCTCGCTGAGGGTCTGCATGCCCGACCGCTCGACGGCCGAGATGTGCACGAAGACGTCCTTGCTGCCGTCCTCGGGCTGGATGAAGCCGAAGCCCTTGGTGCCGTTGAACCACTTCACGGTGCCGATGTTCATGGGAATGCCTCTGGTCTGGATGTTGGTCTGGGTGTCTGGTCGGATCGTCGATGCGCTCCGGCGACCGTAGGGTCAGCCGATGGCGGCCAGCACGATCCTGCGCAGTTCTTCGCGGGTCAGGCCGCAGGATTGGGGGCTCCACGGCGCGGGGCCGAAGACGGGCCGCACGGCAGCCTGCGGACGGAGCTGTGCCGTCGCGGGCTTCGGATCAGGAATGGGATGCATGCATGTCCATGGGCCGTGTCGGCTCTGGGCGCGGCACGGCGGGCGTATTTCGGAGCGTTGCACGACGCGGCGTGCAGCGGGCGCGCTGCGGTTCGTGCAGCGATCAAACGTCGATGAAAGCGGAAAACCGGACTCGGCGCTCGATCAAGAGCAAGAGAGCGGGCCGACAGGATCTGGTCCGATGCATCGATACGTACAGATCTGCGGCCGAATTATCAAGCGAAATTTCAGAAACACGCCGCCTTTTATTTGTTTTTCGCCATTGGAGCCGGCCGAATTTCAGCGGTTTCCGCGTTGGAAATCAGGCGCGTGGGCCCATCCATCGGTTCGGATCCGACAGCCCTCGTCCTCCCGCATTGTCCGCAGCGGGGTCGTGTGGGGGCTGCCGGTCAGGCCGCGCCCGTCTCGGCCAGGATCCAGGCGAGCGTGCCGGGATCGGCCGCCTCCACGGGCAGGTGCAGGATGATCGGCGTCTCGTAGGGGTGGCGCGCCTTGAGCGCCGCCGCGAGTTCCGGCCCCAACCCCTCCCGGCTCTTCACCAGGGCGACGACCTCCGCGCCCCGCTCGACCGCGCCCTTCCAGGCGTAGACCGAGCGCATCCCCGGCAGGACGTTGACGCAGGCGGCGAGCCTGTCGCGCACGAGGCTCTCGCCGACGTCGAGCGCCGTCTCGGCATCGGCGAACGTGGTATAGACGAGGAGCGCGCGCTCCATGCTATGGCTCTCCGCAGAGGATGGAGCCGGGATTGAGGCGAGCCGGCGCGCCGGCGTCAACCCGGGGATGAGGGTGGATCCGACGCGCATGCGCTTCCAGAAGATCGCCTTCATCGCGAGCCCGACCCCGGATGCGCGCGAGGCCGCCGACACCCTGATGCGGCGCTACGACAACGTGCCCCCCGAGGAGGCCGACGTGGTGGTGGCGCTCGGTGGCGACGGCCTGATGCTGCAGGCGCTGCACCGGTTCATGGACGGCGCCAAGCCGATCTACGGGATGAACCGCGGCACGGTCGGCTTCCTGATGAACGAGTACCGGCGCGACGACCTCCTGGAGCGCCTGGAGGCGGCCCACCGCAGCGTGATCCATCCCCTGCTGATGGAGGCGCACGACACCGAGGGGCGCAGCCACACCGCGCGGGCGATCAACGAGGTCTACCTGCTGCGCCAGACCCACCAGACCGCCAAGCTGAAGATCGCGATCGACGGCCATGTCCGGCTGGAGGAACTGATCGCCGACGGCGTGCTCTGCGCCACCGCCGCGGGCTCGACCGCTTACAATTTCTCCGTCGGCGGCCCGATCCTGCCGCTCAACGCCAAGCTGCTCGCGCTGACCCCGATCTCGGCCTTCCGCCCCCGGCGCTGGCGCGGCGCGCTCCTGCCCGACTACGCCCGCATCCGGGTCGACGTGCTCGACGCCGCCCACCGTCCCGTGGCGGCGGTGGCCGACCACACCGAGTTCCGCCGGGTCTGCACCGTCGAGACCTGGCTCGACCGGGGAACCGAGCTCGTCCTGCTGCACGATCCCGGCCACAGCCTCGACGAGCGCATCCTGCGCGAGCAGTTCGGCTGACATCGTCGCGATCGGGTCTCGTTAACCCTCGATCTTTGCGGAGTGTTGAGCCGCCCGTGGCCAGTCTCGGCGACCAGACGCCGAAGGCCGCGCCCATGAACATGCACATGAACATGCATCCGACCTTCCTCGACCCCCAGCCGACCGCGTCCGCGCCTGCCGGCCTGCGGGCGGTCGCCGACGGGCTCGGCTACGCCTCGGACTGGAACTGGGCCTGGGAGAACTACAAGCCGATGGTGCTGGCGCTGGCGAAGGCCCACGGCCTGCGCCGCCACCTCGAGATCGGCGGCGGGCGCGACCCGCTCTTCACGCCGGACGAACTCGGGGCTCACGGTCTCGCGGTCACGCTCAACGACATCTCCGAGCACGAGCTGATGCTGGCGCCCCCGGCCTTCGCCAAGCTCTGCTGCGACATCGCCGCCCCCGACACGGTGGCGACGGTGGGGCGCGAGCGCTTCGACTTCGCCTATTGCCGCATGGTGATGGAGCACGTGCCGGACGTGGCCCGGATGTGGCGCAACGTCCACGACATCCTGACTCCGGGCGGCGTCGCGCTGAGCTTCTTCCCGACCCTGTTCGCGCCGCCCTTCGTGCTCAACGAGCTGATGCCCGAGCGCCTCTCCCGCGCGATCGTCCACACCCTCTTCCCGGACCGGCACGACGACGGCGACAACCCGAAATTCCCGGCCCATTACAACCTCTGCCGGGGCGGGGAGGCACCGCTGGTGCCGCTGCTCCGCGAGATCGGGTTCCGCGAGGTGATCGTGCTGCCGTTCTACGGCTACAGCTACTTCTGGAAGATCCCGGTGCTGAAACAGGTCGACGCCGCCTTCACCCGCCTCGCCCGCGCCCGCGACTGGCGCACCTTCACGAGCTTCGCCTACGTGGTGGCGCGCAAGTAGGAGGCTGGCCCCGTGCAGATCGTGCTGGTGGCCGACCACGCCTACATCAACGGCGGTCAGGCCAAGGTCGTGGTGGAGAGCGCGCTGGGGCTGGCCGCCCGCGGGCACGCCGTGACCGTCTTCGCCGCGGTGGGGCCGGCCGACCCCAGGCTCGCGGAAGCCGGCGTGGCGGTGGTGCTCACCGACCAGGCCGACGTGACGAGCACGCACTCGCTCACCCGGTTCGGCGCGCAATGGCTCTGGAACCGCACGGCGGCCGAGCGCCTGCGGGCGTTGCTCTCCGGGCTCGACCCGCGCGCGAGCGTCGTCCACGTCCACGGCTGGGCCAAGGCGCTCTCGCCCTCCGTCGGGCCGGTGCTGCTGGGCTGCGGCCTGCCGGTGGTGTTCACCCTACACGAGTACTACCTCGCCTGCCCGAACGGCGGCTTCTACGACTATCCCGTCTCGGCCCCCTGCCATCGAACGCCCGGCGCCCCGGCCTGCCTCGCGCACAATTGCGACTCGCGCAGCTACGCCCGCAAGCTGATGCGGGTCGGTCGGCACTGGCTGATGCAGGGCACGGGGCTCACCCGGAGCGCCGACGCCATCATCACGATCAGCCACCTGCAGCGGGCCGCTATGGCGCCCTACCTGCCCGCCGACACCCGCTTCGCCGAAGTCGGCAACCCGGTCGACGTGCCCCCGCTCGGACGCCGGTCGGGCGCGCCCGGCGGCTTCGTCTTCGTCGGTCGGATCTCGCCCGAGAAGGGCCCGCTCCTGTTCGCCGAGGCGGCGCGGCGCGCTGGCGTCGCCGCGACCTTCGTGGGCGACGGGCCGCAGGCCGACGAGATCCGGGCGCTCTACCCGGAGGCCCGCATCCTCGGCTGGCGGGCGCCCGCCGAGGTGCACGCCCTGATGCGCGAGGCCCGTGCCCTGGTCTTTCCCTCCGTCTGGTACGAGGGCCAGCCGCTCACCGTGCTGGAGGCGCAGGCGCTGGGCCTGCCCGTCATCGTCAGCGACGTCTGCGCCGGCCGCGAGGCGGTGGCGGACGGGGTGACCGGGCTGTGGTTCCGCTCGGGCGATGCCGACGCGCTCGCCAGAGCCATGCGGCGCCTCGCCGACGACGCCCTGGCGCGGGCGATGTCGGAGGCGGCCTACGACCGCTTCTGGGCCGACCCGCTGACCCTCGACCGCCATCTCGACGGGCTGGATCGGGTCTACGCGGAGGTGCTGCGCCGGCCGGTTCCCGCACGGCAGCCGAGCGCGGCGCGGGTCCCCTCTCCCATAGGGAGAGGGACAGGGTGAGGGGTATGAGGCTGCCAGAGGAGGTGCGGTGCTGAACGCGCGTCGATGGCGTGCTCAGGTCTGCAAAGTTATACCCCTCACCCCAACCCTCTCCCTACAGGAGAGGGGGCACGTCGCGGTCCGCGTGCAATCCGGGGAAGATTGACCCGGCCTATGCAATCGCCCTGCCCTTTGAGGGGAGGGAGATTACGCCGCCCTCAATCCTTCTGCGGGTCGTGGCCCCAGTTCATCAGCGACATGCGCCAGGCCGAATCCGGGTCGTTGCGGGCCTTGCCGCCCTGCTTGAGGTGCCGGTGGACGTAGCCCACCACCTTGCGCATCGCCGCGTAGTCGTCGTCCGAGAGGTCGGCCTTCTTCTTGTCCTTGATCTCCAGGATGCGCCGGCCCATCGCGTGGCCGGTCGACTCGTCCCCGTCCGACTTCTGGCCGACCTCCCGGCTGGCCTCGCTGTCGAGGTGTTTTCTCAGTGCGGCCGGCGTCATGTTCACCGCCTCGTTGAACGCGGTCCAGGTCTCGGCGTGGTCTGTCTCGGCGTGGTCGGTCTCGGCCATCGGGCGGCTCCGTGGTGGTCCTTCGTGTCGCGCCACCAACGCGCTACGCCCCGGCCCCGCCGCGCCCGTCCGTGCGGTGCGGCGACGCAGGGCGGGGATGGGCCGGGATGGGCGGGGCCGCCGCGATCCTTTACGGCGGCGGCGGTGGCCGGTATCACCCCGGACCG
>Ga0316228_1000259_pt1 | contig 75511 bp, 78 predicted proteins | sample TBH18021metaG_FD_206005 | JGI IMG/M metagenome (GOLD analysis project Ga0316228, IMG submission 206005) | Freshwater microbial communities from Trout Bog Lake, Wisconsin, USA - TBH18021 | ecosystem: Environmental > Aquatic > Freshwater > Lake > Hypolimnion/Profundal zone | place: USA: Wisconsin... | reverse complement strand
GCTCTCTTCGATAGTGTCCACGTGTCCACCTAGAACTAGATGGACACGATGCTCCTTGCTACGCGGGTCCCCTTCAAGACGGGTTCACCGGGTGCTTACCGTTCACGGTAAATCCGGTCGTTGCGGTCAGGCTCGCTAGATTGCTTGAGGAAGCCGACACGCATTCTGCTGAACAATGGCAGATTGCATGCCCCTTTTCTGGCTTTTGGGCAGCAAATGACGCCAGCTTGGCTGGCGTACCAGCGGGCGAGATACTTACTGCGCTGCCGCGCTTACCACCACAGTCATCGGCGTCCACGCTTCCATCGCCAGCTCCCTTGTTTCGCCTGCATCCAAGACCAAATTGATCGGTTGCGTTCCCGGCAGGGTCTTAACGCTGCTAGCATCCTTGACGTCCAGACGTAGGGCTACAGAAGCACTTCCCCGGTTGACCAGCCGCATGATGTAGCGTTGCTGATAGGAAAGTACTTTGGTCAGAATGACGCCACGCGGCGCAGATACGTCAAACTCCTCCGCATTTGTGGGAAAGGGTTGTGTACCCCCCAAGATTACGACGGGGTTGTGGGCGTCGAATCCGTGCTCAAGATGCAGGACGAAGCCTTTGGCCACCGTCGGAAAGCTGGCAGCCACGGCCAACACCGATATCAAAGCGTTTTTTTTCATGCAATAGTCTCCTAGTGGGCGGGACCTTGAGCGCGTCGTACCCGCACAGCCAAATGCCTGAGTTGGCGTGAAAGAGGGTTAGCTATCAGGTTTTTGCTGTGTACGCCAAGCACCAGCCTTGCAGTTTGAGGCGTCCACAACTGCAGGTGCTGCTTGTGCAACGGAAAATGTCCACCTGCGATGCAGATTGAAATTGATCAGAACCAAGATCCCGGTTGAGATCACCTGTGCAACCAAATAGTGCAGGCCCGCAGCGAACAGGACCGCCAGCATCCAGGCGTTGAACAGCAATGCCAGCACCCACACAAGGAGGAAGCGCGAGAGTGTCGCACCGACCTTGGCGGGGGCGCCGAACACCCATCGCCGACTAACCGTGAAATTGAGCACGAGCCCGAAGATCGCACCTAGGGTCGATCCCACCACGGGGGTGGTACCGGAGTGGACCAAAATGTACAGCGCCAGATAGTGAGTGGCGGTGGAAGCACCGCCACTCAGCAGATATCTGTAGAAGATTCGTCGATCGGTCATGCCGGCCTTTTCTCCAAGGCGCATCAGCGCAGGTGCGAATGACTGGTTTCAGTGCCTTGAATGGCCATATCACTCCTTGACCGCGACAGCGAGCAGCGAACCACCGGCGGGAAATGGCAAGCTGCGGGTCAACAAGCGATATTCAACGTCGCAGACGGTCGAAAACAGCCGATTGAGTGTCTTTCCGATGCGGAAACCCTCGTCAACCTCCAGATCGGTCCGCGCAATCTTCTGGTGCACGCGCGAAATAACCATGACGGGTAACAGCAGCGACATGAAGGAATTGACGTAGAGCGGACGGAACCCGGTGGCCCGCAGCTTCTCCACGAGATCCTTACGCGTATAACGACGCTTGTGTTTGGCCGCGTCGTCCACGCGACTCCAGAGAGAAGGATGCTGAGGCACCGTCAAGATCAGCCCACCTCCGCGCCGGCACGCCTTGTACATCTCGCGCAGGGCGAGTCGGTCATCATCGATATGCTCGATCACATCAAAGGCGCTGACCACGTCGAATGCTTCGACAAAAGGGATCGCGCGCGCGTCCATTTGCAAGAACTTCGCTGTGCAATGGCGGCGCGCCATTTGCAGCGCATGCAGCGAAGGCTCCCCACCGCATACCTCAGCATGTGGGAACCGGTCTGCAATCGCAGCGAGATTCTCTGCTGTGCCGCAGCCAATCTCCAAGAAGGACTGAAGCCGCGGGAAATAACGTTGCAGCGCCCACACGATTAACTTTCGGCGATACACGAACCAAAAGTGCTCGGCTTGAAGCTTTTGGTATTCGTCGAACAGCGGCTCGTGGAAGCCGTCGTTGTCCTGAAGCATTTCGGGCGCCAAGCAAGCGACTCCGTCATGGACGGCGGCTCTCCAGCCGCAGGCATTGCACGACCAAGCAAAAGGCCTCAGAGGCGCATGGCAATTTACACAGATATGCACGGCAAACTCCTACGCAGCGAACAACAGCGCTATTCACCGCGCCTTGATTGCTCGCTGACGGAACACTCAATTTCCCTGGTTGCGTGCCGGGACACGCTCACGGGTCTTACCGCTGTGGCCGCGTGCCTCCCTTACAAAAGCGAAGGCTGTCAGACGTCAGCAGTGATGCGTGTCAGGAAACCAGGCGCGGAGGCCGTAGGAGGAGCTCTGGGATGAAACTAAGAAATTGGGCGCTAGACGACGAATGTGTTCGCGCTGTCGGCCGACAACTGGACATGGTCAGTCGCGCGGGCACTGCATACTGCGGAGCCTCCTCGCAAGACGGACATAGCTTGCACCGGTCGTCATAACGAGCAGGTCCTGCTTTGCCATGGTGGTCGTGGCAATGCTTATGGCTGGTACGTGTAGCCACGGAGAGGCGCTTATGCTGAATGCTCCGCGATTTCTTGATTACAGCATGCGCGCGTTCGCAGTCGGCAGGAATACCGGCGCCCATGCCCTGTGAGGGCAGCGCAACTAGTACCAGCCAGAGCGAAAAAACGCGCAGCAACTTCACGGGCACCATCAATGGACGATCACGGAGCCGCAGTCTAGGAAAGTCAACCTGACCGTAGAGTTACGGGTGGATTACAAGAATGCAGCCGGAGAATGGTGCTTGCTCTCCGCATGCTTACCACCTCGAATCACCTTGCGCATACTGAAGGCGCAAGCATGCGATCAACTCATGGTCTGGCGCGCCAAAACTTGGCCTCTCAACGCATGCAGAGCATGCGCGGCACTCGGTGGAATCCCACTGCATCAGAAAAATATGCGCAGTGTCTCCTGCCAGTTCTTGCGGCGATGTTTTTGCCGGCAGCACGCTGAGGGTTGGGGTGCAGCCCTCTCAACAAATGTCCTTGTCCTTTACGGGCACGATCAGCCGGGCGGCAGATCTCGTGCACCGCTCGCAATCGGCGGTGAGCATGCAGATCAAGACGCTGGAATCGGCCCTTGGCAAAGCGCTGTTCGTGCGCAAGCCGCGCAGCGTGGTGCCGACGCAGGACGGCGAGGTGCTGCTGGCACACGCGCGCCGGATCATTGCGCTGCGCGATGAGGCATGGGCGGCGGTCGTCCGGCCGGACGTGACTGGCCGCGTGGTGATCGGCGTACCGGACGATTACGCGTCGTCGCTGTTTCCGCCGATTCTCAAGAAGTTCTCGGCCACCTATCCGAAGGTCGAGATCCAGGTGACCGGCCTGCCCAGCGTCGCGCTCGCCCCGATGTTGCGCGACGGCACGGTGGATCTCGTCTGCGCGACGCGGGTGAAAGGGCTGACCGGCGAGTTCTTGCGGCACGAGCCGATGGTGTGGGCCGCAGCGCCCGGCGCCACTGACATCTGGCGTGAGCGGCCGCTACCAATTGCCGTGTTCCTACCGGGAAGCGTCGCACGCGAGAAGGCGATCCACAGTCTCGAGCGCGCAAAAATCGTGTATCGAACTTCCTATGAGAGCCCGAGTCTGCTTGGCCTGCTGACGATGGCCCGAACTGGCCTCGCCATCACCCCGCTCGCGCGGTGTGCTGTGCCATCTGACTTTACGCTGCTCGGGCCCGCACACGGCCTGCCTGAGATTGGCACGCTTGAAATCGTCCTCGCCCGAAGCGTCACGTCAAACCGACCACCCTGCGATTTTCTCGCCGAGCGCATCGTCGCTGAACTTCACGCATGAGCGCGCCTCGCCCGACGCCCAACCGGGGGCCGGGACTCAGTATTTCCAGCGTGATGGAGCAATTTTTCGACTCCACGGCAATCACGCGAGTGACGCCGCCGTGATCCAAATGCGCCCAGTCTAGCCGTATGTCCTTTCAAAGTATCGCCGACGCATTGCAACTCTGTCATCTTTGCACATCTTCTCCGATCGTAGTGTCGAATACGTCTTGTAACTGTAGGGGGCACCACAGTAGTCGCATCGAAACGGGGTTTCCAGAAAACGAGCTTTGAGCAAGCAGAGCGGCTCGTAGCCGCAGCGTCGGCAACCGATCTCGAGTGGCGTCTGATGCGCCGGGCATGTGGACTCGCTCTGCAACTGATGGAGGGGACTGTGGTATCCACGCCCCAAACACTTGCGGCAAAATCGAAAACGCTCGTCGTACTGGCGGTAAGGAAAAGCATCGAGGACCGATCCGAGAAGTATCTTGGCCGGCAGGTGCAAGGTCTTGCGCAAGGCGGCGATATTGATCGCATCGTGCACCGGTAAAACGCCGGAATAGGGATCGGCGTGCAAGGACAAGGCGGCATGACGCACCACAACATGCCCCGAAAGCTGATTGGCCTGCGCGAATTTCCAAAGAATGGAAATCAGCGACTCGCACGGGTCGACCCATTTCGGGTCGAAGGTGTAGCCTAGCGCGGGCGAAAGCACGCTCTCGTCAAACGATAGAATCGGGAATCGATTCTTCCGGGAGCTACGCAGCGGCGATGATATGCCCGGTCGCATGGCGCGATTGGACGTAACCACACTGTTGCACGGCGTATGCCCACAATGCTGGCGCTGGGCTGTAACCCGGTGCGTCCCGGGTCTCGCTATCTTTCAGGACAATCTCAACAGCGCGCACGAAATATTCCATCGGGATTTCCATCTTGTAGGGGAGGCTCGCCTTGTGATGCGCCGCGCTGAAGGCCTCCCAGAGCACGGTCGCGTCGTTGACAAGCCGGTAGTTGGTGTCGAATGCCTCGGGGACGTAAAACCGCGTGAAGGTCCAAGCGCTCGCCTCCGGGTAACAGGTTTCGTCATAGCCGAGCAAGCAAGTCGCGACATCATCAGCATCGCGTATCCCATAGAACGGCAACTCTTCGACCATGAGGCGCGCGATGATCTGCGTGGCCCCTGCCGCCTGCAGCGATTCCTTCTTGGCCAGCAACTCCTCCTGGCCGACCAGGAAGGTGTACAGCCTGATCTGCTGCCGATCGAGCGTATCGTGAATGTCGCGCAGCCACTCGTACTCATTGACGTTGTAGCGCTGTGCCTCATCGCAAAACAGGAGAATCGTTCCGCTGCCCGCTCGGGCCGCCGCCTCCCGCAGCTTATGGGTCAGCCGGAACCGCTTGGCCGTGTTGGTTCCCGTCTGCGGCTCGGGATAGCCGACGGCCTCCAGCAGGTTCGACAGAAAGGGGCCCTCCGCATGCTTGGGCTTGTGCTCGCACTGCGCGTGGAAGGTGGAGATTTTGGGGTAGTTGCGGGCGAGCAGGAGCCGTATGTATTCGATCGCCCGGGTCTTGCCAATGCGTGAGGGTCCGTAGATCAGCGCCCCAGGAACACGGTACCGCAGGCACCGTGTCACCAGTTCATAAAAATCCTGGATCGCTGCCGTGGCGATCCGGTAATTGCCAGTGACCAGAGGGTGCGTAGCCGGATCAACCGGGCGGGGGCGTTCGACAGACATGGTGGTCCTCCTTGCGGGCGGCCCGCCTAGGAAATCAGTCCCGTACCAATCGTGAGGCGGCGTGGTACACCGGGCGCTGGCGGCGGCGATGGTGAATCGTCAGCGACGGCATTGGAAAGCGGCGCAGAAATGGGTACGGTGGGTCGCAAAGGCGTGTAGATCGTCGGCGCAGTCGACAAAACACGGATGACGTGCGCGAGATCCGTGGCGGCTTTGCGTGTGTGTTTGGCGTGCGCCAGCTTCTCTTGGACGAACGCCTCGATCACGTTGCCTTCCATCCCTTTGCGCATGCCGCGCTTCTTACGCCATTTCAGGATCTCTTTGCGCAGCCGCAAATCGTGGGGCACCAGGCCCCACGCGCCCTGCGCCTGCAATGGCCCCAACTCGGCTCCATCCGCGAGAAACGCCCGTACGCCGCGCAGGTCTTCGACGTTGGAATAGACAAGCAGCTTCGTACCGATCAGATGCGTCGCCGCTGCCAGGGTTGTGCTGGTGTAGCGCACACCGTGCAGGTTGATGTGAGGACGCACACCTTGGTGCAAGTAGGCACGCACCGTGTGCCTCGACGCGGTTTGCATCAGGCACAGCGTGCGACGCCGATGCTCGGCCAACCAGGAGAGCATGCTCTGCTTGACACGGATCAACCGCTCCATGGCCTCCAGAGGCGTGATGTTGTTCAGCCCGCTGTGCGGTGTACCGTTGTAACTGGCGATGGCATATTCGACGAGTTCCGTCAGCTCATCGGAGGACAGGTACAAGCGGAGATTGCCCTTCGGATCGGACAGCGCACGCCGAAGGTCACGCGGATGCGATCCGGTGTAGCCAGGCAGACGCGACGACATCTCTTGCGCAATGGTCGCAAAGAAACGCTCAATGTAGGGGCGCTCGTCCGGGTGGTGATAAGGGCCCGCATCGACAATGCAACCCACGAACTCGCACAAGGCACTGAGCGTGTCGTTGGCAAGATTTGCTTTGGCGTTGTCGAGCTTGATCCACTCCCAGCAAGCGTAGGCGAGCTCGGGCAGTTTTTGCGACGGCAGGCCATCGTGCTTGGAGTACGCGAGATTGGGAAGGGTGAAGGTCATGGGGCGATGAGGCTCCAGTGCCTTCTCCATCGTCTTGATCACGTCATGACGGCTGTACTCGCGCGCGAGCACGACGTGATAACCCAGGATCGCGCGAGTGCAAACGTCGATGATGACCAGCAGCCAGATGCGCTCCATTTCGAACTCGTGCTCAAAACCCAAAGGGTCACGTACCACCACCTTGAGCCGAACATCCAGACGGTGCCCGTCGAATTCCACGACCTGATAGGGGCGCACGGCCGCGGGCGATACGGCATGTCCGTCCTGCAGGGGCAAGCCTTTGAGGTGAGAGGCGCCCGCCGCGCGCGCAGCTTGGCCGAAGGAGCGCAGCATTTCCGCCTTGAGCCGGTTGGACAACGAGCGGATTGCCAAATAGTCCATACAGAGCGGGTAGTCCGTCGCCTTCAGACCGAGCGACCGACATTGCTTCAGGAACTCCTCATGCAGGGCTTTCAGGCCGCGCAGGCGCGTCTTGAGCTTGCCATCCGTGCTGACCTGATGCAGCACGACCTTGCGTTGCCGAATCTGAGCCCGAAGCCACGTCACCAAGGCGGGATGGCTCTCGAAGATTTGCGATATCGCCCCGGCCGTACCGCGACTGCCGGTCTGCCCCTGGACGACGATAGGGGCAACGCGCGCGTATTCGGCAATCCGCACATTGGGAATGACGGCGCGAAAGCCCCAGATCCGTCCATCGGGGTGTGTCTGCAACGCACGATACAACCACCGATATAGTTGGCGACGATCGATACCGGTGGACAGTTCAATTTCGTCGATAGCGTCGCCTCGTGCATAGCGCTCGATGGCGGCAGTCGCCATGCGTACCCGCTGCTGACGCCCCTCCGTGAGCTCCGTCCATGCAACTGACGGCCAGGACGCGAGGTCGAGATGCTGGAGCTCCGGTTTGCGGCGCATCAGGACTGTCCTCCCGGTGCCGAGAACAGTGTGAGCAGCGACAACGCTTCCGTATGCAAGGTCGGTGCCGAGAGCTTGCCCGTGCGCAATAACTCATACACCGCGGTGCGAACCAGAACGGGATCGCCTGTGGCGTACTCGCGCTCAATGGTCAGGAGTTGCCTCGGCTCAGCTGTCGCAAAGCGCCGGATCGCTGTCAGCAGACTCGCCGCTGGCAAGCCGCGATTGGCCACGATCGTGGGTAACATCCGTTGCCAGTTGTCGATCCAGACTCGGGATGCAGCGAGTTCTGCCGGCGGCACCACACGAATATCGATCTCTGAGTCGTCCAGTTGGCGCCCTTTGTCGACGACCATGCCCTCGTCGTCTGACTCTGAGAGCAACACCAACTCGTCCCGAGTTTCATAACGGACCCAGAACTCGGCCAAGTGTCGCTGTCCGCCCACTAGGATGAACCCAGGCCTTTCGCAAAAACGCTGAACGTCGGGATCGGCCTCCAGCCTCAGCCATTGATCGAGAGCCGCACACCGATAGAACGACACCCGGCGCCCCAATTTGAGGCTGAAGGCCTCGAGCCGATGCGCTCCGCGAGGTCGCGGGATCGGGATCGGGCTATCGAAGGACTGACTTTTCCCCATAAGATCAAGGCCTTACGAAGGGAGTGGAAGTCTAGGATGCCAATTGACAAATTTAATGCGGGCTTACGCCTATTGACGCTATTGCCTCGCTTTCAACGTAATTAAAATTGTCACTACAGAGCCCGCGTTGGCTCAGTTTCGCCAAACCGTAGTGACATTTTTATTTTGTTCTACGCCGAGCAAATCAAGCCGACGCTAAGCGCAGTGCGCGAGCGGCTGGGCACTGGCAGCATGAACACCATCCACCGCCATCTGGTTACTTGGCAGGGTCAACAAAAGCCTGCCGCGCGCAAGATTGGCGATCCGAACCCCCGCCTGCTGGCCGCACTGGGCACCGAGTTTTCGCGGGTGGCCGAGGACGCCGCGGCCGACGCCGAGGCCGCACTGGCGCAGGTCATGAGTGAAAACGCGGTGCTGGCCAGCACTGGCGAGGCTCTGGAAGCTGAACGCGACGCCCTGACGCAGGAGCTGCAGCAGGTTGCGACAGAGCGCGACAAGCTTGCCGGCAAGGCGGCCGAGCAGGCAGCAGAGATCGAACGCTTGAATGCAGAGTCGGAGCGGGAGCGCGGCGAACTCGCCGCCGTTCGTCGGGCGCTCGCGCAAGTGGAGTTGCGCCTGGAAGCGCTGCCACACTTGGAGCGCGAACTGAGCGAACTGCGCGCCCAACTGGCGGCGGAACAGGCCGCCCGGGTCGCTGCCGATCGCACAGCCGCCGTCGCCGATGCGCAGCGTGAAGCTGCTGACATCGCCCGAATCCAGGCCAACGAGCGCTTGGCCAACGCCGAATCGCGCGAGCACCAGGTGCGTGCCCAACTGGCTGAAGCGCAGGCCGCGCATGAGCGCACCCGCGAGAAACTAACCGAGGTCGTCGGTCTTGAGGCCGGTGCCCAGGCCGAGTTGCGAATGCTGCGCGAGCAAATTGAGGCCGCGAAGCCGACACCAGAGTCGGCACCAGATCAGCAGACCGGTCAACCGCCGAGCAAACCAAACTCACGGCGCAAGGGGGCGTAGCAACGCCGCTTACCTACCCACTGGGCGGCACGGCCCCCCTCTGCATTGCGCCCTGCCCGCCATACAGTCCTTCCCCTAGCCCTCTTCACATCCGGAGTCATCGCATGCTGCGGTCGTTTGGCCTGGTTGACCAATTTCGCACACTGGCGGCATTCGTTTGTGCCGCCACCCTCGCCTCCACACCGGCTATTGCACAGGATGGCGTACCCGCACTCGCAATCACCGCGCCGAACGGGGCCAAAAGCGTGCTGGTCGCCACTCTCCACGTCCCCTATCAGGGCATGCGCCAGCCGGCGATGTCGGTGCTCCAGGGCGCCACAAGTTTTGTCATTGAAAGTTCGAGGGCCCAAGGTCCACAGCCTGTCGAACTCCAGGGCGCCGATCTACTGGACCCCGAGGTGTTTGCTGGTCGGGCCTCTCGTGCACCATGGGCCCGGTCATTGACCGATACACAGGTTGAATTTCTTCAGCTGCGCGCGAAATGCGCAGCACCTCAACGTCCCGACCTGGCCATCGAAATGCTGCAGCACAAGAGTCCGCGTATGGCCGCCGCGTACGCTTGGATTCCCTGCACAGAATTGAGCAACCTGTCCAGAGACGCGATATTCGCGATAGCGGCACTGCGCTACAACGTAGCGATAGTGCCTCTCGAAGATCAGACCGACTTGGAAAACCGGCGACGCGCGGTCCCGGATCGGATCTATTGGCGCCTGCTGATGGGCGGCTTGAACATCGCCCGCCAGCGAGAGGATTTCCGTCAAGCTGTTATCGCATTCAATCGCGGCGACTATGAGAGGATCGCCGCTCTCGCGAGTCTGGGTAACGAATCTCCAGAGGATGCGGCGATCTATCACCGCCTGATGGTCCACGACCGCAATTTGTCCTGGATGCCGCGCTTGCGCCAAGCCCTCGACGCCGGCGGCGCGGTGGTCGCGGTTGGTGCTGCTCACCTGCCAGGGTCCGACGGACTCATCGCACTCTTGCGAGCGGACGGCTACCAAGTCAACGACATTCTGCTGCCGAATGACACAGCAATGGAGATGCAAGCACCATGATGGATGATGCAATGCATCGCGCTCAAGATGTCGTCTATGGCCAAGACCAAGCCGCGCAGATGCGAAAGGCACCGGGCCTTGCGCGCATCCGCGCGGCAGCATCTGACTCCAGTTGCACGGTATTGGACCAGTCGGTCTGGAAGCGCACTGAGCTGGGCCCGGTCCTTGATCTCCTCACGACTGAAGGATCAACCCAGCGGGTCTACGTCGACGTGCCCATCGCCGCCGTGGTTGGCTTAACGCATCGGAATTTCAGCAAGGCCTTGACGTGGCGCGGCATGCTGCAGGACCTGCACGGTTTTGGCTGGGACGAGCGCGTCATTGACTACTGCGAATCGGAAATCGGCCACCAATCATTTCCCGCCCCTGAGGCAGCGTACGAACTGAAGCTGGCCGCCTACGGCGGGGCTGTGACGTGCACCAACGGCGTCCACCGCCTGGTCGCGGCCGTGAACTGGTTGGGCGCCACGCAAGGTGAACACGCCGTGCTGCGCAAGGTCTCGGTCTGGTACCGGCCGACCGATGCCTCGTTGGTCAGTGCGTTGCGCGCGCTCGAGCAGCAAGGCGCCCGATTGCGTCTCGGCTGCGCCAGAGACGACGCCGGCATCCGCCGTATGTGGTTCATCGAATCAACCACCGCGCACCGCGTCAGCTATTTCCACGTCACGCCCGGACGCTGCACTCCAATTCAGGTCGGACCGCGCTGGGTGGCAAAAGCACGAGCATGGGCGGGCCTAGAGGCCGACGCCGTACATTTCGTGTCGGAGTGGTTCGATATTCCCCCGACCGTTCTCGATACGGTGGTAAAGGATGCTTGGATCGACGCGCAGATCCGCGCGCCCCGCTACGAGGCCCCTCTTGACTAAATGAAGACGGTGAGTCCCGTTGTCCAGCACGACTGGCCTTGCTATTCTTCCCTCGCACGCAGTAGCGCGCACAATTCGCCATCTCGCGATGGTCAACCACCTTGAAATCTACGCACTCCATGGCGACGAAATCCAAGACCGCAGCAAAGAAAGCCGCACCGGCAAAGAAGACCGCCGCCGCCGCGGCCCCGACCATCAAGCCGCTGAAGGACACCTTCACCAAAGCCAGCCTGGTGAGTCACTTGGCCGAGCAGACAGAACTTGAGGCCAAGGCCGTGAAGTCCGTGCTCCTGCATCTGGAGAACACCATCCTGAGTGCGCTGCACAAGAAAGGCGCCGGCGAGTTCACGCTGCCTGGTCTCTTCAAGGTGGTATCCGTGAAGGTACCGGCCACCAAGCGTCGCTTCGGCAAAAACCCTTTCACGGGCCAAGAGCAATGGTTCGAGGCCAAGCCGGCCAGCGTGCGTGTCAAGGTGCGCCCGCTGAAGAAGGTGAAGGACGCCGCTCAGTAAGTCCTCCGCTGCCATTCGTGCCAACGGGAGGCCAAGCCTCCCGTTTTCATTGGCGCGTGTGCCCAACGCAACCCATGAGGATGTCTTGTCTCTCTTTCCCCAGCGTAGCGCGGACGTGCGCCGCTACAAGTTCATCAATTGGAACGTCGTACTGAAGCCGGCTCTGCAAGAGAAATTTGAGAAGGTCATCACTGCAGCCGAGCAAGCAGGCTACCTCGAACGGCTATACGTGCGCGTCGAACGCGAGCACCGAACTGTCACCCTATTCCCAGGCCAGCATCCGGTGGGCGCTTCGCTGAGAAAACAGGGCTCGACAGCGGCGGAGCACGGAGCCGCACTTGTGTTCTCTCAAGCCAAAACCGGCAATGTCGCCGTGCTGCTCTATCCGTACGAGTCTGAATTCATGCGGCAGCCCGAAAAGCTCATCGTTTGGCGAGTGTTCGTGGGCCCGAACGATGTCACACAAAGCGTCATCGACGCAGCCGTGGCCGACGCGTTCCGATACTGGCGCGTATCCAGTGTGCTCGACGGTGGTTCGCGGTGGGATCGTTGGCGCATCGGAATGCTGCGGCGCCGAGACCGTTACCAATCGGCGGAGAAGGCGATGACGACTCGGCCAAGCCTGGTAGCAAGGGCCGTCGGCGCGTTCCTTGCCTGGTGGCCTGTTGCTGCCTTCGTCGCGTTTAGTGCCCTCGTGACGGTCGTGACCGGCTGGCACGACTTCAGCGACAAGTTTGGTGCCGCTTTCCACTCAACATCCACCGCAGCGAAAGAGTCGACGACTACATCAAAGACAGGCCGCGCCAGCGAAGCGGCGGCGGCCCCCTCGACAGCGCAGGATCGCTAGGCCCGCACCCGTAGTTACGGGTTCAACCGAACTGGGGGGCGAGGCATCCCTGTTTTCGGGTAGTAGCTGTAGTACACGTCAACAGCGCGGGCCCAGCAGTCGAGCAACTCGTCCGAGTGGTCGCGTACCCGCTTGGCCAAGGCCTCAGCGTTCGGGTGGCTCATTCCGAACGCCGGCGCACCAGTCGCCACGTCGAACGCGCTTCGTGTCCAAGCAGAAAGCGAACGCCTTCGCCTTCTCGAAGGGATAGTCGCAGGGCACCAGGGGGTGCAGCGACTGTAGCGTGGCGGCGCTGGGCACCACAAAGCCTGCGTCATGGAAGTGCTGCCGGCCATGCGCTTCAAAGTCGTAGTCTACGAACCCAGCCGGGCTGTTGTATTCGACCCGCGTAATCTCGGAGGCGGTGATCGGCGCAAACGAGAGCCACCACGTGCCTTCTTTGGTTGTGGTCGATTTCAATAAATGCCGCCGTCTCGTGAGAGGCAGACGCCAAGGATTTTCGACGTATGCGGAAAGGCCCATAAGCTTGGCTTCATCGGGCTTTTCGCCACGACGCGCGTAGTACTCGACAAAGGGCATCAGAGTGGCTGTGTCGGCCGACATCTCCACCGTCAGGCGCACTCGGGTTTTGTTCATGACGATGCCATTCTTGGGTGCGACCCCATCGACGCGGGTCAGATACTCCATGTCTCTCGCGGTCAACGTTTTGTCGCCTGTCGTCAGGCCGTGACCATCAGCATCGGGATCCGTCGTCAGCCAGACCACTGAGTTGCGAATGCTTCCGTCACCATGCTTCACGTGGCCACGCGAAATCCCCATCGAGAGGATCGTTTCGGCGTACGAGACGGACGTGAAATGGTAGAACTTCATCCGCGTTCCTTCATCGTTGTGTGTGTTGATAGTTCAGCAACGCGATTGACCGAATGCGGTGTCAAACGGGTGCCGACAAGCTTTCTTCATTCAATTAGTCGCAACTGTCCTAGGCGCTCCAATCGCTCGCGGTCGGCCTGATCACTATGCTCCGGTGCGACCGGGTGGGCAGCGCCGCAAATCGTGCAGATCCAAAGCTGCACCCGGTGTGCCGCGTCGAACGATGTTACGCCGGCATTTTCGGGAACGTGGTCACGCAGGACGCCACAACTGTTGCAGGCGAGCCATCGTGTGTGGGATCTCATGGGAGTGCTTCGAGGGTTTTGGCCCGTTCGATGATAGCGCGCACGTTCGCAAGGCAAGGTGCTCGCTCATACAGTGAACCAACTTCAATGCCGATTTTGGCGCCACTGAGCAAATTGCTGGCCGTCGATTAGTTCGAAGCCAAACTCGCGCCCGACCTCGGCGGCCCCCGAAGTAAAGCGGCTTGTGGTAATGACGATCCCTTTGCTGGTGCCGCTGCTGCCGCGATCAGCAAAGGCAATGGCCCCATGCAGTTCACGCACGATTTCCGGGCCGACACTGCGATGCGCCGCCCAGCATTTGCATTGTACGATCCAAGATTGGCCGCTCTCGTCAACCGCGTATAGATCGACGCCACCATCGCCATCCCGACTGGCGGCCTGGTGAATCACGCGCAGCCCTCGTTCCCTGAGCAGTTGCATACAATCCCGCTCGAACTCAAACCATGCCGGCCGCGCACCTTCTGGCGCGGTTGATACCTCTTCGTAGATCATGCGCGATGCCGAGCGGCTGCGGTAGACACGCACCCGCTCAGCCTCCGCCATTGCCCCGCGAGTGTGTGGGCGCACGAATGTGAACCCTTCTGGATGGTGCATTCCATACCGCTGTGCGAGAAAACGCTGAGTCGCCGATGTTGTTGCCGCCCGGCGCAGGTGTTGAGTGACAGCGTGTGGGGCACGACCAGATTCGTGCGCGTGTTGTGTCGCCTGCCGTAGATTGGGCCGGCTATAGCGTACGCGCGGCAGGTACACCACCGTCGTCAAGTCACGGCCACGGCTGCGGCGCGTTGTCGTTCGCGTACCAAACAGCGACTCTCGCTCCTCCACCACAAGAAAGTCCCGGATGATCGCAGCTGCGATCAACTGCAAGCTCAACTCGGCGTCCGTGTTCCACGTCACTTCGCCATCATCATCGCGCGGGCGGATCAAGCGGCCACCTGTTGCGCGCGGCGGATCGCTGGCAATGCCAATCGCGACATGGTGGTAGCGCTGCGCTGCGTCGAGAAATTGGCACGCGAACTCGCCTTGGTTCTCAAAGATCCGCACCGCCACGAATGGGCCGAACGCCACTTCTACTCGTGCGCCCCACGGGATAGTCCATTGCCGAGCTTCCTGTGCTTCGCGCAGCATCGCCTGAATCGTCGCTTCAGCTTCGTCTTCGGTGCCATCGAGCGCGACGCCGCGCATGGCTTCACAGACATCCGACAACGGGACCGGAAAATCGTTTGGCCCGAGGCGCTGGCCCGCGTCAATGAGGTCCAGCATGTCCAGACCGCTGCGCCACATCTCCTCGATGTCGGACAGCGACGCTTCGAGGTTGAACGGCGCACTACGCAATTCCAAACCGTGTTGCCCAGTGTTGGCGAACCAGGGCCGGTGGGTGCCGCCCTGCGTGATCTTGTCATCCAACAGAGCAGCCTCGAACGTCCAACGTGCGGCTTCGGACAACATTTGGTCGCCCGCATCGTTGAGCAGCGGAATCAGCTTGTCGAGCAAACAGAACAGCGCGTACGTGTCATGCAGCACCTCAACACACGCCCGATACGCAGCTTCCGCATCGGGGGCTGGACCCGCCAATGCTGCCAGCCAACGTCCGATCAATGGCGCACGCGCCACTAGCACCCTGCCCTGCTCGGCAATAATGCCCTCACCGAGCCAGTTGCCCTCTTCCGTGACGACCGGTGGTACGCGGTCATATGCCTGTCGCTCTGCAATTCCGCGCACGAAGCCAGCGGCGAGGCGGCGATTCCGATACACCTGCCTGCCCCATGCGACGCGAGCCTTGTCTGTTGCATTTAGGTCGCCTGCCCAGGGCCCGTCATAGTTCAGCTCCGACCAGACGTCTGACGCGGGTTCCGCCCAAAGCGGGATCGCAGGAGCGGCATCGGTTGTGTCAGCCTTTCGTTCGCGCTCGAATGGATCGAATCGCTGACCCTCGCGTGACCCCTGCAGTCCAGGCACCGGATGTTGCCATTGCTGCTCCATGCCTTGGAGTGAGGGAGCGGTTTCCCCAAAACCCGAATGCAACTGCGCCTCAAACCAAACAGTTTGGTACCCCTCCGGCGAAACGGCGATCATGCGAAAGCGACCGCGCTGGCGAATCGCCGCAACCACTGGATCAGCGCTCGGCCGCATCCACCGTGTGTGGGGATGGGGATTCTTTCCCTCTGTCATCAACGTAAAGGAAAACACCATGGAGGGGGTGTTGTTCCAACGCCAACCAATTGCGACGCACGTCCGCTGTCGACGTAGCCGTTGGATGGTGTCACGGTCCTGGGCGATGAACACTATGCAAGCAACGCCATCTTCACCGATCCAGCCAGGTCCGAAGAACCGTTGACCCACCGAGGTTCCCTTGAACGGCTCCGCCAGCGCTTTGACTTGGGCGGCCGTGGCATGTTCTATCGTCGTGGCAACCGCGCGCGCCACCGGCACTCGTTCGTTCCGGGGGAATTGCTTAGCAGGTGGGTTTTGGTCGGCGGGCATAGGCGAATCGGCAAGCTCAGTTCGTTGTGCCATACAGGGCAGACTGGCGATCAGCGGTCAGATGCCACCGCTGGGCAAGGTTGGCCGCTTCGGTGTTGCTGGCCAGGACCGCCTCAGCCTGCGGAAACAAGGCAACGTAGCTCGTTGCAAAGAAGCTCATGAAAACGAGGGCCACGCTTACGAACCTAGCGGCCATCGCCTCCTGGTCGCAAAGCGCTTGTGCATCGCGAATCTGCAGAATGCTGAGCCAGCTCGAGTGCGCGTAGCCGCAGAGGAAGCTGTAGATTTGGCGGATATAGACGGGGTGGAAACCGGCGGCGATGCCAGTGTCGATCCAAGACTGGCCGGCGCGCCATTCGCCCTTCAGAACCTTTTTACGCATCGGTTCGGAATACTGCTGCCAGACGCCGTGGGCTTCGATCTCGATCTGGAGTTGATCGATCCTTGTCTTCTCGTCGGCCAACTTCTGTTGGTGCTCTGGCGCACGTGCCGGATACGCCTGTCGGTCCAGTAGGCCGGCACGACGCCAGATCATATGGCGGAATTGTCGGACCTCCACATCTTTGCTGCCGTAGATGTAGGCGAACGTGAGGTAGGTCTCCAGAGCCGCGCGCGCAAGAATCATCACGGAACTGTGGTCGATGTGAAGATCTGCGCCATACCCGGCAATATCGATTTGGACCGGTTGGGCTATCAGGCGCAGCGAGGCTACGTGGTAACAGAATTTTTTGCCCAGCACTTGCGCATCGTTCATCCAAAGCTGGTCCACCGGGATCTGCTGCCCGGCCTGGGACTCAACGAGCTGCATCACCAACGTGAGCAGGCGCTCAAAGTCCCCCGAAAGATCATGGTTCAGCACTGATGCAGTCATTGCAGATATGAAAAAGCCGCCCGAAGGCGGCTCCTGTAACGTGCGAGTGTGGCCTCAGCCTGCAACCCTTACGCGCCGGCCTGCCAACACCGATCCTGCTACTTTGGGCTCCACTACCGACCGGCGCGCGACCGCCTGTTCGCGCGTCAATTTGGCGAACACGGCGAGGCGCGCGGCGACCTGTTCCGGCTTTTCGGCCAGGAGCGCTTGGCGTCGAATTTTGCGTGCTGTCGGCTTCATGGTTGATCTCCCTTGCGCATTGCGGACAGGACTGCCCCCAGATCGCGCTCAAGTCTCTCAATCTTACCCTTTTTCTCCACGACCCGTGAGTAGCCCAGGCTTTTGTAGAAATCTACCAACTCGGGAATGGGCCGCTGCAATGAGGCCGTCGTGCAGTCAAACGCCGCCGCACAGAATTCCAGGTAGCGCACTGCGATCTTGGCAAAGCGGCCCTGCAGCGGGTTAGGTGCCGGCGCACGGCTGAGCAGGTGGATCGACGCGACCACGTGTCGATTACTGATCCGCCCCAGGATCAAGCCACACAAGACATGCGTGTGATCCGGCAACTCCGCATAAACGGCGGCCTCCACGCGGCGCGGCCGACGGCGAGCCCGTGTCAACTCGCGGGACCATAGCCAGCCTGGGGCATAGCCTCCGAAGGTCCAGCGATCTGCAGCATCGACGTCCGTCCGTCCGATCGGCCGGAAGCGCACCGTTACCCCCTCTTCTACCGCGACGGCCGCGCTGGCCGCCGCGCCTGCCAGCTCGCGACGCTCAGCGCAGCGGCTTTCGGCAGTGTCCCAGTCTTGGCGCTGGGCCGCCATTTTTGAGGTCGGCGACGACATTTCGGTCTGGATGGAGGCTATTGGGCTGATTCTAACATGCCTAAAAGCGCACTCCATCGAGTGAAGTGCGCTTTTTACTGTGGTTGATAAGTATTCTTATCATGTACTGTGAAATTAATGTACGCTTTCGAGAACGTCACTTTTTCGCGTTTTCCAACAGGCCCGGAAACCCAAGCCCGACAACGCTTCGCCGCCCATGGACCCGCTCGACCCCGACCACAACCCTGAACCACCCCCCAGCCTCGAGACGCTGCAAAGTGAAATAAAGCGCACTCGACCCACCCGCCGCCGCGTTGTCGTTCGACGCCACCTCCACCGTGGCCATTTCGCGTTCCTGCGCGCGGTCGTCCAGGGGCTGGATGCCCGGCCGATGTGGGCGCGCTACCTGGCCATCGATGGCGAACTGGAGGCGCAGGCCGAGCTGACGCAGGAGACCTTCGTCGCGCACCCGAAGGTACGGCGCATGACCGCCTGGCTGCGCGCTGAACTGGCGGCGGCCGTGCGCCGCGCCGGCCACTACGGCAAGGTGCGCCTGATCCGCATCGACCTCTCCGGCCTTGCGCAGCGCGGACCCGCGTTGCCAGCGCTGGAGGAGTTCGCGCTGGAGAACGGGCTGGATGACTTCAGCATCGAGGAGCAGCTCGAAGCCTATCGGGAGCGCTTCGGAGACGCGGTGCAGCGGGCCGAGCGCCGGACCAAGCTGATGGAGCGGCAGCTGCGCCTGCTGGCCGACCTGGAACAGGTGCTGGCGGAGCCGGTGCGGGTCGACGACCACTGCCACGCGTGGCTGGCCGCGGGCGTCGCGGATCGGCTGGAGGCCGCCGGCGTAGCCACCATCGGCACCCTGATCGACCGTATCAACAGCCTGGGCGGCGGCTGGTTCCGCGCGCTGCGCGGGGTCGGCGAGAAGAAAGCCCACGCCATCGAGCGCTTCCTGCGCGCGAACGCCGACACGCTGGCGCGCAAACTGGGCGAACACGCCCGGATCCCGCGCCGGCAACTCACCGCGCACGAGCGTGACCGCGTGGTGGCATCCGGCACTGGCCTCCTGCCCCTGGAAAAGATCGTTGTGCCGGCCGCGCTCGACGGCAGTAACGGCCGTTTCCGGCGGCCCCCGGTCGAGTGCCTGCTGGACGCCCAGAACGACTACGAGGCGGTACTCACCTGGCTGCGCTCGAAACCGGGGCTGCCGCCTGCCGAGATCGCCCGGCGGCGCACCGGCCGGCGCGATGTCATCACCGAGCCCGGCCCGCTGGATTGGCTGCACTACCTGTCCAACACCCAGCGCAGTTATCGCAAGGAGGCAGAACGCTTTCTGCTGTGGGCCATCTGGATTCGGCGCAAGCCGCTCTCGTCGATGACGACTGAGGACTGCGTCGCCTACCGCGATTTCCTGGCCGACGTGCCCGACGACTGGTGTGCGCCACGCTCTCGGGAACGGTGGACGCCGAGCTGGAAACCGTTCGAGGGCAAGCTGTCGCCCGAGTCGCAGGCCTATGCCCTGACCGTGCTGCAGAACCTGTACCGGTACCTCAACGACAAGAACTATCTGAGCGGCAATCCGTGGGGCGGCGTGCGGGCGACGAATGGTGGCAAACCACAGCTGGACGTTGGGCGCAGTCTGACCGAGGACCAATGGGCGTTTGTGGTGGAGCGCCTGTTCCTGCTGGAGCGCACGTCATCGAACCTGCGGCTGCAGGTCGCCTTGCCCTTGCTCTACGCCACGGGCTTGCGTCTCGCGGAGATCGTGGGAGCGACAACGGCCGACCTGGCATGGCGCAGTCTCGCCCTCCCCCGCTCCGGCGAACGCATGGACGGCTGGTGGCTGACCGTGGTCGGCAAGGGGTCGCGTGTACGTGAGGTGCCAGTGCCCGATGAGGTCGTGCACGCGCTGGGCGCGTACCTGGACTCCCGCGGCTTCCCCAGCGACCCCGCCCAGATTCGTGAGCCGGTGGCCCTGCTCGGCCACGCGACCGATCAGGCTGAGCGTGCGCCGTGGGCAAAGCGGGACACGGCGAGCCCTGCCGCTCCGCTGACGCCGGGTGTGCTCTACCGGCAGATCAAGCGCTTCTTCCAGGCCTGCGCAACCGAGTTGGAGGCAACCGATCCGCAGGGAGCAGCACGGCTGAACGAAGCCAGCACGCACTGGCTGCGACACTCACACGCATCACATGCCATTGCCGCCGGCACGCCGGTCGAGATCATGCAGCAGAACCTGGGGCACAAGTCGCTCGACACCACGACGGTCTACGTGACGTCGGAAGAGGCCATTCGGATGAAGGAGCTGCGGGGGTTTTGGAAGCGTTCGTGATTTTCGAATGCGGGGGCCGCAACTTCCCCGTCTTTGCAGGCTTAGCCGGCACTGTCCTTAAGCTGGCGCCAAGATCAAACGAAGCCCGTCCTTCATTGGGCTAACTTTCAGTATATAGCGAGCCCCCGTGAACCCCTCAATGAGTTGTCACGTGGAAACTCGCCCCGCAAGCATCCCCAGCTGCATTGCTGCAGTTTCCACGTGACAACTTATCAGACGAGTGTCATGCGCACGCAGAATCATGCGACATGTTGTCGCCGACTGCCGCCAGAGACCGTACTTCTGAACCTTCTATTGCATCACATAGATGCTGGATAGTGACGCCAGCAAAGGGGCCCATCGCGTTTCCAGGTGGCAGCTACCAATGGGGTTCGGTAGATCCGTAAAAGTTTCGCCCAGACTTCGCGTCATTGCGATCGCCGATTCGGCTAATAGCTCCAAGTGTTCCCGTCAGCCACGAAGCCCGTTCGCCCGAACCGCACATGCAACGTATGCTTGGCACGAGTTTCCACGTGACAACTGCACTCCAGCGTCAGGAAAGATGTGACGGGTTGTCACGTGGAAACTGGTCGCAAAGTTCAGTCCACAGTGCATGACGAGGATAGTTTCCACGTGGCAACTCATTTACAACGGCTGATGAGAAAAACACTAAGAGAGATAAGAAATTCCTTGAGTTCACAGCAAGTCTCGCTAAAATCACAAAAACCTTGGAGAACCTATGAGCGCATTTACGATTGCAATCGCAAACCAAAAAGGTGGCGTAGGTAAGACAACGCTGAGTCTCAATCTCGCATCTGCCTTCCAATCTGGAGGCACGGACGTCGCTCTAGTCGACGCAGATCCTCAGAACACCTCATTGCGATGGGCAACAAGCGGTGAGGAGCCTCTCAAGATTTCGGTGGCGAGTCTCGCTCCCGCAGGTTCTAAGATCGGAAACGAAATCCAAAAATTGCAAGGCAAATACGATCTTGTCGTTGTGGACTGCCCTGGTAACCTTGAGGACCCGCGAACGCCCGAGGTGCTCGGCATCGCAGATTTCTGCCTGATCCCAATGGGGCCATCGCCGGCTGACTTGTTCAGCACTCTGGCAATGATTAACGAAATCAAGAACATCAAACGGCGCATCAATCCGGAATTAGCTTCCGCACTGATGCTGAACAACATCAATGGCCGTACACGCATGCGAGAAGAAATCCTTTCGCTGCTGAACCAGCAAGACGTTGGTACGCATCTGCTCCAGAGTCAAATTGCCCAACGTGAAATCTATCGGCAGCTGTTTGCTCTTGGGACTACCGCACATGAGTGCGGGCGATACATGAAGGGGTTGAAGGAAGCACGCGCTGAAATCGAGTCGCTGGTCCTTGAGTTGACGCAGCACATCACTCAATCGCGTTCGCAAAAGGTGGAAAATGTCTAAGAATACTAAGGACACTAAAGTGCAAGGCGCCTCGACAACAAAGGGGCAGCCCATCCCAAAGCTCACCCTCGCGAGCGGGCTGATTAAGGGGTTCAAGAACGAGCAGCAGGCCATTCAGACTCGCGAGCGAGAGCAGGAACCGCCTCCGGCTTCCCCTCAGGAGCAAGAATCTCAACCCGTTACCGAGACAACCGCCAACACGGTGGAACCTGCTGCCGGCCCAACTGCGTCCGCAGTTGGTGGGCGCAAGAGCATCGCAATTGCCGATTGCGTCTCGAACCCGTACAACCCTCGCGTCTTCTATCCAGAGGCGAAAATCCAAGAGTTGGCCCTAACCCTTCAAAGGGAAGGCCAAATTGAGGCCATCAAGTTCACGCGCCTACCTCAGTTCCCTGGCAAGTATGTGATCATCGACGGCGAGCGTCGGCTGCGTGCGAAGAGATCGCTGGGCGAGACGCACATCGATGCCGAAGAACGTCATGACGTACTGCCCATCGACCTCTACACCACGGCTTACCGAGCGAACAACGACCACGAGCGGCAGTCAATCTTCGATGACGCGATTGCGTGGCAGCAATTGATCGAGCAACAGGTGGTCGCGGATCAAAATTCGCTGGCTGAGAAGGTCACCAAAGACAAGGCATACGTCAGCAAGGTTCTTTCGCTGAACGCACTGCCGAGAGCCATTCTAGAGCGCATGGCAGAAAGTGCTGATCGTGTGGGGTTGCAGGCGGCCTACTGCCTCAAGTTGATCTTCGACCGTGTCGGGGAGGAAGGCGCTGATCGTCATCTGACGGCAGTTATCGAAGGCAAGAGAACGGTGCGCGAATTGGAGCTCATCTTGCGCAACCTGCAAGGCCCGGGCGCTACCGCGAAGCGAAGTCGCACTCGCTACCACCAGCTTTTCGATTTCAAAGCTGATGGTGTGCAGCGCGGCCAACTTAAGACATTTCCTGACGGCCGAATTAGCTTGGAGCTGAAGGAAATTCCGGCTGATAAACAAGAGGCGCTGGCTGAGAAGCTGAAGGCACTGGTTGACCAAGAGTTGGTAGAGCCATCAGCGGGCTAGCAACAGCACGCTGTATGCAGGTTTTTCAACGACGAGGCCCAGGTGTACCTGGGTCTTTGTCTTTTTTTGACGCTCTCTGAAAGAGACGCAGCGTTTACTTTGTTTACGTAAACACTTTAAACCTTTAAACAACATTTAGGCTCCGGAAACCCAAGCCCAGTAAGGCTTTGCCGGTCATATGGTGCATAGATTTGTGGATTGGGTGAACACCATTGGGGAACGCCGGTTGTGGATTTGGGGCTACGGTGAAAGCCATTGGGGCCAAGGGGTTGTGGATTTGGGGCTTTGGTGAACGGATTTGGGGCGCCGCCAGCGAACCCTAAAGGTGAAAGGATTTGGGGATGGCGAGGGTGAACAGATTTGGGGAGAGCCACCCTAGAGTACAGCCCAGGTGCGACACACGAGACCGTAGGTTGGACCCGCTTGGTGAACGGATTTGGGGAGATGAAAGGTGAAAGGATTTGGGGCGCATGCGAGCAGGCACTCCCGCACAAATCCATGCCTGCAAACATAGGTGAAAGGATTTGGGGATTCCATAGGTGAACGAATTTGGGGTAACCCCGTGAGTACCCACTTCCATCCAGCCCCAGGCTCCCGGGCATAGGTGAAAGGATTTGGGGAGGGGAAGGGTGAAAGGATTTGGGGCAATTGGCTCCGAAAGCGCACCCGAGACGACTTCAAGAGTCTGTCGCCCCTTCCAATGCTTACGAAATGGGCAAATGAGCGCTATGGAGCACAATAGATGGACGGGCAACTGCGGAAAGCCCCCCAAATCCGTTCACCTTTCGAGGAATGCGGGGCCGAAAGCCCGCGTAAAAGGTGAACGTTTTTGGGGAGAGCGAGATCAAGAGTCGAACACTCAGGCAGCGAGCGCTGTCCCTTCCTGGCAACGTAAGATTGCCAAACGAGCGCTATAGGTGAAAAATCTACCCCTAGTTTTTCACCTATAGCGAACCCACCCACTAGGTCATGGCACGCGTACCCGAAGCAAAGAAGGGTTCCCAGATCGCCCTGTTTCAACAACAGGAGGCTCCTGAGCCGTTCAAGAAGGCGGTTCAAGCGATCCACGTTTCACCGGTAGGTAGTGCGCTGTCGCTCCAGCAGCGCCGCATCTTCAATGCACTGATCAAGAACGCCATCGAGCAACGCCTGGCAGGCCGAGAAACAAACAACACGTTTCAGGTCTCTATCCCTCAGATGATGGCAGCGCTCGACCTCACCACGAAGGACAACGCATACATCAAAGAGACCGCAAAATCGTTGATGCGCACTGTCGTGGATTGGGATCAGCTCAATAGCGACGGCACGTCGACATGGACGGGTTCAACACTCATTGCCGGCGCCAAGATTGTGGGCTCCGTCTTGTCGTATTCGTTCGCTCCGCAGATCAGTGAGGAGCTACTGGATCCCCAACGGTACGCAATGATCGACATGCGGATCGCCAAGCTGTTCCGGCGGTCCTATTCGCTTGCGTTGTGGGAGAACACTGTACGGTTCGAACGGATAGGCCTGACCGCACGTATCCCACTGGCCACCTTTCGCAATCTCATACTCGGACGCGAAGAGAGCGAGACCAAATACAAGGAATACAAGATCTTCAAGCGAGCGGTGTTGACGCCGAGTATTGCCGAAATCAATGATGTATCAGACCATGAGATCGAGTTGATCGAGCACAAGGTCGGCCGAACCGTCGGTGAGATTCAATTCAAGATCAGTCGCAAAGTGAGCGCACTGGAGGAGGAGCCTCACCAAGACCTAGTCAACACAGTGGTCAAGTTCGGTGTCCCGCATTCCGAGGCCAAGCGCCTCGTTCGCACGTTCGGAGCCGAACGCATCCTGGAGGCAATCAGCTACACGCGCGCTCGACAAGCGAAGAAGGGTGTTCCGCCGTTGGATAACATCCCGGCGTACTTTCGCAAGTCGCTTACGGAGGATTGGGGCAAGGGCGCGGGCAAGGCTGAGTCTGCCGGAGCTGGTCAACAGCAGCAGAAGCCGTTGGCACGAAGCCCAAAGAATGAAGAGGATGCGCGGGCGCAATACCTCGCAGCTCGCATTCCGCATGCGCAGGGCTACTTTGGGGAACTATCCGCTGACGATCAGTCGGCGATGCTCTCGCGTTACAACGATCAGTGTTCTGTGAAGGAGTTGAAGGTCGTCGCAGGCAAGAAGCCCTCCAAGGCAGCGGAATCGAATTTTTTCGAATGGGTGGCACACGAAACTTGGGGCGAACCCAATGCCGGCGAAATTCTGAACTTCGTGCTGTCGGGAAAAGTCTAGCTGATTATTTCGACACACCGGCTTCAAGAACGAATCGAGAGGTTGGATTCTTCTTCGCCGTGCTCATCTCAAGACGGTCGCGCGCACGGGTCATGGCCACGTAGAACAAGCGACGCTCCTCGGACTCTGTGCTCTTCTCGTTCGGCACCACGGTTTCTTCAGCCCTGATGATGCATACGTGATCCCACTCCAAGCCCTTTGAGTTGTGCATGGTCGTGAGAATCAGCGCGTCGGCCGCCGGTACGTTGTTCTCGCGCCGCAGGAAGGCGATACGATCCGAGAATGGACCGTTGAGGCGGCTCAGCACGTCGTAGGTCGTGGTGACCGCACGCTTGGCGGTGTCTGCTTTGGCACGTTGAGCCATCCACTCGTAGACACCTTCCAGCACGAGCGGATAGAACTTCCGATCGCAGAGACCGCGCCATTCGGCAAGCCGCTTCATCAGCTCCCGGTACGTGTCCGCGGTGCTCTCGGCCAGGCCCATCTCGACCAGCTCCTTGCGCGGCCGCTGCTCAAGACTGGGACCGATCCGGCTGTGCAACGTCTTGAGGTCTTGCGCTCCGACGCCAGCGAACGCCAGCACGGCATCGAGGCCGTTGGTCTTCGTTTTCTGGATGAGTTCGAGCAGGTTGCACATTAGCGCGGCCTCGGCCCGGCTCAGGATTGATTTGCCGGACGCTCGGAAATACTTCACGCCATGGGAGCGGCAGACGGCCTCAACTGGGTCGAGGATACGGTTCGTTCTTGCCAGGATCGCTGCCGATTTGCTGGCGCGCATCGACGCTGCGAGGGCCTCCACTGCGTTCACGGCCTCGGCATATTCGTCATCGAAGCGCCGAAACGAGATGTGGCCGCCGGGGCCACGCGCGGCGACCAGATCTTTGCGGATGCGCTCCTTGTTGTTCCGAATGACGTTGTCGGCAGCGGCGAGGATTTCTGACTTGCAGCGATAGTTCTCCCCCAGAATCACGGGACGCGCGTCGAACTCCTTGATGAACGACTCCATGCCTCGGAATCCGAGCGCGGCCCTGAAGCCGTAGATGCTTTGGTCATCGTCACCGACTACGGTCACGATCGAGCCACTGCGCGCGTGCTGCGCGACCCACTGGTATTGCAGCGGATCGGTGTCCTGGAACTCATCGACCAGCAGGTGCGTGAAAGGGTAGGGCGAGATGGTTCCGCGCTCCATGCCCTCGATGGCCATACAGAGCATGTCCTGGAAGTCGAGCTTCCCGTTCCGCGCCAGCGCTTGTTGGTATGCCGAATACAGGCGCTCCTCAACGCTGCCAGGCGGAACCCTGCCGAAGTCCATTTTGATTGCCTCGATGGCGGCCAAAGCGGCTTCTTCCTTCCAATCAAGGTCGGCTTCCTTCAGGGCTTGTGCAACCAGCGCCAACTGGTCCCCCTCGTTGGCGATGTCCTGCTGCTTGCATCCCTTTGGTGTGAGCTGCTTGAACGCCAGCCCGTGAAAGGTCCCTGCCAACAGGCGAGCCTTCGATGCCGGCCCGGCCAGCGCGCGAATGCGCTCCTGCAGTTCCGTGGCCGCCTCCTTGTTGAAGGTCACAGCACCGACCCTGCATGCGGGATCGGCGAGAAGAATGGCTGCCTTGGTCGCAATTGTCTTTGTCTTTCCGGCGCCCGGGCAGGCAACGGCGACACAGTGCAGGCGTAGGTCTGCCACTTCGCGCTGTGACGGGTTCAGTTCGTCTAGGATTGACGTGGGCATCTGAGAAACCAATACGGTGGCCAACCCCGAGCCTGCGATGGCCGATGGGGTCGGCAAGTGGCCTGCGAGCCGGGTGAAGCTTCTGGAAACTCGCAGGCACCCGGGACTTAGGCTCGACGGACCTTCTGAAGCGACGAGCGGAATGCGCGCAGGCTGTCGTTGAAGGACCCAGAGAACAAGTACCAACCCCAGCCCAGAAGCGCGAAGATGCTGTACATCAGCGCCAGATTCATCCCCGCTTCGCGCGCCGAAGCGTCGATCGACTGCTGTTCGAAGCCAAACGTCTTGCACAGGGCCTGCGGCGGGGGCAAGCCTTTGACGGCAGACGTGGTGTCCTTGCATGTCTGCATCGTGATATAGCCAGCCGGAGCCGCCGGATACTTGGCTCTATCAGCGACGGACTGGAGCAGCTCGCGCGGGATCGCGGAGAATGAGAAGTCACTATGGATCGCAAGCAGTAGGCAGAACGCGACGCTCGGCACGACAACCAGCAAGCGGAAAGCCCAACCACCCCAGAATGCGATGTGGCGGACCAGCGTCCATGCGACGGACAGCTTTGTCAGTGTGGCCTGTGAGTTCATGGTGTTCCCAATGGATGTGTAAGCGGTTAGCGATCGAGTGCGTCGCCACTCCATAAATGGCAGTGACTCGCAAAAACCGGCAATCGGCTTCAAAAAATGTCGGTGGAGTAGACCGCTGCGCGCCGAACCCGGGGCGTCACGCAATCGCGGGGGCCGCCTTGCCCGCCGAGGCAGGGCTTTCCAACAGCTCCAGGCGAGGTCCAGCCAACAGCGCAGCGAGCACCCGATCATCAAAGTGGATGCGGCACAAAAACAGATTGGTCTGTGCCATGCGCACGCATGCCTCTTCGTCGAGGGTCAGCAATGCCTCGCCCATCGATTGAGAGATACCCAGCGCAGTTGTCGCCAGGGCTTGATCGGTGGCTAGCAGCCTGCGAGCAAGGCGCAGATACGCGATATTGAGAGATCGAATCTCGCTCAGCAGCGATGTCGCTTCCATGGTGATGTCGTTTGCAGGCGATTCAGGAAATGCCGAGCGCATGTGGCCCGCCGCCGGCGGAACCCTCTGTGCCGATGCGTACGCCGTACCGCCACCAACAGGTGAAGATACGGCGGAGGTCGTCCGGCAGGGCACGAGCGCGCTCAGATCAGATGTTGCGCACGGTGGTCATCAGACGCAGGTGCGTCGTGTAGCAACGAATGGCCAGCGGTTGGAACTTGCGCAGGAAGCGATTCACTTCCTCGTTCACGTCCGACTGATCGCGGATGGCGTTCCACACCATGAAGTCGAAGTGATCCATGGCCCGGTCGAACTTGTTCAGCACGCCCAGAGCCCGCATCGAGAAGGGCGAGTATGCTTCGACCACCATCTCCATCGACGGCTTTGTGACCGACGGCTTCCAGATCATTGCGCCGCTGGATTCCATGTCCTTCTCGCGTGCTGCGCGATAGCCCTCGGCGACGCGCAGCTGCTCATCGACGTAGGCTTCCAGATTGGCCATTTGTGTCTCGAAGTGCTTTGTGATGGTCGACAGCTCCGACGCGGTGAACGTGCTGTGTCCGAAGCGGGTCAGGTTGATGGTCATCCGGTTCATGAACGGCCACCACTGCTCGAACAGGGGCTTGAGGCGCGTGTGGTTGAGTTTGACCATAGTCTCGACAACAGACGCACCCGCGAGCTGACGGGTCAGGATCTGGCGCCCCAGTTCGCGCCGGCGGGACACGATCTTGGCGCGATCATCCGGCGACATTTCGCGGAACATTTTGCGGGTGCGCGCAACCTCGCCCTTCTGGCTGTCCGCGTCGGCCGCCGAGATCAGACTGTCGCGCTGCAGCGCATCGACCGCGCTCTCCATCTCGTTGAGTTCTTGTTCAACGTCGGACGGTGTTGTTGCGCCTGCCGTATTCGCTGCGGCGCTGGATTCAACTTCATCGTTGGGAAGGGTATCCCCGTTCGTCGTCACGGCAACGTCGGAGTTGTCGGCGCCTGCAACCTTATCGATCGTGTTCTGCATGGTGTGCTCCTTAAAATTTGCTCCCAAAATGGGCGCCAGTGGGACGGAATGAAACGCGGCTATCGGCCTACGTGAAACGATGCAGCCATCCGCCAGCCGAGCACGCCCAACACCAGCGCGCCGACTGACCACCACATCGTGTTCAAGGAAAATGGAAACAGGAGGGCGGACGTGCCCAATCCCAGGGTGATGACCGTGGCGTGTGCCGCCACGTGAAAAGCAACGGGGCTTGCGAACCCGGCAGCAGCTGCTTTGATTCGGCGCGAGACGGCACCGTCGTTCATCATGGCCATGCCGAAGACGAAGGCACCGAATGCCCACGAGAGAGCGACGTTCGCGCGGAAGATGCCTCGGTAGATGGACATCCAGAAGTGCCGCAGCCAAGCGTTGCTCATGTCCGTCGCGCCAGCGTCGGAGATATCGGTGCTGTTCGGCAGCGTGGACGTCCACGCCTTCATGGCGCCAGACTCGACGAACCAGTGCCGAAACTGCGTGTTGGTCCGATCCGCAGCCCGCGTCGCCGCGGTGTCTCCCAGGTTCAGTTCAACCGACGCCAGTTCGGCGTCGGAAATCTCGAATGTGGTATCGCCTTCGAGGAAGGGACAGCCGACCGCGAGCATGATCGGGGCAACAAGCGTCCACAGGCGAAGGTGCGAGGCGAAGCGACTGTCAGCCATCAGAGCACCACGCGCAGGATCAGCAACGCCGGCGTCACGATGACGGAAGCCAACCCAAACCAGAACAGCGCCGGTCGGCGAAGTGCGACGCTCTGCAGCGCGAAGCACAGTGCTTCGCGGCCGCGGGCGTACTCGGGCGGAATCTCGGCCAGTTCCTGCAGGTAGCCTCGGGCGGCGAGTTCGATACGGCCGACCGTATCGAGATCGAGCCGGGACACCTTAGCGATGAGCGAATTCTTCAGCGACATCGTATTCCTCGAAATAGCGGCAGAAGACGTGCCCACTGAGCACCCGCGCAGCCATTTGCATGGCAGCGCTGCGCGGCGTCACGTCGTCAGGGCAGGGCTCATCGACCATGCGGCACTGGTAGCCGGCGCTTTGGCGTGCCTCGAAGTCCGGGATGGGTTCCTGCAGTGGTGCCCAGACGTGGTACTTCTCGCCCTTGAACGCGGCGTAGCGCATGGAAAAGATCTCGTGCGAGCGGGTGAAGAGGCCGCGCACGAAAGCAATATTCGCGTCGCCCTCCTTGCGCGCCTGGCGGTAAGCCGACAACGCATCCATCAGCATCTCGGCCACGAGGGGTTCTTCGCGCACGCGAAAATTGACGCCGAGAAAATCGACGACGCGCTTGCAGGAGTCATCCAGCTCCGGGAAGGCGATGAAGACGGGCGCGAGCTTCGACGAAAGCTTGTACTGGTTCACGACTTGTCGAAACAGACTGGGCATGCTGCAGTTATCCTTGGATGATGGGAATGCGACCTTGGTAGACCGAGCCACCGGAGATGCGCATGAAGTACTGGAGGTTCGGCAGTTCGGTGATGAGGCGTGGCGGAATCAGCGGCGCCTTCTCCAACTGCGTCGAGCGAGATACGGAGCCGCTGAATTCCCCGACGTGCGACTCGGAACCTGTGCTTGCGCTGCTCGACACCACGATGTTGCGAATGGCTGTCTCGCCCACCTTGTCGGAGAACCATTGCGCGGTGTCGGTATCCTCAAGGCGCAGGATGATCTGGTTGTTCAGGTTGCCGAGCACCTGCAGCATCTTTGCAGCACTGCCAAGCTTGGCTTCCAGGTCGGAGCGGCTTTGGAACGCCACGAACGACCGGAAGCCGGCGCCACGGCCTTTGTTGAGAATCTGGATCACCTGCTCGTTGATGGCTTCGGCCACCTCATCGACCAGCAAGACGATGTCGGGTGGCGTCTCGTAGAAGTTGTAGATGGCGCCCGCGACAGAAGCCACGTCGGCCAGCAGCATGGAAGCGATCGCCTTGGCGACGATGCTGTTGGACATCGAATCCAGGCCAACGTACAGGACGGCCTTCTGCTTGATCACGCGCTCGATATCCCAGATCTCACGGTCATCCGTGAAATCGTCGGCCTTCGGCGCGAGCATGAGACCGGTTTCGCCGGTAGCCAGCATCTGCAGCAGCGGCAGCGCCGAGGCGATGATCCGCATGTAGTGCTCGCGATCGTGCACGAAGGTGGCCACCAGGCCGTCGATCGTCTCGTGGCCGAGGCCCTTCTTTGCGAAGTTGTCGACGTAGAGCTGAACCATCCCCTGCAGAGGATCCACCCCGCCCTTCTGGGCGATGCGCTGCAGAAAGCCTCTGGCCTCGTCTTCCCAGTCGAGCATGCCCGCTTCCGGAAAGAATCGGCGCAGGCATCGATCGAGCAGACCATTGATGCCGGACTGTGCGTAATTCAGGATCGAGCGGAGGTTCGGCTTGTCGCCGACGTACAGCTCACCCTTGACTGCGCGGTCGATGAAGAGGAAGGCAAAGTCGCGGAAAGGGCCTTCTTCCATCAGTTGGGAGACGCGGCTGGCGATTTCCGACGGCTGCGACCAATTCTCAACCGGATTCATCCGAATCGATTCGGACGGCGCAGCCTGCTTCCAGTACAGGAACTTGCGACCGGCACGCTTGCATTCACGCTCGACGCGCTTCTTGAAGTCCTTGTCGTTCTTCGGGTCGACAATAATGAGGACGTCTTTGTTGGGGCTGTGAATGACCTGTGTCGCAATCAGCTCGTAGGTCTTGGTTTTCCCGGCACCCGTGGTGCCGCTCACGGCCGTGTGACCGCCGAGCGCCTTATAGTGCAGGGGCACTTCGATCTTGTTGGGTTCCATCCCGTGGATCCAGGACTTGCCCTGCGGGGCCGTGTCGGGGACGCTGTTGGGCGGCGCAAACGCGGTCTCGATTCGCTTGGCGACTTTCGGCGGGAGCCACTTCGGAAGACCCGGAATTTCGGTGGACGGCATGCGCAAGATGTCGTGCGCGATCTGGCAATGGCGCTGCGTCCATTCGAAGCCGTTACCGAAGTACATCGCGTCAAGGTCGGCTCGCATGCGGGCACTCGTGCGCAGCAGCACGTCGATCTGAATGAGGGTGAGCCAACGCGTCGAAATCGACATGCGAAAGGCCAGCGCCTTGCGCACCTGGTAGGCGCGCGCCACGAGGAACAGAGCACAAATGACCGCGAACGCCCATGCGTGGGGCATGCCGGACAGGGGGAGCAAGATCAAACCGATCAGCCAACCGACGGCCGCGCGGGCCTCGAAGATCGGGCGAAAGTGGCTCACGTAGTTCATTGCTGCGGACGGGCGAGGATCAGCGAGCCAATGCGCTCGACCAGCACGATGTCAGCGCCCTGCGAGCTGGCGAGGAGGTTGAGCTTGCGCAGGTTGTCCACCAGCGTTTCGCTGGCGATGCCGTAGCTGCCGAGAATCCGCTTTTGCAGCACCAGCCCCTTTTCGGCCCAGTGCACGGCCACCTTGCCCGACTCGACGTCCTGCACGAGTGCGCGGAAGAACTCGCGCATGAGCGTGCTCGCAGAACTCAGGATTTCGGCAAACGGGTCTTCCTGTTTGACCGTTGGCTCTTTGGGCACCTGCATCGAGTCCAAGTCGAACAGTGAGCTTTGGGTGTTGGGCTTCTCCGATGTCGGCGCTGGCGTCTCAGGCGAAGCTGAAGCGGTTGACGTCGGCGTGGCCTTGGCCTGCTCGAACAGCGCCGAGACGCTATCCGCTGCCGACGGCTCGCTCTTTGCCGCCTTGGCTTTGGGCTGCGATGGACGTTTCTCGGCCGCCGGGGCCGGTTGAGCGTGAGCGGCAAATCCGTCCTCCAACGTCTTCGCGGGAGGAATCGGCGTGGTATCGGGGGCAAAGCGCGCGCGCCGTGCTTTGTCCTCGGTGTCGCAGGTCACCGCCACGGCTTGACGCAGGACCTTGTGCAGCAGCGACTCGGTACCGGCCGGGCGGCTCTCCGGATTGATCGCACCGAAGAGGTCGGTTTGCACCATGCTCTCGAGCAGCTCCAGCCGAGTGTTGCCGAGGATGGAACGTGCGAGCAGGGCGGTACGCATCCGCTCGATGGGCAATGGCGCCTCTCGGCGTTGCACACGGTATTCGCCACCTTCCAGCCAAGCCGAGAAGGCGCCATGCGCGGCAGGGCTCCACTCGGCCTGGTCTCTCAGTCGGTAGAACTGGAAATGGCGGAACGGTTCGTCCAGCCAGGTGCAGCACGCCGCGAGGAACACGGCATACAGGTATTGTGGTTCGAGCTTGCGCCGACGCTCCGAGGGCTGGTCGGCGCCGAACTTCTGTCCCCCGGATAGCCGCAGGGCGTAGTAGACGGTCTCGACCGTGGCGCGAAACGCGCCACCGGGTTCCGGATGCTGTTCGGGGCGCAGCGGCATCGACGAATACCAGTCGGCGCAGGTTTCGAGCACGGACAACCACTTGCGCTCGAAATCCGCGCTCGACGACTCGTTCGCGTACTGCCGAACGAGGTCCAGCCGCGAACCGAGCGTGGCGGTCAATGCAGCGATGGGCATTGGCGTGTGGTTCATATCGTCAGCCCGCCATGCGCTTGCCAAGGCCCCACGCCGCCTTGATGCCGCCCTTTACGGCCCCGCCGCTGATGCCGGCACCATTGCCAAACAGCTTGCCTGCAATGCTCGGAATCTCGAACGAAATGAACAGCAGGAAGATGCTCAGCACGAGCGCATAACAGGCGCCCGCCATCGTGTCGGTACCGATCGAGTTCACGTCACCGAGTGAAGATGCGAACGACGCGGTCACCAGCTTCGACATGATTGCCGCGACCACTGCATACAGAGAGCCGGACACCATGTAGTCAAACCAGGCGAGGAAGTATTTGCGCGTGAATTCGGAAAAACCCAGGGCGACCGCGAGCTGGCCGACGACGATGCCGATGGCCACCTGAATTTGACCGAGCGAGATGTAGAAGTTGTAGATCACCGATGTCGCCACCGTCACGGCGAAGGCAAGCAGCAGGGGGATCAGGGCCAGGGCCACCCCAATCTTCTGGTACCAGGTCGCGGCATTCAGGGCATTGCCGTAGGAGTCCCACAAATTGCCGGCCGTCGTGGCCAACGTCGCACCGGGCGAAAGGTCGCCGCCGGCGATGGACGTGGCCATGGTGTTGAAGTACTGGTAGATGCCTGGCGCGAACCGCTCGTATCCCACATAGATCGCGGCGAATATCCCGAGCGTCGCCATCTCTTCCAGGAAGTTCGTCCACGCGGTGACGGGGTGGTGAGCGCCAGCGAAGCGCATTGCCGCCAGGACAATGGTGATGATGCCCAGCGCCGCCGCGAACTTGGCGGCTTCTGGGGTAATCGTGTGACTGATACCGACCGCGGCATTGATGACCTGCGCCGTCGAATCGGTGAACTTCTTGAGCGCGCTAGAGATGGCTTCCCCGACCGCGCCTTTCGGCCCGGCGAGGTTGGGACCGGATTGGTTATCCGCGCCTGACCCCGCAGAGCCGGTGGGAGACGGCGTCGAGGGTGTCGTGACAGGGAAGGTCGCGTCTGCCTGCGCCGTTGCACCTGTCGACAACGCCGCGAGGCAGACCAGCAACGCTATGCGCATCAGGCCCATCAGTCGAGGAAAGCTCATCTGTGCCACTCTCACTGGGCGGTGCTGCTGCGCGTGTACACGGACTGGCGCAGCTTCTGGAGCTGAGCGTCCTGGCTGGAGATCACGCTCTGCATGGCCGCCGTTTTTTCTTCCGTGTCGGCGTTCTCCTTCCGGTCTTTCACGGCGTCAGCCTGCACCTTGGTGCCAATCAGCTTGATGAGGTCGGCGTTCTGGCTGGAGAGCAGGTCCAGGTATTGATTGGTGGTCTGGGCGGTGGCCTGCGCCGTCGGGCTCAGCGTCATCTGTGACTGCAGGTCCTGACGACGTTGGGCCAGATGCGCGATGTTCTTGGCGACGTCGGTGCCGGCATCGAACAAGGCTTGCGCCGTCTTATTCCCAGAGGTCAGGAGCGTGCGTTGGTCCTCGAACCATTGCGCGGGCGACTTGCCGGACACCACCACCAGGCCGTTCACCTTGTCCAAGAAGCTCGCATCGCTGGAGACTGCCCCGTAAAGCTGCTGGAGCACTTGGCCGTAGTCCGAGTAGCGCTTCACGTCCGCCAGGATCGAGTCGATCTGCGCTTGGTTCTTGATGTCATCAAGGCCCACAGCCTGCTGGAGCTGGTTCAGCATCATCTTGTACTGGTAGATGATGTTGGTGTTCTCGTACACCTCGGTCTTCAACGCTTGCGCCGCGCTGATGGTGTTCTTGAGGAAGTTAGCGGCATCGAACACCGGCCAGCCGGAGGCATGGGCGGGGCTCGACAGCACGACGGCGGATGCGGCCACGACGAATGTGCCGCGCATCTTTCGCAAAGTTGCAGAGAATGTGGTCTTGAGCATGGGTGGCTCCTTCGATTGAGAGATGGCGCAACGCAGCGCCGTGGTACGACTTCGGCTTAGGCGGCCAGAAGTTCACGCACGTAGCGGTCCTCCCAGCCATCGCCCTGCATGTAGTGCTTGTCGAAAACCGCTTGCGCCTTGCCGTCGGAGCGCAGCCGGGCAACCATCTCAGGCTTGAAGTCCGTCTGGAGCATGCGCGACGTGGTCCGGGTGACCCACAGGTAGTCGCGGTTCGGCACGGCGTCGTTGATCATTTGCACCTGGTCGACGGTCAGGCCGAACGTGTCGCAGTACAGGTTCTTGCTGGTATTGGCGAGGCTGTTGGGCAGGTAGATGAAGTTCGCGATGGTTTCCTTCAGCACCTCGAAGTCGGTAATCCGCGCGATCTGGCGCAGCGACTGTGTTGCCATCCACACGGCACCGTTGAGCTTGCGGATGGTGGTCAGCCACGTTTCCAAGCGCCTGTAGAAGCGTTCGTACTTGAAGAAGAAGCCCGCCTCTTCAATCTCGATCAGCGTGAATCGCTGACCATCCATGCTCTTGCTGATCCGGAAGAAGGCGTAGTCTAGGAATAGAACCGCCGCGCGCTCGTAGTTGATGAGCAGCTCACCCATCTCGATGGTCAGGTCATCGCTGATTTGGAACGCGTCGTCGACGTTGTCGAAGAAGTCACCGTACTGACCACCCTTCATCCAGAGCTGCAGCCGCTCGCGCAGATCGGCGTGGATCAGTGTGGCGAAGAAGGACAGGGTCCATTGCTCGCGGCTATAGCCGGCCAGAATCTGAACCGCGTCGAAGATGTCCGTCTTCTGTGTGGGGGTGAGCCTGAATCCGTCTTCGTCCTCGATGGCCAAGATCAGCCATTCCGTCACGTAGGCGTGGTTCTCCGCCTCGCCGAGCAGGGACAGCGGGTTGCAGCGTGTGGCGGTCGCAAACTTACCGGTGACATCGATGAATTGACCACCACCGAGTTGCGTGGTGATGCGTGTCGACCGGTCCTTATCAAACCGGATGCGCCGGGGGTTATGGCGCCCCGACTGTGACATGAGGAAATTCAGGAATACCGACTTACCGGCACCGATCGGGCCGATCACGAAGAGGTGGCCATTGCCCCCGGGCTCGTGCATGTCGACGCGCTGGGCAGTCAGGTGGCGTGTCGGCAAGCAGGTGAGTGGTGGCATCTCCTTGCCGGCCTTGTCCGAGAGCCAGTCGTTGCGGGTCGGCCCCGGATTGATCGTACAAATCGGGGCGACGTCCGACACGGCCGGTGTTTCGACAAATTGCAGGCGCCGCTGGTTGTCCCAACGACCGGGCAGCGTGCAGTTCCAGGCGGGCATCAGGTTCGTACCTTCACGAATCGTGCCGAACCCCGCGTTACTGATGGCGCCAACGACCAGACTGACCGCGTCCGAGCATTCCTCTTCGGTGTTGCCGTAGACGATGACGGAGATGTTGGCGAAGCCATGCTGCTGACCATCCGCGGTCAGCCGGCGAAGTGCCTGACCCGCCTCGTCGGCGAGCTGTTCCCGGCCCTCATCGTTCTCCTGTTCTTCCTTGGCAGCGAACTGCTTCAGAATCTTCCACAGGTTGAAGCTCGCCATCTTGTAGAAGCTGCGGATCTTCTCGATGTAGACGTTGGCCTTGGAGTTGTCCAAGAAGCGGTAGAGGACGCAGACGTCCAGCTCAACATCGAGCTTCGTCAGGACGTCCAGCGCCGCTTCTTGGAAGCCGAGCCATTCCTTGACGGCGACCACGGCCGCGTAGCGCATTCCATGCGCCGACTCAAAGAGCAGTTGCTCGGCACCCGGCGTCACGATCGACTCGGTGAGGTGGGTGTCCAGCAGCGTCATCGGGAAGCGAATCCTGCGTGGCGGCACCGATGGGTTCGCCGCTTGATGCAGAAGTGCCATGGACTCCTGCAGCATCTGCCGTTTGAGCCCGATCTTGGTGTTGCCGCCAACAAACGCATCGAGCATGCCTTCGAAGCGCTTGGCATCGGCCTGCGTCTTGGCAAGATCGAATGCGAACGCGTTGCGCGCGAGGAACGTGTCCTTTAGCGACTCGAATAACGCCGCGACCAGCCCCTTGCCGCCCACCGTGACGTGGTAGCTGATCTTTTCGAAGATCTTGTCCAGGCCGGATGCGGGCGTGTAGCTGAGCGCGAGCGAGTGCGTGTTCTGGTAGAACTTGCCCGATGACATGTTGGCCCGATTGAGCTCGTCGATCTTGGCGTCATGAGCACTGGCGAACTCGCCGGCGATGTAGTCGTGTGCGCGGCGGTGCTTGATGCGCCACCACGCAGTGATGCGACCGTCCAGGCTGCGGCAGGCCTGATCGAGCTGATCCCGAGCGGATGTGATCTCACTCTTGTTGGGGTGGTCCGCGTCAACGCCCCCCAGCCCGTAGGTGGCCAGCAAACTGCCATCCTTGCCGAGCACCAGCGAGGGCGTGATAAAGGTGAGCCAGGGAGCGATTTCCTGGATGGGCCGTTTTTTCTTCAGCATGGCAGATCACTGTCGAACCCGTAGGGCCGGCGAAAGCGCGCGCCGAGCTTGCCGTGCCAGGGGCCTGGCTCGTACAAGTCGCCATAGCGGTCATAGACCATCAGGATTTGGTTCCACCACGGGTCCTTGTTGGTCAGCCAACGCAGCGCCATGTGAACCACCATGCCGAGCGCGAGGAATCCACAGATAAACTGCCAACCCGCCCGGTAGGTGATGTAGACCAGCACTGCGGTGAGCGTGCCGTTGGCAATGGCGAAGCCACGCACGACACCACCGATCATGCGAGGCAGTGACAGCGAGCGACTAACCTTGTGCTGGCGCATGGTTAGACGAACGTGCAGTACGTGGCGGAGATGCCGAACTTCTGCAGCAGCGGGATACAAGCCGCTGCAATGCCGATACCGATACCAATCGTCGAGACGAATTTGACGATGGTGGATTCGGACTGCGCGATGGCGATTGCACCGATCACGATCACAATCACGCCGCCCGCGAGCAGGTAGCCGCTCTTGACGAAGTTCGCGATCATGCAAACGAAACCGGACAGAGAGGCCAATTCGTCGGCGCGGGCCTCCGCCCCATAGAGCAGGGTGGTGATGGCAACGGCTTGTGCCACCGTGCCGCGCCAGGTGGTTGCGCGTTTGAGCAGGCGCTGGACTGCTTGGATCATGATGAAACCCCCTTAGAAAACACGTTTGATGACGTAGTCGTTGTTTGCGTAGCCCTGGATCTCCAGAATCTCGGAGACGTGCCGCATCTCGCCCGTGCGCCGCATGTGCACGACGTAGTGGAAGCAGTCGGCGATGAGCTTGCGCATGTCGCTCAGATCCCATCGCGAGCCGAGCGGGATGCCGAGCATGGCGAGGCTCTCCAGGCGGGAGAGCGCAGTGCGGCCGTTGTTGGCGTGCAGGGAGCCCATCCCGCCGTCGTGGCCGGTATTGAGGGCTTGAATGAAGTCGAAGGCCTCGCCGCCACGCACCTCGCCAACCAGCACACGGTCGGGACGAAAACGCAGGCTCAGCGCGACCAATTGCTGGGTCGTGACCTTCTTGTCGGGATTCGAAAGAAGACGAACGCAGTTCGGGACGCTTAGCTTCAGTTCCTGGGTGTCCTCGATGGAGATGATTCGCTCTTCGTGTGGAATCTCGCCAACGAGCGCGTTGAGAAAGGTGGTTTTGCCGGACGATGTGCCACCGGCGACGAGCACGTTCTTGCGCTGCCGCACCATGGTCGACAGCGCGTGCGCGAGCCCGTCGTCGGAGACGTCGGGCGGGAAGATGATCTGATCGTCGTCAGGGTTGCGCGCGACGGAAGAAGAGAACGCGCCCATCGCCGTGTAGTCGGAGAGCGTCAGGTTCTTTTCACGGTGACGGCGAATGCTGAGGGCGTGCCCGTCGATTGCGGTCGGGCGCATGACTGCGGCGATCCGCAGCCCCTTATGGCCGGCGTTGATGATCCCTTGATCGGTGCCTTTGACCGCCGATTTCTCAACCGACGAAGCCAGCGCGCGGATTGCGCCTTCAAGCTTCTTGGGCTCCAGCATGAGATCGAGACGCTCCAATCGGCCCTTGCGTTCAACCCACACGCTGTTGTGGTGATTGATCATGACTTCGGCCACGGTCGCCTCTTCAAGCACCGGTTGAATCGGCTTGAGCGATTCAAAGAACATCTTCACGGCGCTTTCTTCGAGCGGCGTGAGCTGATTGGAATAGGGGTCATGATTCGCGGTCATGGCGCTATTCTTTTGGAAAACGGATCAGGCCCTCGCGGCGAAAGCGGGGTCATTTTTTTCAGCTTTCGCGGAATGAATGCATTGGCGACGATGCAAGGCTCGAAGAGCTGGGGTGCTCAACTGCGCTAAGACCGTCTTGCTTGTCGCGCAGGACGTAGAACGACAATCCGGGGCGGATACCCGCGATGGACCAAAGTGCGGAAAGCCTCTATGCGGATGGGCGCTTTCCGGGGATTTATCCCGAACGCGGTAAACCAACGCGCGCTTTTTGGCACCCAAACTTCACTCCGTGAACGCGCTAGTCAGGTGGCTCACCGACTGACATGACATCGGTGAAAAGCTCGCAAATATCGCGGGGCTTTTGAATCAAGCGTCCGCATTCATTCCTGATTCAATTGTCGGCATCTAATTGGGTGCCGGAATGGGTCTTTTCAAAAGCAAGAAATCCGAACAAGCGAAGGTGCTTTCACCGCATCCCGGCATGTATGCGGAGAAAAGCATTGCCCAGGCCGTCTTCGATCAAACGACCGCGGTCAAGGTCGACCGCAACCATTGGAAGATCGCCTTCTTGATTGCGAGCTTGACGGCCCTGGTTGCCGTGGCGACGCGCGAGCCGGCACCTTCCGTGGTGAAGTCCTATGGCGTCAGCTCCGACGCCAACGGCCAGCCCCTGGTCAGAGTGCTGCAGCCCTACGAGCCGAAAGGACGTGACCTGACGGTCGGGTTCAAGGACCTCATCACGCGCTGGTTCACGATCGAACCGATGCTGACGCCGGTGGTCGAGGATGCGCGGATGTACAAGAGCATCAAGTCCGCGAAGGAGCAGATGGTTGGGACTGCACGCAAGCAGTTCGATCAATGGTTTGACGAGGACGCACCGTTCCGGGCCGTGACGTCCAGCCCGACGCTCACCCGCGAACCCGAAATCAAGAACATCGCGCCGCTGCCTGACAACACCGTCGCCGTCGAATTCATCGCGACGACGAACGAAGAAGGCCAGAAGCCCAAGCGCATGCGGTACGCGATCACGTTCCGCTACGAAATCAAGCCTCCCCAAAGTGATGCGGAGGCGCTGGGTCCGAATCCGTTCGGGATCTACCCAGTCTTCTTCACCCTCCAGAAGACCCCGGCATGACCATGTCCCTATTGCGCACAACTTCCTCGGCGCTCGCATGCGCTTGTCTCGCGCTGGCTGTTGTCGGAGGCGCGTGGGCTGCTGCCGAGCGCCCCGCGAAGCGCGCCGAACCTGTTATCCCCCCGCTGAACTTGGGATCAATGGCGGATGCCATGAACCCCATGAATCCGTTCAACGGTGGAGCGGAACCGCTGGCTATGCCGGGCGATTCCCGCCTCGTCGTCTTTACGTACAGCAAGGATCAGATTTATCGCGTCCTGACCGCGCCACTGAAGGGAACCACCATTGAGTTCCCGGACGATGAGCAGATCGTGTCGGAGCCGGCGTGGGGTGACAGCGTGCGCTGGGAATCGTCAACGGACAACGGCAATCATCTCTATCTCAAGCCGCACGCTGCCGGTCTGGTCAACACCCTGTCGGTGACCACAAACAAGCGCTCCTACGAGTTCACGCTGGTGTCGTCCCCCCTGGGCGGGATCTTCTACCAGAAGGTTCGCTTCCGCATCCCTGAGACCGTGATGGCCAAGATCAAGGCGCGGGCAGATGGCGAGGCACGCGAGCAGGGAGAGCGTCCGGCGAACACCGTCGGCGTTTCGCCGGACAAGCTCAACTTCGACTATTCGACGTCGGGAAGCGCGGACTTCAAGCCCGACGCTGTCTTTGATGACGGCAAGCTCATCTGGATGCGCATGCCCGCGACTGCCAGCGAGTGGCCCGTCGCGCTGGTGAAGGACGGAAGTGATTTCGTCGTAGCGAACTTCATTCGCCGAGGCGACTACCTCGTGCTGCAGCGCCTGGCAGAGACCGTGGCGCTTCGGTCGGGTAGCACGGAGGTGATCGTGCGCCGCGGCCGCGGTCGCTTCTTGGGTCTCTTCTAAAGGATCGGCCGTGGCTAAGCAGGTTGAGGACGTGACCGACGCTCGCGAGCGAGTCTCCAAGGGGAAGATCCCCAAAGGGATTATCTACGTCGCAGCAGGCATTGCTGCGGTGCTGATCGGCACGCTTGCCTTCTACTACCAGAGCAAAACCGACGCCGAAGTGAAAGAGGCGTCGGAGGAGCAGCGCGCGGAGAAGATGAAATCGCGGGCGACGGCGGGTGAGGCGTCGCAGAACCTCGGCCAGCAGATCCGTGCCCAGCAGCAGGCCGCCAAGGATGAGGCGTCCCGCCAAGAGGCCTCTGCGGTAAGAGCCGACTCCGGTCAGCGCGCACCGGTCATGTCGGCGAAAGACTTCACGACGGGCCGTCAGGGCACCGAGGTGATGGGGAAGAAGAATGAAGAGGACAGCATCTTTACTGCGCCGCTCTACAAGGCAGGCATGAACAAGGTGCGTGACAACGCACGCCCGAAAGTCGACCTTCAAGGTACGCTGGACCCTGCGTCCATGCGGGCGATGCAGCAGGCTGCCGCAGCGGCTGCCAACGCAACCGGCGCACCGCCTGCTGATGCTGCGCCCGTCAACAGCGATCAACAGTTTCTGAAACAGACAGCAGCAACGAAGTACGAGCGCACAGGTATTGCGGGCCGTTTGCCGAGTTGCACCGTATCCCAGGGCTTTGTGATTCCAGCGACGTTTGTCGGCGGCAACAACTCGGATAAGCCGGGCGAGTTTCGCGCGATGGTGTCGCAGAACGTATGGGACACGGTGGATGGCACCTGCCTCGCGATTCCGGCAGGTTCGATGCTGGTTGGGACTTACAGCAGCGACATCAGCATCGGGCAGGAGCGCCTTCTCGTGGCGTTCACCCGTCTGCAGCTCCCCAATAAGAAGTGGGTTCCTCTCGGCTCGATGCAGGGTGCCGACACCAATGGCTATTCCGGTGTGAGCGGGGACGTCAACAACCATTTCTTCAAGATCTTCTATGGCGCGGTTGTCATCGCCGTGCTGGAGCAACGCTTCAACAATCAGCAGACGGCGACGACCTCCAATTCGAACGGCCTGACTACTTACGGCAACGCGGCGGGCCAGGTCGCCACACAGACGGCGCAGACCATCCTGAACCGCAACCAGAACATTCGGCCGACCATCACCACGGAACCTGCCCAGAAGCTGTTGGTACAGGTCAAGCAAGACATCGTCCTGGAGCCGTACCGTGAATAGGGCGATTGGGCTTCTCCTGATGGCGGCCTGTGTGTCCGCGCACGCCGTGGTGGTCGATGCGGTGATTTCACCGACGGCCTACGTCGTGCGCGACGGTGGACAGGTTCGGCTGCAGACGCTTCCGGGCAAGCCGGTCTTGTACTGCGGCCTGGGCGCCTTCGAAACCTGGGCTCAGCGTTTGGTCGGCCAGGAGTTCCAGATCGGGTCCGCGCGACAGCCCGACGGAGTGACTCATGCCGAGACGCTTGTCAGCGTTGTTGCCGGTGCCGGGTGGCTGCGTCCCGCCTCGTTGGATGACGCGGGTCAAGCCGCCATCGTCGAGCGCAAGGGCGGTTGGGCCTGCGCACCGAAAGCCGCCCCCTTTGCGGAATTCAGTGATCGCGTCGATCCGACCATCCTGGCCGGCATTGCGCTGAACGAATCGTCGTATCAGGGGCGACCATGGCCGTGGACGTTGAACGTCGCGGGGCGTGGCTACTACTTCGCCACCCGAGACGATGCCTATGGTGCCATCCGCCGCCTGATCGAGGCGAAGCGGTGCGATTTCGATGTCGGAATCATGCAGGTGAACTGGTGCTACCACGGCCAGCGCTTCGCATCGCCCTGGGATGCCCTGTCGCCTGCATCGAACATCCGTGTCGCGGAAACCATCCTGCTCGAAAACCGGCAACGCAGCGGCTCTCCGATGAAGGCGGTCGCTTGGTATCACAGCGCTGACCCCGCGCGTGGAGGGCCCTACTTCGCCCGATTCCTGAACCACCTGAAGCGGCTGGACTCCGCCAATAGCCCATGACGAAGTTCCGACACCTCGCTTTGCTGCTGCCCGTTCTGTCCGTGCAGGCCTTCGCCGCAGACACCGATCCGCTGGATTTCGATTACCAGGTGGTGGCGCCATCCACGGCTCGCCCCGCGATGATCTTCAACGACGGGTCGAGCACGTACATTCAGCCGCGTGCCGGGCAGACCATCGTGGCCGACAACGGGCAATCATCCGGTCCGTACATCATGGTTGATGGTGTCCCCGACGTTCTGCACTTCACTGCGAACGGGCAAATGGTGACGGCGCGCTGGAAACGCTCCAACGCGATCACGCGCGAGCCGGCGAATCCGTCGGGGGACTTGCCCCATGGGTTCACTGGCTTCTCCGGCCGCATCGCGATGGTCGGCGAGCACGGCAATCTGCAACTCGTGCGTCCCGGGAGCGTCACGCAGCCGCTGGCGCAAATCGTCAAGGCGATAGCTCCCAGCGGTTGGACGGGGACCGCCCAAAAGACCATTGCGCTGACGGAGGAGACGACGTTCGTCACGCGGGATGCCGAGAACTGGCTTCAGGCGCTCGGGCGGTTGCTGGACCAGAAGGGTCTCTACGCGGAGGTCGACTTCGGCCGTCGCAACATCGCGCTGCGTGTTGAGCCGCCCAAGTCGATCGCCGTGGGCGTCGCGGTGGCTTCGTCCGATGCCAGCAACGGCGCGAATGTCGGCAACACAGGTGCGCCAGCAACGGTCCCAAACGATCAAGGCAGTGGTGACGGTGGCGTGGCCAGCTCGCTATTGGCCGAGGCGTTTGACGCGCAGGCCATCCGCGACACAAAGGCCGGGACGATTCAAATTCGCTTTGCGACGAAGCCTGAGGGTCTCCAGATCAGGAACAGCGAGGGCAGCAAGCAGGGCCTGACGTGGCTGGACGGTGATCGCGTGGTCGCGTTCGATACCGTGGATCGTTTCACCGTCTCTGCCGCGGGTAAGGCTGTCGAAGTTCGGCGAGCTGCTGAGATTCGCTATGACTTCGCGGCCGACAACGCAGCGGGCCTCGAATCGGTCTTCGAGAAGGACAACGCGACCTACCTCGTATTCCGAACTTCAAAGGCCAATGTGAGCGCACGCAACGACAACGGCGAGGGCTCGGGCGAACTGAAGGACCGCTACTTCAAGTTCAACGGAATCGCTGAGCGCTTGACTGTGGTGGCCGACGGCCGCTCAGTGATCGTGGAACGTGTCCCTGAAGTGCGCTTCTACGAGCGCAAGGCGAGGGTGGAATGAGCGGATCACGACTCCGAGTGCGAGACGTGAGCGGTGCGAAAAGGCTGTTCGCTTTTTTCGCACTTCTGCTGGCTCTTGCCAGTTTAGCGCGGGCGGATTGTCTCGACGACGCGGCCAATTACTACCGGCTCGATCCGACGCTCGTTCGCGCCATCGCGTGGCACGAGTCCGGCATGCGGCCGCTTGCTGTCAATCGCAACTCTAACGGCAGTGTTGACGTTGGCCTCATGCAGATCAACTCCTCCTGGTTTCCGACGCTGGCGCGTGTGGGCATTGCCCCTGAGCACTTGTGGAATCCCTGTGTTAACGCCTACGTCGGGGCGTGGATTCTGAGCTCGAACATCGCGCGCCTGGGGCCGAACTGGAAAGCCGTCGGCGCATACAACGCCACTTCACCGGACAAGCAGTTGCGCTACGCCAACCAAATCTACGCGCGCTGGCAGGCATTGCAGCGCGCTGGTGCCAGTCATTGACACATTGCGAGACCGTTATGAGAAGCCTTCTTTCCCACAAGCGCATGGCCGTCATCGCGATGGCTGCATGCACCTTCGTTTCCTCCGTCCACGCGGGGACCCGTACCCAGAGCGTTGACGGCGATGGTTGGCAGCCGCTTGGCAGCAGTGTTCGCAAAGCAAGCGTCGCTGGCCAAGCCAATCGCAACGGAGCCTCCGATCCCAACACGCTCGTCGCCGCGGCTTCCGCGTTGGCGAGTACCTCACCTGAACCAGCAGTGTCAGTCACGTCCGTTCCCTCAAATAGGCCGTTCGAACTCATCGCCGACGAGTCAGTAGAGCAGCAATTGCTTGAGTGGGCGAGGCGCGCGGGTTGGAAGGTCTTGTGGAGGGTGCAGGACGCATGGGTAGTGCCGGGCAATAAATCCTATGGCGATGACTTTGAATCTGCTGTGAAGCGCGTCACGGAAGACTTGGCAGCCAACGGAACAGACGTGCTCGGCGACAGCTGGCGCGGCAACCACACGATCGTTATCACCCAGAACGGAGCAGCTGAGCAATGAGGATCTTCTATCAACCGAAGCTGATCGCCGGTGCTGTGGCAACGGTCTTGAGTCTGTCGGGATGCGGTATCGCGGAGGTGCGCGGCATCCAGAAAGACGCGATGCGCGACACGCGCGCGCAGCTCGACGCTGCCCCGAGCAGCCGCCCGGTCTTCCAGATCCATGAGGGGGCATGGCTTCTTGGCGAGAAGGTCAAGGCGACCAAGCCGCAACCGGAACTCTTCAACAAGCCCGTGTCGTACAACGACGCACGGGACCGCATCAGTACGCTTGCCGACGTTGCCGACTGGATTGCTCGCACTTACAACGTACGGGTGGTCATCGATCCCTCGGTGAATGCACCGTTCCCCTCGGCGCAGTCCATTGTGACCACCGGCGCAACCGGCGCAGTCAAGGGGCCGCAACTACCCGCAGGGCTCGCCACGAGTCTTGCAGGCGCGCCCAACGCAACGTTGGCCGCCCCAGGTGGCATGCAGTCTGGGGCCGCAGCGATGCCGACGCAGTCACCGCTGCACTACGTTGGCGATTTCAAGGGTTTTATGCGGACGAACGAGCAGCGCTACAACGTCTACTCGCGCTTTCGCGACGGCACCCTCACGTTCTTCCGAGTCGAGACCCGGAACTTCACGTTGCCTGACATGGGAGCCTTCGCTTCCATGAGCGGGACGATCTCCAGTGACGGCAACCTGTCTTCCAGCTCGGGCGGCACGTCGGCTTCTACCACTAGCTCCACATCTGGCGGTTCAAGCGGTTCGGGCACCGGCGGACAAACAGCCAGCCAGTCGTTGGAAGTGAAACCGTGGAAACGCTTGGAGGAGATCGCCAAGCAAATTGCGGGGAATGGTGCGGAGGTCATCGCCGACCCGAATCTGGGGACTGTCACTGTCACCGGGACGCCGCCACAGTGTGATCGTGTTGAGGACTGGGTCCGTACTCTTGATGCCATGTTCGGTAAGCAGGTCGCCATCGACGTGCGCATCTACGAAGTCCGGCTCAATCAAGAGGACAACTACGGCTTGAATCTCTCGCTCGGGTACAAGAGCGGAAATGGGCACACCGGTGCCACGTTCACCGGGGTGGCGCCGCCAACGGTGTCGAGCAACGCGACACCCATGTCCGTCGGCGCGACGATTGTCGGCGGCAAGCTGGACGGTACCAAGGTGGCAGTGCAAGCGCTGTCGACGCTGGGCAACGTTACGCAGGTTGTGTCGCGTTCGGGAGTTACCCAAAACGGCAAGGTCATGGCAATGCAGTCTGCAACTTTGCAGGACTACATCCCGAGCTCGCAGACCACGTTGGCGTCGAACGTGGGTTCCACGTCTTCCATGCAAACCGCCCCTGACATCTCCGGCTTCACAAGCACGTTCACGCCAAAGGTTGTCAACGGCCGCATCTTGATCATGTTCGACATGACCCTGTCGAATCTGAACCCGCTACAAGAACAGACCCAGGGCAGCGGGGCCTCCTTGTCCAAGGTGCAGCTGCGAACCAAGCCACTGGCACGTTTCCAGCAGACCGTCGGCCTGAAGCCGGGCGAGTCGCTGGTACTTACCGGCTTGCGCGATCAAACGACCAGTACCACGAACAACGGCGTTGGCTCGCCCTACGTCCCAGTGACGGGCGGTGGGGTGGATGCCGCAAAGCGCGAAACGATGATTGCCGTCGTTATCACCGCACGGCTTCTTTGATACCTGGGGTTCATGATGAATCGACATTTCTTGTCTGCAGCGGTTGGACTTGCGCTGAGCGCCGGTGCAGGATTTGCAATTGCGCAGGGTGCCTCGGCGCCTCGCATGGAGAAGGCGATGCAGGCCGCTCAATCCATTCGTGATGCGCAGCCTTCGGCAACAACAACTCCGCCAACGACAACACCTGCGGCTCGTACCGCGCAAGTTGCAGAAACGTCTGTACGGCCAACCCAGGCTGCTCCATCACCCCAGGCGTCGATTCCTGTTGCGGCTGCGCCTTCGCCGAAGACCGAAGCCGCTCAGGCAGGTGCTGAGGCCGACGAACTCAGCATCCTGCAACGGCAAGCGGCAGTCCTGAAGGTCAAGGCTGAAATTGCGAAGTACCAGGCGGACATCAAAAGCTCGGAGTCGCGCGCGATGCAGGCTGCAACGAGCGTGACGCCTGGGCAGGCAGGGGAACCGGGAGTTGTTCCGTCGCTGGTCGTTCCCGGCAACGTTACGAAGCCACCGATTCCGCTACCTGCGGCCAAACATGGGAAACCGCGTCTGGTTCACATCGGGGGAGCTGACGGCGTCTACTCGGCTCTCATCGAAATCAACGGCATCACGATTTCGGATGCAGTGGCTGGCACTCAGCTCGGCGATGGCTGGCAAGTCATCGGCGTCGATGCGAAACAAGTCAGAGTGGGTCGCGGCAAGCAAGTTCTGAAGCTCGCGGTGTGACATGGCTCAAGTCCTCAACCTTCCAGGGATCAAGGGCACCTATGCCGTCGGCCTGACTTGGCGGCATGAGGATGCCAGGCCAAGCCGCGCGGCACTGCGCAAGAAGGCTCGTGATCTGCAAGCACGGTGGAGTGTCGTCCATCAGACGCGCACAGGGCACGTACAGGCCGGCTTTTGTGCGGGCCTCGAGGGCGCTGCCTCCAACTGGCGAACCAAGCCGCTTGCAGCCCTTGTCGCTGACTCACATCCTCAGCCTTGGTGCGGCTTCTATCGGATCAGCGCTGACCTGTATTGGTACATCGCGGTGCGCGACGGCCAGGAGGTTTTACCGGACGGGGACCGGACTGGCACGCTCGAAGAATTGGAGCAACTCCATGCGTTGCACAAAGCGTCCGGTGACTGGAACGTAGTCCGCGGGACCGAAGCCGAACTCGCAGACATCGTTCGCACTTCGCGATCGGTGAAGGGGCTGACCGATCTGGAGCCGGGGCCGCGACGCTACGTGCTACCGGTGGCCGGGGTGCTGACAGTGGCGGCATTGGCCGGCGTCGGCACGTGGTGGTATCAGCAACGGCAGGCTGAGGCACAGCGCGCTGCGGATCTCGCGCGACAACGTGCTGCACAGGCGATGCACGCGGCAAAGCAAGCCAAGCAACAAATTCCGCCATGGACACTTCAACCTGTGCCGTCTGCTGTTGTCGACGCATGTCGTTCGGCTTGGCACGGCAGGGCACTCGCCACGAAAGGTTGGTTGCTGACCGGCTGGAGCTGCCAGTTCGGTAGTCCCGTCACGGTCAACGTTGCCGCTCAATGGGAGCGCGACGGGGGTGTGGCTGAGGACGCGCCCGGCACGCTCCTCGACGATGGAAACCACTCTCGCTCGACGGAAGTTAAGCCCTATACGTTCACGATCCAACCAACAGGTATTGATGATTTTGAGGTTGCGAAGCGCATCGTTTGGAGCGTGTCGCACCGCAAAGCTTTCCAGTTGAAGCTGGCGGCGACGCAGCCCGCCGCGCTTCCTGGCGCGAATGGCCCCGATGCACCTGAACCGGCCCCGTGGATTGGGAATGCGGCCGATTTCACGCTTGCGATGGCTCCATGGTTCAGCGGTGCTTCTGCATTCGATCAAGTCCCAGGTTTGCGGCTGACCGAGGTCAGCGTCGACCTGCGAGATGGCCAGTGGCATGCGAAAGGGACGCTCTACGTTAACCGTTTTCCTGGGGCGACTGCTGCCCTCAAGGTGGGGAGCTGACATGGTGGCTTTGGTTGAGCGGTTCAGGGCATTCTCGCGCGTTGACGCGCATGTCGAGCCAATGCGGCTCCCGCCTGTTCCTGCCACGCTGATGCAACACGTCGTGTGGGCGGGGGTCGGCGAGAAGATTCAGGTCGATGGCCGCTATGCAGGTGGTTCGGCCTTTCTCACATGGTTGGCTGACCTCAAACGCCATGGTCTGGAGCCGGTTGTTGAATCTCTTGCCCCGCAGGAGCTGGCGCAAGCGCGCGAAAGCACGTCGGACGGGCAATCGGGCGACGCATACCTTGAGTTTCTGGAAATGTCGCGCCGGCGGCACGTCGAGGCTGCCGAACTGGGGGCGTCCGACCTTCACGTTCTGCAGCGAGAAGACCATGCTGAATTTCAGTTGCGCATTGACGGCGAGCTATGGACGGTGCCCGAGTGGGAACTGAACGCTGCGCAGGGGGAAGCTTTTGTGCGAGCAACTTGCGTCGGCCTCGCAACCGTCAAAGAGCCGACATTCAATCCGCTCGAGTTCCAGGAAGCGCAGATCAGCGGCAACAAGCTGCCTGAGACCGATATTGAAAGTGTTCGCATTACGCGCGGCCCAGCCTATCCGATCGAGGCCGGTGGTGGCGTCATGGTTAATCGCCTGCAACCGCGCAGGCACACGGCCACACTTCAGCGACGCGAGACGCCGGCGAGTCGTCTGCGACTGGTGAGACCGGAGGCGCCGGCCGGCAAAGTCGACTTTGAGCGGATGGGATTCACGACGCTGCAGCTCGCGATGTTCGAGCAGGTCGTCCTGATGCCGGATGGTCTGTTTATTCAGACGGGGCCGACGGGAAGTGGCAAGACCACGACCGGCTACGAAATGCTGCGCTACAAGGGGCAGATTTCGCCCGAGCTGCGGCAGATCACCCGTGAGCATCCGGTCGAGTACCCGCGTGAATGGGCAGTGCAACTGCTTTCGACGGGGCAGAACTCCTCATACCTCGTCGAACGCATGCTCCGGATGGACCCGGACATCATCGACATCGGCGAGATCCGCACAGGCAATGAAGGTGTTGCAGCAGTTCAGGCAGCGCAGACCGGGCACTTGGTCTTCGGCTCGCTCCACGTTCTTGATCCGTTCGAACTGATTGGTCGCCTGCAAATGCTCGACCACACGCTGCTTTCCAAGGAGTTGATGTGCAACCACAAAATCATCGCGGGTTTCATGGGGCAGCGGATGGTTCCCGTGCTGTGCACGGAGTGTCGGGAGCCATTGGCCAAACATCTCGACGCAATGCCGGGAATTCTGCTCGACCGCATCAAAACCTGGGGAAACATCGAACAGGTCCATGTGCGGGGAAAGGGATGTCCGCACTGCTTCGGCCGGCAAATCCGCGGGCGTGAGGCAGTTGCAGAGGTTGTCCTTAGCACCGAAGAGCTGATGGAAGACTTCCTCAGGGGGACGTCGTTGGCACGTCGAAATCACCGCCTGCGTGAGGGCTCCGACAAATCCATGCTCGGCAATGTCATGGAACGTGTGTTGGCCGGCAGGATCGATCCGCGCGACGCGCAGAAGAACGTGCCCATTGAGGCGTATCGCGAGGGCGTATGAATCTCCAGAAAGCTCTGCAGTGGCTGAAGGGCAATCCTCTGCCATGGAAGCTCCGAAAACGCCTCTATGAACGTGCGTCAACGCATCTGGCGAACGACGTAACGCTAGAGCGCGTGCTTACCCGGTTCGGGGCCGGCTTGCTACGACGGCGAAAACGTCGCGCTGCTGCTGCAATCGATGCCGTGACACAAGGCGTCCGCAACGGCCAGACGCTGGCGGCGGCAATGGACTCGTCGCTCACCAATCTTGAGCGAACCGTGCTCGACGCTGGTGATCGAGCGGGCAAGCTTCCCGAGGCAATGAAGCTCGTCATCGAGGTGCGCGAACTGGTGGATCGCATCTTTTGGAAGCTGATCCTCGGCTTCGCGCCGGCGCTTGTCTATGTCTACGCGCTCTACAAGGTACTCGGCTTTATCGGTGCCGACGTAGTGCCCGAGTTCGCAGGAATCTTGCCGGCCGAGAAGTGGACCGGATGGGCACGCGTCCTCTACCTGATGGGCGTGTTTGCACAAAGCGCGGCAATGCCTTTGGCGACGTACGGGCTGCTTACCTATGCGCTCTGGTGCGCATGGGCGTTACCGAACTGGGCTGGCCGTGGGAGGGCGTTCTTTGATCGATGGGTTTTTCCGTTCCCACTCTATCGGGAGATCGCAGGGTTCTCTTGGTTGCTGTCGTTTCTTGCTCTGCAGCGGGCGGGCATCCCTGAAGTGGAATCGCTGGCCGCACAGGTGCGCACGGCATCGCCATGGTTGGCGTCGCGGCTGCTCGCCATTTCATCCGGCACACGCAATGGCTTTGATCTTGCAACTTCCATGATGCGGACTGGGCACGACTTCCCTTCCGTGGATCTGATCGATGAGATCGGCGAGTACATGGGCAAAGCCGACTCGTCGGAAAAGCTGGCGAACGTGGCGCGAGAGAACGCGGCCTATGTCGAGCGAAAGGTGCTTGCGATCGGCGGTGGCATGGCGTTGACCCTGAGTCTTCTTGTGTACGCAGCCATGTTTGTCATGCAGTTTGGCTCAAACGCGCTTTCGTCGGCTCTCACGTCGTCGATGAGGCAGATGTAAATCGTTGGACGTGGTTTTACTTTAGGAGAGGGTGATATGGAACGGATCATTGGGGCGCTCGTGGCGATCGCGCTGGCAATCCTCGCAGTGGGCAACACGCTCAGCAACAGCGGGCAGGCGAAGTCGGATCAGAAGAGTGGTGGCGCGGCGACGGATATTGGCTACGTCATGACAAAGGCCCGAGCAGGGTTCGCGCAGAGCAATACCGGCTTTGCCAATTTTTCGAACGCGAACCTGGGCGGGCTTATTAACGGAGGCACCTTCCCTCCGACCATGGTCAAGAGCGGAGGCATTTTCGACAAGTGGGGCAATCCCATTACTTTGAGTTCGGCAAATAGTGGCACGAGCGGGGTGATCTCTTTTGGGGGTGGCGGGTCGCAAACAACTGACGAATGCACGTCCACCGTGACGAGTCTGTCAGGCTACGACTTGTTGACGGTTGGCGGTCAGAGTTTTACACGCAGCAACATGCCTGACACGTCGCAGGCCGGCGCTGTTTGCTCCGCGACCGCAACGATTGTCGTGACGTTCCACTGAGCCCCAGCGAGTCAGCGTTTCGATGGCATTCGCACTCCTTCCGCTCGCCGCAGTCATGCTGCTGTTCGGGCTTGGCATTCAAGCGTTCCAGCTCGCCGACAGTGTTCCTGGTGCCGGCCCCGCAGGCCAGATGGAGACGCGCTCGGTGGTGTCATCTCAGCAAGCTGCGATGTTTGGGACCGCATGTGTTAGCACAGCGATCGCGCAGCGTGGCGCAATCAGTCCAAACATGACCGTGACGCTACCGGCAGGTGTGTTGCTGCCTGCTGGTGCTGTTTGTATGACGACGGCGAATGGTAGCGGTCGCAACGTCTACGGGTACCTGCCAGCGGCACCTGGTGCAGCGGGAAAGTTACTCGCCGATGCGCAGGGCGGCAACAATTGGTTCGTCATCCGGGCCGCAGGTGTGGCGGTGAGTTTGGCGGGCGGAAACACCATGTCAGTACCCACGACCATCCCCGTTAGCTCACTCCTCAATTGGGTTCAGACGTCTTCCTGAAGGCGACGCGCAATGGATGCAATTCTCGGTTACATGATCGCCATCGCCCTGTCGTTGCTGAGCGTGGGGCAGTTCTACCAGTGGCAGGCGTCGGGCATGACAAACGTGCAGACTGCGGCCGCGGCAAGCCAGCAGGTGATCTACAACAAGGCCGCGGCTCAGTACGTTCAAGACAACGGGACATCGATCGCGGCGATTGCAACGCCTACCGTGCCGGTGACCATCACCACCGCAATGCTGATCAGCAGCGGTTACTTGCCGAACGGCTTTTCGACCACGAATGTTTTCGGACAGACATGGCAACTTCAGGTCCTGCAGCCCACCGCGGGGACGTTGCAGTCGGTCGTGCAATCGGTTGGCGGGAGGGCAATCGCGGACACTGTCCAGCTTGTTCAGATTGCCGCCCAAGCAGGGGCGCAGGGCGGATTCGTCCCCTATGCCGGCCAGAATGGTGACGCAACCATGACCCCCGCAAATGCTTACGGCGCATACGGGGCATGGAAGCTTCCGTTGACCAATTTCACCAATCCAGGCAGCGGTCACCTGGTGTCACTGCTTGCGTTCACAGGCGTGAGTGCGAACAACAGCTATCTGTACCGCGTTCAGGTTCCTGGCCATCCCGAGCTGAACAACATGCAGACCGACCTTGGTATGACCGATCAAGGGGGGGCGCTGCACAACATCAGTGGCGCACAGCAGATCAGCTCACAAAGCTTGCAGGCTCTTTCCGGTGGTTCGCTTGCCGTGCCATCGATCACGACCGCAAACGGCAAAGTAGTCACTTGGGAGCAGGTGGGCGAGGGCGGTGTGCTAGGCCTGAAAGGATCGAACGGTACATCGATCTACCTTGAGAGCTTGAATGGCACGTTCCGTATCGTCAACAACCCTTGGACACAGTCCATATTCTCGGTCGACCAGTCCGGCGATGTGGTCGCGGCGGGAACGCAGAGGCTGGGTAACGTTGCTTCGCCCAACACGGCGTGTGCCCAAAACGGAACACAGGCAGGCAATGCTGATGGCTCTGGCCAGCAATTAGTTTGTCTGTACAACGTGTGGAAACCAATTGGCGGGAGCTTGCAGCGCTTCGGGTATTACACCGCGCAACATGGTTCTGGAATTCCGAGGCCGACTTGTCCGGCGGGCGGAACCCCGATGATCGTTGTGACCCCGGCGAACTTTGCGGTCGATCCGACGACGGTCGTCAACTATGGAGCGTGGGGATCAGGCCCGTGGACTGTCTACATCATGGATGGATCAAATGCCGGCATCGGTGGCGCGACTGCCACTGTTGGGACCTATTGCGGATACTAATGGAGTCGTGAAATGAGGATGCTACTTAGGGTCTTGTCGGTGATTGTGCTTCTGGCGGGATCCAGACTTGCAATGGCGAACCCTGTGCTTTGTTCACCGGGATACCAAGACTCGACTTGCCCGAGCCCTATCGCAAGGGGCCCAGTCCCGGCACCGCAGTGTTCGTCTGGCGCTGGATGGACGACGACTTCAAGTCCCGTTTGGAAGGGTTCCTATTGGAGTGCGCCTGGCTGCAACTATCAGCCACCGCCTTCGTGTCCTTCGGGCTACTACGCTGCCAGTGGCCCTTCTTGGAATGGATCGAGCTGGGTAGGCCTGAACTGTCAGCCGACGGCACCTCCGCCCCCGCCGCCGCCTGCAGGTCACGTGTTGGTGGCAACGTATACAACCAACAGCTGTGGCAACCTTGGGCCCTTTAATGGATACGCAGACGGAACGTATGACGCCAGCAACTCCGATTGGGGAGGGCAGACTTTCTCTGGTACTTGGGACCAGATGTATTACAACGGGGTAGCGTATATGAACTCGAACTATGCTCGTTACATTGCTCCAGCTTACATCTCCCAGCCTTCGGACCCAGCGACGGCTACACAATATTTGTCGCGAGTGTTCTTTGTCTACAACCCGTGGGCATGCGGCGGCGGTGTTGGCTAAAGCAAAATGGCGTTTGTCCTGACCGCAGGCAAGTTATTGAGAGATCGGCGACACAAAGAAAAAGCCCCACGGTGACTGTGGGGCTTTCTTTTTGATGGCTAGACTGTTTAGCCCACCACGTTGCCGGTCGTGAATGTGAAGCTGCGCGTGAACGGCGTGCCGTTGATCGTACCGGACAGGTTCACCGTGTACGGCGTGTTCGGTTGCAGCGGTGCGGTCGGGTAGGCGACGGCTTCGAACGCGGGGACCAACTTGTTCGGATCAGTTGACGAGTTGAGCAGTTGCAACGTCACCGTGTGCGAGGCGTTGTCGGTCATCGTGCCGGAAGTCAGCACAACGGTGTCGCTCGGGTTGGCCGCAACCGCGACAGGAATGCCCCACGAACCGCTGGTGTTCGGCGGCGCCGGCGTTTCACCGTTCGACGAGTAGGCCACACCGGTGGTGCCTTGGCACGGGAAGGTCAAGGGCATGTTGCCCGGCATCGTCTTAGGCGCATCGAAGCTCATCGAGGCGCGCACGTCGGGGAAACCGTTGAACAGCGTCTTGGAGACGCCGATGCCAACAATGCTCGACGGCCACACGCCCGCAGCGATGTGGTAGACGCCGGACAGCCAGCCGATAATGTGTTGCTGACCGTATTGGGCGTCGGTCAATGTCGCATTGGTGTAGTAGCCCCCGCTCACGCCGCCGACGTACTGATTGGGGAAGCCAGCCGCCACCGCGCGATCCTGATAGGTGACACCGGTGAAGCCAGTTTTGCCCGCCGTCTCGCTATCCGCAACTACGCCATTCGTGCTCATGTAGGCAGCGTGTGCTTGGGCGGCAGTGTCCAGCACAGTGTTTTCGGACAGTGCCGGAAAGCCACACTGCGTACGGTACTGGTTCAGCGTGTTGAACGCTGCCAGTTGTGCGCTCGTGCTGCCGTACTGCGGTGTCGTCTGGGTGCCGGTGACAGTCTGTGCCGGCGGAGTCGTAGTGCCGCCGGTCGAACCGCCAGTCGTGGACGTGCCACCGTCACCGCCACCGCCGCATGCGGTCAGTGCGAGAGTCGATGCAGCAGCAATTGCGAGGAGAGAGAGTTTGTTCGTCATTGATTTTCTCCGGTGATTTTGAGGTCGGTGATCGATATGCGACCACTTGATTTAATCGTAGCGTGCGGCTCAAGAAGTCAAGGATGCACTCCAGGTACTTCAGATGCCGCGCTCAACGTGTGCGGGGGCGGTCGGCAGCAACGCGTTGCTACTTGACCTTGTGCAGTTCCACGGGCCCGAGCATCGAAACGAGCAGATACCCCGTCGTCGTTGGGAAGTCCTTGTTGCTCCAGTTCGAAGGGACATGGACGAGCGCAAAGTCCTTCGTGGATATCCCGCTGACTGATTCACTAACGGCGCGGCCGAAGAGCGCTTGAGCTTGCTCTTTGGTCAGATCATTGACCGGGCCCTGGATGGCTCGCCAATTGCCGTTGTGGAACTCCTGAACGGCGAGTTTGCCGTCTGCCTTCTCGATCCGAAGCGTTGGCTCGAGCCCGTTCTTTCCCTGGACGGAGTATTCGCCGACGATGTCGCTCGTCGACGAGCCACATGCCGTGATGATGGCGGTGGCGGCGATGGCCAGCAGGAGCTTTGCCTTCTTGCGCACGGTTGCGGTAAACGCCGGGATGTCGAACTTGCAGAATGTGGTCATGTGATTGTGGGCTGTGAGTTGTGTCGGCTGGGGCCGTCGTGCTGATCGTGGTGAATGCATTATGGGTAAGCGCGCTTTCTCGCTTGCCGGTGCCGAAGAGTTGCGCGCTCCTAGCACCCCTCTGCCGAGAAATAGAGCGTCTTGCCGCAGGTCTTGCAAAAATGGGCGCGTGTGCCGGGCGCACGTCGAAGCGCGTGCACGCTGAGATGCTTGGACGAGCAGCGATCACACGTGATCGTGCCAGCGTCAGATACCAACCCCGGATGCTTCTTTCGATACCAGAAAAACGTATGTGTTCGAAACCGGTAGAGCCGGTACCAGCGCGGTGCGAAGAAGATCATGAGCGCGAGACCGAGGACCAGCGCAGGAGCGGTGCCGGCGTGCGATTTCCCGACTAGGGACGCGCCAGTCAGTGCGGTACCAAACAGCGATGCGGTACCAGAAACGAAGCGGGAAGCAAGATGGCGCATATCGTTGTCCTTTGTGGATGGGGAGGCACCCGCCGCCAGTCGTGACGCCGCGGCAGAGGCTTCTACGTCTTGAGCGTACGCCGAGAGAATCAGAGTCAAGCTCGGGCGGCATCGCCAGCCCATCCACCATTCGGGGCCCGATCCAGCTATGCGAGTTGTTTGCGCGGTTTGCCCTTGCGTGGCGCCGTCAACGCACCTGTGCATGACGGGCAATAGAAGGACGCCGCCAGTTCGATTTTTGGCGTGGTATTGCACGTCAGATAGTGCGTGGAACAGGTGCGGCAACTGGACATGGACAAATCGCTGCCGGTGGACACTGATCGGGCCAAATGGAACGCCCGGTCCGGGGTCAGCCGCGCGGCATCGCCGAACAGACGCCCGACGGTGTCGAGTGCGGTGATGAACGCCTCTGGCTCGTTCGCACGTGCGGCAAGGGCGCTCCAGTACAGCCAAATCAGCGTCGTCGACTGAATGCGGCTCGACACCGACTCCACGTACCAGGATGACGAGGAGGGCATCAGGCCGCAGGGAGACGATTCGCCGTGGATTTGTCGATAGAGAGCGCGCGCCGTAGCCGCGGTGCCAGGGAACATCGAGGCCACGCTGGATGCGCGGCAACGCAGGCCAATGAGCGCCTCGGTATAGCGTTCCATCTGCGCGCGGCCGACGCGGAAATTTCCCCAGCGTTCACGTTGCAGGGGCCGCGGGGCACGTGAGTCGCCGGCGTTCATCACGTGGTGGCAGATCGTCTCTTCCGAGATGAGGTTGGCCGAATACTCAAGCCAGAACATCGGATTCTCAAAACGCCAACGGAACATCGGGAAGTTGGCGCCGAAGATGGCAAGCTCCAGCTCGTGCTGAGACACGGTCACGAGATAGTCAGCCAGGTCTTGCGGCATGCCCAGCAGTTGAGCGGCAACGGGCGTGGAGTGGAGTAGGTCGACTACCATCCAGACGTAATCCTTGTTCTGGTGGAACAAGCTCATCTTCAGGCTGGGATCAAGGTTGCCGAATTCCGCCTTCACCTTGTCAATGGCCAGGGTTGGTGTCGTCTTCTTGATGAGGCTGCGCCAATCTTCGACGTTCTTGAACATCGGTGTCACGACCAGGAACGGTGTTCCCATCAACTGCCGCTGCCCTGCAGCGTTCTGCGCGAGCATGGCCAGCTCTTCCGGCCGCACTCCAAATACTGGCGCCACTTCCCGGTGCCGAAGCATGCAGGTGCCCATGAAATCCGCAAGCTGGTAGTTGATGGAACGGATCCGGTCGGTAATCCGGTCGGGAAGGATGAGCGAGTCTTTGGCAGAAAGAGCAGTCGAACGAGTCATGGCGAGAGAGTCAGTTGTTGTTTTTGGGACCGGCGCTTGAATCAGGCGGTTTACGTGCGTGTCCGGCGGGACACGCGGTTTGTGGTCTCGGTGGTCGCGAGCGCAGCGTTCACTTCACCGAGGAATTTGGTCAGGACGCCAGCGAGGCCTTCGAGAATGGGACGGCATTCGGCCGATGCGTTGGCAAAGATGGCCGTGAGTTGCGCAGACTGGTATTTGTGTGCGACGGATTCGATGTCGGCAACCAGCGTGATCATCTTCGCTCTGGCGTCAGCAGACGAGTTGATGTCGTCCTGCTGTTGTGCGATTTCCAGGTTGAGTCGATCAAGCTCGTCCTGCTTGCGCTTAACGTCCTCATTGGCCGCTTCGAGGCGACGGTTGGCTTCTTGGAGCGCATCGTCCAGGGTCTGGAGTCCTGGCGGCAGAACGTGCACTTCGACTGTCTCTTTCACAGCCGCCGGTTGGCCGCTCTCTGCCCTTGCTGCTAGCGCGTTGCGTTCGCGCGTGAGACGGTCGATCTCTTGCTGTAGCGTGCTGACGGTCGAAGAGCTGCGGGTGACCTGGAGTTGTGCTTCGTCCATGGCACGCTGCCGATTGGCCACCTCCTCCTGGGACACCGTGAGTTGGGCAGCCAGAGTTCGAATCTGTGCTTCAAGATCGCGGTTGTTGTTCAGGTTTTCGTTCAGCTCTTCCTGCGTGACTTGGAGCTGCAGGCCGGTATTGGTCAGATCCTCTTCTGTCTTCCGAAGCTTCTCGATGATCGGCCGGATGTCCTCGCGTTTAAAGCTATCCGTCTTCAACTTGTGCTCGATGACCTTGTCGACTTCGTCATCGGTGATGTCCTTGCGGGCCAAGATCTTCATCTCACCCAAGGTCAGGTTGGTGATGGCCCGGCTGTTGTTCGCAAACTTCCTGTAGATGTTGATGTAGAGAGCCACGCGTGAATCGGTCATCCGAAGGACGGTGCTTGCGTAGCTGGACAGCATGGCACTCCCGCGCTTCCTGGCCACGGTCTCATCACCGAGGGTGCGCGTGAGGCTCCCCATGATGATGCCGTCAATGTGGACCAGCCGTGCCCCAATTGCGATGAACTCGGCCACGACACGGTTTTGCGACTGCCAGATTTCCTCGGTCGCCTGTGCGATTCGGCCAATCGACGATTCGTCCAGGTCCATGAACTGGGTCCTCGCGAATGTCATGGCGGAGACAGAACCGTCGTCCGTGATCGTTTGCGCAAGCTGGAAGTCCGTATGAGTCATGTCGATGTAAGCCAGTGGAGTGTTCTCGTGACCGGAGCCAGATGTGCTCAGGCGCCAAACGGGCGGTGCGATGCGGATGGTTACCGCGAATGCACCTCCTCTTCGAGCCATCGTAAGGCGGTCAGGGAGAAGTCAAGTGAACGCGTGGCCTGCGATGTGCGAGAGCAAAATCGAAGGTCATCGGTTGGGGCGGGTCGGAAAGCGGCTACATACGAACGGCCTATTACGAATTGCTAAAGGAAGACGCGACTCTATCGTTGTATCGTTCGCCGAATCGCAATACTTAACCCCAATGAGGTGGGGTGTGGGTGCAGTATTTGGAGGGGTGCGTGAATTAAATGAAGCTAATATCAGTCGTCAAAGCGAATTAAGATTTTCTGAATGCATCTTCAAATGCCCCACAAAAGGGGGGCATCCGATGGCATGAGCGTCGCGTCATCCACTGCCTTGCAGCGGATAGGCTCGCGCGTGCGAGCTTGCGCGGATCCACTGCATCCGCTAAAGTTCGTGACATCTCCGCGTCGTTGACGCATCGAACTTGCGCTTGATGGAGCAACTCCATCTGGCTTCACAGCCGCTCAGCGCCATTCTCCCTTTCTGATTTGTCCCGGCTCAGCTTGTTTGCCTGACGCTCGCGCGTGAGGCAAGCACGTTGTTGCTTGCGGGATTCCTTGCTCATCCGAGCATCGAATGATCGCCTGGCAGCCGCCAGGAAATCCCTTGCCGCGTTTTCTGGAGAGAGAACCATGGAATCCCTGCTCAAGTTCGTCAATACCCCCTTTCGTCTGTTCTGCACGATGCTGGTGCTGTACATGGCCGCGCATTCGCATGCCATCGCCGTTGTCGTAGGCATCGTGTTCCTCTCGGTCATCTGGCATAGCCTGAAGAGCGAGAAGGCTGCACCGATCCCTGCTGCACCCGTCATCATCCCGCCGAAGCCTGCACAAGCCGAGGCGGACAAGGCCGCTCCCGCGGTGCGCCCGGCTGCCAACACGGCACGCTATGCGAAGTCCGCGGTTGTCACGCCCATGCTTCGCCCCAAGGCCGCCACGCGCCCTTGACCTCAGGCCTTCCCTTGGAAGGCGCCTTTAACCCCCTGTTGGTGGGAGTCTTCTCCCGCCAGCAGGTGGGGGGAGGCTGCCCCATGGAGAAGTCACCATGAATACCAATGCAGTCGCGTGGCAACTCGATTTCTTCGGGGATGCTGCTGCCGTAACCCCCACGCAACACAAGCAAGACCCTCTCCCGGATCCGGCCTACTGGTCCGACTCGGTCAAGGAGAAGATGGTCGACGCTCTCATCAGCCTCGCATGCGACAGCCGCCGAGGCGACAACATGCCCGAGTCCCTTATCGACTGCGCCGACATGCTTCGCGCGCGGATGCGCGGAACCCTCTATGACTTGGAGGATTACCGCATGACGCTCGGCTGGATCTTTCACTACTGGGACGGTGCGCTGCCGTACCTGTACGTGTGCGCAGTGACCGGGGTGAACCCCGAAGTCCTGCAGGACGTCATCCTGAACCAGCCTAGGCTGAAGAAGGATCTCGACGAACTGAGGCATTCGTTCTGCGGCACGCTGTTGTAGGAGGCCGCATGACGTTCCTCGAATCGCTCGTGAAGGTGCTCCTTCCCAAAGCCGACAACCCTCAGCGTCACGCAGACGCCGAACCCATCAAGGTTGGTGCTGGCGGCAACAACGAAACACAGATGACCATCAGCGGTGAGCCGCACCTGTTTCGCGATGAAGGTGATCGAGTCGCGCATTTCGTTGCGCTCTTCGAGAGCCGTCTCACCGAGACCCCGTTCGGTCCCAAGCTGCTGCCTGCCTTAATCCCCCATTGGTCTCTCAAAGCAGTCCACGAGGGCTTGAAGGTGACGGAGGTGGTGGCACAGGTCATTCAGGGCGGCGTCCAGCCTTCCTCAGTCAAGCAGGAGCCGACTCGCAGTGCGGCTGCCCCTAGACGGGCAGTGCCCGAAACGACGGAGGAAGCACCGGTTGAGGCCGATGCGCAGGCCCGCCGCGCACGTGCCCCTGAAGCGCGCTCGCGTGCCACCTATCACGGTCGCATCAAGTCGTGGGGCGAAGAGCGGTTCCCTGATCGCAAACGTCCCGGTAAGTCCTACAAGAATTTTGCGTTGAAGCTCGAAATGGCCTCAGGCATGGAGACGCTGCAGGGCGAAGGCCTGAAGGACGCAATCTCGGAGGCGGGCTGCAAGCTCGGCGACGCAGTTGAGGTCAAACGCCTTCGCAAGATCAAGGTCCCGGCCTTCGATGAAAAGAGTGGTGACCCCGTTCTCGATGAGAACGGCAACCAAAAGGTTCATGACAAGTGGCTGTGGTCCATCTCCGTAGCCCATTAACCAAAAGGTAATTCCGTATGGCTTCAGTCAACAAGGTCATCATCGTGGGCAACCTCGGTGCTGATCCGGAAACACGTTACATGCCCAGTGGCGACGCGGTCACCAACATCCGCGTGGCAACCACCGATCGCTTTAAGGACAAGGGTAGCGGTGAGATGCGCGAAGCCACCGAATGGCATCGCATCGCGTTCTTCGGTCGCTTGGCGGAAATCGCTGGCGAGTATCTGAAGAAGGGATCGTCGGTCTACATCGAGGGTCGTCTGAAAACCCGTCAATGGGAGAAAGACGGCCAGAAGCAATACAGCACCGAGATTGTCGCGGAGCAGATGCAGATGCTTGGCGGCCGACAGGGCGCCGGTGGTGAAAGTGAAGGCGGTGGTGGTTACTCGCGCGGTGGCGATGATACTAGCGGTGGCCATGGCGGTAGCCGCAGCCAGGCTGGAGGAATGAGCCGCAGCGCAGGCGGCAGTGGCCAGGGCAGTAGTGCACGTCGTCAACCCGCGCCGTCCAACGGCTTCGAGGATTTTGACGACCCGGACATCCCGTTCTAGTCCTGATCGACAGGGCTCATTTGTAGTTCTTCTCAAGCGCCTCTGGGCTTCCACGAAAGTGGAACCTGGAGGGGCAACTTCCTCTCCTGCGCCGGCGGTCGCTTGGCGCATCCCCCTTCGAATCTCACCCCCAAGACGTCGTGCTGAAAAGACGGTCTGCCCGTGCGGGCCGTCCTTTGAGCAAGCGTTCCCTCGCCTGTCTCAGGCATCGACCAACACTCCACCTGGAGTCATCCCATGAAGAAACTGAGTGAAATAGTGCAAAACTGGACGCCCACTCAATGGGATGCTCTGGTGAACCAATACCTGCCGGCGGCTTTCCTCACGGAGAGCTTCTGGAAGGGTAGGCCTGGCCCGTGCCCGATCTGTGGTGGGCACGATCGATTTACCTACGACAACAAACGTGGTCGCGGCGATTGGGTCTGCCGCAAATGCAACGCTGGTAGCCCCAAAGCCGGAGACGGCATTGAGCTCGTGTGTCGCGCGACTGGTATGTCGTATCACGAATTGACCTGCAGATTGAACGGCGAACCCGTTCATCCAATCGGTCCCTTGGTCAATCGGCCGGTCGCCTGTCGGCAAAAGAAGTCAGCCGATCCCGTCTGGAAGAAGCGCCGCATCCATAAGCAGTGGGATGAAGCAGTGTCTCTCACGCCAGGCGACCACGTGATGCACTACTTGGCCGCACGGGTTCCGGGGCTCCGGGCGCCGCGTCCGCAATCGTTGCGGGTTGCGATGCAGGACTACCTGTTTGAGGACGAGGTGATCGGCCGTTATCTAACCATCATCGCCAAATTCACCTTGCCCGATGGCCAGATGGCGACCGTGCATCGAACCTCGTTGGACCCCGTCAAGCCGATGAAGGCGACCATCATCAGCAAGGACGGGGAGGTATTGCCCGCCAAGCGCAATGACGTGTCGGCGTTGCCGCTCGCCGGCGGCGCGGTGCGGCTGATGACGCCTCGTAACGGTGAGATCGGGATCGCGGAAGGGCTGGAGACTTCCTACGCTGCCTACATGCTCTTCGGTGTGCCGATGTGGTATTGCCTCAATCGCGTGCTGGTCAGCCAGTTCGTTGTGCCAGAAGGTCTTGGCATCCACACCGTGCACATCTTTGCCGACTTTGATGCAGTGGATCCAAAGACGGGAAAGTCGCCGGGAATGTCCGATGCCTTGACGCTCGCCAAGCGCTTGCGTGCGGAAGGCTTCACGGTTGTCATCCATCGGCCGAAGCTGCGCGGTACAGATTTCTGTGACGAGTGGTGTGCTGAATATCAGTCGCGCGCTGTGCATCACGAGGCGGTTGCCGCCTAAGTTCGTTGCCGCCTTCGGGTGGCATTTTCTCTTTACTTCTGCCCTGTGGGTTCGTCCCACAGGGCGAATTCCCTGGGCGCATTCTGGAGTTCGCTATGCCCATGAAGGGATTCATTCAAGTGGTCGGAAAACTGCAGATCCACGCGATGCGCATTGTCGATTCGCTGGAGGTTCCAGCGGGCAAGTCTGATGCGCAGTGCTACCACGTCTTTCGCCGCAGCGACGGCGGCAGCATGGAGTTCGTTGGCAAGGACAGCGATCTCGATTTCGTCGAGACGTTCTGTCTGCAACGTGCATCGCTGCACTGATTGAAGTACCCAACCCTAACGAAAAACGCCCGGCACTGCCGGGCGTTTTTTTTCGCCTTCGATTCGTGATTCGCCGGGCCGTTACTCGTGGCCGACGGGCCGCTGGGCAAACCGGCCGAGCACGACGCGCGCGGCTTCCAGAATTGCCATGCCGGTGCCGGCGATCAACCAGAATTTGGCGGTATTGACGTAGTTGAGGTGAGCGAAGAAGTCAGCCATTTCAATGCCTCCTGAAGGGTGTGAGGTTACACGAACGCGGTTGCCTTTGACCGCTTGATGTCTTCAGGATACCCGGGCTGTCGCCATGTCAACCTTTGGCGCCGCTACGCTGCAGGGTTAGTTTGGAAAGAATCGCGCCATGGCTTCACCGAGGTGCTCGGCCATCGCCGTTGGCAGTCCATCAGGCGAAGGCGAGTCGGACTCGGACAAGGCGGCCGGATCGAAAGCGGGGGCGGGCGAAGGATTTGGCCGTGCCACAGACTCCGCGAGAGCGAACGGCGCTGGTGCTGCAGACACGAGTGTGGCGACAGCCGGTGCAATGGCCTGTGCCGGCACCAGATTTGTCTGCACCGCTTGCCTAGCCAGGAACGCGGTGTAGCCGAGTTCTGCCATGTGCCGCAGCGCGTGCGCGCGTTGTTTGGAATCCAGGATGCCGGCCAGATAGGGGAAGAGAGTCGGCGCGGTGACGGGCGTCAGCGTGACCTTGATCGAGAGCTTGTCCATGGTGGAATGGCGCCCCCGATTACTTCTGCTTCACCGGGCGCGTGCTACCAATGTCGTAGAAGCCGCTCACATTAGCGAAGCACGGGGAGGAAAGGGCATGGATGGGGGTGCGCGGGAACGCGGCACGAATGGCAGGCACATAGAGTGCGCTGCCGCCGCCGGCGAGGATGATCGCGCGGATGTCTTCGGTTCGGCCGACGCGGGTCTGGATTTCCTTGACGGCGAGCTGGCAGACGCTGCGCGCTTTTTCCAGATACGGCGTGAGATCGATCTCCTTGTCGAAGAACAGCATCGGCTTTTTGTCGCGCAGGCACTTGTCGATGCGCTCAATGCCGGTGACAGGCTCACCCTCGTCCTGCTCAATCAGCGATGCGATCTGCTGATAGATCTTGGACGAGCCGCCCGGTACGCCGCCGCTGCGATTGTCGTCCATCGTGAAGCCCTGGGCGACCACCCAATCGGTGGTGAAGTAGCCGACATCGATGACCAGGTGCGCGTTGTCGGCATCGAACTTGGTGTTCTGTTGGCGCATAAACGTCACCAGCGCGCCGAGCGGTTGCGGCAAGCAGATGACCGATCCGATCTCAACGGGTTCGCCCCCGAAATCAAGCGTTCCTGTGAAGCGATCGCGCAAGTAGGAAGCGTATTTCTGGGTCGTGTGAACGGGCAGGCCTAGGATCAGTTGGCCCACCTCCGATACCTGGGCGAGGCGCAGGGCGCCACCCAGCAGCGCGGCGTACTCGTCTTTGGTCACAAAGTCCTCCGACAGCGTGCGGCCGGTCTGACCATATGCCGAGGAGAGCGACACACCGGGGCCGACTTCGTATTCCACGCCGTCAATGGCAATGGTGATTACGTCGCGCGCTTTGAAGAAGCCGTTCCCGTGGTTGGCAAGCGCGCGTGGCGCGGCTTGCGGCGCGAGGGACGGGAACATGTTCAGCTTGGTCTCGGAGCCCATCGGGAACGCGAACTTGGTGTTTCCGTATCCGACGTCGACGGCAACGGTGGCGGCTTTCATGGTGCAGACCTTGTGTTGGGGCGGAGCAGCTTCCGCCGGGGCAGTGGAATGACGCGTGAGGGCGACATGACACGTAGCTCCCCCTTGCGGGAGACGTAGATGTCACGACGAGCTGGGCGAGATTGGTCAGCCTCTGCTAGTGACACGTAGCTGCACCGTGCGGTGCACGTGAGTGTCACGTGGTTCAGCGCATAACCGATCGGTGCCCGCCGGTGACACGTAGCTTCCCCTTACGGGGTATGTACGTGTCACGTCGCCTTACGTTGGGACTGTACGAGGCTGCGCCGGCTGTTTGATGGAAGAAAGCCCGTCAATCTTGCGTAGCTTTCGTGCGGCGCAATTCACTGGGCTGCCCTATCCTTGAGTCACCACACGCGTCCCCCGACGCATCGATAGCTCCGCGAAGACCGCGGAAACTCAGGGTGAGCCGGCGACCAAGAGGTTGTTGGGCACCAATGTTCGTGCCGGATAGTCATCCGGCATTTTTTTCAAGCAAATCAAGTGGATGGGGCCGGAGAGTGAGGCCACCGGACACCGCGATACCAAAACGATCAGCGCGCTGGCTGTGAAGCTAGACCGCAGTGCGTACAAATCCGAAGCCGAACACCGAACAGTGTTTGTGGATGGAACGCGATAAGACGCACCCGTTCAGCCAGAGGGCTGGGCACGAATCACAAGGCCCGATACACAGCGGCGGAGATGGTTCGGCTTGTGGGTGGGATACGAGAGCGACCCGAGCAAGGGTGACCGCACGTATCTGAACGTGACGACCGGTAGGCGCAGCCGGCACCAGAAATGCGCAAGGAGAATCTCACACCAGGGCAAAAGCCTGTGGGCGAGTGAAGGCCGCGGAGTCGCGTGCCTTGCTCGTGTCGGCAGGAAGGCGTCGCAAGATGCCGGCCGGTGTGTAGGCCGCGAAGCGGTGAGTCAGCGCGCAAGCGCAGGCTCGCTGCAGGACGGACAGTCAGAACGCATTGCTTCCATGCGTCGGGCTGATCGATTGGAATCGCTAAAGGCGGGGAAGTTGGGCCTGGCCGGGGGAACCGGCAGCCGACCGTGGTGGGTCGGGTAAAGGGGAAGCCAGCACGGGGGTGCGGATTCCGTGAGTGCGGCGCGGTTGCCGGCGGGGAAACCTGCGTCGAGGACGTGCGCGCTGCGCAACCAATACTCGGAGTCACGGTGCAGACGCGCATCAATCTCAAGCCGATCCTGGCGAACTACTCGCTGCCGGAACGGTTCAAGTCGGAATTCGCGGTCTTGGCGGGCGAGAACCTGCACAAGCCGCACAGCCAGACCCGCGTCAGCGGTCGCGCGCTGTCGTCGATCTCGCAGAAACAGCGCGCGCAGATGTTGCTCAGTCTCGCAGTGGAGCTGCGTGAGGGCGGCTTCACCATCATGTCGCCCTACAACCTGGCGGAGAAGCACCTGCGATGGTTGGTGCAGCGTTGGGTGACAGAACGAAACCTCGCGGTGGGCAGCGTTGAACTGCGCCTCTCACACCTGCGCGCGCTGTGCTCGTGGATGGGCAAGACCAACATGGTGGGCGGCATCGATGACTACGTGGAGAGGCCGGCAGGCTACACGCGCAGCTACGCCGCCGAGACCGACCGTTCTTGGGACGGCAACAACATCGACGCGCTAGCCAAGATCGAGGAGATCGCCCAGACGGATGCCCACGTCGCAATTCAACTGAAGCTTGAGGCAGCGTTCGGGTTGCGCGCGAAGGAAAGCTGGCGACTGCGCCCAGCGCGCGACCTACTTCCATCGGGCTATCTGCACGTGCAGGACGGCACCAAGGGAGGCCGGCCGCGACAGGTGCTGATCGAGTTCGATTGGCAGTACGACCTGCTTGCGGAGGCGGCTGAGTTGGCCGCGTGCACGAATCCCGAACGGGGCTCCCTGATCCCGGCGACCTATACGCAGGTGCAGTGGCGCAGGCGCTTCTATACCGTGCTGGAAAAGCACGCCGTGACCAAGCGCGGCGACGGTGTCACCGCCCACGGTCTACGACACCAGTTCCTGCAGCAGATGTACCAACGGCTGACCGGTGAGCAAGCGGCCATCAAGGGGGGCGCACGCGTTCTCGACCGTGAAGCGCACAAGGACGCCATGACGCGGGTGGTGGAAGCCGCCGGCCACAGCCGCAAGGAGAAGGCCAACGCCTACCTGTCGACGCATTCCGCGATCGCAGCCCGGAGCCGGCCCGTCGTCACACGTGAGATGGCCGTCGCGGCGGTTGCCGCGGCCAATGGGGTCAAGCTGAAGGCGGCAGAGGCCCTGGGCATTTCGCGCCCCGCACTGTATCGCCTGCTTGCCAAGCCCGCCGAGGCGGGTACTGCGGCCGGCCATCGGCACTTCACGGGATGAGGTCGTGCGATGACTGAAGATGACGCAATGGCCGATGGCGATTGGGATACCTACCTGTTTCCAGAGCCAGAGCTGCGGGCGTGCACAGACGAAGAACTGTACACACTCATCCGAGAGAACCTGCCAAACGCGACCGCGGAGACTGACGGCACCGACCTGTTGACGGACGTGGCCATCGATCACGCTCAAGACCTGATCGAGCAGGCCCGCGATTTGCTGCTGGCTCGTGGGGCTGCTATCTCGCCGCAATGGCGCGCAGCGCTCCGCTTCCTGCGGTGGCCGCTGAGCCCAGCGGAAGTCACGGCCAACCAAGCTCGGCGGCTTCGCGAGATCGAGGAGGATCGGCTTCGGCGGGCGCACGCCGCGAAACTCGGGGTGGACATCCTCCAGGCAATTCGGACGGTGATGGACGGCGGCCGGCTACCGCTCTCCCTCTCGTTAGAGGGGGTGACTGTCAGCATTGGCTGGGGCCTGCGGACATCGGATGGTGAGCGCAGGAGCATCAGCCCCAGTGGGGCCGAAGTTGTGCGTATGCGGGACGCACTTGCCGCAGCGGGGTGCTGCCACTGTCAGATCCACGGCGCGTCCCAAGATGGGATTCCATTCGAGGAGGCGCCTACGCCGGAGTGGTCTCTCAACTTCAGTGTGCCGACGAATCGTGCCGGGTGGGATCTGCTGAAGCAATGGTGGAAGGAAGGGCGGTTCAGCCACGCGCCACACGTCTGGATGTACCGGCCAGAACTTGGCGACCCCGAGTTCTTCTGGCACTGGCCACTCGATGCGTGTTGGCCGGGCAGCGCACCTGCGTGGCGGCGCCTGTATGGGCATCTTGGTTACGTCGACCTCCCTTGGGTGCGCTTTCATCGTCGGGTGCACGGCAATTGCTGGGAGCGCGACGAAGTGAGAGTGGAATGGGCTGCAGGAGAGCTCCGGTACATCGAGTGCGCCGAAGAGGCTGACCGAGAGGCTCAGCGGTTGATCACGTCGGGCGAGATACTCGCCTACAAGATCTCGGCCAGAGCTGCTATGGACGCACATGCCGGTGCCGGTGCCGGTGCCGGCCCGGCCCCGGTTGTGCGATCGCGACTCGCAGAGCTGCTCGCCCGGGTTTGCGGAATGCTTGGGCGTTCGTGCTCATCGGGCGCGGCCGACCCAACGAAGAACTGATCGCGCGCTAGACGCGTTCAGGACAAATAACGCAAAAGCCGCCAACGGTGTGGCGGCTTTTGCGGGATTGGTCGGCGGGTTAGAACGGCGGGCTGGTCCCGGCGATGTAGGAAAGGTACAGCGCGACGGCCACAGCGATCAGCCAGAAGCTGACACGACGGCCCAGGGTTTGGGGAGATCCGTACGGTTGTTGGGCTTTCATGGGATGCCTCCATTTAGATTCCATCTTAGCGAACGGCGGCGCTGATTGCGCGGGCCAGCCGCCATACGTTGGGAACGCGGGCCACGGCAGTCGGTCCGACATCTTCCACCTCCGCTGCCGGCGCGCGGCTCAAGAGATCGTTGAGGGTGGTCTGCCGACCAGCCTTCTCGTGCGGATGCGGGGTGGGCGGCGGCAACTCCATCGCCTGATCGCGCGTCGCGGCCGGCAGCCGGGGGAACGGGTCGACGCCGGTGAATTGTGCGAGTTTGGCGATGCTGACCACCGCATATTTCGGCGTGGCATCGTTGGGTGCGATGTAGGCTGCTGCGCCGACGCCCGGGACGTAGATCGCTTTCCACAGATAGTCGGGTACCCGTACATGTTCGTTGAGGTAACGGGCCTTGCCGTCCGTGAATGCTGGGCCGGTCACCACGTAGGCTTCGCCGGTCTGCCGTACCAGGCGGCGGGTCGACGTCTCCAGGTGGCTCCACATGCGGCGGTTGCTGACCGAGTTCTGCGGGACGACGTTGGCCAAGCTGAAACTTTCCTGTTGCGATGCCAGGTCGCCGAAGTCCCCGCTTGGCGACATGTGGCCACGGTCAATCTGGACGTGCGAGCTACCGTGGTAGTCCTGCAGGGTGGCGCGGGCGGTTGCCGGCAAAGACGTCTCTTCGAAGAAATCGCTTTCGCGCGGCAGCTCACGCGCCTGGTTCACCGCCTGCGCGGTCAGGTGTTCGGCTGACCACAGCGGTGTCCGGGTCGCCGAGGACACGAGCACCGCGTAGGCGCGGTAGCAGAGCAGGTGGCTGGCGCCAGCGTGCTTGCTGGACAGCACCTTCGGTTGCGCGCCGTCCGCGACCGATGCGCCGCAGTGATCGGGAGAGGCGCCGGCGACCTGGAGGAATGCAGAGAGGGCAACGAAGAGCAGGGTTTTTTTGAGCACGGCAGTTGGGATCCGGGTTGACCTAGATCCATCGTGCCTTGTAACGGGCAATGTCAAGTACCCGAAAGCGAGAGCTTCTGCGGGCCGATTTGCGTGAAGGGTTTGGGAGTGCTGGGCACGGAACGAGATCCGGCCGGCCAAAGCATGGCCGTTACCGCACGGTCATCTACCGCGCGTCGACGCCATCGTCAGTTGGAAGGTCAGCGCCTCGCCGATCGCGCGATCATGGTGGCGAGGGGCGCTAGTCGAGCTGAGGCTCCAGGGCATCCACCGCACGCGCGACGAATACGTCCATGCGCGCGAAGGCATTTTCTTCGCCTTCAACCAGTTCGGCGTCGAACGCGTCGAGTGGTTCGAAGCGGATCCAGGGACGGCCATCGACGTAGATGACCTTGGCCAATCGCACGAGCTTGCGATACCGGCCGGCGTCTTCAAGGACGGTGGCCATTGGTACTTCCGCGGCGGCGGGGGAAGCGGGCCTGCTGAGCTGGGCGGCCATTGCCGCGAATATCGGTCCGCGGGTTTCCCAATCCATGGCATTGCGGGCGATCGCGTCCAGCAGCATTGGGATGTCCACCGGCGTCAATTGGCGACGCGCGATCGAGGCCAGCTCGTGTTGATCGGTTGGGCGATACTCGACGCGTCGGTTCCAGATCAAAGCCAGCTCGTCGTAGGCCGCTTCTTTGGAGGTTCCGATTTGCACGGGCGGCGTGCCAATGCCGCACTGTGTACACACAATGACGGCCTCCTTTCGGCCAGCGAAGAACCTGGCCCGTCCGCCGCAGTGACCACAGCCGATCAGATCGTCAAACATACCGTTGGGTCTCGATGATTGGATTTTAAGTCCGGATTATGCCTGTCGCCGAGTTTGTTGAACCACCACTGCAGACGGGTTTATGTTGCAGCGGCTCCAAAATATGCGTGAGACGTCGCCAAAATCCTGATGGCGGCGCTTTCCATGAAGCCTTGGATGATGGCTTCAGCCTCGGCGCGGGCGCGGCCGAACGCCCAGAACTCGTGCAGCCAGTGGCCTCCTGGGCTGTCTGGCCCCTGCTGGAGGCCGATGGACAGGGCGCCGCGCACGGCGATGATCGTTTCAGGGTGGGGAAATTCGGAGGAGAGATCTGCTGGGGGCATGTACTACGTTATTTGGTAAAGGCCAACTTCCTCACTGCGCTTTTGAGGAATGGCTGGAGATAATGCGGAGAATAGCTGGGCGGCACCAGAATGTATGTTCATTGTGCGTGCCGATTGTTGCTGTTGTGCGGGATCAAGTCAGCGAGGCGACGTGGACGGCGCCGCGGGTTTGAGCAACTGGTCGAGCATCCGGCAGCGAAGCTCGCAGGCTGCTTTGCCCCAGGCGCTACCGCTCTACCTGTGGCGTTCGGCGAAGGGAAGGCCGGTCGTCGGGCTGCGACCACTGAAGATGCTGCGGAGGTTGACGTGCTCACGCATGGCCGCCGCCGCCCACCGGGGCGCTGGCATGTGGCTGGCCGGGAAGGCTGGGCCACATGCTGCTATCCGCTCCGGAAATGTTCGTGTGCCAGTTGGCGAGTGCCGCAGCGGTCGTGATCGTGTGATGCAGCGCCTTGTCAACGTTGCCGGCCTGCAGGTACATCATGGAGCGGGTTTCGAGGTGGCCAACGAGAAAGACCCAGTCCGCTGGCGACTTGTCGGCGTCCTTGGCAGTTCCCCAACGCTGGCGCTGGTGGGCGGCTTCTTGCACGACCCCGCGGGCAAAGTCATGCAGCTCGGGGCTGTTGAGCAGTTGCTCTGCATTCAGTGCCCGGGCTCGCCAGTGGTCGAGCTCTGCGATCTGAGGGCGCGTGATGTCGAGAGAATGGCGCAGTGCATGCCAAACATGCGAATCCAGAGATCCCCGCTTGTGCGCGTAGACCGACTGGGCGAGCACCTTGCGATCCGAAGTGCAGCGGCGCAGTGTCACCCAGGTGGAGCCGTCGTCATCGGCCACACTGATTTCCCAGCCGGGAGGTAGCCATGGCGCGGCATTGTTGGATTTCTGGCATGCCCGGCAGGGAACCTTGCCTTTGTACACCGTCAGCTCGCTACCGAAGCCGTGGCAACTCGCACATGGCGCCTCGGGCATTGCCGTTGCCGCCGGCGTGGTGGTCGATTCCCCTTGTGGCCAGCCAAGAGCCTTCTGAGCCCGGTCAAAGGCGGGGCGGACGGTATCCGGAATGCCGTCTTCCTGGCCCGCCCACCATTGCACTGAAAGAACGAGGTCGGCAAGCAGCGTCATGGCTTCGTGTTGAGTTGTTGCCGGGGAAGCGTTCTCATTCGTCTGCTGCATCGTTGACCTCCGTCGTCGTTGCTGTGCTGTGTGGAGCGGCCTTGCCATTGCCTCGTTGGTAGCCTGGACACCCACCGCCCGAATAGTCGAAGCCGGAGCAACCATCGGTTGCGTGTGGGCACAGCGCGGCGCCGCATTCCTTGCTCATCGGGAGTACCTTGTGGCCCCTTGCCTTGTCGATCGTCAGCTTGGTGCGCGCCTCGGCTGGCGTGAGCGAGCGCCCGGTGGCATCACGGAAGAGGCCAATGTAGTCGTCCGGGTACGTGCTGCTCCGCACGAAGCCCTCGATGTCCAGGTGTATATGGAACCCCCACATCAGCGTGGGCCCTCGTCTGCGTCAATCGACGCAGCACCGGGCGTATCGCGCAAAACTGTGTGGCCATCGGCGTCAGCGTTGGCCGTGCCGACTCCGTCAGCGCACAATCGCAGCTCCTGGGGTCCTGGGTAGAACTCGACCACGTCGTAGCCATGCTCCTTCCAGTCGTCGGCGATCGCCTTGCTGTCGGTGATGGGCACGCACACAGCGGGATGCGTCGTTTTCCAGATCGCGGGCCGTGACGTGTCCGGCCGGCCCTTGTCGGCCAGCTCGTCATCCACCGCCGTTGGCCCCAGCCACTGAGAGCCCTCGCCGGGGCACTCGACGTCCCAGGCGAGCAGTCCGTCCTTGTAGGGCACAACGGCGACCTCTGCGTCGTGACCACCGAAGAACTGCTGCAGGCTCTCGGCCTGGCGGAGGGTGATGAGCAGCATGGGGCGCCGCGCCGGTGTAATGCCCGCAGTTTGATGATCGCGGATTCGCTGCAGCACAGCGCGGGTGCGGGGTCCGCAATGGCCTTCGTCGAGACACCAGTCGATCTCGGCAGCCAGCGCGGCATTGTCAACCTCCAGCGTCGCCGGAACGACAGGGGCGCCACTCAACGCCGGTGGCCACGGCTCCGGCATTAGGTGCGTGACGTTGCGTGCCGGCTCGGTACCGGGCTCGCCGTTGCGGTCCGGATCAAGCTCGTAGAAGTCGGTGGCCTTCAAGGTATGGAACCGCTGGCCACCGTACAAGGGGTACACCTCGACTTCACAGCCACGGCCTCGGAAATGCTTCGCGGTGTCGTCTGCTTCACTGCGCGTGCGTACCAGCAATACTTTGTATCCGCTCACAGCCACGTCGAACGCCCTCGGCTCGCCCTGCTGTAGGTCGGAGTGGTGGGGGCAATCATCGTTCGTGCACTGAAACTCCTCGCCCATCTCGGCCAGTGCGCTTTCGATCGTCGGATATGCCGCTGTGTCCCAGCAGCCCGGGTAGTGGATCGCCGCCGCCAGACTACTGCCCAGGACTTTGCGGACGGCGGCCAATGCTCCGTTCCAGCCTTCGTTGTGGTGCTCGGTTGCAAGATAGGCTTCCGTGCCGCTCCTATGCGGGTTGTGATGTTTTTCGCTCAGCATTGCGCTTGTTCGCTGTGGTTTTCTTGAGGTCCGGCCGAACGGCTGGTCCCCATTCTGAAATGGGCTGTCAGGAGGCAAGGCACCGCAACCGTCCTCATGGACAAACAGCTCGTGAACGCCGCGCAGCGCGTCCATGACGCCTTTCGCATGCGCATCGGACAAGGCGATGGCGCCAGCTGGCGCCTCTTCCTCGGCTGCGCGCCTCTCGCGGTCCACAAGGTCCAGCATGGACAGGCGACGTATCACATCGTGGCCGTCAATCTGGCCGACGACCCTGATGGCGGCCAACATGTTGCGAAGGGTGGAGGGTTCACCGGCACCGGCACAGTCCGCGGGAACTGCTGCCGCGGGTGGCATGCTGGCTTGCGGGGCGTCGGCACGCCGCCATTTGTCGAACTCTCGAAGGAAGACCGTGTCGGCGAGCAGGCCAGCGATTGCGTTGGCAATCAGCCCGCGTTCCCGTGGAGTCGGGACATGGGACCCCAGCGTGCCGTGTAGCTGGTATCCGGACACAAACTGGTCGACCACCGCTTGCACCGGCGCGTACGCTGGTTCCTGTCGGTCAGCATCATCTACGGCGGTCACCGCATTCAGCGCGGAGTGGTAGCCGCAACGAAAGCCTGGCACAACGAGTGCGCCATCTGGCACGCATTCGACGCAAGCATGATCGAGGGTGCGGTCTCTGCTGAGCAGAATCCATTTCGCCATGGTGAGCGTGGCGTTCGCGCGGGCGCGGCCATCGGGACCGCATGCGACTGCAGGGCTGGAGGATGCGGAGGTGTTCATCGTCAATTGTGTGCGAGGCGGCTGGCCTCGGGTGGCAATGGATTCAGATCAGCGTAGCCAGCCCAGTACAAAGTCAAGGGATGGCACCAGCCGCTCGGTGGTCATGCCGTCGCGAGTTGCGCGTCAAGCGTGTCGAGTGCCGGAACAGGCAAACGTGGCGAGCCAGTGGTCGGCCCAGCGCGAGGGCGTTCGGTCGACGCGTCGAAGGCCGCCGATTTGTCGCGCGTCAGAAGCTCCCCCAAACGAGAGGGAAGTTCTGCCAACACGAACGCGCATAGGTTCGTGTCTTGATCATCCAATGCACTGGCCGCGCGGCGCCGACCGTCGGTGCCGGCGTTCG
>Ga0316228_1000256_pt1 | contig 75924 bp, 72 predicted proteins | sample TBH18021metaG_FD_206005 | JGI IMG/M metagenome (GOLD analysis project Ga0316228, IMG submission 206005) | Freshwater microbial communities from Trout Bog Lake, Wisconsin, USA - TBH18021 | ecosystem: Environmental > Aquatic > Freshwater > Lake > Hypolimnion/Profundal zone | place: USA: Wisconsin... | reverse complement strand
GCCCTGCGGGATTGAAAAGCTTGAGCACTGGGTGATGGTCGCACTCGCGCTCGCGCCCGTTGGCCAGGAGCAGTTCACGGGTCGCGGCATCGATCAAGGGCAGCATCGGCGTCCTCGCAGTTGATGCGAGGAGCGTGCAGCCATGGAAACGCAAGAGCGAGCAACCCGTCACTAGCGAAAGCTCAACCCAAAACATCATAAAACTTACATTTAGTGATGTTCGGCGCTAAGTCGTTGATCTATCTGCACTCTGCAAAGAACTCGCCCTTACGCGCATCTGGCAACATCATCCTTTGCTGCGAACAGCGCAAAGTGTGAGGTCTCAATGAAGCAGGCGCGTGTGCCAACGGAGGCAGAGTTCAAGCGGCTGGCCGCGGTGGTAGGGCAGGGGAGGCATGGTTCGCGCAATCGAGCTGCGCTGATGCTGAGCTACCTCGCTGGCCTACGCGTGGGGGAGATCGCGTCGCTGCGATGGGGCAATCTTCTCGACACCGAGGGGAGGGTGCGCGAGCAGCTTCGGCTCAGCGCAGCCGTGACGAAGGGTGGGCATGCGCGTGTGGTGTTCATGAATGTGCGACTGCGGCGCGAGATCGAGCAGTTCCGAGCCAGCCTGCCCGCCGCGCCGAATCTGAAGCAGCACGTGCTTATCACCCAGAAGCGCACGGCTTTCAGCGCGAACACGCTGTGTCAGCTCATGCGCAGCTGGTATGACCAGGCCGGCCTGGACGGTGGCTCAAGCCACAGCGGCCGCCGCTGGTTCATAACTCGTCTGGCACATGCGGGTATTTCACCCAAGGCCATCATGATGCTCGCTGGCCACCGCCATCTCTCGACTACGCAGCGCTACATCGATGTAAACGATGAGATGATGCGCACAGCTGTGGAAGTTCTTTGAAATTCAGACGTTAGCAACCAACTGGCGAATAGGATCACGTCGCACAAGATGGTCGTCAGCAGATTTTTCGAACAATACAAAAACATAGGACAGATATTATGCAAACACTGCTTGATGCGGGGCGGACCGAAGTTGAAATTCAGACACTAATAGAGGCTTACTTACATAGGCATGGAAAAATCTCTAGGCGCAGCAGTGGCATGTGCGGATCAATCTATTTTTTCGATCAAGGCGAGCATGTTCACCCCAGATGGATTGCCGTCAAGATTCCTCGCACTCCCAACAATGACCGCACGGAACGGAACAAGCGCTTTGTGCGGGAGATGAAAATCCAACACGATACATTTCAACATATCTTCGTTTGCTGGCCGTTTGATTATCAGATGATATTGGACACGCCAGCAGCATTGTACCGAGCGGCAGACGGCGATCTATCCGACCTTATTCCGGATGCCTCACTTTCAGATGAGAGCCGCCTTTCCGTTTTGATCTACCTGTGTTCGGCTCTGAAACACTGCCGAAGTCGCGGCATGTCAAGTCATCAGGACTTGAAGCCTCAAAATGTGCTAGTGCGTCATATTCCGGAGCTGCAACGCAGCTTGCCCGATCAAAAAGTCTTTATTTTTCCTCAACTCGCCGACTTCGGCTTGGCGAACACTTGGGAGGAGCAAGGGAAGTCTCAAGGAGCGCGACCGTACATGGCACCAGAGCAATGGTTGCAGAGTGTCGCCCTGCCGGCTTCAGATATCTTCGCACTAGGGGTTATCATATTCGAGACTATGACGCGCGGACAGCACCCTATAGGTGAACTCGTGAGAGACTGGTGGCCAAAACCTGTACATGGCAACTCACGTAAATGGCTTCGTGATGATATGTGGATTAGATGGGCAAAAAGCGGCACCCCGATCCATGCCGCAGAAATGGTGTCAGAAGGAGTATATAATGTCGTGCGCGAATGTCTAAGGATTGAACCAGAAGACCGCCCGGAACTCGATCTTGTTCAAGGATGGTTGATTGACGAACTTAGAACTATCAATGCTGATGCTGCATACCAGGCTCACTTTCAAACCTTCCGTGCAGATCAAGATGCGAGGAACAACGAGTGGCCTCACAGGGATCAGCGATTTGCCCGCTTGAGAGATGCGGTGGAACAGATGCCGTGACTCTTTGGCATCACACGCGCCCACGGGCCGCGATCGGCGGCCTTCTTATTCTGCCCCGCCGGCCCAGGCTGCCGGAGGAGACGAGCAAAGGTCCGGCCATCGTGGTCGTTGCTGGGCCAGAAAGCACCACCTTCGTTACCAGAGCCATCGCGCCTCTGACATCGAGGGTCCGGCGCAAATCAACACAGCCGCGATAGCCTGATTGCGAACCGTAGGCGATCGATGGTCCCTTGGTCGCCGAAGTCAGGCGGTCAATCGGGTTATGACCTGACGTGTACGTTCGTGCCGAGTGTCATTCGGTCCACAGCAATAAGGCCGACGCACCGCGAATGACGTCGAAGATCCCGGTATATCGTGCTGGGGCACCTTAGCCGGACACGAAGCGGGACCTGACCGTTGCTCCTGAATGGCTTTGAGATTGATCTGCCGAATGAGGTAGAGATCGTCACGCGACCGCTGCCAGACTCGGCGGACGTCAAAGAGGAGCGCGAGCGTCTCACCGGCCACTGGTTCGTGCATTGGGCTGGAGGGCAGCTGTATTGCATGCGGCTTCGGCCTGGCGGCCCTAACGTGCAAGGTGATCGGCGCTCATGGCCACAGCGAGACTGCATCTGGCTGCTCCGCGCCCGCGTGGATGACGTCGTCGAGAGCGTGTTCGAACGATACCAGGCGCTGCGTTACCGGCCTTTCACGATCCTAGCGCAGCGCGATGAGGTCGTGCGTGCTGCGGCCACCGTCGCCGACGTCGGCCACCCCCTGCTGGATGGTTTCACGATCCATCCCAAGCTTACCCTTCAGGCGAAGGTGCTCGAACCCCGCGATGGAGATGTAAGGCTCGGCCTCTTCGTCGAGGTCGGAATGCGGTACCAAGTCGACGCGGACATGGAGGCCTTGAACCGAGCCGGGATAGATCTGCCGGGCCTCTACGCAGTCCGCCGCCACCCCGCTCCGGGCGAGCGTAGACTGGCCGGACGCATCGACCGGATCGATGGCGACCTCGTCCATCTGACCGAGGCCACCGGTGACGAGTCGGTTGCCTCGAGCGACTTAGCCCTCGAAGGGTCTCTTGAGACCTTCTCGCGGTGCCTAGGTCATCTCCTCGGCAGCCGGCACGACCGATTCACGAAAGCGGTCGACGAAGTCGTGGCCGGCTTCCGCGTCGGCCCAGGCTACGACAAGATCGTCCGCGATATCGGGACTTTCCTCGCACGTCGGTCGCCGATCACCCTAGGCGTCGGTCTCAAGGCTAACGTCGGAACGCGCTTGGCCATAGAGAACACCCTCGGTATCACGAGCATCTACACGGCCCACCCTGTCGAATACGTGTTCGACCGCTCGGGCTCCAACCGCCACCGTTTCGCGTGGTCCGGCCTACGCGACCACGGTCCCTACGACCGTGCAACCTTCGCAAACAAGTCGCCGCGGATCGCCGTGTTGTATCCGGATGTCGCCGAGGGCAAGGTGGAGACCTTCGTCCGATCGCTCCGGGACGGCATCCCCCCGCCTGAAAAGGGGTTCAGCGGAGGGTTTGCGAGGCTATTTGGGCTGGCGAACCCACAGTTCGTCCCATGCCCAGTTGGTCTGGCGCGTTCCGGACCCGTCCGGGTCGAGGGCTTGTACCGGGAGGCCGCGGAACGATTCCTGGAGCGGGGCGCGATCGACGCGGCCATCATCGTGGTCCTCGACGAGCACGCCGACCTACCGGGTCTCGGCAACCCGTACTTGCGCACCAAGGCTTTCTTCCTGACGCTTGGTATACCGACACAAGAGATCCGTCTCCGAACGGCAACGAAGCGCCCGGCCGACTTGCAATGGACCCTGCAGAACTTCAGCGTCGCGCTCTACGCGAAGCTCAACGGGACGCCGTGGACGGTCGACCAGGACAAGGCGATCAGCGACGAGATCATTGTCGGGATGGGCATGGCCGAGCTGTCTGGCTCGCGCGCGGAGAAACGCCAACGCTTCGTTGGGATCACCACCGTGTTCAGCGGTGACGGCACTTATCTCCTTGGGAGCGCGTCGCGAGAATGCTCCTTTGAGGAGTATCCGGCGACGCTGAGGGCCTCGATGGCCGCGGTGCTCGCCGACGTCAAACAACGAAACGGCTGGCAACCCGATGACACGGTGCGAGTCATCTTTCACGCTCACAAGCCGCTCAAGCGCGACGAAGTGGCGGCAATCGCATTCGAAGGCGCACGCGCCGTGGGCGCGGAACAGCGACTGCAGCTGGCCTTCCTGACAATCTCGCACGACCACCCGTTCTACTTATTCGATCCTGACGAGCCCGGGGTTCCGGCACGGAAGGGCGGCGTGGCGATGAAGGGCGTGCTCGCCCCGGCGCGCGGCACTATCGCCCGGATCGGCAGGTGGACCCGCCTCGTCTGCGTCAACTCGCACCATCTCATAAAGAGACCGAACTCGCCGCATCCGAAGCCGCTCCTCGTCAATCTCCACCAGGACTCGACCTTCCATGACCTTGAGTACCTGTCCGAACAGGTCCTGAAATTTACGTCGCTCTCCTGGCGTTCAATTCTTCCGGCGCGGACGCCGGTGACGATCCATTACTCCGAACTTATGGCGACACTTCTTGCGCGGCTTCGCCAAGTCCCGGATTGGTCCCCAACAGCACTCGGCGTGAAGCTTCGCTGGAGCCGCTGGTTCCTGTGAGTGATCTCCTAACGACGCTAAGCTCTACGCTGATTGATCAGGCGTGGGATCGTATGCGCCACCCCGCGGCCTGGCCGGACATCGGATCAGGTTTTGCCAGCTTCCTCCTCACCAAAGCCACACTACCACTCCCCGACGCCTTCGTTGCCCCTTTTCGCACCGTAAACGCGTGGGATTTTCGGCGCGCGCCTGAACTCGCCGGGTTCGGTTACGTCCTGGCAACAGAGCGCGGGCGCGATCCGACGCTGCAGCTATCCTGGGCGCAGGGTCTGGCTAGGCTCGCACTGAGGGATGCGTTCCCGTCCGACCGGCAATCCTTCGTTCACGATCCAGTGGAACTCGTCGGGATCGCACTTGGCGCGGCCTCATGTTGTGCCGTTACGGCGGACCAGCGGCGTTGGTTGTCGGAGACCGTCCGTCGCGCCGTCATAGAACGTCGGCTCGCTGGGCCGGTCGCCGACCTTGCCGCGCTGTGCGCGGCGCACGCGCTCGCGACAGAAACACCCGAGCCGTCCCAATTGGTCACACGACGGTTCCCGCCGTTGCGGGATTTAGAGATAGACGAACTCTGCCTCAGCGCGGCTCTGGCGACGGCATTCCCGGAGCTGGCCGCCGCTCAGGACCTTGCGCCTTGGCGCGATCCCGCGGGAATGGAGCGAGAGATCGTGGGCCGGGCTCTCCGCCAACCTATCCCGTCCCGCGGCGTAGAACCGGCAGCCCTATACGTCTGCCTGCGCAGGGCGGTCGATAGGATCATCATACACCCAGGACTGGACACGGACGCCACGGCGCTTGTTGTCACCCTTTGCCGCCGCTTCCAGCTCTTCGTCGATCGGCTTCAGACTCGGCAGCGTGGACGCCCTGCACTCATCATCAAGGACGAGTACGACGTCCAAGATCTACTCCATGCTATCCTTCGATTGCACTTCGACGACGTCCGGCCGGAGGAATGGACGCCGAGCTACGCTGGAAAAACATCGCGCATCGACTTCTATCTCCCTCGTGAAAGGACGATCGTCGAGGCCAAAATGACGAGAGCAAAACTGGGCCAGAAGGAAGTTGGCGATCAGTTGATTATCGACAAGGAGCGCTACCGCAACTTCCCCGGCGCCGACACTCTCGTGTGCTTCGTGTACGATCCGCAGCGTCGATGCCCGAACCCAGCGGCGTTGGAAGCTGACCTCGCCGAAGCGGCGCCCTTGCGTGTCTCAGTCGTCGTGTGCCCGCAAGGTCTATAGGGCCGCCCGACCACGATGCATTCGGACTGATGAAGGGCTTAGGGTTCAAGACTGTCGGGTGTCTCTGTTGTTGTAGGCGTGAGAAAGCTCCTTTCGAGGCGCGGCCCACAATGCATGATATCCCATTTACGTTCGTATTGTCTTAAAGGCGCACGCCTACATCCGCCGACCTAGCAGAAATTAATCCACCTTCTTGCGAACGTCGAACAGATCGTATCCGTTCGATAAGGACCGTCTTGCGGAGGTGATGCACGGCCGTTGAGAACAGCGCGTATGGACAGCCATACGTACAGTGCACGGCGGCTTCAGCGCCTCGAAGTCGTCGAGACCGGTCGGCGTCGGCGCTGGTCGGAAGACGAGAAGCTGCGCATCGTGCTGGAGAGCCTGCAGGGGCCGCGGCTGGTGTCGGCCACCGCGCGCCGGCACGGCATCTCGCGTTCGCTGCTGCTGATCTGGCGGCGAGCGTTCGAAGTGAGCCGGTCGACGGCGGGTCCAGCCTTCGTGCCGGCGGTGGTGTCTGAGACAGAGACGCCACCGGAACAGGCCAGGCGGACCTCGGTGTCTCCGGCAGCCGGCCGGATGGTGATCGTGCTGGGCCGGGATCGACGCATCGTCGTCGACGCCGGGGTCGATGCCGCAGCGCTCACCCGTGTTCTCGACGTGCTGGAACGGCGATGATCCCGGTGCCGTCGGCCGCCCAGGTCTGGATCGCCACAGGCGTCACCGATATGCGCCGCGGGATGAACGGCCTCGCGCTCTTGGTGCAGGAGGGGCTCGGTCGCGATCCCCATGCTGGCGATCTGTACGTGTTCCGCGGGCGGCGCGGCGACCTGATCAAATGCCTCTGGCATGACGGCCTCGGGCTGTCGCTCTACGCCAAAAGGTTGGAACGGGGCCGCTTCCTCTGGCCGACGCCGACGGCCGGTGCCGTGGCGATCACCCCCGCCCAGCTCGGCTATCTCCTGGAGGGGATCGACTGGCGCCATCCGCAGCGGACCTGGCGCCCTGCCGCGGCAGGGTGACTCAGGTCCGGCTTGTCCACAGCCAGGCTTGCCCGGAAGGCCGGCGAATCGGCTCTGATGGCCGGCATGGTCCCGGCCGGCTCCTCCCTGCCCGACGACGTCGACGCCCTCAAGCGCCTCGTGCTCGCGCGTGAGGCGGAGTTAGCGGCCGCGCAGGCCGAGATCGACCGAGCCAAGGCGCGAGAGACCAGCGCCGAGGCGATGATCCTGCATCTGCGGCTCGCGGTCGAGAAGATGCGGCGCCAGCTCTACGGCCAGCGCTCCGAGCGCGGCGCGCGCCTGCTCGATCAGATGGAGCTCAAACTGGAGGAGCTGGAGGCAAGCCTCGCCGAGGACGAGCTTGCGGCCGAGAGAGCAACGCCAGCACAGGGCGGCGTTCTGCGTCCACCGAGCCGCCGATCCGGCTCGCGCCGAGTGCTGCCCGAGCATCTGCCGCGCGAGCGCATCCTGGTGCCCGGCCCGACGGCCTGTCTCTGCTGCGGCTCGACCCGGCTGGCCAAGCTCGGTGAGGACGTCACCGAGACGCTGGAGCCGGTGCCACGCGCGTGGAAGGTGGTGCAGCACGTCCGGGAGAAGTTTACCTGCCGTGCCTGCGAGGCGATCTCGCAGGCTCCCGCACCCTTCCACGTCCTGCCGCGCGGCTTTGCCGGTCCAAACCTGCTGGCCTGCGTGCTGTTTGAGAAGTACGGGCAGCACCAGCCCCTGAACCGGCAGGCGGAGCGCTATGCCCGCGAGGGCGTGCCGATCAGTCTCTCGACCCTGGCCGATCAGGTCGGCGGCTGCGCGGGCCTGCTGCGGCCGCTGGTCGAGCGGATCCGCGCTCACGTGCTGGCCGGTGCTCGTCTGCATGCCGACGACACGCCGGTGCCGATCCTGGCCAAGGGCAAGACGACGACCGGGCGGGCCTGGGTGTACGTGCGCGACGACCGGCCGTTCGGCGGCCGCGGCCCGCCGGCGGCGCTGTTCCAGTTCTCGCCCGATCGCTTAGGTGAGCATGCCGAGCGTCACCTCGACGGCTTCTCCGGCGTGCTGCAGGCCGACGCCTTTGCCGGGTTCAACCGGCTCTACGACCCCACGCGTCCTCTGGGGCCGCTCGTCGAGGCGGCGTGTTGGGCCCACGCGCGCCGCAGATTCTTCGTGCTCGCCGACGTCGCCGCCAAGGCGCGCGGCCGGTTGCCTGTGCTGGCTCCGCTTGCACTGGCGGCGGTCGAGCGCATCGATGCGATCTTTGCCGTCGAGCGGGAGATCAACGGCCTTGAGGCTGCCGAACGTCTCATAGTCCGGCGGGAGCGACTCGCCCCGCGCGTCACCGAGTTGGAGATCTGGATGCGGGCCGAGCGGGCCAGGCTTTCGCGCCATGCCGACGTGGCCAAAGCGATGGACTACATGCTCAAGCGCTGGCCGGCCTTCGAGCGCGTCGTCCACGACGGGCGGATCTGCCTGACCAACAACGCGGCGGAACGGGCGCTGCGCGGCATCGCGCTGGGCAGGAAGGCCTGGCTATTTGCCGGGTCGGTGCGCGGCGGCGAGCGCGCGGCGGTGATGTACACGCTGATCCAGACCGCGCGCCTCAACGGCGTCGACCCGCAAGCGTGGCTGGCCGATGTGCTCGCGCGCATCAACGAACACCCCGCGCGGGACCTCGATGCCTTGCTGCCGTGGAACTGGCAGCAACCTGCCGCCACTCAGCTCGTCGCCGACGCCGCCTGACGCGGCCAATCTACCGCGACCGGAATGCCGGCGGCTCAGACCGGATGCTTACAACAGATCATATTCGCATCAATAGGAGGCAGAAATCTGTGCCACACAGAACGTTTGCTTCACCAACTCCCCAATCCTGAAGCAAATTGGCAGCTTTCGCCCGGTTTCTGCAGCTTAACTTTCAAACGGCCCGGGTAACACAGCGAGCACAATCAAACTGCTCACTGAGTGCACATCCGTCAACAGCTATTTCGGTCGGAACCGCCTATTTATGATATGGGAAGCTCCGACAGCTTCTTCTGTAGAATCAAGCCCAAATCTCTCGGCAGCCCACACGCTAGGACCATATAGTCGCTTAGGCCGAATATGAATTGGCGAGCGCGCTTGTTACGATTGAGAGCTTTTGACAGCTCGGCATCATGTATCGGGCTGGGTCCGCTTGCACAGCGGATCGCAAAAGACCTACAAATGTTTACACATCCAAACAACTCCTGCGGAGCCGAGATAACTAGCCCAGCAAACTTCACGAAATTTTCCCATGCAGGCAGTTCTAAAATCCTAGCAGCGCCTTCTTGAGTTCTAGGCATAAGATCTTGTCGGATCGAATACGATTCTCGACCGCCCCATATGTAATATCGCAGAACTTTTTCGAACTCCTGCTTCGGCATACCTGGCAGATAAAATCGCCGAACGTCTCTACCGATGGCTGACCACAACAAAAGGCTGCCAGCTAAGACATCAGCAAAGATAGCGATATGCTTGTCTTTCGCCGGATCAATGTCACCTCTCACATGCCTGAGCGCAGCTACAATACCTCTGAAAGTACTCCACGGCTGCTGCGATAGCGGAGCAAGCATCCGCGCTTGTTCGTAAACGCTTCCGCCCCAACCTACGTTGACATAGGAGTCGTAAACCTCATTCCATCGATCGATGCTTGAAATATAGCCGCTATCGGAGTTGAAACCGACTTCATATGCCTCGCCGAGATCTATAAATGACTGTTCATCATGCAAATCGACGCCGACCTGAAGGGCCGTTAGACGATGGTTGCTGACCGCCCGCGATTTCAATAGGATAAATGCGTCGTCGCACCCGGTGTAACGTAAAACACCCGAAGCCCAAAACGCCCTATTGATAGCGCTCATTTTCCCCGATTTACAATCGAAGACAGTCCGAGTCACCTCGCCATTGGGCGACACATCAACCCCAAGTACATCGATATCTGTCAGAACCTCCTGCGAGTCGCTGAGATCGGAAAAACTCGGAACGTCGACTTCAAGAAAGGGCGCCAGTCCACGAGCTAAGCAAAACCGGATTGCAAGCTCCTTGAGCGGTCTATCTTTATCAAATTTGCCCACCGTTCCGCCCTCAAAACTTCAAAATTAGTTGTTCATACTCATGCTTAGCTTGCTCATCTTGCAGCTGCCGCTCCCTTCGTCTCAACTCAGTCGATGAAATTAGGGATTGTATATAAACTTCATCTTTCGTCAGCGCTATCCTTGCCTCCTGATTTACTTCCATATTCGCTAATGTTCCGGACTCTAACAGCTGAATGGCGAGACGCAGCGCTGAGTCGTTTTCGGGTGTCCCAATTAAATGAAATTGCCAGAAACTCGAACCTGTTTGTACCAGACGCCCAACCCTAAGATGGACTAAGTTTCCGTATTGGTTTTGGGCTTCAGAATTGGCGCGCACAAATCCATTATTACGCAAAGCACTAAGCAAAGCTATTGGCGATCTTATCTTGAAGGCATCTGGCAGCAATTGCCCTTTCCGAATCGCCGAAATGAGAGCCATTGCTCTCTCATAAATTTCACGATTGGCAGCGTTCAGGCGTGCATTGCCGGGGCGCGGCGTAAATAGGAACGACTCTGAATGTGAGCCAAATTTGATGGTGGGCGGCTTTACAATTCCCTCTTCAGCCAGTTTATAAACCAGCTCCTTCTCCGTTTGCGAGAGCTTGTAACCTGCGATTTCACCAGTAGTGCCGACCAGAGATAGTGGCCATCCTTGGCCATCTTTAACTTTCTGCAAGGCTGATTTAAGAGCAGGCGTCGCTCCACCCGCAACTATGTCGGCAAGACCTTCAAGATTGTCTGCGAAATAAAAGGGACTTATTAATATATTCCGACCTCTAGCCCGCTTTTTTGACACAATACCGCTGGCGGCACCAAGATCAACGCATCTATCAAATAAAGATTTCTCGATTCCTGTTGAATTTAACAGAGCGTCTTGATTTCGCGGGGCGGTGTACAACTCACCCATTATCTGAAGCGTTGCAGCCTCATGGGAGTTCAAAGTAATTTCGTTGTCGATGTATCCGCCGATCCCATCGTAAACGTCGTCGAAACTTGGTATATTTGGTGTTATCCTGTTAATGGTCCTTCCTGTCGTATCCAGTCTGATGTAACCGATTTCTGCCAAAATCTCTAACACGCCGCGTAGTGCATGCGATGGAATCTGCATGAAGTAATCAGAAACTTTTCGCAGCACCTCATACTCGATGTCGCCAAGTCCCTTCAGATGAATAGCAAGGGCCGCAGCCATACCGACAAGCGTCAACTGATCGAATTCCGGCACCTGTAAACTTGCTAGGCCGGAATGCAAGTCGTAGGCGAACTCTGCGGTTTCTTTGGGCATGATAGGGCTTTGCTAAAAATTAAAAGGGCTTGAGGATGTTCGCCGTTTGAGAGTGCTGCCGTAAAAAGCCTACTAGCTGCGGACGGCGACGCCTAGTGCGTTATGGGGACGGGATACGTCATCCGCGTAGCTCAATGGTGTGCCTCATTCGGCGTCGCATTTGATGCCTCAGTCCTGATTGTTATAGTTGATGTGCCTCATCCGCCTTCGTGGCACTAAGCGATTGCATTGGGCGGTTTACAAGTCCGGATTAGTTCGGGCGGAGAAGCGGTCGCGCGCAGTGAACCGATCAGCGGGTAAGTCTGAAACGGATCGTCCAAAAACCTGCTCGCTAAGAAAGGTGCGTTCCACATCGATCTGCGCCTCATCGAGGTCTATGTACCAGCTGCGCCGTTGGCCGCTCCAACGATAGCGCCGGGCCTTGAGCAGGTCCTTGGTCGCAATCGGGGATCCTTGAGCCCACAAGCGCACCGTGGGCTTTCGGGCAGTCTCCAGCAGGGCGGCCAAGGCCAGCTGACTCGATACCTGCAAGGGCCGGGCGAGTAGGGCCAGCAACGCGTGGCAGTCGTCGATCGCGCGATGTCCGCGGTGGAAGAACCCGTAGTCGGCCAGCAGATAGCCGAGCTTCAGGCCTTCATGGCCCTCACGGCGCCATGGGATCTGATGGCACGAGCAGCCCCAGTTCCGTTCGCGGAACACCGGCCAGCGCGGCTCGCACATCTGGCGGTCGAAGCTGGCGTTATGCGCGATCACCACCGCGGCATCCGCCACAATACGTGAAACCGCGGCATCGTCGATCCGCTGCCCGGCCACGTCTGCGTCGCTGATGCCGGTCAGCTGGGTGATCTCCGGCGGGATAGGCTTTGTGGGCTCATGCAGCTGGTTGAGGATATCGAGCACACGGTAGATGCGCCCGCTGGCACCGTACTCAAATTTTAGGATGCCGAGCTCGATCACCTCGTCGGCAGCGAAGTCCGTGCCGGTGGTCTCCACGTCGACCACCAGGCCGACGAACGTGGGTTCGTCCGGAGCGTCCGGGTGATCGGCTAGCGGCTGCAGTCGGCGCAGCACGCGGTACTCACCCGTGCTCTCGAGGACGCCCGCGATGCTGTCGAGAGGATCGCTCACGCCACGCTCGTCCGCTCAAGATTGCCTCAGGCCGCGCCGACGTGGTGCGGCCCGGAGCAAGAGTTACGCCCGGTGGGTCTTGGCCGCGAGGTTCGCTCCAGCAGCGTCCACAGCATATGCGTGCGTTCTCCAAAGGCAGGTGCACGAGTTGACGGCGGCGACGGACCGATGCGGGCCGAGGCCTTTGCGGCAGTCCACAGCTGAATCGAGCTCCTTTCGAAGGCATTGAGATAAACCGCGGCAATCGAGGTCAGCCGGTAGCATTTCGGTAATGAGCGGCGTCGGAAGCCCTCGTCCCGCTCCGGCGTAACGCCGGCAGGCAGAGATGGAGGTCGTCGTGCAAACGCCCAACGTGACCATTCTCGAACTTGCGGCAGAGGTTGCGGACCTGCGGATTCAGCTCGCCGAGTCGCAGGACCAGTGCATCGAGATGGCGATTGATGCCGGCGAGCTTCACGCTGAGATCCGGGCTCTGCACGAGGAGGTCGCCGCACTTCGTTTTGAGCGGGCTTCCTGGGCAGCGCTACGCCACCACCCCATGCTCAGCGCGTTCGCGTAGGCGGGAGTAAATCCCCGCTGTTGAGCTTGGCGCGCAGCGACGGAAATACCGCGCCGCTTGCGGTCAGGCTCGCGTCCACTCCGGACGGAGCCGATCCACCACACGCTCAAGCCGCACCTGGCCGTAGTGCTTGTCGATCATGGCGAGCGAGGTGCGGCAATTGCGCGCCACGTCGAGCACCTCAGCTCCGTTCGCCAGCTGCTCACTGATGTAGAAGTGCCGTAGCGAGTAGGGAGTTCGCTTTATACCGCGGTGATCCCGTTCCAAGCCCGCGGCCTTCACCAATTCGGTGAAGCCATTGGCGACCGAGGCAATGCGCTTACCTTGCTCGTTCGCAAACACCGGGTCGCCATCATCAGGCTCTCGGCCCATGCTGCGCTCGAACAGCATCCAGAGCGTGTCGAACCACGGGATCGCCGCCTTCTGCGGGATGGCCTTGCCGCTCTTGCCCTTGCCTCGCACCTGCAGCCGGATGTCCCGATCATCCACGCTCTTGCCTCGACCGGCGCGGTAGCCCAGCACGTCGCCCCAGGTGAGATTGTACATCTCGGTGGGGCGCAGTCCCGAGAATGCGCCGATCATCACGTAAGCGTGCAGCACGGTGCGATCGCGCCGGGTGTGGTCGTCCAGCCGCTTGATGCGCCAGCTGCGCCGATCGCTGGCCCGCACCTCGGCGCCGGTGCCGTCCATGATGGGGTCTACCAGACGGCTGAGGCTCACCGCCTCCAGCTTGGCGAACTCGTGCGGCTCAAAGCTCGGCCGCCGGTTGTCGGGTGAACGCCGGGCCTTGATGCTGATCTCCGGCGGGGTCTTCAGGTAACCCTGGCGCGAGGCCCAGCGTAGCAGCGCACGCAGCACAACGCTCTCGCCGCGCTGCCGGCTCAGGGACGGCGCGGATCGCCGCACAGGTCGGCGCAGTCGATGGCCGTCACGCTCGTACTCGATATGCGTGATGAGCTTGCCGGGACCCTCGGTCCAATAGGTGCGCCGCCATTCCGCGTAGCGCTCTAAGTCCGTCTCGGTGACCGCATCGATGGGCTTCTGACCGAAGTAGCCGATGAAGTAGCGGCGAATCACGGCGGGCTCGCTCTTGCCCTGGTCGGCTCGCCGTTCACCGCGCTCCACCTCACGAAGGATCTGCGCGATGTACGCTTCCGCCACGCTGTCGAAGGTGTGGGCCTTGGCCGTGAGCCCCTGCTTGGCCCGGTAGGTGGCCTCGTACCAGATCGCGTCGGCACGCCGTTCGGCTTCCCGCTGGTCGTCGGTGTCGAGGGATCGCTTGAACTGCCCCTGTCCTTTGATGCTGAAGCGCACCTGCCACTTGGTGCTGCCGGTGCGCTGGAACAGCTGGTAGCGCTCGCCTTGGACGTTGCCAGGGGTGCTCACGATGCGGCCCTGTCTGGTTACTGCGGTGCGGAGGACTGCGCTAGAAGTGCGCTAGGCTGCTCCGAGAGCCCCCAGCAAACAGTTACGCCCGCACGACAATTTTTCGGCTGCGCTAGGGCTGTTCTAGGATTTAAAGCCGAAACCCGCAGAGAGCAAGGCAAAACAAAACCCCGCTAAGTGCTTAGCGGGGTTGCATAAATTTGGTAGCGAGGGAGGGATTTGAACCCCCGACACAAGGATTATGATTCCTCTGCTCTAACCAGCTGAGCTACCCCGCCCCATGCCGCGCGTCCGCAGGGACGATGCGTGCAACGGCGGCGGTATAGGGAGAGCGGACGCACCGTGTCAACGGTTCTGCGTGCGCAAATCGCGCATCCGTACCAGGCGCGATTGAGGTCCAGCCGATCGCGGGAGGGAAAGGCCCGGCTGTCACCGGAATCGACCGGTGCCGATGCCCGGGCCGTGCCGGGTTCGTCTGAGCCCGCTACGCTGCGGCGCGGGCCGCCCGACGGCCCGTCAGATCGTGGAGCGTTCGATGACAGCGCGTATGAGCCATCGCTGGAGCACCAGCCTCGTCGCCCTTCTCGCCCTCGGAGTGCCGCTCGTCGCAGGCCCGGCAGTCGCGGCCGGTGAAGGGGTCACCTATCGTGCGGCCCTCAACGGGAGCAGCGAAGTCCCGGCCACCACGTCCCCCGGCACGGGCGAGATCACCGCGACCTTCGATCCCGGCACGAAGCGCCTCAGCTGGTCGGGCCGATACAGCAATCTCTCCGGCCCGGTCACGGCCGCCCATTTTCACGGCCCGGCCAAAGCCGGCGAGAATGCCGGCGTGCTGGTTCCGGTGACGGCGGCGAGCAGCCCCTTCTCCGGCGAAGCCACACTCGATGAGGCCAAAGCCGCCGATCTCGCCGCCGGCAAACTCTACTTCAATCTCCACACCGCCGCGAACCCGAAGGGTGAACTCCGCGGCCAGCTGGAGCGCGCACCCTGATCCGGACAGGCGAGAAGCCTCGACGTTCCGGACAGGCGAGAAGCCTCGACGTTCGCCGTCGCGCCCGGTAGGCGGATCACGACCTCCTGCCGGAGCATTCGATGAAGCAGATCGACGCCATCATCGCCTGGACGCCCGCACGCTGGGCTGAGCTGAAGCCGGACACCGCCGGGCAGGTCGTCGTCCTGCCCGCACCCGACACGGCCGGAGAGGCGAAACGGTACATGATGCGCGCCGGCGCCAGCTCGTCGGCCATGGCGGCCCTGTCGGAGGAGGCGCGGATCGCCCGCCTGTTCATCGATTTCCAGACACTCGTGGTGCGCGACGGAATCGACCCGCAAGCGGCGCATCGCGCGTTCCTGGCGATCGACGAATACCGGTTCCGCATTGCCCCCGACACCGAAGGCGCGGAATTCGAGGATCCCCCGGAGGAAGATTAGGCAGCCGCGCACGACGCGCCGTTTCACAATGCTCGCGCAAGCGTGAGAATAAAGAATACACAACGGCGGATGGTGCCCTATCTCCCGCGGTGTCCTGTTCCCGTCGGAGGCCGGCCATGCCCGTATCCCGTCGCGCCATCGTCGCCGCAGCGGCACTTGCTCCGCTCGCGGGCCGCTTTGCCGCGGCTGCCGATCCGCTGATCCGTCGGCCGATCCCCTCCACCGGTGAGATGATCCCGGCGATCGGGATCGGCACGTCCCGGCGCTACGAGGTCGAGCCGACCCCCGAGGCGGTTTCCCCGTTGAAGGAAGCCGTGCGGACTTTCGTCGCCCTCGGCGGGTCGGTGATCGACACGGCCCCGAGCTACGGGACCGCCGAGGACGTCCTCGGATTGATCCTGGCGGAGCCCGGCCTGCGCCAGAAGGTCTTCCTGGCCAGCAAGGTCGACACGACCGGCCGTGACGCCACGCTTGGGGAGTTCGAGCGGTCGCTCAAGCGGATGGGCGTCGACAGCCTCGACCTTGTCGCCGTCCACAACCTGATCGACGTGCCCGACAATCTCGCCGTGCTGCGCGACCTGAAGAACCGCAAGCGCATCCGCTATGTCGGCGTCACGGTCTGGCGCGACAATCAGCTCGACGCGCTCGAAAGCGTCATGAAGCGCGAGAGCCTCGACTTCATCCAGGTGAACTACGCCATCGACAACCGCGCCGCGGCCGAGCGGGTGATCCCGCTTGCGGCGGACCGCGGCATGGCGGTGATGACGAATGTGCCCTTCGGCCGTGACCGCCTGTTCAAGGCGGTCCAGGGCAAGGAGTTGCCGGCGGTGGCCAAGGACCTCGGCTGCACGAGCTGGCCGCAGTTCTTCCTGAAATACGTACTCGGCAACCCGGCCGTCACCTGCCCGATCCCCGGCATGGCGAAGGCCGCCTATGTCGAGGACAACCTCGGCGCCGCGCGCGGCAAGCTCCCGGATGCGGCGCAGCGCAAGCAGATGGAGACGTTCATCGATGCGGTCTGATCTCACCTCGCGCCGTGCGGCGCTCGCCCTCGCGGCCGCGCTCGCCGTGGTCGCTGCCGCGCCCGCCCTGGCCCAGGATGCACCGAAGAAGATCCGGATCGGGATCATCGGCGCCGGGAATATCGGCGGCACCATCGGGACGCTTTGGGTCAAGGACGGCCACGAGGTCATGTTCGCCTCCCGCCACCCGGAGACGCTGGCCGCCATGGTCTCGGAACTCGGACCGAAGGCGAAGGCGGGCACGCCCGAGGAGGCGATCGCCTTCGGCGACGCCGTGTTCGTCGCGGTCCCCTACAAGGCCTATCCGGACCTCGCGAAGGAAATCGGCCCGTCCCTCAGGGGCAAGGTCGTGCTCGACGCCGGCAACGCCACGCAGAAGCGCGACGGTGCGCTCTACGACGAGGTCCAGGCGAGCGGGATCGGCACGACGTCAGCCAAGTACTTTCCCGGGGCCAGGCTCGTGCGCGCCTTCAACGCGGCCAATTACAAGGTCTTCGCTAAGGAAGGCGCCGACGGTGGCAAGGGTCGTGCCGGCGGCCGGATGGCGATCCCGATCGCCGGGGACGATCCGGAGGCGCTGAAGGTCGCCGAAGGGCTTGTCCGCGATGCCGGCTTCGATCCGGTGGTGGTCGGCCCGCTCAAGGAGGCCGACAAGTTCGCCATGGGCTCTCCGGGCTTCGGCCACGACGTGACCGCGCCGGAGCTGCGCGAGAAGCTCGGACTGGCCAAGTAGGCGCGGCGCGGCCCGCCGCCTCTGGATGGGACGTGCGGGTCGGAGCGAGGCTTCGCGAGGAAGATGTGCCCATGCCGGTGAGATCGGCCGATGCCTGAATCCGCCCGCGCCCGCGGCCGGCTCGCCCGCCTGATCGACGTCCAGCCCGGCGAGGGCCGGGCGCTCGCGTGGTCGTGGGCCTACATCTTTTCGATCCTGGCCGCCTACTACGTGCTGCGCCCGATCCGCGATCAGATGGGTGTCGCCGGCGGCATCGAGAACCTGCCCTGGCTGTTCACCGCGACGCTGGTCGGCATGCTCGCCCTGAACCTACCCTTCGCCTACTTGGTGAAGCGGATGCCGCGCGCCCGGTTCGTGCCGATCACCTACCGGTTCTTCGCGGCCAACATCCTGATCTTCGCACTGACGCTCTATCTCGCGCCGGCCGAGTGGGGCGTGTGGATCGGCCGGGTGTTCTTCGTCTGGCTGTCGATCTTCAATCTGTTCGTCGTCTCCATCTTCTGGGCGACGATCGTCGACGTGTTCTCAAACGCGCAGGGCAAGCGCCTGTTCGGGTTCATCGCGGCCGGCGCGACGCTGGGCGCGATCGCGGGCTCGGCCACCACGGCGATCCTTGCCAGGAACGTCCCGACCTGGGGGCTGATGCTCTGCGCCGTGGCGCTCCTCGAGGTCGCCGTGTTCTGCATGCGCGGGCTCGCGGCCCTGTCGACCCGCCTGCACGAGGTGCCGGGCAGCGGCACGAGCGCCAATGACGGGCAGGACCGGACGATCGGCGGCAGCGTGCTGGCGGGCGTCACGCGGACCCTGGCATCGCCCTACCTGCTCAACATCTCCCTGTTCCTGCTCCTGTTCTCGGTCACCTCGACCTTCCTGTATTTCGAGCAGGCGGGCATCGCGAAGCGGAGCTTCCCCGACCGTGGTGCCCAGACCGCCTTCTTCGCCAGCGTCGATCTGGCGGTGAATGTCCTGACGCTGGGGATCCAGCTGTTCCTGACCGGTCGGATCGTGAACCGGATCGGCGTCGCCCTGACGCTGGCGATCCTGCCGGCCTTCAGCATCCTCGGCTTCGCGGCGCTCGCCGTCTGGCCGACGATCGGCGTGATCGTCGCGTTCCAGGTGCTGCGCCGGGCTGGCAATTTCGCCATTGCCCGGCCGATCCGCGAGGTGCTGTTCACCGTGGTGCCCCGGGAGGATCGCTACAAGGCCAAGAGCTTCATCGATACAGTGGTCTACCGGCTGGGCGATCAGGTCGGCGCGTGGTCGTTCACCGGGATCCAGGGCGCCGGGCTCGGCAGCGCCAGCGTTGCCGGCGCCGCGATTCCGCTGTCGCTGGCGTGGCTGTTCAACAGTCTCTGGCTCGGACGGGCACAGGAGCGGCGCCGGATCGCGCAGGAGTCAGCCGTCGACGGGACCGGCCCCACAAGCGGCTCGGCCGAACGCCCCGGTCCGGTCGGCCAGGCGGCGTCGCTGCGCGGGTGAACACCCCGGACGACGGGAGGCGCGCGGCCTTTGTCCTCCGCGGACGAGACGCTGCGGCTTTTCGAACGCCGCGCCGAAGGAGGGCATCCAGGCATTCTGGGGCAGGAAGACCGGCCCGGTCCCTCATCGGGCCTTGCCCTACTTCGGGCTACGGACCCGAGCGCCGCGCAGCCACCACCGCGGCTATCGGTGGCGCATCCAGTCCCAGACCAGGAAGGCCGGGAAGGGGAGCATGATGGCGAAGAAGATCCAGTCGAACATCTGAGGCATCGGCCAGCCTTTCGCTTAGTCCGCCTCAGGGTCTACCGGCATGACGGATCAAAGTTCCGCAGGCGCCTTTGGCGACCCGTTAAGACCCGATTTACCCTGACCGGCGACGTATCGGGCTCGTTCCGGGCGGGAGGGAGACATGGCGGGGATCGCGCCGTCGGTGCAGGGTCGAGCGGGTCGCGCCGCGCGCGCCGTCCTGACCCTGCTCGGGCTCCTCGTCGTGACACCGGCTCCGGCGTCCGCACAGGAGCCGCTCTACATCCGCATCCGGCCGCTGTCGGACGCAGAGGCCGCGCGCGCGGCCCGGGAGATGCTGTGGGCGCGCCGCCAGGCCCATGCCCGGACCGTGATCGAATCGGTCTGCACCGGCTGTCTCGGCGCATGGAAGACCGAGCCGGTCCAGGTGCCGGCTCCGCCGGATGACAGGATTGCGAACCTCACCGTCCCGATAGGGGTTGAACTCGACCCCGGCTCCGGGGCATCCGACCAGCAACCCAATTCATCGACCCTCGAGAGGCATCCATGACCCAAGCGCATCCGACCAGCGGCGCCGAGCCGGAAGTCGACTGCCCGGTGAGCCTCGAGGTCCTGGGCTCGGTCTATCGCGCCGACGATTTCGACCTGCCGCTGATCCTGGAGCAGATCCCGCCGCTGAAGCGCGCCCAGCTCGCCGCCTACCTGTACGGCAAGAGCCACATGCACAAGCTCGGGCTGAAGGTCGCCCGCTCGTGCGAACGTGACGACTTGGTCCGCGCGGCCGGCGAGATCGGCTCGGTGATCCACGGACAGGCGCATCTGAAGCCCTCACGGCCGACGCCCGAGCCGGCTCCGCAGCTGCGCGCCAAGACCCCGCCCGGCCAGAAGAAGGTGAGCCTCGCCGGCGCCGCCGCGAAGCCCGCGATCAGCCTCGGCGGCTCGGCCAAGGTCCGCAATTTCGACTGAACGTGGGTCGGCGTCAGGCGTCCCGTCGCGCCTCGCATGGCTGGCATGCCGTCATTCCGAAACTGCGCAGGAGGGCTGGTGGATCTGAATCCCGCGCTCCTCTGCGCGGCCCCGGAGACGCCTGAACCGAGCATAACCGAAGGGCCGGTTCCGAAATTCCGTCGGGGACGCCATCTCTCAAGGCCTGCCGACCGGGACTTGTGCGTTGCACGCGTCGCAGCCTTCGGATAATCGCCCGCGATGAACACCGACCACGACAAGATCCTGATCGTCGATTTCGGCTCTCAGGTGACGCAGCTCATCGCACGCCGGGTGCGTGAGGAGGGCGTCTATTGCGAGATCGTGCCCTTTACGAAGGCTGAGGCCGCGTTTCGCGAGCAGAAACCGAAGGGTGTGATCCTCTCCGGCGGCCCCGAATCGGTTACCGTCGAGGCCTCGCCCCGCGCGCCGCAAGCGGTGTTCGATTCGGGCGTCCCGGTCTTCGGGATCTGCTACGGCCAGCAGACCATGGCGGCCCAGCTCGGCGGCGCAGTCGAGGGCGGGCACCATGCGGAATTCGGGCGGGCCGAAGTCGAGATCCTGGCCGATTGCCCGCTGTTCAACGGCGTCTGGCACAAGGGCGAAACGTATCCGGTCTGGATGAGCCACGGCGACCGGGTGACCAAGCTGCCCGACGGCTTCACCACCGTGGCGATCTCGAAGAATGCTCCCTTCGCGGCGGTGGCCGACGAGGCGCGCAACTACTACGCGGTGCAATTCCACCCGGAGGTGGCACACACGCCCCACGGCGCCTTGCTGATCCGCAACTTCGTGCGCGACGTCGCCGGCTGCTCGGGCGACTGGACGATGGGCGCCTATCGCGAGGAGGCCATCGCCAAGATCCGCGAGCAGGTCGGCTCCGAGAAGGTGATCTGCGGCCTGTCGGGCGGCGTGGATTCTGCCGTGGCGGCGGTGCTGATCCACGAGGCGATCGGCGATCAGCTGACCTGCGTGTTCGTCGATCACGGGCTGCTGCGCCTCGGCGAGGCCGAGCAGGTCGTGGCTCTGTTCCGCGACCATTACAACATCCCGCTGGTCCACGTTGAGGCGTCGGGGATGTTCCTCGCGGCGCTGGAGGGCGTCAGCGACCCAGAGGTCAAGCGCAAGACCATCGGCCGCCTGTTCATCGACGTATTCGAGGCCGAATCGAAGAAGATCGGCGGGGCGAAGTTCCTGGCGCAGGGGACGCTCTACCCGGACGTGATCGAGAGTGTGTCGTTTACCGGCGGCCCCTCGGTGACGATCAAGAGCCACCACAATGTCGGCGGCCTGCCCGAGCGCATGAACATGACGCTCGTGGAGCCGCTGCGCGAGCTGTTCAAGGATGAGGTCCGGGTGCTCGGCAAGGAACTCGGCCTGCCCGAGGGCTTCGTCGGCCGCCATCCCTTCCCGGGGCCGGGCCTGGCGATCCGCTGTCCCGGCACGATCACCGCCGAGAAGCTCGAGGCCCTGCGCAAGGCCGACGCGATCTATCTCGACGAGATCCGGCAGGCCGGGCTTTACGACACGATCTGGCAGGCCTTCGCGGTGATCCTTCCGGTGAAGACGGTCGGCGTGATGGGCGACGGCCGCACCTACGATCATGTCTGTGCGCTGCGCGCCGTCACCTCGGTGGATGGCATGACCGCCGATTTCTACCCGTTCGACATGGCCTTCCTGGGCCGCGTCGCGACCCGGATCATCAACGAGGTGAAGGGGATCAACCGGGTGACCTACGACATCACCTCGAAGCCCCCGGGCACGATCGAGTGGGAGTGAGCGGCCGCTGAGCCGGCACTGCGAACGTAGCGAAGCGACCCGAGGCAGCGCGGCGGCGACAGGCGTGACGCCGCCGGGATCCGATCGCTCGCCTCGCAACGTCGGTGCGGCGACAGCGGCGGCGCATCAAGCCCTTTCACGGTGCGCAGAGCGCCGGCTCGACCGCCTTCAGGGCCGGCCGGAACGCCGCGAGATGCAGCCCATCGCGCAGCGCACCGGGCTTGGCGTAGCCGGCGTCGCCGTCGCGCAATGCCACGAAGGGATCCGCGAAGACGCAACCCAGGCGCCCGCAGAGTTTCTGTAGCCGCTGCGAATAATCCGGCACCGCGCCCGCATCGACGAGCTTGCCGATCTCGCGTCCCACTGGGGGAAGGGCGGTCACGACGACCCGCGGACTCATGCTCTGGAGCCGCTTGATGATCGCCTCGGCGGCGGATTCGAATTGCTCCGTCGGCTTATGCAGCTGCGGATTGTTCTTCACCAGGATGTCGTTGGTCCCGATCGTCAGAACAGCGAGCCGGGGAGGGACCTTGAAGCGCAGGCGGGCGAGATAATCCGCGTAGCTGCCGGCGGTCGCGCCGCTGATCCCGCCGTTGAGGAATTCGAGGCCGCAGGGCCGTTGGCTGCCGGGCTGTAATTCCACCTGGGAATCACCGGCCCAGAACACGTAATCCGGCGGCGCCTCGTCGAGGCTGACCTGCACGGCGATCAGGCGCATCTCCGCATAGGCCCGCGCGTCGGCGCCCGGCCGATGCAGACGCCACCCGGCAAAGCCGCCGATCGCCAGCAGGACGAGGCCACCGACAATCAGAAGGGCGGCGCGCCTCACGGCTCGGCCCCGGCCCGGTCGACCTGCGCGTCGGGCCGCGCGTCCGTGGAGGCGTAATAGGGCTTGATGTCGAGGAGCGGGGTGCCGTCGAGGCAGTCGAGCCCGCGGACGCGCAGCGTGTCGCCGTCGCGGCCGAGCAACTCCACCACCGACAGGGCGATGGGGTTGGGGCGAGCGGGCGAGCGCAGGGAGAAGGTGCCGCGCGGGCCGTCGGCATGGCGGGGGCGCTGGGTCACGAGGCCGCGGGTCGCCCGGTCCATCCAGTAGAGCAGGATCAGGTGCGTGCAGCCCGTGACGTTGCGCAGCCCGGGGACGTAGGCCGGATCGACCTCCACGGTGCAGATCGCGTCGGTCTGCAGGCCGTTCTTCGGACAGTCGGATCGCGTCTGCCAGGGCGTCCGCAGTCGGCCGATGAAGTGGAGGCCCGCGTCGAAGGTCGTGGGCAGCGATGCCCGTTCTTCACCGGGCCGGGTCCCGAACTCGTCCGCGTCCATGCCGCCTCGCTCCGCGCCGGCGGGCTTGTCGGCCAAGCGTCGGCGGCCCGCAACCCCGCATCTCGCACCCGGATGGCGCGGGGTGTAGAGCCAGCGCCAGGAACGGAGGCGACATGATCGAGCGGGAATTGCGGCCGATGCAGGCGGTGGCCGATGCCGAAACCGCCATCGACCGGCTGGTCGAACTCTACGACGGTGCGGCCGGCGCCCTGCGGACCGCGCTGGAGCGCTACCTTGCCGGAGGGCCGCCGCCGGACGCCACCGAGCGGCTCGCCTTCCGCTATCCCGAGCTGCGGATCAGCTACCGTCCGGACGGGCCCCTGCCGCGGGTCCGGCGCGCCACGGCCAAGCTTCAGGCCGCGGGAACCTACGCCACCACGGTCACGCATCCGGGCTTCTTCCGGACCTATCTGACCCGGCAGCTGGAGCCGCTGATCGCCGATTACGGGATCGCCATCGAGGTCGGGCTCAGCGCACAGGAAATTCCCTATCCCTATATTCTGGAAGCGGGGCTCGACGCGCGCGGCCGGGCCGTCGACGGCGCGGATCTCGCCACCTATTTCCCCGTCCCGCTCCTGTCGCTCGTCGGCGACGAGATTGCCGACGGGACTTTCGATCAGGTGGCGGGCGAGCCGCTGCCCCTGGCGCTGTTCGACGCCGTGCGAGTCGATTACTCGCTTCGGCGCCTCGTCCATTACACAGGCTGCGACTGGCGCGACGTCCAGCCCTGGATCCTGCTCACCAACTATCACCGCTACGTTGACCAGTTCGTCCGCCACGGGCTTGAGCGGCTGGCTTCCGGCGCGGAGGGGTTCGAGCGGCTGGTCCTGCCGGGCGGCGTATCCGTGAGCCGCGCCGAAGCGGCCGATGCCGATCCTGCGGCTGTGATCGCCGCCTCGCCCTGGCACCGGCACCAGATGCCGGCCTACCACTTGGTGGCGCGCGATGCGGGTGGGACCCAGCAGGGCACGACGCTGGTCAATATCGGTGTCGGTCCCTCGAACGCGAAGACGATCACCGACCACCTCGCCGTGCTGCGCCCCGATTGCTGGCTGATGGTCGGCCATTGCGGTGGCCTGCGGCAATCGCAGACCATCGGCGACTACGTGCTGGCGCACGCCTATCTCCGCCGCGACCGGATCCTCGACGAACTCGTGCCGCCGGACGTGCCGGTGCCGGCCCTCGCCGAGGTGCAGGTCGCCCTCCAGAGCGCCGCCGCCTCGGTGACGGGCGAACAGGCCGACGCCCTCAAACGGCGCCTGCGCACCGGCACGGTGGTGACCTACGACGATCGCAACTGGGAGCTGCGCTTCAGCCAGGAACGCCGGCGGATCAACCAGTCCCGCGCGGTCGCGGTCGACATGGAGAGCGGCACCGTCGCCGCACAGGGTTTTCGCCTGCGCGTGCCTTACGGCGCGCTCCTCTGCGTGTCGGACAAGCCGCTCCACGGCGAGATCAAGCTGCCGGGTGCCGCCAACGCGTTCTACGACCGGGCCGTCTCGGAGCACCTTCAGGTGGGGCTCGCGGCGCTCGACGCGCTTCGCGCCGACCGGCAGGGTCTCCATTCGCGCAAGCTCCGCAGCTTCGACGAGCCGCCTTTCCGGTGAGGCGGCCCCGGCGCCGTATCCGCCAACAACGAGGTAAGTCTCGGCCGCAGCGACCGACTGCGACGCCAGCGACAATACTCAAGCTTGGATACGGCTGCGTAGAGCGGTGTTGGGAGGTTAAGACACCACGCAACAAGCTGAGCTTTCACATGACTCGTCTAGCACTTGTTTCCACGGCGCTTCTGGCGGCCGTCGCGTTCGCTCCGAACAATGCCGATGCGCGCGGCTTCGGCGGCGGTGGCTTCCACGGCGGCGGATTCGGCGGGGGCGGATTCCATGGCGGTGGCTTTGGAGGCGGTGTCCGCGGCGGCAGCGTCGGCGGCGGAGGTTTCCGGAACGGGGGCTTCGGCGGCGGCGCCTTTCAGAATGGGGGAGCCGGCGGCGCGCGTGCCGGCGGCCTGGGCGGCGGCTTCCGGGGCACAGGGTTCGGCGCTGCCGGCGTGACCGGTGCCGGCGTCGGCGGGCTGCAGGGCGGCGGCTTGCGGACGGGGGGGTACAACAACGCCGGCCGGTACGGCGGGATCGGGAACCGGGGCATAATCCGCCGCGGAGCCGTCAACCGCGGCCATTACGGCCGGGGCTACGGACGCGGCCTGGGTTACGGCCTCGCGGGCGTCGGGCTCGGCCTGGGGGTCGGCTATGGTCTGGGCGGCCTGGATTACGGTTACGACAACTGCGCCTACACCGACGGCTACGGCGCCTATGACCCGGCCGCCTGCAACGGCTATTACGGCTACGGCTACTGAGCCGCGCGGCGCGGGACTGGTGCCCGCGCCCCGTCTCGGAGACGTCTTCGCGCCCGGCCCTCCTGGTCGCGTGCTTCAGTCCGAATGATCTCCGCAGGTTGTGCCGCGAACGACGGACCGGCGCGTAGCTCCTGGCCGTCGTTCCGGGGCGCCGATGGCGAGCCCGGACTCCATAGCCGCCCTGGGTGCAAGGCCCTGCGGCATCGGCGCGTCTCGATCCCGCGCTCCGCTGCTCGGCCTCGGGAGCCCGGGCGAAGCGGCGGTCTCGGTCCGAAACAGGAAGGCAGATCGCCACGCGCCCTGCGCAACCGATGATGGCGGCGTCCACAGGCTTCGCCTGGGACGAAGGCTCTCTCCACAACTCCCGAATTGCGAACCGTTCCAATCCGATGAGGATGCCGCTTCCGGCGAGTAGCGGTGTGGGGACGATTACGGTGAGCGGTGTGGGCCTGGTTGCGGCAACGGCAGCGCTGCTCGTGCTGTGCATGAGCCTCTGGGCGACCGCGCTGCTGCCCGAGATCGTGACGGCGCTCGCCTTCTTCGGGCTCGCAATGCTGCTGCGGCTCGGCTCCGCCGCCACGGTGTTCTCGGGCTTCTCGTCCTCCGCTTTCTGGCTGGTCCTGTCCGGCATGGTCGTGGGCCAGGGGATGACCCGAACCGGTCTCGGCGCCCGCATGGCGCGGACGCTCGCCCTGCGCCTGTCGGGATCCTACGGGCGGTTCATCGGCGGGCTGGTGACGCTGAGCTTCCTCATCGCCTTCGTCATGCCGTCGAATCTCGGCCGCATCGCCCTGATGATCCCCGTGACCCTGGCGCTCTGCGACGCCTTCGGCCTCACGACCGGCCGTCCGGGACGGACGGGGGCGGTTCTGGCCGTCGGTCTGGCCACGCCGATCCTGTCGGCGGCGATCCTGCCCGCCAACGTGCCGAACCTCGTGATGGCCGGCTCGGCCGAACACCTGCTCGGCCTGCACCTGTCTTACCTGTCCTATTTCGTCCTGCACGCTCCGGTCCTGGCCGTGGCCAAGGGCGCTTTGCTCGTGGCCCTCATCGTGCGGATGTTCCCGGACGATCTCGGCCCGACCGCGCCGATCCTGCCGGTGCTGCCGCCGGTCTCCGCACCCGAAAAGCGCCTCGCGGTGATCCTGGCCTGCACCCTGATCCTCTGGATGACCGACAGCCTCCACGGCCTCGCCCCCGCCTGGGTCGGCCTCGCCGCCGCGGTGATCTGCCTGCTGCCGCGGGTCGGAGTGCTGCCGCCGGAGGCGTTCCAGCAGGTGAACCTGCGGACATGCTTCTACATCGCGGCGCTGCTCGGATTGGTCGCGCTGGTCAATGAGACGGGCCTCGGCGAGCGCCTCGGACATCTCCTCCTGACGGTCGCGCCCCTGACGCATGACGCGCCGACGCAGAACTTCGCGGTGCTCACCGGCATCGCGACGGTGTTGACCCTCCTCGTCACCGCCAACGGCGCTCCGGCCCTCTACACCGCCCTGGCCGGCGAGATGACGGAGGCCAGCGGCCTGTCAGCCCTCGCGGTCGTCTCCTTGCAGGTGATCGGCTACTCGACCGTGTTCTTCCCCTATCAGGCGCCCCCGATCGTGTTCGCCAGCGAACTCGGGCGCGTCGCTCTCCGGGACGCGACGCGGCTCACCGTAAGCTTCGGCCTCCTGTCGCTGCTGGTGGCCGCGCCCCTCGATTATGCGTGGTGGCGGCTGCTGGGGCAGCTGAGGTGACAGAATCGGCAAAGTGTCGCCTGAGACGGCACATTGCGCCGCACCATGACGGATTGCGGGTTGCCCGCTCAGGTTCTAGCGCTACCAGATTAGAGACGGTCCAGTTCGCAGCTGCGAGGCTTCAACCCGATGGCACCCACCGCCCGCCCGACTGTGGCACAGCCGATGTCGCCCCATCTCCAGATCTACCGCTGGACCTGGACGATGGCGATGTCGGTGTTTCACCGGATCACCGGCACCGCGCTCTATGGCGGGACTGCTTTGGTGGCAATCTGGCTCGTGGCTCTGGCTTCCGGCCCCGTCGGCTACTCTTACGTGGCCGGATTCTTCGGCTCGCTGGTCGGGCGGCTGGTCCTGTTCGTCTATACCTGGGTCCTGATGCACCACATGCTCGGCGGCATCCGGCACCTGATCTGGGACACCGGCTTCGGGTTCGACCGGGCGAAGCGTCTCTCGATGGCCCGGCTGACGCTGATCGGCTCGGTGACCCTCACCCTCGTCATCTGGGCGGTCGCCCTTCTGGTCCGCTGAGGAGGCCGACATGGCTAAGGAAGAGGTCCGGCAGGACACGCGCATCTCGATCCGCACCCCGCGCGCCCGCGTGCGCGGCCTCGGCGTGTCCCATCACGGTGCCGGCCATTGGTGGCTGCAGCGGCTCACCGCCGTCGCCAACGTCGTGCTGATGCTGAGCTTCGTGGTGATCATCGCCAAGATGGCGGGCCGCGGCTACGGGGAGGCGCGGCTCCTCGTCGCGACCCCCCTGGTCTCGATCCTCCTGATCCTGGCGCTGCTGTCGGTGACGGTCCACATGCGCCTCGGCATGCAGGTGATCATCGAGGACTACGTGCACGCGCCGGGGACGAAGATCGCGGCGGTGTTCGCCAACAACGCCTACGCGGTGGTCGTGGCCGTCGCCTGCCTCTACGCGGTCCTGCGCATCGGCTTCGGACAGCCGGCCTGATCCCGCCAACACGTATCTCGAGGAGCCGAACATGGCCGCCAACGGCACCAACGGCAGCGGGCCTGCCTACACCATCCACGATCACGCCTTCGACGTGGTGATCGTCGGCGCGGGCGGCGCAGGCCTGCGCGCCACGGTGGGCTGCTCGGAAGCGGGCCTGCGCACCGCCTGCATCACGAAGGTGTTCCCGACGCGCTCGCACACCGTGGCGGCGCAGGGCGGCATCTCGGCCTCGCTCGGCAACATGGGTCCGGACGATTGGCGCTGGCACATGTACGACACCGTGAAGGGGTCGGACTGGCTCGGCGATCAGGACGCGATCGAGTACCTCGTGCGCAACGCCCCCGCGGCGGTCTACGAGCTGGAGCACTGGGGCGTCCCCTTCTCCCGAACGGAAGAGGGCAAGATCTATCAGCGTCCGTTCGGCGGCATGACCACCGATTACGGCAAGGGCACTGCCCAGCGCACCTGCGCTGCCGCCGACCGCACCGGCCACGCCATGCTGCACACCCTCTACGGGCAGGCAGTGAAGAACAAGACCGACTTCTTCATCGAGTATTTCGCCCTCGACCTGATCATGGATGACGAGGGCCGCTGCCGCGGCGTCATCGCCCTCGATCAGGCCACCGGCGAGATCCACCGCTTCCGCGCCCAGATGACCATCCTGGCCACCGGCGGTTACGGCCGCGCCTACTTCTCGGCGACCTCCGCCCATACCTGCACCGGCGACGGCAACGCCATGGTGCTGCGCGCCGGCCTGCCGCTGCAGGACATGGAGTTCGTGCAGTTCCACCCGACCGGCATCTACGGCGCCGGCTGCCTGATCACGGAAGGGTCCCGCGGCGAGGGCGGCTACCTGACGAATTCCGAGGGCGAGCGCTTCATGGAGCGCTACGCGCCGTCGGCGAAGGACCTCGCCTCGCGCGACGTGGTCTCGCGCTCCATGACCATGGAGATCCGCGACGGCCGTGGCGTCGGCAAGAACAAGGACCACATCTACCTGCACCTCGACCACCTCGACCCGAAGATCCTGCACGAGCGCCTGCCGGGCATCTCGGAGAGCGCGAAGATCTTCGCGGGCGTCGACGTGACCAAGGAGCCGATCCCGGTCATTCCGACCGTCCACTACAACATGGGCGGCATCCCCACGAACTATCACGGCGAGGTCCTGACCCTGCGCGACGGCAACCCCGACACGGTGGTTCCGGGCCTTATGGCGATCGGCGAGGCGGCCTGCGTCTCCGTTCACGGCGCCAACCGCCTGGGCTCGAACTCGCTGATCGACCTCGTGGTCTTCGGTCGCGCCGCCGGCAAGCGCTGCGCCGAGATCGTCGAGCCGAACGGCCGGGCCATGGAACTGCCGAAGGGCGCGACCGACAAGGCGCTCGAGCGCCTCGACCGGTTCCGCTACGCCAACGGCTCGACGCCGACCGCGGAGCTGCGCGCCGAGATGCAGAAAACGATGCAGAACAACTGCGCCGTGTTCCGCACCGGCGAGGTCCTCGAAGAGGGCAAGGGCCTTATCCACAAGGTCTGGAATGCCGCAGCCGACGTGAGGATCACCGACCGGTCGCTGGTCTGGAACACCGACCTCCTGGAAACCCTGGAGTTCGACAACCTGATCGGCCAGGCGGTGGTAACGATGGAATCGGCCGCCAACCGCACGGAATCCCGCGGCGCCCATGCCCGCGAGGACTTCCCGGACCGCGACGACAAGGATTGGATGAAGCACACCCTGTCCTGGCTCGACGAGAGCCAGCACCAGGTGAACATCGATTACCGCCCGGTCCACACCTACACGATGTCCAACGAGATCCAGTACATCGAGCCGAAAGCGCGCGTGTACTGATCTGCAACTCTGCACAACGACTGCGGCGGCGGGGCCTTGCTCCTCCGGCCGCCGCGTCCTGCTCTAGCGGAAGCCGTCGAGAACCATGGCTCAGTTCAACCTTCCGAAAAATTCTCAGATCACGCCGGGCAAGGCCTGGCCGGCCCCTCCGGGTGCCAGGAACCTGCAGACCTTCAAGATCTACCGGTGGAACCCGGATGACGGGGCCAATCCGCGCATCGACACCTATCAGGTCGATCGCGAGGATTGCGGTCCGATGGTCCTCGATGCGCTGCTGTGGATCAAGAACAAGGTCGATTCGACGCTGGTCTTCCGCCGCTCCTGCCGCGAGGGCATCTGCGGCTCCTGCGCGATGAACATCGAGGGCCAGAACGCGCTCGCGTGCACGATGGGCATCGACGAGTGCAAGAGCCCCGACAACGCCCTGCCGGTCTTGACCCGAAAGGACAAGGACGGCGCGATCCGGATCTATCCGCTGCCGCACATGCCGGTCCTCAAGGACCTCGTGCCGGATCTCACGAATTTCTACGCCCAGCATGCCGCCATCGAGCCCTGGCTCCAGACCGAGACGCCCGCCCCCGAGAAGGAGTGGCGCCAGACGCCGGAGGACCGCTCCCGCCTCGACGGGCTGTACGAATGCATCCTGTGCGCGTGCTGCACCACATCGTGCCCGAGCTACTGGTGGAACGGCGACAAGTTCCTCGGGCCGGCAGCCCTGCTCCAGGCCTATCGCTGGCTGATCGATTCCCGCGACGAGAACACCGGCCACCGCCTCGACGGGCTGCACGACCCGTTCCGGCTGTACCGCTGCCACACGATCATGAACTGCGCCAACACCTGCCCGAAGAGCCTCAACCCGGCGAAAGCCATCGCCGAGATCAAGAAGATGATGGTTGAGCGCACGCTCTGATTGCAGAGTTGTGCCGCGCGTTGAGGCCTGAGGGCCACACCGGGCTGAAAAGGCCGGCTCTCCGCTGCGGAGTCGTCTCGGGCTGACTGCGCCGCCTTGCGGTCAGCGCAATTGCCACGGAGTCAGGGCTCAAGCGCGTTCGCGCCTTGAAGCCTGACCCGAAGTGGACCGATGCTGCGCTCGAACCTGTCGACGTTCGCCGTTCTCTGTCTGAGCGCCAGCCTCGGCGCCTGCGCCTCGAGTCGCTTGGACGGGCCGCGGACCCGTGGCCCATCTCCTCAGGCGTCGCTGGACACCGTGCCGGCGATGCCGTCGGGTACCGTGACCGCGGCGCCCCTGGCGCCTCCGCCCGGCGTGGCGGCGAGCCCCGACGCACCGCCCCCGCCCGGCGCCCAGGCGGCCGTGCCGCCCGCCGGCCCGACCGTGATCGCCGAGCCGGTCGCCCCGCCGGCGCCGCCGCCGCCGGTCGCCACGGGCGGCCGATCGGCCGTGGTCGGAAGCTGGGATGCCCGGGATGCGACCGGGGCGAATTGCAAGGTCACGCTCTCGAGCACGCCGGCCCTCGACCTCTATCGGGCGACGGCCTCGGGCTGCGCCAACAAGGATCTGGCCCGGGTCTCGGCCTGGGATTTCCGGGATGGCGAGGTCTACCTCTACCAGCCGGGCGGCTCGGTGGCGGCGCGGCTGCGGCAGGGCGGCGGCGGCCTGGAAGGTGCGCTGACCAAGTCCGGGGCCGCGCTGGCCCTGAACCGCTGAGGCGGCGCGGCGCGACCACGCCGCACGGTTGGCACCCGGCGGGGGGCACTTACATGAGGCGCTCCCGCCGCATCACGCACCCGTAGACATGTTCCTCGATTGGCTTGAGCGCCGCGTCGATCCTTTCGCGTCCTTCGATGAGGCGCGGATGCCGCCGCGGTCGATCCTTGGTTTCGCCTGGTTCTACCTGCGTCCGATCCGCGCCGCCCTGGTGGCGCTCTTCGTCATCGCGGTCGTCGCCGGCACGGTCGAAGCCTCGCTCTACCTCGTGATGCGCTGGTTCATCGACCTGCTCGGCTCGGCCGACCGGGCGACCGTGCTGGCGGACCATTCGGTCGAACTCGGTCTGGTAATCCTGCTGATCGCCGTGGTGCGACCACTGTCGATCTGGGCCCACGAGGTGCTGTCCAACCAGCTCGTCGTGCCGCAATCCACCAGCCAGATCCGCTGGCGGGCTCATCTCTACACCCTCGGGCACGCGCTCTCGTATTTTCAGGGCGACTTCTCGGGACGGCTCGCCAACCGGGTCGTGCAGGTGGGCCCGGCGGTTCGGGAACTCGCCGTCGTCTTCATCGACACGTTGCTCTACGTGGCGATCTACGCGATCACCGCCGTCGGGCTGTTCAGCGCGATCTCGCCGTGGCTCGCCGTTCCGGTGCTGCTCTGGATTGCCGCCTATGCGGGCCTGACCGCGTGGTTCGTGCCCCGGGCTCGCGCCCGCTCCCACAAGACCGCCGATACCCGCTCGACGCTCATCGGCCGCATCGTCGACAGCTACACCAACATCCTGACGGTGAAGCTCTTCGCGCGCGATCGCGAGGAGCGCGCCGCGGTGCAGGACGCCGTTGAGGTCCACACCGCCGCCTATCTTCACCAGTTCCGTCTGGTGACGCTGACCACCAGCCTGCTGGGTCTCCTCAACAGCGCGCTCCTGATCGCCACCGGCGCGGCGTGCCTGGTCCTCTGGCGCGATGGCGGCATGACCACCGGCGAGGCATCGGCGGGTCTCGCCCTGGTGCTCCGGCTGATCGCCATGTCGGGCTGGGTCATGCAGACCGTGCGCGGCGTCTTCGAGAATGTCGGCGTGGTCCAGGAGAGCATGCAGACCATGGCGCGGCCGCACGCCCTGATCGACGCGCCGGACGCCCAGTCTCTGGTCGTGACCGGCGGCGAGATCCGGTTCGAGGCGGTCGGCTTCCACTACGGCCGCGGCGACGCCACCGTCATCGAGGATTTCTCCCTGACGATCCGCCCGGGCGAGAAGGTCGGGCTGGTCGGCGTCAGCGGCGCCGGCAAATCGACGCTGGCGGGCCTGCTCCTGCGCCTCTACGACGTGGAGAGCGGCCGCATCCTGGTGGACGGTCAGGATATCGCGACGGTGACCCAGCAATCCCTGCGCGAGGCCATCGCGATGGTCAGCCAGGACACGTCGCTGCTGCACCGCTCCATCCGCGACAACATCGCTTATGGCCGCCCCGGCGCCACCCAGGCCGAGATCGAGCGGGCGGCCCGGCTGGCGCATGCCGACGCGTTCATCGCCGATCTCGTCGACCACAAGGGGCGGCGCGGCTACGACGCCCAGGTCGGCGAGCGCGGCGTCAAGCTGTCCGGCGGGCAGCGTCAGCGCATCGCGATCGCCCGGGTCATGCTGAAGGACGCGCCGATCCTGATTCTCGACGAGGCGACTTCGGCCCTGGACAGCCAGGTTGAGGCGGCGATCCAGGAATCGCTCGACACGCTGATGGCCGGGAAGACCGTTCTGGCGATCGCGCACCGCCTGTCGACCATCGCGGCCCTCGACCGGCTGGTCGTGATCGACCGCGGCCGGATCATCGAGGAGGGGACGCATGCCGAGCTGGTGGCAGCCGGCGGCGTCTACGCCGGCCTCTGGTTGCGCCAGTCGGGCGGATTCCTGGACGACGGGACGGCTCGGTTCGACAGCGCGGTCGCCTGAGCGGCGGACCGGCGCGATTGCCGGCAACTTACCGCGACGATCGAGGCTCGACCTTATCGCCGCGCCGCACACAGCCGCTTGACTCAGGGGCGGCAGACGGTCTCATTGCTCAGATTAGAACCATAATGCTTTGTTCCCGGATCGAGCCGGAACGAGGGCACCTGCGGCCCTGACGCCGACGCATGGAGTTCCGAACCTTGGCGAATACATCAGCCGCCGCTCCCGCGGCCCCTGGGCATGAGGGCAGCCGCCGCGACTTCCTGTTCTTGGCGACCGGCGCGGGACTCGCGGTCGGGGCCGCGGCCGCAGCCTGGCCGCTGATCTCCTCCATGGCGCCGGATGCCGACACGATCGCGGCCGGCGCACCGATCGAGGTCGATCTCTCCCCGATCCAGGACGGGCAGATCGTCAACGTCTTCTGGCGCGGCAAGCTGATCTTCGTACGCAAGCTCACCGCCAAAGAGGTCGGTGACATGCAGGCGGTCCCGCTCTCGGCGATGATCGATCCGGCCGCCTTCCCGACCCGGGTCAAGAGCGGCCACGACCAGTGGCTCGTGGTCTACGGCAACTGCACGCATCTCGGCTGCGTGCCGATCGGTCACCAGGGCAATTTTGAGGGCTGGGCCTGCCCGTGCCACGGCTCGCAATTCGACGCGGTAGGCCGCGTGCGCCACGGACCGGCGCCGATCAACCTGCCAATCCCGCCCTACGCCTTCGAGACGGATACCAAGATCCGGATCGGCGAGGGTGGCAAGGAAGCGGCCTGAGGGAGGACGGAAGCATGAGCGGAACGGCCAGCACCTACGTCCCCAAGAGCCGGGTAGCCAAATGGTTCGAGGCGCGCCTGCCCATCGTCGGGCTGATGCATTCCTCGTTCGTGGCCTTCCCGGTCCCCCGCAACCTCAATTATTTCTGGACTTTTGGGGCGATCCTGATCGCCTTCCTGGGCATCCAGATCGTCACCGGCGTGTGGCTGGCGATGCACTACGAGCCCTCCGCGACGGGTGCCTTCAACTCCGTCGAGAAGATCATGCGCGACGTGAATTACGGATGGCTGCTGCGCTACGCGCACGCCAACGGCGCGTCGATGTTCTTCGTCGCCGTGTACCTGCATATGTTCCGCAACCTCTATTACGGGTCCTACAAGGCCCCGCGTGAGGTGCTCTACATCCTCGGCGTCGTCATCTACCTGCTGATGATGGCCACGGCCTTCCTCGGCTACACGCTGCCGTGGGGCCAGATGAGCTTCTGGGGCGCCACCGTCATCACCAACATCCTGGCGGCGATCCCGGTGGTGGGCGACACGATCCAGACCCTGCTCTGGGGTGGTTACTCGGTCGGCAACCCGACGGTGAACCGCTTCTTCTCGCTGCACTACCTGCTGCCGTGGATGATCGCCGGCGTGGTCGTGCTGCACGTCTGGGCGCTGCATGTCACCGGTCAGAACAACCCGGTGGGCATCCCGATCAAGTCGGGCAAGGACGCGGTGCCGTTCACGCCCTACGCCACGATCAAGGATGTGTTCGCGGTCTGCGTGTTCATGATCCTGTTCTCCTGGTTCCTGTTCTACCAGCCGAACTATCTCGGCCACGCCGACAACTACATCCAGGCGAACCCGGCGGTGACGCCCGCGCACATCGTCCCGGAATGGTACTTCCTGCCGTTCTATGCGATCCTGCGTGCGGTCCCGAGCAAGCTCGGCGGCGTCATCCTGATGTTTTCGGCCGTGATCATCCTGGCCTTCGCGCCGTGGCTCGACACGTCGCGGATCCGCTCGTGCAACTACCGGCCGCTGTACCGCCAGTTCTTCTGGGTCTTCGTCGGCGCCACGCTGCTGCTCGGCTGGCTCGGCTCGCAGCCCCCGGAGGGCGGCTACGTGCTCGCCGCGCAGGTCTGCACCGCCTACTACTTCGCGCACTTCCTGATCGTCATGCCGCTCTGCGGCCTGTTCGAGACGCCGAAGAAGCTGCCGGGCTCGATCCTCGAGAGCGTCACCGGGCCGGGCAAGCAGGTGAGCGGGTCCGGCATGCCGGCCGGCGCCGCCGCCGCTCCGACCACCAAAGGCTGACGGGCTGACGACAGGACCATGAAGATGACGCGCGTCCTCTCGACGACCGCCGCGGCCGCCCTGGCGGCCCTGCTGATCGGCGCCGTGCCGGTCTCTGCCCAGGAAGGGCATGGCGGGCCGATCCCGGCCCGCGTGAACTGGAGCTTCGCCGGCGTGTTCGGCCGCTTCGACACCGCGCAGCTTCAGCGCGGCTTCCAAGTCTACAAGGAGGTCTGCTCCGCCTGCCACTCGATGAAGCTGGTCTCCTTCCGCAACCTCGCGCAGGAGGGCGGTCCGGACTTCTCGGCCGCGCAGGTCAAGGCGCTGGCCGCGACCTATCAGGTGAAGGATGGGCCGAACGATTCCGGCGACATGTTCGAGCGGCCCGGCCGGCCGGCCGACACCTTCCCGCCGCCCTTCCCGAACGATCAGGCGGCGGCCGCGGCCAACGGCGGCAAGGCGCCGCCGGACTTCTCGGTGATCGCCAAGGCGCGGACCTTCTCCCGCGGCTCGCTCTACTTCCTGACCGACTGGCTGCCCTTCGTCGGCTACTCGGAGCACGGGCCCGACTACATCCACGCGCTGCTCAACGGCTACGAGGAGGCGCCGAAGGATTTCGCGGTGCCGGAGGGCGGCCACTACAACAAGTACTATCCCGGCCACATCATCGCGATGCCGCCGCCGATCACCGACGGGCAGGTCTCCTACCCGAAGAACGATCAGGGCCAGCCGGTCGTCCCCGAGACGGTCGACCAGTACGGCAAGGATGTCTCGGCCTTCCTGATGTGGGCAGCCGAGCCGCACATGATGGACCGCAAGGCCCTGGGTTTCCGGGTGATCCTGTTCCTGATCATCCTGTCGGGGCTGCTCTACTACGTGAAGAAGAAGGTCTGGGCCGATGTCGGCGGCGAGGTCCATGGCCTCCAGCCGGAGCTGCACAAGACCTACTGAGGCGGGGCAGACCGTTTCGCTGTTCGGATGGGCCTCCCTCGGGAGGTCCATCTTTTTTTTGGTCGGCTCTCCATGCTACCGCTCGCCCGCCGCGACGGTCCTCCTTCCGACACCGCCCGTCCCCTGCATCACCTCATCCTGAGGTGACCGTATCAGCGGGCCTCGAAGGAGGGCTCCAGGGATCAAAGCGGCTTCTGGAGGTCTCCTTCGAGGCCTCCGCATTGCTCCGGCACCTCAGGATGAGGTGCCGGGTAGGATAGGCCGCGCTGCCGAGGCGCCGCGTGTTGAGGGATTCCGGCATGAGCGCAGCGGTACTGGGTGTCATGGGTGGCTCCGGCGTCTACGACCTGCCGGGGCTCGAGGACGTGCGCGAGGAGCGCGTGGCGTCGCCCTGGGGCGAGCCCTCGGACGCCCTGCGGATCGGGCGGATCGGCGACACCAAGGTCGTGTTCCTGGCCCGGCACGGGCGGGGACACCGGCTCTCACCGTCGGGCATCAACTACCGCGCCAATATCGATGCCCTGAAGCGGGCCGGCGTCACCGATCTCGTCGCCCTGTCGGCCTGCGGCTCGTTCCGCGAGGATCTGCCCCCGGGCCTGTTCGTGCTGGTCGATCAGTTCGTCGACCGCACCCAAGGGCGCGCCACCTCGTTCTTCGGCGACGGCTGCGTCGCCCACGTCTCACTCGCCCATCCGGTGGGCCCTGGCCTGCAGGCGCGGATCGCTCAGGCCGCGAAGGCCGAGAACATCGCGGTCCATCGCGGCGGCACGTATGTCTGCATGGAGGGACCGCAATTCTCGTCGCTCGCCGAGTCCCGGGCCTACAAGGCCCAGGGTTTCGACGTGATCGGCATGACCAACATGCCCGAGGCCAAGCTCGCCCGCGAGGCGGAGATCACCTACGCGACCATCGCGATGGTGACCGACTACGATTGCTGGCACCCTGGCCACGATGCCGTGGACGTCGCCGCGGTGATCGCGGTCGCCCGGGCCAATGCCGACAAGGCGGCGCGGCTCGTCGCCCGTCTCGCCCGCGACTTCCCGGCCGAACGCGAGGCTTGCCCGGCGGGCTCGCACCGGGCGCTCGACGGCGCGATCATGACCGCGCCCGCCGTCCGGGATCCGGCTTTGCTCGCCAAGCTCGACGCCGTGGCGGGGCGGGTCCTCAACGGGTAGCCGCCCGCCCTTTCCATTCCGCGGCGAGTCCCTCTAGAAGGCGCGGGCGGCCGAAGCCGCCCCCGACGCGAAGTCCAGACCGAAATGCGCAGCGCCTCCATCAGCCGGAAGACCGCGGAAACCGATATCGCGGTTACCGTTTCCCTCGACGGAACCGGGCGGTCGAACATCGCCACCGGCATCGGCTTCCTCGACCACATGCTGGACCTGCTGGCGCGGCACGCCCTGTTCGATCTGGACGTGAAGGTCGACGGCGACCTGCACATCGACCAGCACCACTCGGCCGAGGATTGCGGCATCGCCCTCGGCCAGGCCTTCGCGAAGGCGCTCGGCGACAAGCGCGGCGTCACGCGCTACGCGGACATCCACCTGCCGATGGACGAGGCGCTGACCCGGGTCTGCGTCGACATCTCGGGCCGTCCCTTCCTCGTATTCCGCACCGCGTTCCGGGTGGAGAAGATCGGAAACTTCGACACCGAGCTCGTGCGCGAGTGGTTCCAGGCCTTCGCGATGAATGCCGGCCTGACCCTCCACGTGGAGACCCTCTACGGCGACAACGCGCACCACATCGCGGAGAGCTGCTACAAGGGGCTGGCCCGGGCCTTGCGGAAGGCCGTGGCGATCGATCCGCGGGAGGAGGGGCGCGTTCCCTCCACCAAGGGCTCCCTGTAGACCTGTTGTCATCGGGCGCCCCGATCGGCCACGCGGCCGTCGCGGCGCACGCTCTCGGAGTTTCGCGATGCGGATGCGCAGCTACACGCTCCACCTGCCGGCCGACGCGCGGCCCGGCGAGTCGATCGGGCTCGACCGGGCTCTGCTCGTTCGGGACGGCTTCTCCTGGCCGGCCTTCGCCTTCACGGTGCTGTGGTTCCTGTTTCACCGTCTCTGGGTCGCCGCCCTGCTCGTGCTCGTCGGCCTTGCGGCGTTGGCCGTCGCCGGTATCGCGCTCGGGCTTTCGGCCGGTTCCGCGCTGATTGCTACCCTGCTGGCCGCCTGGCTGATCGGCCTCGAAGCCTCGAGCCTGCGCCGATGGACCCTGGCGCGGCGCGGCTGGCCGGCGCGCGACGCCGTGATCGCCGCGACGCACGAGGAGGCCGAGGCCCGGGCCCTGAATCGCTGGCTCGAGGCGAGCCCGACCGCGCCGCGGGCCCCGTTCCCGAGCGGCCCCAGCCGGCGGACCGAGCCGGTGATCGGGCTGTTCCCCGCCCAGGAAGGCGCCCGGTGAGTTCCCGGGCGAGACGCGCATGAGCACCGAGACCGTCGCGATCATCGATTACGGGTCGGGCAACCTCCACTCCGCCGCCAAGGCTTTCGAGCGCGCCGCCCGCGAGGGCGGTTCCGATGCCCGGATCCGCCTGACCTCGGACCCGGACGTCGTGGCCTCCGCCGACCGTGTCGTCCTGCCCGGTGTCGGCGCCTTCGCGGATTGCCGCCGTGGGCTCGACGCCGTCCCCGGCATGGTCGAGGCGATGACGCAGGTCGCGCACGGGGCCGGCCGGCCGTTCCTCGGGATCTGCGTGGGGATGCAGCTCCTGGCCAGCCGTGGCCTCGAATACACGACCACGCCCGGGCTCGGCTGGATCCCCGGTGATGTCGGCCCGATCCGGCCGTCGGACCCGGCCCTCAAGGTCCCCCATATGGGCTGGAACACCCTGCGGACCGAGCGCGACCACGCGCTGCTCGCCGGCATTCCCACCGGCGAAGACGGGCTGCACGCATACTTCGTCCATAGCTACGCGCTGGATGCGGAGCGCCCTGACGACGTGGTGGCGCGCGCCGAGTACGGCGGCCCGGTCACCGCTCTCGTCGCCCGCGACAACGTCGCCGGCACGCAGTTCCACCCCGAGAAGAGCCAGCGGCTGGGCCTCGCGCTCATCGCCAACTTCCTGAACTGGCGCCCGTGAGCGCCGTTCGGCCCAGGCAAGAAGGACGGAAGCGCCCGTGATCCTGTACCCGGCGATCGACCTGAAAGAGGGGCGGTGCGTCCGCCTCATCCAGGGGGACATGGCGCAGGCCAAGGTCTTCGGCGACGACCCGGCCGCGCAGGCGGCGATCTTCGAGGCGCAGGGCTTCTCCTGGCTCCACGTGGTCGATCTCGACGGCGCCTTCGCGGGCGCGCCGCGAAACGCGGAGGCCGTCGACGCGATCCTCGCGCGGGTGACGATCCCGGTCCAGCTCGGCGGCGGCATCCGCGAGATGAAGACTCTGGAGGGCTGGCTGAGCAAGGGCGTCGCCCGGGCGATCATCGGCACCGCTGCGGTGCGCGATCCCGGATTCGTCCGGGAGGCCGCCCGCAAGTATCCCGGGAAGATCGCGGTCGGGATCGACGCCAAGGACGGCCGCGTCGCGGTCGAGGGCTGGGCCCAGACCTCCAGCATGACCGCGGAGGAGCTGGGGCGGCGCTTCGAGGACGCCGGTGTCGCGGCGATCATCTACACCGACATCGCCCGGGACGGGATCCTGAAGGGCCTCAACGTCGAGATGACCCTGGCGCTCGCCCAGGCCGTGCGCATCCCGGTGATCGCGTCGGGCGGCCTTGCCTCGATCGACGACGTGCACCGCCTGCTGCAGCCGGATTGCGCCCTGATCGCCGGCGCGATCACGGGGCGGGCGCTCTACGACGGCCGTATCGATCCGGAGGCGGCGCTGACCGCGATCGCTGCGGCGCGCGGCCCGGCGGCGTGATATCCAGAGGCTCGCGACATGAGACGCCGCCCGTGCTGAAGATCCGCATCATCCCCTGCCTCGACGTGAAGGACGGGCGCGTCGTGAAGGGCGTGCGCTTCGAGGGCCTGCGCGACGCCGGCGACCCCGTCGAGGCCGCCAAGGTTTACGACGCGGCCGGCGCCGACGAGCTGTGCTTCCTCGACATCACCGCGAGCCGCGAGGCCCGCGGCACGCTGCTCGACATCGTCAGCCGGACCGCCGAGGCCTGCTTCATGCCGCTCACCGTCGGCGGCGGCGTCCGTACCGTCGAGGACGTGCGCGCCCTGCTGCTCGCGGGCGCCGACAAGGTCGCGATCAACACCGCGGCCGTGAAGGATCCCGACCTCGTCGCCCGCGCTGCCGAGAAGTTCGGCGCCCAGTGCATCGTTGTGGCGATCGATGCCAAGCGCGTCTCGCCCCCCGGCGCGCCTGCCGCCTGGGAGATCTTCACCCATGGCGGCCGCGACCCGACCCGGATCGACGCCGTGGCCTTCGCGCGGCTGGTGGCCGGAAAGGGCGCCGGCGAGCTGCTCGTGACCTCCATGGACAAGGACGGGACCCGCTCCGGCTACGACCTCGCCCTGACGCGGGCGATCAGCGACGCCGTCACCGTGCCGGTGATCGCCTCGGGCGGCGTCGGCGGTCTCGACGACCTCGTGGCCGGCGTGGCCGAGGGCGGCGCCAGCGCCGTGCTGGCGGCCTCCATCTTCCATTTCGGTCAGGCAAGCGTCGCCGAGGCCAAGGCGCACATGGCGGCGGCCGGCCTCGCCATGCGCCTCGACGGCCCGGCCTCTTCCGCGAGGGCGCCCCTGTGAGCAGCTACCTTCTGGCGAACGCCAACCTCCTCGATCCCGCGACCGGCCGCGAGACCGCCGGCGCGGTACTGGTGCGGGACGGCCGCATCGCCGACATCGCCGCCGGTGCGGCGCCGGGCGCCCCGGCCGACGCGAAGCACATCGACTGCGCCGGCCGCGTCCTGACCCCCGGGCTGATCGACATGCGCGCCTTCGTGGGCGAGCCGGGAGCCGAGCACCGCGAGACCCTGGCCTCTGCGAGCGCCGCGGCGGCCGCGGGCGGCGTCACGACGCTCGTCTGCATGCCCGACACCAACCCGGTGATCGACGAGCCGGCCATCGTCGACTTCGTGCTCCGCCGCGCCCGCGACACGGCGAGCGTCAACGTCCTGCCGGCGGCCGCCATCACCAAGGGGCTGGCCGGCCGGGAGATGACCGAGTTCGGCCTCCTCAAGGAGGCCGGCGCGGTCGCCTTCACGGACGGGCTCCGGGCCGTGGCGAACGCCCAGGTGCTGCGCCGCGCCCTGACTTACGCCCGGGATTTCGATGCCCTGATCATGCAGCATGTCGAGGAATCCGCCCTCGTCGCCGAGGGCGTGATGAACGAGGGCGAACTCGCCTCGCGCCTCGGGCTGATGGGGATCCCCCGCGAGGCCGAGACCGTGATGCTGGAACGGGACATCCGCCTCGTGCGGCTGACCGGCGCCCGCTACCACGCGGCGATGATCTCCTGCGCCGACTCGGTGGACATTGTCCGCCGGGCCAAGCAGGACGGCCTGCCGGTCACCTGCGGCGTCTCGGTGAACAACCTCGTCCTCAACGAGAACGACATCGGCCATTACCGCACCTTCTGCCGGCTCTCGCCGCCCCTGCGTCACGAGACCGACCGGCAGGCGGTGGTGCGCGCCCTCGACGAGGGCGTGATCGACGTGGTCGTGTCCGACCACAACCCGCAGGACGTCGAGACCAAGCGCCTGCCCTTCGCCGAGGCAGCGGACGGGGCACTGGGCATCGAGACGCTGCTCGGGGCCTCGCTCCGCCTCGTCCATACCGGCGACCTGGCGCTGCCCAAGCTCATCGCGGCGCTCACGGTGAATCCGGCACGGATCCTCGGCCGCGAGGCCGGACGGCTGGCGGTCGGCGCTCCCGCCGACCTGGTCCTGATCGATCCCGATCTGCCCTACGTCCTCGACAAGCGCCGGCTGAAGTCGCGCTCGAAGAACTCCCCGTTCGACGAGGCGCGCCTCCAGGGCGCGGCGGTTCTCACGCTGGCCGGCGGCCGGATCGTCCATGCGGTCGACGACCTCGCGGCCGCCGCATGATGCTTCCGGAGCTCGCGACCCCGGCCGCCCTCGGCGGCCTCGCCCTCGGCTACGCCCTGGGCTCGATCCCGTTCGGGCTGATCCTGACGAGGTTCGCAGGCCTCGGCGACGTGCGGGCCATCGGCTCGGGTAATATCGGCGCCACCAACGTGCTGCGGACCGGTCGGAAAGGCCTCGCCGCCGCGACCCTGCTGGGCGACGCCCTCAAAGGGACGGCCGCCGTCCTGATCGCCCGCCAGCTGGGCGAAGGCCCGGCGCTGGCCGCCGGGCTCGGCGCCTTCCTGGGCCATCTTTTCCCGATCTGGCTGGGCTTCAAGGGCGGCAAGGGGGTTGCGACCTTCATCGGCGTGCTCCTCGCCTTCAGCCCGCCCGCCCTCGCGGTCTTCGCGGCGATCTGGCTGGGGCTCGCCTTCGCGCTCAAATACTCGTCGCTGGCAGCGCTCGCCGCATCCGCGGCCACGCCCCTGGCGCTGTGGGCACTCGGAGCTCCGGCGCAAGCGTTGCTGTTCCTGCTCCTCGGCCTTCTGCTATGGTGGAAGCACGCGCCCAACATCCGCCGACTCGCGTCCGGCACCGAGGGGCGCATCGGCCAGAAAGGCTGAGCGCGCGCCGACGGCGCGGACCTTTGGGGGTGGTGGATGCAGCTCACCGATGCCCAGCGGCTCGACTGGCTGCGGCTGATCCGGACCGAGGGCGTCGGGCCGCGAAGCTTCCGAAGACTCATCAACCGCTTCGGCGGCGCAGCCGCCGCCCTCGATGCCCTGCCGGACCTCACCGCCCGCCAGGGGAGACGGATCACGCCGCCGACGCGGAGTGAAGCCGAGGACGAGATCGCGGCGCTCGTCCGTCTTGGCGGTCGGCTGATTGCCACGGGCGAGGCGGATTACCCCAGGCTACTCACCCAGGTCGATGCGGCGCCGCCGCTCCTGGCCCTGCGCGGCGCTCCCATCCTCAACCGGCCCGCCGCCGCGCTCGTCGGCTCGCGCAATGCCTCGACGGCCGGGCTCGCCTTTACGGAGCGGCTGGCCCGGGGACTCGGTGAGGCCGGCCTGACGGTGGTCTCCGGCCTCGCCCGCGGGATCGACGCCCGGGCCCACAGGGCCAGCCTGCAAACCGGGACGATCGCCGTCATGGCCGGCGGTCAGGACCGGATCTATCCCGCGAGCCATGCCGCCCTGGTCGAGGCGATCCTGGGGGAGGGGGGCGCCGTCCTCGCCGAGATGCCCATGGGCTGGGAACCCCGTGGCCGCGACTTCCCCCGCCGCAACCGCATCATCTCCGGCCTGTCCTACGGAACCGTCGTGATCGAAACCGCCCGCCGCTCCGGGTCGCTGATCACGGCGCGCTACGCCCTGGAACAGAATCGGGAGGTCTTCGCTGTCCCGGGTTCGCCCCTCGACCCGCGCGCCGAGGGCACGAACGACCTGATCCGCCAGGGCGCTGCCCTCGTCTCCGAGGTCTCCCACATCCTCGAGGTGCTCGGCCCGATCATCGAGCGCGGCCCGGACGCGGACGCGGCGCCCGCGCGCGAACGGCCGGACCTCGCCGAGCAGCCGGATTTCTGGGACGAGATCGAACTCGACGGGCCCGGCGGGGACCTCGACCCGACACCGCGTCAGCGCGCGCCCGCGCTCTTCGACCGCCCGGCCTGCGCGGACGCGCCACCTGAGCCCGAGGATGACCGGGCGCGGATCGTGGCGCTGCTCGGCCCAAGCCCGGTCGGCACCGACGAGCTGGCGCGGACCGCCGGCGTCGGCGCCCGGATCGTGCAGAGCGTGCTGCTGGAACTCGAACTCGACGGACGGATCGAGCGCCACGGCAGCGGCACGGTCTCCCTGGTCAGTCGTTGAGGAAGTCGTCGTCGGTGTCCGCGTCGGCGTCGGCGAGGTTGCGCATGACGTCGAGGCAGCCTTGGAGGATGTAGGCGGCGGCCAGCTTGTCCACGAGCTCGCCGCGCCGCGCCCGCGAGGCATCGGCCTCGATCAACGCCCGCGTGACCACGGCGGTCGACAGGCGCTCGTCGAAGAAGACGTGGGGCAGGGGGCAGATCGGCGCGAGGTTGCGCATGAAGGCGCGGGTCGACTGCACCCGCGGCCCCTCGCTGCCATCCATGTTGAGCGGCAGCCCGACCACCAGGCCGCCGACCGCGTGCTGCCGGCACAGGGCGGCGAGCCGCTGCGCGTCGGGGGTGAACTTCACCCGCCGGATCGTTTCCAGAGGTGTGGCGATCTGCCGTCCGAGATCCGACAGGGCGAGCCCGATCGTCTTGGTGCCGAGATCGATGCCGATCAGCCGGGCGCCGCCGCGGGATTCGGCCGCAAAGGCCCGGATCGCGTCGAAGTTCATGACTCCGCCTGTGCGGCGCGCGCCAGGGTGGCCTCGGTGATGCCCTCGAACCGGGCGGGCAGGGGCTCCGCGCCCGGTCCGAGAACCAGGGCCGCGGACGGCCCGGTGATCCGCTTGAAGAAATCGTCGAGGCTCTCGCCGCCGAACCGCACCGTTTCCAGGTCGGGCGCGAGCAGCCAGATATCGTACTCCCCGTCGGTCCCGGAGACGTCCCAGAACAGGAAGCTGCCATCCTCGCCCGCGCCGAAGAAGCAGGCGCGCTCGACCACGCCGGCCTCGCCGCCCTCGACGTCGAAGCGGTGCGGCTCCGATCCCGCCTCCAGCATCGCGACGGCCGCGCCGACGCTGTGGGCGATGAGGCCCGCCTGGCTCACCAGATCGCAGGCTTCGAACGGCGCCGGCACCGCGACGCGGAACTGTCCCGCCGCCACGCCGACCCCGCAGGTCTCGCAGAAGGCGCGATAGGAGGCCGGCAGGAAAAAGCCCAGCGCCTCGGCCGCCCGGTCGAGGACCGCCGCGTCCGGAACGAAACCCGGCGCGAGATCCTCGAAAACCTGCTTCCACATCGCTCCCGCTCCACCGTCCACAGGCTTCAGCTCCTCAGCAGATCGCCCCCGGTGCGCGCGGAGCCGTTCGCGTCTAGGTAGGTTAATGATCGGTTAAACCACGCTCTTAGGGGCATGCCTTGTCGACGAACGGCCAGCTCTCCTGTTCCGCCCCGTCCGGATCCCGGCGGGCGATGCCGCGCAAGCATCGCTGGATGCTGCTCCTCGCCTTCGAGATCCTGATCGCGGGCTTCACCCAAGCCATGATCCAGCCGGTCCGGCAACAGGGAATCACCATCGAGATGTCGGTGACGCCCCACCACGTGGTCACCTGACAGGCCCTCGGGAGCCCTGTCGCCCGCCGACCCCGTTCGGGTGTCTCCGCGCGGGGCGGCGATCCCCGATGCCGGCTCGCGGGCGGCGCAGGCCGCGTACCCGCCTCCGCCCGCGTTGCGGCGCGTCGAGAGCCGATGCTATAGCCCGACCGACTTCGGGAGCGTGATCCCGGGCAGGGGCGAACGGGACGGCATGTCGGTCGACGAGAAGACGGTTCGGCGCATCGCGCATCTGGCGCGGATCGCGGTCACCGACGACGAAGTCGGGCCGCTGCAGGGCGAGTTGAACGCGATCCTCGCCTTCGTCGAGCAGCTCGGCACGGTCGACGTCGCGGGCGTCGAGCCGATGACCTCGGTCACGCCGATGGCGATGAAGAAGCGTGAGGACGTCGTGACCGAAGGCGGCCGCGCCGCCGACGTCGTCGCCAATGCGCCCGAGACCGAGGACAATTACTTCCTGGTCCCGAAGGTGGTCGAGTAGACCGGTCTCGACCTGCACCTTAGGCCCGGACCTTGCGGACCGGATTTCTGGCGGGCGCGCCGCGGCGCGCGGGGACGTGAACAGCGTGAATCCGAACGAACTGACCCTGGCCGAGGCGCGGGACGCCCTGAAGGCGAAGCGGATCTCGGCCCGCGAGCTGACCCAGGCGCATCTCGACGCCATGGCGAAGGCCCGCGTCCTGAACGCGTATATCCGGGAGACCCCGGACCGCGCGCTGAAGATGGCCGAGGCCTCCGACCAGAAGATCGCGTCCGGCGAGGCGCGGCCGCTCGAGGGCATTCCCCTCGGCATCAAGGACCTGTTCTGCACGCATGGCGTGACGACCACGGCCGGCTCCAAGATCCTCGAGACGTTCGAGCCGCACTACGAATCGGCCGTGTCGGCCAATCTGTGGCGCGATGGCGCCGTGATGCTCGGCAAACTGAATCTCGATGAGTTCGCCATGGGCTCGTCCAACGAGACCAGCGCCTACGGCAACGTCGTCTCGCCCTGGCGGCGGACCGGATCGGACGCGCAGATCGTGCCCGGCGGCTCATCGGGCGGCTCCGCCGCGGCGGTCGCGGCGCGGCTCTGCCTCGGCGCCACCGCGACCGATACCGGCGGTTCGATCCGCCAGCCCGCCGCCTTCACCGGCACGGTCGGGATCAAGCCGACCTACGGGCGCTGCTCGCGCTGGGGCACGGTGGCCTTCGCCTCCTCCCTCGACCAGGCCGGCCCGATCGCCCGGACGGTGCGCGACTGTGCGATCCTGCTCGGTTCCATGGCCGGCGCGGATGCCCGTGACACGACCTGCGCGGATCTGGCCGTGCCCGATTTCGAGGCTGCGGTCACCCGCGGCGTGAAGGGGCTGACCATCGGCATCCCCAAGGAGTACCGGGTCGACGGCATGCCCGCCGAGATCCAGAAGCTCTGGGACGAGGGAGCAGCCTGGCTGAAGGCGGCCGGCGCGACGATCAAGGAGATCTCGCTGCCGCACACCGCCTACGCGCTGCCGGCCTATTACATCGTGGCCCCGGCCGAGGCCTCCTCGAACCTCGCCCGCTATGACGGCGTCCGCTACGGACTGCGCGTACCTGGCAAGGATATCGCCGGGATGTACGAGAACACCCGCGCCGCCGGCTTCGGCCGTGAGGTGAAGCGCCGGATCATGATTGGCACTTACGTGCTCTCGGCAGGCTACTACGACGCTTACTATGTCCGCGCGCAGAAGATGCGCACGCTGATCAAGCGCGACTTCGAGGCGGCCTACGCGGACGGCGTCGACGCCATCCTCACGCCGGCCACGCCGTCGGCCGCCTTCGGCATCGGCGAGAAGGCCTCGGCCGACCCTGTGGAGATGTACCTCAACGACGTGTTCACCGTGACGGTGAACATGGCCGGTCTGCCGGGCATCGCCGTGCCGGCCGGGCTCGATGGCCAGGGCCTGCCGCTCGGCCTGCAGCTCATCGGCCGTCCCTTCGACGAGGAGACGCTGTTCGCGGTCGCGCAGGTGATCGAGGATTCGGCGGGTCGCACAACCCTGCCCGAGCCGTGGTGGTCATGACCGTCCCATACTACCCCTGGACGGTCTGGATCTGGGCCGGGTTCGATCCGGCGCTGATCGTGGTGGCGGTCTATCTCGGCTGGACCGCCAGCCAATTCGGCAAGGTGTTCATCGCGGCGATCGCGGCGCTCGGCTTCTCGGTGCTGTTCTCCTACGCGGTGAGCGCGGCCGGCATTCCGTGGCCGGCGCCGATCACCCATGACGGCCCGACCTTCTTCCCGGTGCGCGCCGTCGCGGCCCTGCTCTGGGCGATCCTCGGCTACGGCGCCCGGCAGGCGGTCCGACGCCGCGCTTGATCTTTTCGCGACGCCGCCCGTAAGTGACCGGAAGACATCCACGCCCACCCGCGCCCTCATCCTGAGGCGCCCGCGTGAGCGGGCCTCGAAGGAGGCCTCCAGCTGGCCGCGCGATCCCTGGAGCGCTCCTTCGAGGCTGCTGCGCAGCACCTCAGGATGAGGCCGTGGGTGGGAGGATCACGCCACGCTCGTTTCCTCGGCCCGGACGACCATGAACGCACCCGTCGACCCCAAGAAGCTGATCAAGGGCGGCCTCCACGATTGGGAGGTGATCGTCGGCATGGAGATTCATGCCCAGGTGTCCAGCCGGGCGAAGCTGTTCTCCGGCGCCTCGACGGAGTTCGGGGCTGAGCCGAACGACCACGTCTCGCTGGTCGATGCCGCGATGCCCGGGATGCTGCCGGTGATCAACGCGGAATGCGTCGCCCAGGCGGTGCGCACCGGTCTCGGCCTGAAGGCCAAGATCAACCTGCGCTCGGTGTTCGACCGGAAGAACTACTTCTACCCGGATCTGCCGCAAGGCTACCAGATCTCGCAGTACAAGGACCCGATCGTCGGCGAAGGCGAGGTTCTGGTCGATCTGGCCGACGGCACGTCGATCACGGTCGGCATCGAGCGCCTGCACCTCGAGCAGGATGCCGGCAAGTCGCTGCACGACCAGGACCCGACCCGGAGCTTCGTCGACCTCAACCGGTCGGGCGTGGCGCTGATGGAGATCGTCTCCCGGCCCGACCTGCGCTCCTCCGAGGAGGCGAAGGCCTACGTGACCAAGCTGCGCACGATCCTGCGCTATCTCGGCACCTGCGACGGCGACATGGAGAAGGGGTCGCTCCGCGCCGACGTGAACGTCTCGGTGCGCCGCCCCGGCGAGCCGCTGGGCACGCGCTGCGAGATCAAGAACGTCAATTCGATCCGCTTCATCGGGCAGGCGATCGAGACCGAGGCGCGGCGCCAGATCGCCATCCTCGAGGATGGCGGGACCATCGACCAGGAAACGCGCCTGTTCGATCCCGGCAAGGGCGAGACCCGCTCGATGCGCTCCAAGGAGGAGGCGCACGATTACCGCTACTTCCCCGATCCGGACCTGCTGCCGCTGGAGTTCGACCAAGCCTACGTCGATGCCCTGGCCAAGGGGCTGCCGGAGCTGCCGGACGCCAAGAAGGCCCGGTTCGTGTCCGAATTCGGCCTCTCGCCCTACGATGCCGGCGTGCTCGTCGCTGAACGCGCCTCCGCCGACTACTACGAGGCGGTGGCGAAGGGCCGTGACGGCAAGGCAGCGGCCAACTGGGTGATCAACGAGCTGTTCGGCCGCCTCAACAAGGAAGGGCTCTCCATCGAGGCGACCCCGGTCTCGGCCGACCAGCTCGGTGCGATCATCGACCTCATCGGCGAGGGCGTCATCTCCGGCAAGATCGCCAAGGACCTCTTCGAGATAGTCTGGACCGAGGGCGGCGACCCGCGCGCCGTGGTCGAGAGCCGCGGCATGAAGCAGGTCACCGATACCGGTGCCATCGAGGCGGCGATCGACCAGATCATCGCGGCCAATCCCGACAAGGTCGCCCAGGCCAAGGAGAAGCCGACCCTGCTCGGCTGGTTCGTCGGCCAGACCATGAAGGCCACCGGCGGCAAGGCGAACCCCGCGGCGGTGAACGCGCTGCTCAAGGCGAAGCTGGGAATCGCGTAAACACGTCGCGACGGACGGCCATCTCCCGCGCATGACCTCATCCTGAGGCGCCCGCGTCAGCGGGCTCCGAAGGCGGGCTCCAGGGGCCGCGTGGCGGGCTGGAGCCCGCCTTCGAGGCGGCTGCGCCGCACCTCAGGATGCGGGCGCGGGCCGGATTGCTGGCACTTCCCGCTCGCAGGATATCACCGCCTCGACGCGCCCCCTCGTCGCTTCGGCCACGACGAAATCCCGCCGCGGCACAGCCGGGCAGGTGGGGCATGCGGATCCTCTGAGAAAAACCGCGGCGGAACGGCTCGAAGTGGGGCCTTTCGCGCATTCGAAGGCGTGCCATGCCATGTTTGGCCGCTTCTGCGCCCCTGGAGCCGCGTCCGTCCGGCTGTTCGTGTAGCGCCGCTGAGTCTCGGGCCGAACCGGTCCCTGGACCGTCTAGGCGGCTTTCCGCTGCGGTGGAGTCATGCCTGTCTCCTCCAGCTTCCGTAAACCGGCACTGCTGCGAAACCTGATCGCATCAAGGTTTCGTGCCGGCCCGTGCCCGCTTTCGCCAAGCACAGGGGGAGACTGCGCCCGTCATCCGGGACGGTCAATAGCTATTTTCTCGGCAAACTGGTTTTTCGCTCGACTTGGCCGCAGTGCCGCGCTGCACCGTCTTCGGGGTCAACGACTTGGATCGATCCTGCGGCACTGCGAAAGACCCTGCTGCGCCCGAGCGGATCGCCGCCCCCTTTTTTCCGACCGGGCAGCGCAATCCGCATGCGAAGAGCGTGTCGGTCTTGCCGCCCCGGTCGACGCTGTCGGCTTCGTCGTCCACGCGGTGACAAGTTCGAGAGCGGGAAGGCGAGGATCGCCGTCTGCGGGCGTTGGGCCGCGGCGGCGCATTCTCGTCTCCCACCCGGATGTGCCTCCAGGCATCCGCACTATGGTCAATCGGCCCGCGTTCGCGCGGTGACTCAGTGCCGGCCGGCCTCCGTGGCCGGACCGGCCGCCGGCGTCGCCGAGGGGGAGACCCGGTCGCGCAAATCCATCAGCCAGTTCGGAGCCGGGCCGCGGCCGCCGTTGACGAAGACCGTCGCGGTCATGCCGGCGATGAGCGGAATACCGGGCGGGACGTGGTCGATGCGGATGCGGACCGGGACCCGCTGCGCGAGGCGGACCCAGGTATAGACCGGATTGACGTCCGGCAGCCCCTGCGTGCTCGACGCGGCATTCGCCGTGGAGATGCCCAGCGTGATGCTCTGGACCGTCCCGGTCAGGTGCGGATCGAAGCCCATCAGCTTCACGTCGGCGGGGTCGCCGACGCGGATGTTGGGCATCTTGGTCTCCTCAAAATAGCCGTCGATCCAGAAGGAATCGGTGTCCACCACGCTGATGTTCGAGCTGCCGGTCCGGGCGTAGTCGCCGACCCGCATCAGAAGGTTGGTCACGCGCCCGTTGACCGTGGAGGTCACCTTGGTGCGTTCGAGATTCACCTTCGCCTGCCGCAGCTGCGCCTGCGCGCTCTCCACCGCCGCCTCGGCGATCTTGGCGGAGCCGGCAAATTGCTGCTTCTCCTCGACCGAGGTCGAGACGGTCGAGAGCGCCTGGCGCCGCGCCGATTGGGCGTTCTTCACCTGCAGATCGGCCTCGCGATTCTTCACCTCGGCATCCGCCGAGGTGACTGCCACCTCGAAGTCGATCGGATCGATGACGTACAGGACGTCCCCCTTGCGGACATTCTGGTTGTCGTGAACGCGGACCTCGACGATCTGCCCGGAAACCTGCGGCGCGATGTTGGCGACCTGCACGCGGACCGTGCCGTCCCGGGTCCAGGGCGCCGCCACGTAGAATTCCCAAACGAAGGCGGCCGCCAGGATCGCGGCGAGCAGGATCACCCCCGTCGCCGCCAGACGGAAGATCTTGGCGGCGCGCCCCCGGCGCGGGACCGAGGGGAGCGGGTCGCTCCGACCGGGCGCGCTGTCGCGGGCGGCAGGCTTCGGATCGTCCTCGTCGGCGGTCGTATCGGGCATCAGATGAACGCGATCAGGAGGGCGAGAACACAGACGTAGAGGCCGGCCTCGGCAAGCGGGGCATTGGCGACGTAGCGGCTGAAGCGGATGCGCGCGAAGACCCGGCGCAGGACGACCAGAATCACGAACGCGGCCAGCGCATAAGCGACGAAGGCGCTCACCAGCACCCCGCCGACATGGATGTCCTCGTGCATCGTGACCCCGGGAGAAAGCCGCCCGTCAGAAGGGCGCGATGTCAAGGCGATGGAGGAATCGCCGGTGGCGGGTGATGGTTCGCGACGCGGTGATGAGATCGCTCGCGGCGCGGGCGGTGGTGAGCCGCACCGGCCGATCCTGGCCGGAGGCGGCGCGGATCAGATCGCGCGCGGCGATCTCGAGGCCGCGATCGTTGCCCGCCGCGAGAGCGTCCCGCGCATGCGGGATCGCACCGCGCAGGCCCTCGATCGACCAGAGGCGGCGCAGCTCGGCATGGGCGCGGGCGGCGGCGGCCTCCAGGCGGGCGAGGGCGAAGGCGTGGTGCAGGTTTGCCCGCCGGACGGCACCGCTCCCCGAGCTGTAGCCGGCGAACTGGAACAGCCGGTCGGCATTCAGGCTCGTGCGGGTGGTGGCGTCGCCTCCCTGGCCGATCAGGGCGTCGGCCAGGGACCGCCGGGCCGAATCGAGGGCGAAGACCCGCTGCTGGGCGGGCGTGACCGGCAGGATGAGGCGGACGACGATCGACAGGATCACGGCCGCCACGACCACGAGGAACGCGTTCAGCAGGAAGGTCAGGGCATCGTAGGTCTGAGGATTGGAGGGGCCGAGCAGGACGGGGAAGAACACGATCACGATGAAGCCGATGCCGAAGGTCCTCGGGTTCAGCGACAGGAAGCAGCCGAAGGCGATCACCGGTGCCATCGCGATGGCCAGCATCGGAAAACCCTGAACGCCGTTGAGCAGCGCGAACCGGGCGATGCCCGCGAACGTGGCCGCCAGCATCATCCCGATGACGACGCCGGTGGCGAATTTCTTCGGATCCGGCGTGACCGACGACAGCGCCGCGGTGGCGGCGACCTGGACCAGCGCGAAGGAGGCCTGCGGCAGGCCGAGGGCCACGAAGGTGGCGGCCGTCACGGCAAAGCTCAGCGCGACCCGCAGGGCGCCGCGCAGGGCGACGGGGAAGTCGCGATGCGTCGGCAGCGTGGCGTCGCGCAGGGGCTTGTGACCGTCGGCGACGGCGCGGATGCCGTCCTGCGCGAAGGTCGCGGCGCAGACGAAGTCGAGGGCGCGCTGGAGGACCACCACCTCGTCGAGGGGGCGCGTCCCGTCGCGAATCGCGGCGTCGACCAGATCGCGCAGGCGCTCGTCGTCGCGGTCGAGGGCATCCGGATCGGGCGCATCGGTCACCCGCCTGCAGATCGCCATGGCTTCCGAAACAGCCGGGCCCGGGTTGCGCAGGCACGCCGCCGCCGCCGCGACGCTGCGGATCGACGCCGCCATGACGTAGAGCGCGGCGATGCAGCTGCGCGCGCCGGCCGCCCGGAAGCGGCCGTCGTCGAGTTCGCCCGCAATCGCGCTGGCGTCGGCCCGCATCGGCGCGATGGTGCGGATCAGCGCCGCGGTCCGGGACGCGCCGAGATCGCCCTCGGTCAGCGTCTCGCGAGCATAGCCGCGCGTCTCGTCCCAGGCCTTGCGGAGCTGCGGCAGCAATGCGCGCCACGTGCTCGGCGAGGCGAGGGCGTCGTTGATGAAGGTGATCACGACGATGCCGAGGACGATCACGGCGACGCGGGACACAGCGGCGTCGAAAGTGCCCTGCGGCTCGTCGATCTGGCCGAGCGCGATGATCGCAACGGTGTAGCCGGACAGCATCGCCCCGTAGGCCCGGGTATCCTGCAGGAACTGGGCGACGAAGACGCAGAGGCCGAGCCAGACGGTGAAGCCCAGGAGCAGCAGCACCCGGTCCTGAGCGAACAGGGCCATCAGGACGAGTGCCACCACAGCGCCGATCAGCGTGCCGAGGAGGCGGTAGACCGCCTTCGAGATCGCCTGCCCGCGCTTGGGCTGGGCGAGGATCGCCACGCAGGTGGCGGCCGACGAGGCGCTGTCGAGCTGGAGCCAGAAGGCGGCCGCCAGCGCCAGCATCATGGCGATCCAGATCCGCAGCGCGAAAGCCCAGGCGGCCGGCTTGGGAACCCAGGTGTCGAGAAAGCTCACCGCGCGGTCGATGGCCGACACGGCATGGCGCCCAGCGCCGGGTGCGACCGGGGCCTCAGCCATGCCGGACCTTGCGCCGAACCGCTTTGGGCGGGCTGTCCGCCGCCCATCGGAACGGAAAAAGGTCCGTCATGTCGTGGCGCCTCCGGCCAATCACCCGCGGATGTCTGAACAAACAGGACGCCCCGTGGTTCGCCCCCGGCTCAAGCCTTGTCGCCGCCCTTGAGGCGCTTGTTGCACTTGCTCCAGTACTGAGGCCATTTCGGCCCCTGCGCGGCTTTCTGCGCGTCGGTGAGGGCGCGCCACTCGGAGCCGCAGGTCTTCTGCCGGTCGCGGGCCGCGGACTGGCCGGGGCTCGGCTGCTTCGCAGTCGGTGCTGCCGGAACCTCCGCGGCAGGTGCCTGCCTGGTCGGCGCATCCTTGGCCGGCGCTTCCTTGGCGGGTGCATCCTTGGCCAATGCATCCTTGGCGAGGACGGGTTGGGCCGCGAGCAGCGGCACGGACAGGATCGCGATCCTGACGAGACGATCGATCATCGGATATTCCCCCTCGGGCGACGTTGCGCCGCCCGAGCCGCAGTTTCGCCGCTCGCCAGCCGGGCGAGCAAGCCCGAGGCGGCAGCCGCCAACAGCTGCGGCACCGCTTCGGCGGGTCGGTGGGACCGGATTCCCGATGCCTTTGCGCGGCACCTTCGCGCGATGCCCTTGAGCGCGGAAGGGAAATCGTCTTCACTGCCCGGATTGTCCGGAAACGGCGGAGGTCCACCGCGCCGCCGACGATTGGGTGCAGGAGCAGGCAGAGCATGGCAGCGGTATCCGGGCGGCCGATCGACGTCCATACCTGGAGTACGCCGAACGGCTGGAAGGTCCCGATCATGCTGGAGGAGTGCGGGCTCCCCTATCGCATCGTTCCCGTGGACATCGCCAAGAACGAGCAGTTCGCCGCCGATTTCCTGGCGATATCCCCCAACAACAAGATCCCGGCCATCGTCGATCCGGACGGGCCCGGCGGACAGCCGATCTCGGTCTTCGAATCAGGCGCGATCCTGCAATATCTCGGCCGGAAGACCGGGAAGATGTATCCGACCGACGAGCGCGCCCGCGTCGTAGTCGACGAGTGGTTGTTCTGGCAGGTGGCGGGCTTCGGGCCGATGCTCGGGCAGACGCACCACTTCAAGATCTACGCGCCCGAGAAGGTGCCCTACGCGATCGACCGGTTCACCGCCGAGGCCAAGCGCCTCTACGGGGTGCTGGAGCGCCGCCTCGAGGGTCGGGCGTTCCTCGCCGACGATTACTCGATCGCCGATATCGCGACGTTCACCTGGGCGAAGCTCAACTTCAAGCAGGGCGTCGACATCAACGCCCTGCCGAACGTGGCCCGGTGGCTCGAGAGCATCCTGGCAAGGCCGGCGGTGCAGCGCGGCCTCGCGTCGATCTGATCTCCGGTCAGTTCTTGTTGGCGGCCTGCTGGTTGACGTCCGGCACGCGCGTCCAAGTCTGCGAGCCGCACAGGATCTTGAGCATGCAGCCCGAGACGTTGAGTTCGGCCTCGCTCTCGCGCTCGAGGCTGACCGTGTAAATCTTGCCTTCCTCGATGTTGTAGAGCTCGCCGGTGAACTTCTCGTCATCCGGCTTGAGGCCCTCGATCAGCTGCAGGCCGATCACCGGCCGGGCGCGCTTCTTCGGGTCAGGATTCTTGAGGTCGGTGCGCGGGCTGCCGTTGTCGAAGGTCGGCGTCTTGAGCCAGACGACCTTGCCGCAGACGAGCTTCTGACCGGGGCCGCAGCGATCGATCCGGATCTTGGCGCGTCCATCGCCGGTGAGCCAGGTACCGGACGGATCCTTGCCCGTGTCGGCCGAAGCGGCCGTGAGGCCGGCGAGAAGCAGGCTGGCGCTGAGAGCGAGGCGCATGGTTCGTCTCCGGGATTGGGGCGTCCGCGGACGCCCGAGGGGTGGACGAAGTCGGTTGGTGCGCGACTGAGCCGTCGCAATCGGGCGATTTTTCGGCGGTGTTGCGGCAGAGCCACGGCCGTGCTTGTCCCACCCGGTCTCGCCGCGCAGCTTGAGGCACGGGGGGGCGCCCGCTATAAGCCCGGCGCCGAAGCGAAATTTTCGCTGCCGCGGCGTGTCCGGATCGCCGGTGCGCCGCAAACCTTTTCCACAGACAGACCGGACGCACCATGGCCACCGAGCGCACCTTCTCGATCCTGAAGCCCGACGCGACGCGCCGGAACCTTACCGGCGCGGTGAACGCGGTCATCGAGGAGGCCGGCCTGCGCATCGTCGGCCAGCGCCGCATCCGCATGACCAAGGAGCAGGCCGAGAAGTTCTACGAGGTGCACAAGGAGCGCCCGTTCTTCGGCGAGCTCGTGACCTTCATGACCTCCGGCCCGGTCGTGGTTCAGGTCCTCGAGGGCGAGAACGCCGTGGCCAAGTACCGTGAGGTCATGGGCGCCACGAACCCGGCCCAGGCCGCCGACGGCACGATCCGCAAGAAGTTCGCCGAGTCCGTCGGCGAGAACACCGTGCACGGCTCCGACAGCGCCGAGAACGCCAAGATCGAGATCGCGCAGTTCTTCAAGGATTCCGACATCGCCGCCTGAGGCGACGGGCGGTGGCGGGTTGGGCACACCGACCCGCCATTTGCGTGCACTGCACCCGGTGGCGCCGGGAATGCCGCTCTGTGTGACCGGGCCGTCCTTGACGGGACGGAGCCCGGAAGCGTCCAACGGCCGAGCTTAGACAACCTCAGCCTTCGGACCACCCGACCATGACGATGCGCCGCCTGCCCCTGCTGATCGCGACCGGCCTGTTCGCCCTCGGCGCGACCGCCGCCCTCGCGGGCGGATCCACGGCCCCGTTCCAGCAATACGAGCCGGATCCGGCGCTCAAGACCGCCAGCAAGTCCAATCTCGAAGGCCGCGTGCGCCACGCCTGCACCGTCGTCCAGGCCCGTTTGACCAGCGCCACCGAGGCGTCCCTGGAGCGTCCCTGCGGCTGCTACGCCCGGCAGACCCTGCGCAGCCTCGACGCCTCCGAGATCGAGGCCTACCGGGCCACCGGCTACTTCAATGACACCGCCCGCGCGAAGGCGCTCGCGGCTCTCGACAGCTGCAAGCTGCAGCGCCCGGTCTGAGGACAAACCCGCGGGGTTGCCCCGGGCAACCCCGCGCGAGCATGCGCAGCAAGGCAACCCGGGACGGTGGGGCGATGCCCGATCGCTGCGCTCGGCCCGGTGGCGTCGGGGCGACCCGTCCTGTCAGCGGCGCGAGCTTCCCGTGGTCGTGCTGCGCGCTGCCGCACGTATCTCCCTGAACGCGCCCCTCCCATCCACCTCCTCATCCCGAGGTTCTGGGGCGCAGGGGAAGCCTCGAAGGAGGGCGCCACAAGTCGCGAGCTCCGCCGTAAGCCTTCGGGGCGGGTGCGCCGCACCTCAGGATGCGGGGGTGGATGGGATCAGCGGGACCAGGACGCGGGACAGCCCTCAGAGGCTGAATAGCACGCCGTCCGGCGCCGTATCGGCGATCACCACGCGGTCGCCTTCCAGGCGGGCGCGGCCGCCCGCCACCAGGGCGAGCACCGCCGGGTAGAGACGGCGCTCTTGAACGATCACCCGGTCGGCGAGGCTGTCGGGATCGTCGTCCTGGCGGACCGGGATCGCGGCCTGGGCGACGATCGGGCCGGCATCGAGCTCCGGCACGACGAAATGGACCGTGCAGCCGTGCAGGCGCACGCCGGCCTCCAACGCCTGCCGGTGGGTGTGCGTGCCCTTGAACAGGGGCAGGAGCGACGGGTGGATATTGAGCATCCGCCCGGCCCAGGACGCCACGAAATCCGTCGTCAGGATCCGCATGAAGCCCGCAAGGCAGACGAGGTCGATCTCGGCCGCCCGCAACGCGGCGTCGAGGGCGGCGTCAAAGCCGGCGCGGTCGGCGAAGGCCTGGTGATCGATGGCCTGTGTCGGGATCCCGGCCGCGGCCGCCCGGGCGAGGCCCGCCGCCTCCGGGCGGTTCGACAGGACCAGCACGATCTCGGCCGGGAAGGCGGGATCCTTCGCGGCCTCCAGCAGTGCCACCATGTTCGAGCCGCGCCCCGAGATCAGGATCGCCACGCGGGTCTTGCGGACGGTTGCCATCAGAGGGCGAGGCGTCCGCTGAAGGTCACGGGCTCGGCGCCCCGCGCCGTGATCCGCCCGAGGCGCACCGGCGTCTCCCCGGCCCGGGTGAGGGCCTCGTCGACGTCGTCCACCGCGTCGGCGGCGGCGATCACCACCATGCCGATCCCGCAATTGAAGGTGCGCAGCATCTCGGCCTCGGCGACGCCGCCCTCGCGGGCCAGCCAGCCGAAGACCGGCGGCGGGGTCACGGCGTCGAGGTCGACGGCGATGCCGACCGCGTCCGGCAGGACCCGGGGAAGGTTGTCGGGGAAGCCGCCGCCCGTGATGTGGGCGAGCGCCCGGATCCCGTCGGTGGCACCCAGCGCCGCGAGTAGTGGCTTCACGTAGATCCGGGTCGGCTCGAGCAGCGCCTCGCCGAGGCTGCGGCCCGGGGCGAACGGCGCTGGCGCATCCCAGCCGAGTCCGGTCTTCGCGACGATCCGGCGGACCAGCGAGAAGCCGTTGGAATGAACCCCGGAGGAGGGCAGGCCGAGGACCACGTCGCCTGGCCGGATGCCGGGCCGCGGCAGCAGCGTGCCGCGCTCGGCGGCCCCGACCGAGAAGCCGGCTAGGTCGTAGTCGGACCCGTCGTAGAGGCCGGGCATCTCGGCGGTCTCGCCGCCGATCAGCGCGCAGCCCGCCTGTCGGCAGCCCTCGGCAATGCCGCGCACGATGTCGGCGCCGACGCCCGGGACCAGCTTTCCAGTGGCGTAGTAGTCGAGGAAGAACAGCGGCTCGGCGCCCTGGACGATGATGTCGTTCACGCACATCGCCACGAGATCGATGCCGATCGTGTCGTGACGCCCGGTCTCGATGGCGATCTTGACCTTGGTGCCGACGCCGTCGTTGGCCGCGACCAGGATCGGGTCGCGGAAGCCCGCGGCCTTCAGGTCGAACAGGCCGCCGAACCCGCCGATCTCGGCGTCGGCGCCCGGGCGCCGCGTCGAGCGCACCAGCGGCTTGATCGTCTCGACCATGGCGTTGCCGGCATCGATATCGACGCCCGCCGCCGCGTAGGTCAGCCCCGTCTTCGGCTCGTTGCTGTCCTTGGCCGTCATGCCCGCGCCACCTCGTTCCAGATTGGCCCCGCTCTAGCGGCTTCCCGCGTCCCGCGCGAGTCGGCGCGGCGGCGCCTTGATCGGCGCGCCCCGCATACCCACTCTGCCCGCTGGCGTGGTGTGCCGCGAGGGGGAGCATCATCGTGCGCGCACGGGCTATCATCGGGCTGGCCGCTGTCGTCGCCCTGGGACTGATCATCTACCTGCTCCGGGAGGTGATGCTGCCTTTCGTGGCCGGCATCACGCTGGCCTATCTCCTCGACCCCCTGGCCGACCGGCTGGAGCGGCTCGGCCTCGGGCGGCTGGCGGCGAGCCTCCTGATCCTGGCGCTGTTCGTCGTCGCCCTCGTGGTGACGCTGCTGATCCTGATCCCCCTCACGGCCAATCAGGTGGTGGCCCTGGTCAATGCGCTGCCCGGGATGGTGTCGCGCCTTCAGGCGATCATCGCCGAGCGGTCCGGGACCCTGCTCGAGCGTGTCGGCGGCGCGAACGTTCTCAACGAGCTGCAATCCTCCGTCGGAACGCTCGCCACCCAGGCCGGGACGTGGCTGCTCGCATTCCTGAAATCGCTCTGGTCGGGCAGCCAGGCGCTGATCTCGATCGCCTCGCTGCTGGTCGTGACGCCGGTCGTCGCCTTCTACATCCTCGTCGATTGGGACCGGATGGTCGCGTCCATCGACGGCTGGGTGCCGCCGCGGCACCGGGCGACGGTGCGCGAGCTGGCCCGCCAGATCGACGGGGCGGTCACCGGCTACGTCCGCGGCCAGACCCTGGTCTGCCTCATCCTGGGGAGCTTCTACGCGGTCGGCCTCTGGCTGGTCGGGCTCAATTTCGGCGTGCTGATCGGCCTGATCGCCGGATTCCTGACCTTCATCCCCTATGTCGGAACGCTCACCGGCTTCCTGCTCTCGGTGGGCGTCGCGCTGGTCCAGTTCTGGCCCTCCGGCGACTGGCTGCATCTGGGGCTGACCGTGGGCGTCTTCCTCGTCGGCCAGTTCCTGGAGGGCAACGTCATCTCGCCGAAGCTCGTGGGCGATTCCACCGGGCTGCACCCGGTCTGGCTGATGTTCGCGCTGCTGGCGTTCGGGACGCTGTTCGGCTTCGTCGGGCTGCTCCTCGCCGTCCCGATCGCGGCCTCGATCGGCGTCCTCGTGCGCTTCGCCCTGGCCCGCTATCTGGAGAGCCGCCTCTACCATGCCGGCCAGCCGATCCTGATCGAGCAAGACGGCAAGGACGCTTCGGCCTTGACCTCCGCGGGCGGGGGATGATCCTGGGCAACGCATGCGCGAGAACGCACCACCCCGCCAGCTGGCCTTCGACCTGCCCCTCGACCCGCGCTACGGGCGCGAGGACTTCCTCGTGGGTCCGGCCAACGAGGCGGCCTACACGCTGATCGAGGCCTGGCCGGACTGGCCCGACAGCGTCCTGGTCCTCACCGGCCCCTCCGGCAGCGGCAAGAGCCATCTCGCGGCGATCTGGGCGGAGCGCGCCCATGCCTGGACCCTCCCGGCCGCCGAGCTGGGGGCCGACGCGGTTCAGCACCTCGTCTCGAACGGGGCGCTGGTCATCGAGGATATCGATCGGGCGGAGCGCCTCGACGAGGCGGCGCTGTTCCACCTGCTGAACCGCGCGCGGGAGCGCGCCTGCCCGGTGCTGCTGACCAGCGCGACCGGGATCGACGCCCTCGGCCTCGCGACGCCCGACCTCCGTTCGCGGCTTCGCCTGGCCCCGCGCATCGCCATCGAGGCGCCGGACGACGCCCTGCTGCGGGCCGTCCTGGTCAAGCTGTTCGTGGACCGGCAGCTGGTCGTCGATCTCGGCGTCATCGATTCGCTGGCCCTGCGCATCGACCGGTCGCTGGGCCGCGCCCGGGATGTCGTTGCAGAGCTGGATCGCGACGCCCTCGGGCGCGGACGCCGGATCAGCCGGCCGCTCGCTCTGGCGGTGCTGCGCCGCATGGGACTGGACGACGAGGCCGACCCGGCCGGCTGAACGCCGAATGCTGCGGCCGTCACGAAACCGTCGTGAAGGCCGCAGGTCTAGGGTGATACACGCTCCGCCGCCGCGAGGAGCGCCGCGTAGAGACAGGGATCGGGGATGGAATCGACGCAGAAGCCCGTGGACCGCGACGCCGCCGAAGAGACCGCCGAGCCCCGTCGGCGCGCGGCGGCCAATCCGGCGGTGCGGCGCGCGCCCGCGCCCAGGCGTCAGCTGGCCGATCCCGCCGCCGCGGACGCCAATGACGAGTGGCCGGCTGCGGCCGCGGCCTCGCCTCCGGCGGAGCCGGTCGTCGGCGCGGCCCGTGAGCCGGTGCTGGAAGCGGGACGGTCCCTGCGCCACTCACCGGAGCGCTTCGTGAACCGCGAGCTGTCCTGGCTCCAGTTCAACCGGCGCGTCCTGGAGGAGGCGTCGAACCCGAACCATCCGCTGCTGGAACGCCTCCGCTTCCTGTCGATCTCGGCGAACAATCTCGACGAGTTCTTCATGGTCCGCGTCGCCGGCCTGATCGATCAGGTGCGGGCCGGGATCACGGTCCCGTCGCAGGACGGCCTGTCGCCCTCCGAGCAGCTCGTCCGGATCGGCGCAGAGGTCTCGCGCCTCGCCGCCGACCAGCAGGCCCGCTGGCGGGAGCTGCGCGCGGAACTGCACGCCGCCGACGTCGACATCGTCGAGCCTGCAGCCCTCACGGCCGAGCAGACGGCGTGGCTGGAGGAGTATTTCCTCAACCACGTCTTCCCGGTGCTGACGCCGCTGGCGATTGATCCGGCCCACCCGTTCCCCTTCATCCCGAATCTCGGCACCACCATCGCGCTGATGCTGGTGCGTCCGAAGGACGGGCGGCTGCTGCGCGCCCTGATCCGCCTGCCCGGCGTCATCGACCGATACGTGCGCCTGCCGGTCAGCGACAGCGACACCGCGGCACGCCTCATCACCATCGAGCAGGTGATCGGGATGTTCACCGGGCGGCTCTTCCCGGGCTATCTCGTGAAGGGCAGCGGCGCGTTCCGCGTCGTCCGCGACTCCGACCTGGAGATCGAGGAGGAGGCGGAAGACCTCGTCCTGCATTTCGAGACGGCGCTGAAGCAGCGGCGCCGCGGCGTCGTGATCCGCCTCGAGGTCGAGGCGGGCATGTCCGAGGATCTGCGCAGCTTCGTCGCCGACGAGTTGGAGATCGCCGCGGACGCGATCTTCCTCGTCGAGGGCATGCTCGCCTTGAACGAGCTGTCCCAGATCGTCGGGATCGACCGGCCGGACCTGAAGTTCAAGCCCTACAATCCCCGCTTCCCGGAGCGCATCCGCGAGAGCGGCGGCGATGTCTTCGCGGCGATCCGGCAGAAGGACTTCATCGTCCACCACCCCTACGAATCCTTCGATTCGGTGGTGCAGTTCCTCGCGCAGGCCGCCCGCGACCCGAACGTGGTGGCGATCAAGCAGACGCTCTACCGGACATCCTCGAACTCGCCGATCGTCGCGGCCCTCGCCGAGGCTGCGGAGCTCGGCAAGTCGGTCACGGCCCTGGTGGAGCTGAAGGCGCGCTTCGACGAGGAAGCGAATATTCGCTGGGCGCGCAACCTCGAGAAGGCCGGCGCGCAGGTGGTGTTCGGCTTCGTCGAGCTGAAGACACATGCCAAGCTGTCGCTGGTGGTCCGGCGCGAGGGCGACAAGCTCGTGACCTACTGCCATGTCGGCACCGGCAATTACCATCCGATCACCGCACGGGTGTACACGGACCTGTCGTTCTTCACGGCGGATCCCGCGATCGCGCGGGACGTGTCGCGCATCTTCAACTTCATCACCGGCTATGCCGAACCGGCGGAGCTGGAGCGGATGGCGGTCTCGCCGCTGACCCTGAAGAACCGGCTTCTGGAGCATATCGAGGCGGAGGTCGCCCACGCGAAGGCGGGGCGCCCGGCGGCCATCTGGATCAAGTGCAACTCGCTGGTCGACAGCCAGATCATCGACGCGCTCTACGACGCCTCGGCTGCCGGTGTTCAGATCGACTGCGTGGTGCGCGGCATCTGCTGCCTGCGGCCGGGCATTCCCGGCCTCTCGGAGACGATCCGGGTCAAGTCGATCGTCGGCCGCTTCCTGGAACACGGGCGCATCTATGCGTTCGGCAACGGGGTCGGGCTGCCGCATCCCAAGGCCACGGTCTACATCTCGTCCGCCGACCTGATGAGCCGGAACCTCGACCGCCGCGTCGAAGCGCTGCTGCCGATTACCAATCCGACGGTGCATCAACAGGTGCTCGACCAGATCATGCTGGCCAACCTGCTCGACAACCGTCAGAGCTGGCGGTTGCTCGCCTCGGGTGGCTGCGAACGGATCCAGCCCGCCGACGGCGAGGAGCCGTTCAATGCCCACAAGTACTTCATGACCAACCCCAGCCTCTCGGGACGCGGAAAGGCATCGAAGAAGTCGAGCCCGCGGGCACTGAGCCGCCGCGCGCAGCGCAGCTGAGTTTCGCCGCGCAGCGACGCTGGGTTAAACCTCCCGCACGGCGCGTCGACAGGCGCGGCGGGCTGATGAAGGACTCGGACGTTTGGGCAGCCCTCGTGCCAACCTCACCCTCGCGCATGATGCGGAGGCGATCGACAGCGCCGCCCAGCAGCCGGTGGCGATCATCGATATCGGCTCCAACTCGGTGCGGCTGGTCGCCTATGACGGCCTGACCCGGGCGCCGACGCCGCTCTACAACGAGAAGGTGCTCTGCGGCCTGGGCCGCAACGTTCTGACGACGGGCCGCTTGAACGAGGAGGCGGTGGCCCGGGCGCTCACGGCCCTGGGACGATTCCGGGTCCTGTGCGAGACGATGCGCGTCAGACAGGTCTTCGTGCTCGCCACCGCGGCGGCACGGGACGCGGAGAACGGTCCCGATTTCCTGCGTGCGGCGGAAGCGGCCTGCGGCCAGGAGATCCAGCTGCTGTCCGGGCGGCGCGAGGCGGAACTGTCGGCCCTCGGCGTGGTCTCCGGGTTTCACGCGCCGAACGGGGTCGTGGGCGACATGGGCGGCGGCTCCCTCGAACTCGTGGACGTTCGGGGGACGGTGGTCGGACAAGGGGTGACGATGCCGTTGGGCGGCCTCGCCCTTCAGGATCTCTCCGGCGGCTCGGTCAAGAAGGCCGCCAAGATCGTCCGCGAGTACATGCGCAAGGCTGCGCCGCAGCTCGAGACCCTGCGCGGCCGGACGTTCTACGCTGTCGGCGGCACGTGGCGGGCGATCGCGCGCCTCCACCAGGCCGCCCGCGGCTACCCCGTCCACGTGATGCACGGCTACGCGGTGGAGCCGACCGACGAGCTGAGCTTCCTCCAAGTGGTCGAGCAGACCGACGTGGCGCTGCTGCAGGATGTCGACGCGATCTCGGAGGCACGGCGCCCGCTGCTGGCCTACGGAGCCGTCGTGCTGGAGGAGATCATCCGGGTCGGTCGCCCGCGGGAAGTGGCGATCTCGGCCTCCGGGGTGCGCGAGGGCCTGCTGTTCGAGCAGCTCGACCGCGACACCCGGCTGCTCGATCCGCTTCTGGCCTCGGCGTCGGAATTCAACAATCTGCGCGCCCGCTCACCCCGCCACGGAGAAGAGCTGATCGCCTGGACGGACCGATTCGTCGCGACCCTGGAGGGTCACGAGACCGCCGACGAGCGCCGTCTGCGCCACGCAGGCTGCCTGCTCTCGGATGTCGGATGGCGGGCGCACCCCGATTACCGCGACGAACAGAGCATCGCGGTGATCCAGAACGCGGCCTTCGTCGGCGTCGATCATCCGGGCCGTGCCTATCTCGCCCTGGCTGTGTCCCTGCGGCATTCCGGCCTTGCGCCCGAGAAGGCGAACGCGATGCTCCGGGGCGTCGCCGGTCCGCGCCTGTTCGAAAGGGCCCGCCTGCTGGGCGCGCTGCTCCGCATCGCCTTCCCGATCTCGGCCGGCATGGACGGCGCCCTTGGGCGGGCACCGCTCGCCGTCGAGGAGGGCCGGGTCGTGCTGCGTCTGCCGCGCGCCTGGGAGCCCCTGAACGGAGACCGCCTCTTGAACCGGGTTCGCGGCCTCGGCCGCGTGATCGGACTCGACGGCCGGATCGAGATCGCGGGCGGGCCCTCCTGATCCGGTCTGCGCGGGGCGCGGGCAACCCGACACGTGCGCGACGGATTTGGCGCCCGGATCCCATCGGGCGCCCCCCGGCAGCGCGGCGCGGTGAGACAGGGCGCGCAATGTCGGGCCGTGTTCCGCTGTCGCGGCCCGGCGGCGCTCGTCTCGTCCGCCCTATGAGCACCGAGGATCTGCTCGGGCGGCCCGGCCCGCGCGTCTACACCTTTCGGACTCCGCCCGTGAAAAGGCGACGGCTCACAGCCGAATGACGCCAAATGATTCGCCGATAAAAACTCCCGATTTTGTGTGAATATTATAATTGGCTTTTATATATTGCCGAATATACGGTAAGAATGCCCTATGATGCAGGCTGAAAGTTTATATTCGCCTTTAGCGATCGATTTCATGTGACGTAGTCAGGAGAGTTTTTCATTGTATGCTGGGATCGCCCTCCCAGATTGAGCCCAATTAATGGGAATATTGCGAAATGAAGTGGCTTGGTTATTTATCAATTCGTGTCTTTATGTGTGCGACCATATTTTCGATGGCGCTGATGCTTTTGGGATATGCCGGCAACGCTTTGATCGACGCGCGGAGTAAGGCACGGGAGGCCGAGGAGGCCGTGACTTTGACGCGCGCGAGCCGTCAGTTGCTCAAGACGATTCTTTCGGTGCGCCTTGAGCGGGGAGCAGCCGTCGCCCTGGGCGGTGACGCGGTCGATCAAGACAGCCTGACAGCCTACGCGACCAACCGGGAGGCCGCGGCCGCAGGCTTCAAGACCGTTCAGCATCTGCTGCAGTGCCAGGATGTGCCCAGCGTGACCGCGACGGTGGCGCGGCTGAACGCGGCTCAGGACGCCCTGAACGCGCTCCGGCCCCGCATCGACAATGCTCTGCGCGTCGCGAAGGCGGAGCGGGACCCGACGCTGATGCCCAAGGTGCTGACCACCTTTCAGGAAGCACTCGACGCGCTCACGGCCGCCTCGGACGCCGTGGATTCGGCGATCCCCCGTTCCGACGCGATCCTGCAGCGCTACCTCGTCCTCAAACGATCGGCCTGGAAGAGCCGCGTCGCGATCGGCGACGCCTCCATGCGCGTGCAGGCGGCGCTGGCTGCCGGAACGTCGTGGTCACTCTCCGAGACCGTGGCGGCGGCCGAGGAGCGGGCCCGGGCCAAGGCGGCTTGGATGAGCACCAGCGAGGCCGCGGCCTCGGTCTCGGACACCACGCGCGCCGCGTTCGAACGGGCCAAGCGCAGCAATTTCGAGGGCGCGGCTGCCGAAGAGGCGGATGCGATCTTCGATGCCCTGAGCCAGCAGCGGGCGGCCCCCGGCAGGATCCAGGACATCCGCCGACGGAACACCGTCGACCAAATGACGATCGTCGATCTCGCGGATTCGGCCCTCAAGGAGATGGTCACGCGCGCCGAGATCCTCGCGGCGGAAGCGGGCAGCGTCTTCCGGCGCAATGCGGGCGCACTTCTGGCCGCCTCGCTGCTCGTCGCCCTGGGCCTTCTCGCCCTGCTCGGCGGAGTCCTGCGGCCGATCCGGATCACCGCAACGGCGATGCGCGCCCTGACCAAGGGTGAGACAGCCGTCACGCTTCCCGTCGATGCGTACCGCAACGAGTTCGCGCCGATCATGGCGGCCGTAGAGGCGTTCCGGGACAACCTGATCCGCACCCGCGATTTCGAGGCCGAGGCCGAGCGGGCACGGCTCGACGCCGACGAGCAGCGGCGCGACAGTTTGCGCCAGATGGCCCAGCGCTTCGAGCAGGCGGTCGGCGACATGATCGGCCAAGTCGCGGCCTCGGCCTCCGCCCTCCAGCGCACGGCGCAGACCATGACCGCCACCGCAACCCGGACGGCCGGGCAATCGACGACGGTCGCGGCCGCCGCCGAGCGGGCCTCCGGCAATGTCAACACCGTGGCGGCGGCCGCCGAGGAGCTCGGCACATCCGTGCAGGAGATCGGGCGACAGGCCGACGGTTCGGCGGATCTGGCCCAGAAGGCCGCGGCGGAGGCCGACCGCACGGCGGCGTGCGTCCAAGAGCTGAGCGGCGCCGTGAACAAGATCGGCGCTGTCGTCGGGCTGATCGCATCGATCGCCGAGCAGACCAATCTGCTGGCGCTGAACGCCACGATCGAGGCGGCCCGCGCCGGCGCCGCCGGCCGCGGCTTCGCGGTGGTGGCCAGCGAGGTGAAGGCGCTGGCCGAGCAGACCGCCAGGGCCACCGACGAGATCTCGGCGCAGATCGCCGCAGTGCAGGGCTCCACCGGACAGGCGGTCGCGGCCATCGCGACGATCACGGCGCGCATCGGCGAGATCAACGGCGTGGCGGCCTCGATTGCGGCGGCCGTCGAAGAGCAGGGCGCCGCGACTCAGGAGATCGTCCGCAATGTCGGGCAGGCGGCGATCGGCACCGGCGAGGTCACCAGCAACATCACCGGCGTCGCGCAGGCGGCCGAGAGCACCGGTCTGGCCGCCAGCCAGGTCCTCGATGCGGCCTCCGCGCTGTCGCACCAGTCCGAGCACCTGTCCGCGGAGGTCGGGCGGTTCCTGGGGAGCATTCGCGTCTCCTACGCCGTCTCGGCCGCGCAGGTCGCCCTGGTGCAGGGCAGCTTCGCGACGGTGCAGGCGATCGGCGACACCGCGGCAGACCTGTTCTACGGACGCCTGTTCGCAATCGCGCCCCAGGTCCGGTCGCTCTTCCCCGACGATATGACCGCGCAGAAGCGGAAGCTGATGGCCATGCTGGCCCTGTCGGTGGCCAATCTGGACAAGCCCGAAGCCCTGGTTTCGACGGTCCGCGACCTCGGGCAACGGCATGTCGGCTATGGCGCGCTGGAGGCGCATTACGAGCCGGTCGGCGCAGCGCTGCTCTGGACCCTGGAACGGGGCCTCGGCGCGGATTTCACGCCGGAGGTTCGGGCCGCCTGGTCCGAGACCTATCGGGTCATCGCCGGTCTGATGACCACGGCGGGGACCGCGCGGGCCGCGTGAGAGGGCTTCCCCGCAACGGCTCGGGGCGAGGCCGGCCTCTCCGTCCTCGCGTCCGGCGCGGCGGTTTTCGGCAGCGCGACGCCGAACGGCGTGGCGCTGCCGGATCTCAGGCGACCCGATCGGAGAAGATCGACTTCTTGACCACGGCGTGGACGCCCCAATTGCCGTCCACGACCTGCGTGATCCCGAAATCGACCGCCACCGACATCAGCGAGATCGCCTCGTCCTCGGTCAGTCCCTTCGCGTGCATCAGGAACTGGCGCATCTTGCGGAAGGCGTCGCGCATGGCGAGGTCGATGGAGGATTTCTGGAAAATCGCGCTCTGCGCGTCCGGGCCGAGGTCGCGCAGGTAGTTCGGGTAGCTGAAGCCGGACAGCACCCAGTCGTCCCGGGTTTCGATCATCGGGAAATCGAGGGCTTCCAGCGGCGTGCCGGGCAGGTCGGCCTTCTTGTGCAGGATGAACTGGAAGGTGCCAGTGAGCGAGCACTCGATCGCGGTCCCGCACAATTCGGAATCACCCTGGCTGGCATGGGGATCGCCGACCGAGAACAGGGCGCCCGGCACAGCCACCGGGTAGTACAAGGTCGCGCCCTTGCCGATCCGCCAATTGTCGATGTTGCCGCCGGTGTAGCTCGGCGGGATCGTGTTGACCCGGTCGGCCTCGGCGGGCGCGACGCCCATCGTGCCGAAATGCGGTCGGATCGGCACCCGGATGCCCTTCAGCACCTCGAAGGTCTTCTGCGTCTTCGTGTGATCCACCGGCAGTCCGGGATAGTCGATGGTCGGATGGGAGACGCCGAACGGATCGGTCACGCCCGGCCACCGGAAGCTGTAGACCGCCCGCGCCCAGTCGCGCTCCCCGGTGGCGTCGACCTCGTAGATCGTGACGACCTCGCGCTTCTGATCGCCAGTGATCAGGTCGTTGTAATGGTAGCCCCACCACGCCGCCGCGTTGCTGCCGAAGGCCAGACCCTTGTATTTGGGATTGGCGCAGGGGCGCGGGGCGACGTCGAGGATCCGCACCTCCAAGACGTCGCCGGGCTCGGCGCCGCGGATCGCGACGGGTCCGGTGCAGATGTGCACGCCGAGGCCGCCGCCAGGGCCGATCTTGGCGTCCATAGGGCCGGCGCCGCGGGGCGAGACGGCCATCCTGTCCTTGGTCCAGAGATAGACGCTCTCGGCGCCCGGATCGCCCTGGATCATCCGCTCGGCGTCGTCGCTCGCCTGGTGGGTCAGCGTCTCGATGGTGACGAAGTCGCCCGAGCCGATCTCGACCTGCGGCTTGAGGCTGCGGCTGAAGAAGCCCCAATGGACGGTCTCGGCATTCGCCGGCAGGTTATAATGCGCCGTGGCGGCGATCCGGGCGCCGCTCGCCTGGGCGAGGGCCGGGCTCACCAGCGACGGGCCGCCGGCCGCGAAGGCCGCGGCGGCGGCGCCGGTCGCCGCGAAGCCGCTCTTCAGGAAGGCGCGCCGCTCCGGCTCCAGATCCCGCCGAAACCGGCGGCGGTGCTCCTCGAAGGCGTGGCAGGTTGGATCATCGCCCGCGCACATCGCGTCGTCTCCCGGTGATTTCGTGGCCCCGGGACTGGGAAGCAAATCGACGGCCACGCTCGCGGCCGCCGACAGCCGTGCCTCATTCGGAGATCATGCCGGCGCCGCGCTCCTCGACGGTCGCCGCGGCCTCGTCCGCCTGCGCCTCGACGACGGCGGCGGCCGTGACGTTGACGATGCCGCGGGCCGTGACCGACGGCGTCAGGATGTGGGCGGGCTTGGCCGGCCCGATCAGCAGGGGGCCGACCGGCAGGGCATCCGCCAGCACCTTGGCGAACTGGAAGGCGATGTTGGCCGCGTCGAGATTCGGGAAGATCAGGACGTTGGCCGCCCCCTTGAGCCGCGAGCCCGGCAGCACGCGGTCGCGGACCATCTCGCTGAGAGCCGAATCCGCCTGCATCTCGCCGTCGACCTGAAGCTCGGGGTCGCGCCGCTGCAGAAGCGCGAGCGCCTCGCGCATCTTCATCGCGGAGGGGGAGTCGGACTGGCCGAAATCCGAGTGGCTGAGGAGCGCGATCTTCGGCGTCATCCCGAAACGGCTGACATGGCTGGCGCAGGCCTGCGCCACGTCGGCGATCTCCTCGGCGGTGGGGTTCTGGCGGACATGGGTGTCGGCAAGGAAGTACGCGCCGTTATGCGTCACCACGAGGCTCATCGCGGCGCATTGCTCCACGCCGGGCGCAAGCCCGATCACGTCCCGGATGATGCGCAGCCGCGTCTCGAACCGGCCCTCCAGGCCGCAGATCAGCGCGTCGGCCTCGCCGCGGCGGACCGCGATGGCGCCGATCACCGTGTTGTTGGTCCGCACCAGCGTGCGCGCCGCGTCGGGCGTGATGCCCCGGCGGCCTGCGACTTCCAGATAGGTCTGCACGTAGGCGCGGTAGCGGGGATCGTCCTCGGGATCGATCAGCTCGAAATCGCGGCCGTGCACGAGGGACAGGCCGAAGCGCTTCAGCCGGGTCTCCACGACCCGGGGCCGGCCGACCAGGATCGGGAAGGCGACCTTGTCCTCGACGATCGCCTGAACGGCGCGCAGAACGCGCTCGTCCTCGCCCTCGGCGTAGATCACGCGCTTGGGCTCGGCCTTCGCCTTCGAGAAGAGCGGCTTCATGATCAGGCCGGACCGGTGCACGAACCGGTCGAGGCTCTCGACATAGGCGTCGAGATCGGCGAGCGGCCGGCCGGCGACGCCCGAATCCATCGCGGCCTTGGCGACCGCGGGGGCGATGCGCAGGATCAGCCGCGGGTCGAAGGGGCTCGGGATCAGCGATTTCGGCCCGAACGGCCGGGCCTCGCCGCCATAGGCCCGGGCGACCACGTCCGAGGTGGTCTCGTGGGCCAGTCCCGCGATCGCCTTCACGGCGGCCTTCTTCATCTCCTCGTTGATCTTATGGGCGCCGACATCGAGCGCGCCGCGGAAGATGTAGGGGAAGCACAGGACGTTGTTGACTTGGTTCGGGAAGTCCGACCGTCCGGTGCAGATCATCGCGTCCGGCCGCTCCTGCTCGGCCAGATCCGGCATGATCTCCGGATAGGGATTGGCGAGGGCCATGATTAGCGGCTTCTCGGCCATCTCCTTCAGGTATTCGGGCTTCAGGACGCCGCCGGCCGACAGGCCGATGAACACGTCGGCGCCCGGAATGACCTCGGCGAGCGTCCGCTTGTCGGTCTCCTGGGCGTAGACGTCCTTCCAGCGGTCCATCAGCTCCGGGCGGCCCTTGTAGACCACGCCCTTGATGTCGGTGACCGTGATGTTCTCGCGGGTGGCGCCGAGCGACACGAGCAGGTTGAGGCAGGCGAGCGCCGCCGCGCCCGCGCCCGACGTGACGATCCGGACATCGGCGAGGTTCTTGCCGGCGAGTTCCAGGCCGTTGAGGACGGCGGCCGCCACGATGATCGCGGTGCCGTGCTGGTCGTCGTGGAAGACCGGGATGTTCATCCGGGCCCGGCACTGCTCCTCGACCTCGAAGCACTCGGGGGCCTTGATGTCCTCCAGGTTGATGCCGCCGAAGGTCGGCTCCAGGGCGCAGACCACGTCCACGAGCTTGGACACGTCCTTCTGGTCGACCTCGATGTCGAAGACGTCGATGCCGGCGAATTTCTTGAACAGGACGGCCTTGCCCTCCATGACGGGCTTCGAGGCCAACGGCCCGATATCGCCGAGGCCCAGCACGGCCGTGCCGTTGGACAGCACCGCCACGAGGTTCTGGCGGATCGTGAGTTCGGCGGCCTGCTGCGGGTCGTCGTGGATCGCCATGCAGGCAGCGGCGACGCCGGGTGAGTAGGCCAACGCGAGGTCGCGCTGGTTGCCCAGCGGCTTGGTCGCCTGGATCTCCAGCTTCCCGGGCTTGGGCAGGCGGTGGTAGACGAGCGCCCCGGCCTTGAGGTCCTCGGACATGTTATCGGCCATCGCCCACGCTCCCGCTCACCTTTTTCACCGAGGACGACGCGGTCGCGCAGCGCGCGGGCTCGCGTCATGACCGGTCTGTTGCACCGGCTGCGCAGGGGGCGCAACCCGCACAACGAGACCCGGATCCACCTCGCCAAACTGGCGAGGACCTACGGCTTCTCCATAGGCGCTTATTCGTACGGGCGTCCAAAAGTCCGTTTTCCGGAGAGCGGACGGCGGCTGACGATCGGCCGCTATTGTTCCATCGCCGACAAGGTCGAGATCCTGCTCGGCGGCGACCACCGGCTGGACTGGGCATCGACCTACCCGTTCGCGGCGATGCGCGGGCTGTTCCCGGACGCGCAGGCGCCCGAGGATTACCATGCCTCCCGGGGCGACGTGGTGATCGGGCACGATGTCTGGCTCGGCTCCGGATGCATGATCCTGTCGGGGGTCACGGTCGGGCACGGCGCCGTGGTGGCGGCGCGCGCCGTGGTGACGCGCGACGTGCCGCCTTACGCGATCGTGGCGGGTAATCCGGCGCGGGTGGTGCGGCGCCGGTTCGACGAGGCCACGGTGACGGCCCTCGTGGCGGCGGCGTGGTGGGACCTGCCCCACGCGACAGTGACGCGCCTGGTGCCGCTGCTTCAGAGCGGCCGGATCGCGGATCTGCTGGCGGCGTTGCACGCCAGCGCGGATTCCCGTACCGGCGGGGCCCAAATCGAAGACGACCCGAGATCTGGACGATGACCGATACGCCTCCCGACCGCCTCGCCTCCAACCCGAACAGCCCGTACTACGACGAGAAGGTGCTGGAGCGCGGGGTCGGTGTCCGCTTCAAGGGTGTCGAGAAGACGAACGTCGAAGAGTATTGCGTCAGCGAGGGCTGGGTCCGGCTGTCGGCCGGCAAGACCCTCGACCGGGCCGGCAACCCGATGACCGTGAAGCTGAAGGGCACCGTGGAGCCCTATTTCCGCGAGCCCGAAGCGGAGGCCTGATCGACCCGCGCCAGCGCGGCGTCGAAGTTCCGGACGGAATCCCGGACGAGCGTCGCGACCCGTTCCGGAGCACGCGGCCCGTCGATGACGAGGCTCGCCAGGATATCGGAGCGGCGCGCGCGCTGCTTGGCGGTGCGCGCGTGGTTCGACAGACGCAGGTGCCAGGGGCAGTCTTGTCGCCGCAGATACAGGCTGTCGCCGCGCTCGTTCCGGGCGACGATCGCGAAGCCGTGCGGCTCCAGCATCCGGGCCGCCAGAGCCAGCGCCCGGAGCGGCGGAAGCGGACCGTCGGCGGTCACGGCCCGGCCGGTTCGATCGTGCCGAGGCGGCGCCGCCCGAGCGCCCGCGCCTTCAGCGACAGAGCCGGCCGCTCGACCCCGTACCAGGACAGGGCCGCGACCGGCAGCGTGAGGGCGAGGGCCGGCACCAGGAGCGCCGGCCCGGAGGCGGCCGGCCACAGGTCGTGCAGGCTCTGCTGGATCGGCCATCCGTAGAGGTAGATCCCGTAGGAGAGGTCGGCCGACGGGTCGAACAGGCCGCGCGCCAGGGGGCCCAGGGCGAGCCAGACCGCGCCATACGACTCAGCCAGGAACAGAAGGGCCGGATAGGCTGGCGTCCGCGCGAGCACGAAGGCGCCGAAGGCCAGGCAGGCGAGGGCGGCGGCCGAGATCCGCAGGCGGTCGCGCCACAAATAGAGGCACGCGCCGGCCGCGAAGAGCAGCGGCAGGCGCAGCGCCGTCTCGGTGCCCTTGGGCAAATCCGGACCGCGAAGGCCGCAGGCGATGGTCAGGGCGAGCGCCAGAACGGCCACGATCAGGGGCGCCGACCATCGCCGCCGGAGCAGGCCGCACAGGGCGGCGACGAGAACGCCGAGGTAGCACAGAATCTCGTATTTCAGCGTCCAGATTGTGCCGAGGGGGGCCCGGTAGGGATTGGATTCGAAGACGCCGGGGAGGGCGGCATTGCTCTTGAAGGTCGTCAGCGTCCCGCGGATGAACGACCACAGGCCGGGATCGCCCAGATAGGCGGAGACGGGCAGGCGGGTCAGGACCGCGCCGAGCCCCAACGAGACGACGAGTGTCGCCGCCACGAGTCCCGGGAGGATCCGCAGGGTTCGCGCAACGGCGTAATCGCGAAGCCCCCGGCGGTCGCAGCTCATTGTGACCAGGAAACCCGACACCGCGAAGAAGCCGTTCACCGCGTGCTCGCCGAGGGTGTAGCCGGTGAGCCGGGCGAGGGGTTCGTCGCCGGCCGCACCGGTCGCGACGCTGAACGCATGGGACACGACCACCGCCAAGGCCAGAATCAGTCGGAGACCGGTGAAGCCGTTGCGGCCCCGATCCAGCGCGGCCGCGATCGTCGGCGCGCTCATCGGGTCAGACCTTCGCGGGACAGCGCGGTCCGGCCGCGCCGGAAGGCGAGGGCGCCTGCGGCCGAGCCGCCATAGCGCTCCAGACCCGCCCGGCGCAGGATCAGGGCCGACAGGAGTGCCTTCGGCACGTTGGCCACCAGGGCGGCGAGGCTCGGGTCGGGCAGACCGTATTTGCGGCTGACATAGGCGCGCGACCATGCCTGATGCCATCGCGACCGGAATACCCGGCCGGGCTCGGGCGCCGACGAGCGGCCGCGGCCGTGCAGAGCTTCGGCGCCATGGACATGGATCAGGGCGCGGCCGTGCTCGGCCACGCGGCGGCACAGATCGTCATCCTCGTAGAACAGGAAGATGTTCTCGTCGAAGCCGCCGAGGTCCAGGAACAGGGCGCGCGGCATCATCAGGCAGGCCCCGGAGAGGAACGGCGCGCAGGCATCGCCCTGCGGCAGTGCGAGCCTGCCGCCGGGATTGGTCAAATAGGGCGCCAGCAGCGAGCGCGCCTGGAAGAAAAAGCGTCCGTCGGGCTCGACGAGGCGGGGCGCCAGCAGGCCCGCATCCGGCCAGGATCGGGCCGCCGCCAGCAGGGCGTCCACGGCGCCCGGGCGCAGAACCACGTCCGGGTTGACGATGAGGACATGCTCCGCGGTCTCGGCCGCCCGAACGCCGCAATTGTTGGCGCGGCCGTAACCCTCGTTGCGGGCGTTGCGGATCACCTGCGCGCCGGCCGTCTCCGCGACCGACGCGGAGGCGTCCCGGCTGGCATTGTCGACCACGATCGCCGGCACGTGCTGGCCGGCGAGCGCCGCGAGGCAGCCGGGCAGCACGTCGGCACTGTCATGCGCGACGACGATCGCAACGAGGCTCGGCACCGGGCAGCGAAGCGCGGCGCCTCAGGCCTTCTTCTCGGGGAGGTTGAGACGGATATGCAGCTCGCGCAGCTGCTTGGGCGTCGCCTCC
>Ga0316228_1000253_pt1 | contig 76386 bp, 86 predicted proteins | sample TBH18021metaG_FD_206005 | JGI IMG/M metagenome (GOLD analysis project Ga0316228, IMG submission 206005) | Freshwater microbial communities from Trout Bog Lake, Wisconsin, USA - TBH18021 | ecosystem: Environmental > Aquatic > Freshwater > Lake > Hypolimnion/Profundal zone | place: USA: Wisconsin... | reverse complement strand
CCTTGAAGGCGGCCGACACGCTCTCGGAGCAGGGGGTTGCGGTGACGGTCGCGGATGCGCGGTTTGCCAAGCCTCTGGACGAGGCGCTGATCCTGGACCTGGCGCGGGAGCACGAGGTTCTGCTCACCATCGAGGAGGGCTCGCGCGGCGGGTTCGGCGCGATGGTGCTGCACCTGCTGGCCGAGCGGGGCGCGCTGGATGCGGGCCAGGTGCGGGTGCGGACGCTGACGCTGCCGGACGCCTACCAGGACCACGACAGCCCCGAGAAGATGTACGCCGAGGCCGGGCTCGATGCCAAAACCATCGTCCAGACAGCCCTCGACACATTGCCGGCAGCCTCCGGCAAGGCAGAGCCGGCCAGCAACGTCGTGAGCGTGCGCCGCCGGCCGCGCTGAACCCTGCCGTTCGGCGGAGCGAAGCGCGACAGACCCCCTCTCCCGTGCGGGAGAGGGGGCCCGCGCCTCATCCTGCGCAGCCCTCAGACTGAAGCAGGGTCGCCAAAGCCGCCCCTACCCCAGCGCCTGCGCCACCGCCTTGCCGCAGGCCTGCGTGTCGGCGTTGCCGCCGAGGTCGCGGGTGCGCAGCGTCCGCTCGGACAGCACCCGCTCGATCCCGCCGACGATCTCGGCCGCCGCCGCGTGCTCGCCGAGATGCTCCAGCATCATCGCCCCCGACCAGATCTGGCCGATCGGATTGGCGATTCCCTGGCCGGCAATGTCCGGCGCCGAGCCGTGGACCGGCTCGAACACGGAAGGGTGCACCCGCTCCGGGTTGATGTTGCCGGACGGCGCGATGCCGATCGTGCCCGTGCAGGCGGGCCCCAGATCCGACAGGATGTCGCCGAACAGGTTGGAGGCGACCACCACGTCGAACCGGTCCGGGTTCAGGACGAAATGCGCGGTCAGGATGTCGATGTGGTACTGGTCCCACCGGACGTCCGGGTAGGCTTCGGCCACCGCTTTCACCCGCTCGTCCCAGTACGGCATGGTGATCGAGATGCCGTTCGACTTCGTGGCCGAGGTCAGGTGCTTCTTCGGGCGCTTCTGGGCCAGCTCGAAGGCGAATTTGAGGATCCGGTCCGTCCCGTGCCGGGTCATTATCGTTTCCTGCAGGGCGAACTCCCGATCGGTGCCGGCGAACATCCGGCCGCCCGCGTTCGAGTACTCGCCCTCGGTGTTCTCGCGGACCACCCAGAAGTCGATGTCGCCGGGCTTGCGGTCGGCGAGCGGGCACTTCACCCCCGGCATCAGCCGCACCGGGCGCAGGTTGGCGTATTGGTCGAATTCCCGTCGGAACAGGATCAGCGAGCCCCAGAGGGAGATGTGGTCGGGCACCCGCTCGGGCATGCCGACCGCACCGAAATAGATCGCGTCGTGGGTCTCGATCCGCGCCTTCCAGTCTTCCGGCATCATCCGGCCGTGCGTCTCGTAATAGTCGCAGCTCGCGAAATCGAACCAGTCGAGCTGGAGCGAGAAGCCGTGCCGCTTGGCCGCCTGCTCCAGCACGCGCACGCCTTCGGGCACCACCTCCTTGCCGATGCCGTCGCCGGGGATCACCGCGATGCGGTAGCGGCGCTGCGGGCTGCTGGTCTGATCGGCCATGGGTCCTCTCAAGAGTGTCGGATACCGGGCCTTGCAGCAAGCTCCGGTCGTGGGCGCCAGGGTGGCGGAGAAGGGTCTCCGGTCAACAGGCCGGCCTGACAATCAGTCGGTTTCGCCGGCCATCGCCCGGCGCTGGCGGTCGAGTTCCTCGCTGTAGCGCTTGAGCGTGTGGCTCTCGGTGAGCAGGCCCAGCACCTTCCGGCTCTCGACGCTCTCGACCACCGCGAGCGCCTCGCTCTCCGTCCGGTCGAAGGCGGCGGCGGCGTCCTTGGCGTTCATGCCCGGCGTGAGGAAATCGTCCGCGTGCAGGAGCAGGTCGGCGAGCACGGGCTGCGCGTCGGCGGCGGAATCCCGGGCGGCCGCGTGCGCCTCCGGCACGTTCACGATCCCGGCATAGCGTCCGCGCCCGTCCACGACGATCACCCGCGAGGGCGAGCCGAGGGGGTGCGCGCGCAGGAAGGTGGGCAGCGGCGTGTCCAGAGCCACGGTGCCGGGATTGCGGCGCATCAGCCGGCCGACGGTGAGCGAGCGGATCCAGCCGACATCGTGGGGGCTGCGGATGCTCTCGCCGCGCAGGTGGAAGCGCCAGGTGGCGAAGGAGTAGCCGAAGGTCTTGCGCACGGTCAGCGAGGACACGATCACCGCCGCCAGCACGACGCCGGTGATCGGCAGGCTGCCGGTGACCTCCAGCGCCAGGAACGTCATGGTGAGCGGCCCGCCGATCACCGCCACCGCCAGCGCGCTCATGCCGATCACCGCGTAGGCGAGCGGCGTGAGGCCGAAATCCGCGAGCGGCGGCACCAGCACGGGGGCGAGGGCCGCGAACAGCTTGCCGGCGATGGCGCCCAGGAACAGGGAGGCGAAGAACAGGCCGCCCCGGAAGCCCGAGCCGATCGAGATCGCCGAGGCCGTGGCCTTGGCGGCGAACAGCCCGGCCAGGACCGCGATGCCGTGCCCCTGCCCCTCGGCGGCGAAATGCATGTGCAGGGCGCCGTGGCCGCCCGAGAGCACCTGCGGCGTCGCCAGCAGCGCCAGCGCGCCGACGCACAGGCCCCCGAAGGCGGGCGCCGCCATCCGCGGGACGCCCGATGCCTGGACCAGGCGCTCGACCAGGGTGACCCCGCGCATGATCAGGATCCCGAGGCCCGCGCAGACCAGCCCGAGGGCGAGGCTCGGCAGGATCTCCAGGCTGGTGACATGCGAGGTCGTGACCGCCTGCATGTCGCCGAGGTCGACCAGGGGCTGGGCTGCGATCAGCGACCGGGAGATCAGGTTGCCGCAGAGCGCGGCGACGACGACGGGTGTCAGCGTGGCGATGGAATAGGTGCCGATGATCAGCTCGAAGGCGTAGAAGGCCCCGGCGAGCGGCGCGCCGAAACCGGCCGCGATGGCCCCGGCGGCGCCGCAGCCCACCAGGGTGCGCAGGTCGCTGCGCCGCACCTCGAAGGCGATGCCCAACCGCGAGGCGAGTCCGGAGGCGATCTGGGTGTAGCCGGCTTCAAGCCCCACCGAGGCTCCGGACCCGTTCGAGATGACGTTCTGGAAGGCGAGATAGAGGCTGTCGCGCAGGGACATCCGGCCGCCATGCAGGGCGTTCGCCTCGATCGGGTCGATGGCCGGGCGCTTGCGCGGGCCGCGGATGTAATTGGCGGCGATGATCACCAGGCCGAGGACGGCGCCGCCCAGGCATGGGCCCACGAGCAGGAGCACGGGAGACACGGCATCGACCGCGCTGAGACGCGCGCCCGCGGGCAGCTGGTAGAGGATCTCGCGCAGGCTCTGGGTGATCCAGGTCATGGCGGAGACCGCCACGCCGGCGACGCAGCCCACCAGGGTCGCGAGGGCGACGAGCCCTCCTTCACTGCGGCGGACGAGGCTGCGCAGCCGTCCCGGTGCCTGGACGAGGCCGATGCCGGCCCAGCGCCGACGAGCCCGTCGGCCCGGCCGGACAGCCGCCCGAGCCGGGACATCGGCCGATCCGTCGCCGGGTGCCCTGCCCCCACCGGCGGCGCCCGCTGGCTGTCGCGCGCTCACGGTCCGCTTCTTCGCCTCCGGTCCGTTCCGATGGGCCAGGCCGACGCATCGGCCTTGACGCCGCAGTTACAGCCGGGCCCGATCCCGTTGCAAACGGGGGCGTGCCCCGGGCCGCGCGTCTCCCGGGCGCAGGGGCCCGGACGGCTCTATCCACGGAGTCCAAATCCCGTGCACACATCGCCTTGAAAACTGCCGCGGCCCACGATACACCCCGCGCCAGTGCCGCCGTAGCTCAGTTGGTTAGAGCACCAGATTGTGGATCTGGGGGTCCCCCGTTCGAGCCGGGGCGGTGGTACCAAGGACTTAGCTGATTTCAGACAGCTCGAAGATGGACCAGGGGTAACGCTGAGGGTAACAGCGACCCCTGGTTTTATTTTTGCCCGCACCGGAGCGCGAGCTGCGCTTTCGAGGATCAGCCCATTGGCTGACTCGCCGATAGATCCCGCCAGCCTGAGGATCGGCATGCTGGCTTCGGCTGGCCGTCCACGCTCGTCTCAAGCTCGTCCCCAGGGGTAGGGGCGGGCGTGGATGCTCGGTTTCATGGCGCCCGCACCGGATGCGCGAGCGGCGTTCTTCAGCGTAGGTGGCATCCTCGAACCAAGGAGGATGCGATGGTCTACGTGCTCATCATCATGCTGGCTGGATCAGGCGCGTCAGTCGGATCCGTCGAGTTCAACACCAAGGAAGCGTGCCAAGCGGCGTCGAAGGCGATCGCCGACTCCGGGCGTCCTTTTGCTGGCGCCTCCGCGATCACGGTGTGCGTCGCGAAGGGATAGGCCCGCACTGGATGCGCGGGCGACGGTCGTGAGGGGCAGATACCGCTCGGTAAGAATGGCTGGCTATCACCCGCCCGCTGGCGGGCTTGAGACGATCCCGCTGGCCCTCCACGCTCGCCCGCAGATGTGCCCCTCAGCTGTCGAGGGCGGGCGTGGATGCCGGACGTGGCCAGCGCAAAACTGCGTTCGTAAGGCGACGGACGAATAAACGCGACAGCTAAGCCAATAACCTCTATCGTTGTCCGTCGGCCCGCGTGCCGACCTCCGCGCCCGCCACCTGGTGGTCCCTCAATCCTTCGGATAGCGGGCGTGGATGCTCAAGAGCTGTACTCCGTTCAGGCACGGTCTGTTCGCGGAAAATCGAACATGGATCAGCTAAGCGCCTAGTTCTGTTCGCGATTTGTCACCGCAGAGTGACACCTCAACTTGCACGCTAAGCTCATGCCGCTTTCATCAGCTTGGCGGACCCTCGGCCGGCTTTGCATCGAACTGATGCAAGCCCTCGGCGGGAGATGCGAAACCGTTTCGCATTTGGCTGGATCGGCGTAGGCTAGTTGCGTCAGCGGTGACGGAACGCATCGCTGACCTCCACGCCCGCTTCAAGTCTACTCTCCAGTGAACCGAAGGGCGGGCGTGGATGCCAAGGGGATCGCAAAACGCTACCCCCCTTAGCCTTCGTCAAGTTGGCGTCTGCATCCGACCGCCGAAGCGGCTGGGCCAGGGTATCATTTCGTCCAGGATCGGAAGCTGAAGGGCTGGCAGCCGGAACGAAGCGCCAGTTCATCGGCGAGGCGAGCCCGTCCCTTGGCGCGAGCGAAGGCGGCTTCCGCATCTGCGTAGAGCAGTTCCGAGCGGGCCACGTCGAAGCGCGCCAGCCGGATCATGCGCATCGCGAGGAAGGCGTAGATCAGGCGCATGTCCGCGCCTCCCAATAAGCCTTCACGTCGTCGGCCGCGTCCTGCTCCGCCCATTCAAACGTCAGGGCGAAGCGATGCCGAAGCATTATTGCGTCGAGGCTTTGGAACCGAACGCCACTGTACGACTCGTGGAGATCGTACAATTCCGCGTCGATTTCGTCCGCAACCCTTCTGCTCTCGCAGTAGATGCCCCACTCGGGGATAGTGTCCCGTTCCAGGTAGCGCTCGCCGATAAGATGCTCGGCAGCCTTGAACCAAGCCTCATGGAACGGCTGCGACTCGGCCCATAGGCGGTCGTATTCGTCCAGCCTCGCAACGACGCTGGAGGCCGAGGCGAGGAACCGGGTCTCGTCTGAGCCGAGGGCGGCGACCGCGGGCACAGATGTCAGCGGAGCCGCGAGGATGGCGCCGAGGGCGGCGCGACGGGACGTGCGGCCGCTCATGACTGCGCTCCCTTCAAAGCGTCTAGCGCATCCGTGAAGTGCAGCTTGAGGTCGCTGCTATGATCCAGCAACAGACGGGCAGGCACGGTGAGCGCGTCCGCCGTGATCTCGCCGTCTCGCTCGCCGAGGTACAGGAGCAGTTGCCCGATCCGCGCCACGGTCGCGATATGATCCTCCATCGCGAGGATGGCTGTTAGTGCCGGGTTGCGCTCACTCATGCCCGGCCTCCCTTGGTGGAGAGCACGGCAGTCACGAATGCAGGCGCAAAGTTTGCGTCTGCATCGGCTGCCCGCATGTTGCGGATCGCCTGTGTGACCGGTCCTGCCTGTGCTGAAGGCAAGCGTGGGCGTTCACCGCCGCCGAGGGGCGGTGTAGGGTGGTGGATAGCCATGAACAGCATCCTGAGTGCGGTTGGTGGTTAGGGCCGCCACGGTGTTGCAAGCGCCGTTGCGGCCCGACGCTTTTTCAAGTACAGTTTATTCATGGCGTCGTCAATATCCCGTACAGAAAAAAGAGGTCGCGGCAGACCGCCGACGAACCCAACCTCTATTCATCTGACGCTGCCGCCCGACCTACTCGCCGCCGTTGATCGCTACATCGCTCGCGAACAATCTGTGGTCGGGCGTTCGGTGACACGGCCAGAGGCTGCACGCCACGCTCTTAGGGAGTGGCTTGCAGGGCACGGCTACCTGCATCACCACGAAGCTGAGGGACCCTTCTGATGCTCCTCACCGAGCACCTGAAGGCGAAGGGCTACCTGAAGTGAGAATGACAGCCGTCGGCAAACTCTGAGCCGCCAGATGCGCGCCATTTTCATTGCCGTGGCATTCGCGATTGCCGTCGTCGCCATCATCGTTCTGGGTGGACTCGCGAGCCACCTCAAGGATTGACGTTCCGCCGCTGTGGCCCGTGGATCACGCAAATTCTGAATTGACGAACCGTTTAGTTTTATCGCTGGCGGCCGGATGCTGACTATGGGCATCAATGGAACCGCTTCTGCGAGTATCCGGCTATGCCGCTCCCTCTCTACGACCGCCTGCACCGCTACATCGTGGTAGCGTTGGTGTGCGGCGGCGCCGCGATGATGACAGCGGCTTGGCTCTGGGATGCGCTGTGATGGACTGGCTCACTGGCCAGGGCTACGTACGCCACCGCGAGGCTGCAGAAGGCGCGAACTGATGTCGATCCCGCATCTGGTCCTGCTGGTTCTCGCCCTGCTTGCCACCTTCGTGATGGCGGTCAGCTGGTTACAGGATCCGTCAGCACCAACGCCGTGGGAATGGTTCCTCTCGAAGGTGACGGAAGGCGGTCTCTGGTCCGGGATATTCCTGTCGCTGCTGGCGGTAGCCTACTTCGGTTGGCAAGCGAGCCGAAACAACGGGAAGGCCAAAGGGCCGAATTGAGCGCCGCCAGCGCCATCTTCCTCAAGGAGAACGGCGAGAGGCCGGGAGTGAGGCTACGGAAGGCCACATCCGGCGCAACCTAGAGCGTCGCGCCTGCTGACGTAGGCGAAATGTGCCCTAGGTCTCTCGCCCATAAGTTGAGAGGAGCGCCAATGTCCGAGAACCCCAGCCACGTTCAGGGCTACCGTGAGACCAAGGCGGCGAAGGCTACCGAGAGGTACGATCAAGCCAACGAAGTCTGGGCGGAGGTTGAGGCGGAACGTCGAGCCGTCGACGAGCGGACAGCGAAGCTGCGGGCGATGCGGCTGGCGCGGGAGAAGGCTACCTCCTGAGATAATCTTCATCGAGCACCCGAAGGCAAGGCGGTCGTAGAGAGAGGAAGAGCATGGCCGAGGATCGACACACCTCTGACGGGTCAGTGCGTCCACTTCCGGAAAGCCTAAACCGGCTGCTGCTTATTGACCCGACACACCAGATTGAGTGGGTCGGCGATCCCGTCGCGGAATACCTCCGACCAACCGTGGTTGACCGCGTGCTGTGGTGGTTCAGCGTTGCGGCCTTCGGGGCGGCCGCGTTCATCACCAGCGCAGCCATGACGGTCAGGCTGCTGCGGTGAGCCAGATCCTCACCGAGCACCTGAATGCGGAGGGTTATCTGAAGTGAAGCGTCCGTGGCCGGTTACATAGGTCGCGGTCATGGCGAGCGCCTCGGCATAGGTAAGGTAGAAGGTTGGGCCTCGCGTCGCTTCGTCTACCCGGATGCTCCGAAGGTGCGCCTGGTCGCAGTCCGGACCCAGGGGATGTTGAGTAGTAATCAAGTTTACGAATACATGCCTTCTTCATTCTGAATTGCTTCGGCTCGCCACAAAACCCTCTTAACAACGATGACAGAGAACAGGGCGCCGGAGAGGCAACCTAAGATTAAATTCCGACTAGATCGTGGTGGACGCCTGGGCTATATGCCTGCGACGCCAGCGAGAACGAAATGCAGTCCGTAACCATATGTCTGCCGTATACGCTTAACAGTTTCACCCTACGCGGTGTTGTTCAGGTTTTCATCAACCGTTGTCAGCAGGGTTTGCCGAGTGAAGTAATCATCGATTTCGTATATCTAGGCTTCATTGAGCCGGCCGGCGTTACCTTTCTGAGCAATTTTGTGCACTGGCTTCACCATAAAGAAACAAAGTGCCTCTTCAAAAACTACGATAAATATTCTCCTGCTCTTAGGTTTCTCGATGACTCGTTGTTCTTCGAGATGCACATGGGCAAAAAAGTCAATATATATTCAAATCCGAGGCAGACTACCCAGCACTTAAGGCGTGTTGGCCACTCGCAAAGCCATTCTTTCATCAATATGACCTTGGCGCCGTGGCTGGCATCTACGATGCAGGCGACAAATTCGTCTGTCTACCCATTTCAGGCATGCCTATCTGAGATATTTAACAATATTGCCGACCACACAGAAAGAGATAACGGAAGTATTTTTGCTCAAAACTTTCCAAAAAAGAGAGAAGTAAAAATTTCTATTGCGGATTTTGGCTGCGGAATTCCGCACAACGTCAGGACAATTGCGCCTTCATTGACCGACAACGAAGCAATCATCCAAGCGGTCGAGCTTGAATTCTCGACCAGGAGCACGCCCAGAAACCGCGGGATTGGGTTGGACTACCTGCTTCAAACTGTCGTGGGGGTGAACGGCGGAGAGGTGACTATCTGTTCTCTAGGTGGTAGTGTGAAATTTATCCCGGCGCAGGTCGGTGGCGCGGTGTACCAGGTGGTCCCATCGGCCATTCACGGCTTCTGTCCCGGAACCACGATAGACATGCTGCTGAAGGCCGACAACATAATCTTTGTGGAGGACAGGTCGGAGGATTTGGAATGGTGATCAAGGTTGTAGATGTGGTGGCTGCTGCCAATACTGGAGATCAGGGGTATTCTCTGTATCTAGTACTGCGTTCCGCTATGTCCAATTCGGATGCCGTGGTTCTATCCTTCGAGGGCGTCCCGGTTGCGACCTCTTCATTTGTTAATGCTGCCTTTGTTAGTCTTCTCGACGAGTTTAGCTTTCCCAATATTAAAGCCAAACTACGGGTCGTGCAGTCGACAAAGCAGATCAATGATTTGATCCGTGCTCGCCTGGCGCGCGAGGCAGGTAAGCTCGCTGCCTAGGCCGCATCCTTGGAGCCAATCTTCGCCTCCATCTCTCTGCTGGCTTCCTGATCGCGAAGGGGCCTATCGCGCCCCGTCGCCCGGAACGCGCATCTGGCAGCATCAGACCCTTGCCCCCCGTGCTTGGACTCGACACCGCCGTGCCGGCGGCCATCCTCCCGCCATGCGCATAGCCCTCGCCGCCCTCGCTCTCGTCGTCGCTGCCAGTGGGGCACAGGCTCAGCAGCAGTTGCCGACCGTCCCCGAGCTGTTGACCGCGGAGCTGAAGGCCGCGCAGGCCTGTGAGGGCTCCGGAGATCCCGCTGTCATCCGTGAACAGTGCCGCCTCCGGGATAGGCTGAGCGGACGATTGGCGCAGGCCGGCTACTGCTGGGGCCGCAAGGGACAGACGGACGAGAAGAAGGAGTGGCACGCCTGCCAGCCGGACTCGATCTACGAGGACGATATCGAGGCGGTGCAGCGCTGACGAAAAAGCCCGCGCCGGCGAACCGGCCGGGCTGAAGGTGGGGTAACCCCGTCCATGAAGTAGGGTAGACACGGCAGGGGTGCGGGTTGTTCCGCTGCTTAACCCCCATCCGCCTTTGCCATCTGCCGCCCATGGTTCTGAACGATGTCGCGGGTGAAGTTGCCGATGATTGAGGGGGCATGCTGACACCATACAATACGCCTTCGAATGGAGTATTGACGCGCAATCGAAGTAGCCGAGACTCTCTGGCAAGGAATGCATCCGGAGAGATCAGATGCCGGAGTTCGCGATCTCGGAAAACTGTGATGGGCGCTGCACAGTTATTGCGCCCGGGCTCGTCGTGGATGATCTGAGCCGCGAACTCGCCGAAGCCTTCGTAGCCGCATGTCAAAGGGCTTGTGAGAGAACGTCGCGAAGGGCGACGGAAGCGGGACACGCACACCCGCGAGAGCGCGGCTCGGCACCACGTCTCTAGCCGACTTGTCTGAGGCTCCGATTTCGGCCGCGCTGGTAGGGCGCACTCGTCGCGGGGCTTGTGCTCTCAAGCACAGCGCAGGCTGGATTGTAGTGATGTTCTCGCCACTGCACCGTCATCGCCAACGTGACTTGTGGGGCGTGGGTGCTGGAGGGTCTCCACCATGTTGACTCGCGCCGCCATCAGCTTCGCCGCCCCGGTCTTCCTGATCGCCACGTGGGCTGCTCCGGCCCTGGCACAGCCCGCCGCAAATGGCGGCGCCAAGCTCCTCATTCACGGCAACTACTGCGGCCCCGGCAACAACGCCCCGCTGCCACCAATCGACGCTCTCGATGCAGCATGTGCTCACCACGACGCTTGCACGCCGGACGTCGGGCTGCCCTCGAAAGCCTGTAACCTTCGGCTAGAACGCGAGGCAGAGGCGGTCGCTCGGGATCCGCGGCAGCGAGATGATGTGCGCTCTCTGGCCGGCTTCGTAGCCTCGTTCGCTGCATCCAATCCGTCGAGTGTGGCTCCGCCAATTCGTGCAGCGAAGTTGGCTCGATAAGAGGCTGACGCTCAACCGCCCCCGGCCGAAGCCATCGTCCGTCCCCTCCGCAAGACGACATCCTTGAAGAGGTTGCCGGCGGTCGAGGTGCGGACGTTCGTGTCTGGCCCTGGCCGCTGCACGACGACGCTGACGCTGCCGTTGTTCTCGATGTGCGGGCCTCCCACGACACCTGCACGTCCGGCTGAGGCATCGAGGCGGCCCTCGCCCTTCTGCATCGCCTCGAACGCTTTCCTGGCCTTCTCCCGGGCAGCCCAACCCTCGCCGTCGGCGGCCAATCCTCGCGGTCGCTCCATCGCTTCAACACGGCGGCCCTCGGCGCCGGCCACGGCATCCTTCGGGGTAAAGCCGCGATAAAACCGCTGCCGCTCCATCAAAGCGCGACGGGTGTCCTGCGGCGCCTCAAAGTTCTCGACCAGCGCGCCGAGCATGGCGTTCGGATCGTCGCCTTCCAGTGCGCGAGCCGTTCGACGGAAGCGGGGATTGGACCGGATCTCATCGATTGCGGCGCGGGTCTGGTCCGCGACGGACAGATCCTTCGGGTAGGCCCCAAACTTCCTCCGGATCGCCTCGGCTCGGGGCGGGTCCCACTGCACGATGCCCTGAGACATGTGCTTGCGGTCCCAGTGATGGTCCCGCGGGTTGGCCAGGCTCTCGCCAGACATGTTCGCGACAAGGGCGCGTGCCGCGGCGTCGGACAAGCCTTCGGCTCGGGCAGCTCGATACGCCTCCTGCTGATTGGCAGACAGACTACCGCGGGCAACGCGGGCACCAGTGCTGCTGCCAAGGCCTGGCAGGCGCGAAGCACCCCCATCCCTGCCCGGCGTACGACCGCCAGCACCAGGCCTGTAGCCAAGGCCAGGGATCGTCCCGTCCGGTAGGGTCGGCACTGTCGAGCCGCCATCGTAGCCTGGCACGCGCTGCATCAAGTACCGCCGAAAGCTTTCGCGAGCGGCATTGCGCTGAGCCTCGGGAATAGGCCCGGTGCCACCAGGCCCACCGTAGATCCTGGCGCCACCCAGCGAGGCAGCTTGGATCCGGGCGCCGCCGAACAGCTCGTCAGCGTCGAGGGAGGATTTCTGCGCGGTCGCGTCCTTGCCGGTCTGCTGCTGCTTCAACTGCTCCGACAGGTTGTCGACCGATTTGCGCAGCCGCTCGGTCGATTGCTCATAGTCCTTTTGACGCTGCTCGGGCGTGCGGGCCTTGAGGCGGCTCAACTCTGCCTCGGCGTCGGCCAGCTTCTTCTCTGCGACCTCCGGCGTGTCGAGCAGCCCCATGCGTTGCTGCGTCCGGCCGATGAGATGCTGCGAGGCATCCTTCGACACGTCCCGCAGCTTGCGCAGTCGGTCGACGTTCTCCTGGGCGTTGATCTCGTCGTCGCCTACCATGGGGGCGAGTTTTCGGGCGAGCGGACCACTGCCGCCGTCGAGGTGGCGCAGCGCCTCGGCCGGCTTGCCCTCGTTGAAGCTTTTGATCGCCGCGGCGATCTCCTTCACGCTCTCGGCCAGCGGCTTCACCAGCATGGTCGTGCTCGTGAGCATCTGCTCGGCGCTCTGGCCGGCGGCCTTCCAGTCGATCTTGCCCAACTCGTCGCCGATGTCGTGCATGCCCTTACGCACGCCGTCGATCAGATCCTTGCGCTTGCCGGAGGCGATATCGTCGATCCACGTCGCGAACCGCTCGGCCGGCTCCATCAGCTCGGAGGCTATGGTAGTGCCGATCCTCGACATTGAGGAGCGCAGGTCGCTGAGTGCCCGCTCGTACCGCTCGGCCGACTCGACGGTCTTCGGATCGAGCGGTCCAAGCTTCTCCGCGGTCTTGGCGTTCAGATCCCGGATCGCGCCGAGGTGCTTGTCGCCGAGCCGACCCAGGTCCATGTTGCCGAACAGCTTCTCGGCGAAGCGGCCCCGGTCCACCGCGTTCGGGATCTGCTCAAGAAACTCCTGCGTCATTTTGAGGGCTTCGTCGTTGTTCTTGGTGCCTTTGAGCTTGATGGCGAACTGAGCAACGACTTGGTTCTGCGACTGCAGGAAGCCCATGGTCTCACCGACGCCGCGGCGGATGTCTCTCATGTTCGTCGCAAAGCTTTTTGCAGCCGCCGAGGCCGCGTCGCCCGACACCCCGAACTTGCCGGCCACCGACTGAAACACCCGCAACTGGTCGGCGGCCATCCCGGTCTCACGTCCGAGCTGCCCGAGGCTCGACAAGCTGCTGCCCAAGCTGTTCAGCGCGTTGACGACGCCGGCCACCGCCACGCCCGTGCCGAGGCTCGTGACGCCGATCGCTGCCAAAGCGGGGTTGAGAACGGTCTGTGCCGCTTGCCCGGCTGATCTCGCCGCGCCCTCTACTTTGCCGAGGCCCTTCGCCAAGGCCTCGCCGTGAGAGGCACCCTGGCGGCTGGTGTCGAGCAGCTGCGCCCTCAGGCTTTTGAGAGGCCCCGAAAATCGGTCGATGATTTCCGCCTGCATCCGTAGGGTTTCATCGGCCATGGACGATCACCTTCTGCCACTTGCTACCGTCCCAGCGCAGCTGCACGCCGAGCAGGGTTCGGACCTCGCCGATGCGCGGCGGGTCGTTGGAGGGGATGGGCTGAGAAGGCAGCTGATCGGTCATGCGGCTGCCTTTGCAGGGTCGCGCCAGTAGGCCGTGCCGGTGAACCAGGTATCGAGCGCATCGAGGTCGAGTGGCTCACCCGCGACCTTGGCGAGTGCCGCCCAGTCCGACTCCGCGAAGTCGAGGCCTAGGCTTTCCAGCGTGCCGTAGCCGTTGGCCGTGTCGGGGTGACCGTGCTGGGCCAGGAACCGAGCCGCGATGCAATCCGCCTCGACGGCAACGGCTTGGTCAAGCCCGTAGGCCACCTCCAGCGGCGCGCCGAACTCCAGCGCCATGCGAGCGGCGAAGGGGCCGATCGCGCGGATGACCTCGGCGAGACCGGCGTGCGCGAGCGCCAGCGGATCCTGAGCAGGCAGCGCATCCAGAACTGGATCGGCCTTCGCCGGGACCTTCTGAGCGCTCGGCCCCTTAGCCTTGCCGCCGCGGTAGGTTTCCGCTCGCCCGCCCAGCAGCTGCTCCGATGCCTCGATGTTCACCAGCCCGTCGACCGTCAGCACGATGCTGCCCCTGGCTTCCCAGCGGCCGACCGTCGAACGGTTCACACCATGACGGCGGGCGAAGGCGGCTCTGGTTTCAGTCGTTGTCATGTTGCACGAGTTGCTTGTTGCGCGTTGCGGGGTTTTGGGAAAACTCACCTAGACTGAAGCTGGACTTGTGCCGACCCGAGGCTTCCCCTTCCCGGGAAAGGGACCCGGCCACTTGCATCAGGGCACCCTCCGCAAGGAGATCCCCGTCGGGTCCCACCTTCTCACCGGCCTCAGGGCGTTGCAGGGGCGAGTGTGCTAGACTGCTCTGACCGACGAACCGATGGAGGTTCTGATGGACATGAAGCAGTCGCTTGCGATCGCGGTCTTCGTCGTCGTGGCCATCGCGCCGGTGGTAGCTCTCGTGAATTTGCTGATGCGCGAGCGGCGTCAGAAGGTCGGCTACAACTACAGCGGCGGCGGTTACGCGGACACGACTGGCACCTTCCCCGGCCAAGCCTCCGACCCCAGCCCGTTCTCCGGCAGCCACGGCGGGCATCACTGCCCGTCTGGCGACTCCACCAGCGGTGACAGCGGCAGCTGCGGTGGAGGTGACAGCGGCGGCGGTGGCGACTGACACGATCAGGCTACCGCATCCCTGCCGATCGCCACGCTGCGTCACGGGCGGCGACCTCCTCAGCCGTCTCGTGCAGGAGATCAGGCCGGATCGGACCGCGTTCGGTGTTGCCGATGCCGTGAGCGTCACCGTGATCGACGGGCGTGGTCTCGATAACCGGCACGTCGGGCTTGGAGGTGGTGTCGGGCTTGGTTGTGACCATCGTGCGTGTCCGTATGCTGATCTTCGGACTGAAGGGGTTGGCCGCGCCAGCGGACAGCAAACGCTGGCGCGACCGTCCCTCGACCCAGGAAACCGCATGCAACCTGGGGAGCTGGTGAAAGGGTCAGGCCACGCGCTTCCAGCGGGAGCCATCGGCGGCGTAGCGCTCCGTGCCGACCGTGAAGGACGAGCCTGGCATGTGGAGGTCGCGGCGGGTCTGCTCGGCAGCTGCGCGGGTCTGAGTCGCCTTGGCCTCAGCCTCGCGGTTGCGAGCCGACCAGGCGGCCATGCGCTCGGCCTGGGTGAGCTTGCGCTCGGCAGCGGCAGGCTCGGGTTTGCGGAGGAGTCGACGCGCCCAGGCGGCGCCTTCCTCGATGTCAGTGCGGTTCATGAACGACCCTTCCGTGGATCGGGGCGATCTCGCCCCAGATGTAGCCGGCGTCAGTCCCGAGGGCGGGCAGCTTCACGCGGCTGGCTATCGAGCTGTGTGGCTGATCAGACCGGCCTTCCCAGCTGCAGCGAGGCTCGCCGGGCGGGACCTGCTCAAAGGCGTCCGGCAGGTTCCGGTTGGCCTCTGCGATCAACGCGGCGCCCGCGCGGATCCGCTCCAGTAGCGGTACAAGGCGTTGCGCCTCGGTGACGTACTCGGCAGCCAGCTTCTCAACCTCGGCGGAGGCCTTCAGGGCCTTGCGGTGGAGATCCTTGCGGCGCTTCTGCTCGGCCTCGTGCGCAACCTGGGCCTCAGCCTCGGCAACCACCGCTGCAGCGTGCTGAGCTGCCAACTGGTCGAGCTTGATCTTAGTGACCGCGATGCGGTGGTCGAGCGCGGCCACGTCGTCGGCGGTGCCATTCAACAGCATGTCGGGGCGGCTGGCCTCCAAGGCCTCGCGCTCTGCCTGTGCGGCATCACGCTCGGCATGGATTTGCGCTGAGGTCCGACGAGCGAGCGGCACGGGCTTCAGATCAGAACGGGTGCGGCCGAGGCTGACGAACGGCGCAACGGTGCCGTCGTGGCGGTTGAGGCGGACGTTGGCAGTGGGGAGCATGTTCATGCCGATCTCCCTCAAGCTGCACGAGCGAGGGCGGGAGCGGCCGGCGGGGTACGCGGGCCGTCATCCGGGCTGAGCCGAACACCATACCGGGCGAGATGCGCGCGCAGACTCTGGCGCGTGAACTCGCTCATGGTCTGGCCGCGCTGGCGGGCTGTGGTCTCGACAGCTCGGGCGAGGTCGGTCTCGACCTTCAGCCGGAGCAAAGCATCTCGACGAAGTGGGTTAGTCATGATGTGGCTACGCCTCAATCACTGCGTAGCGACAACTATGTTCATTTACTGCGATGCGGCAAGAGTTTGGGGGATTTGACTAAATCCCGCTCACCGCCATCTCGTTGTCCGTAGTTAGGAGTTGTTGTATTTTGTTATATCCAGCCTGGAATATTTATGCCAATATGTCGCACCCCGAAGGGCGTCTTTCAGTTGGGGGCCTAAAGACTGAGCTGCGCCGTGAACGGTCAGAGAGTTCCGCATCAGCCTTTTCGACGAAAGGAGTTCGCCATGAAAACGCGTATCTATCCCGATGTGAACACCAGTTCTGCGAGCAATCAGGCCGCTAATAGGACTGTTCACCGTCGAGGTGAGGACGTTGATACGACGGACCAGCTTCCCAGCCCGCACTTGCTTGGGATCGCTCTGGCAGGCTCAGCGGTGGCTGCCCTGATAATCCGGATCGTCATTGGGTGAACGTTGCGGCGCGGCGTCGTCCTTCGTCGCCTCGCTTACCATCGGCCGCTGTCCCGAGGCTTCCGATCCAGGCCTGCGTTCTCCGTGGCCATTCGACACGCACGGACTGAAACCGGACCTTTCGTTACTGCCATCGCTTTCATCTGACGAGAGCGAGGAATTGCAGATGCCCACCGACCATGTCGCCCACGCTCCAGCCGCCTGGAAAACGCTGATCATCACGACGGTGTCCGTCTTCATAATCTTCATGATCGTATGGATGCTGTACTTGGCAAACTCAGGGACAACGGCACAGCTGTCATCGCTGTGAAAATTGTCATTGTGCCTGTCGCCTACGTGCCGGCCCAATTAGATCAGGCCTCGTCCAGTTGGGGAACCACGATGAACGCTCTCATTTTGCTGATCGCCAGGTTCATCCAGTTCTTCGCTGGCGGCGACAAGCGAATAAGCACATCGGAGAATGTTGAGCAGGAAAATAGCTCTCTTGGCGATAGCAGGTTCATCAGAGCCAGGAACTTCGACGATGATTACCGGGAAGCTACGGAGTTACTGAAGACACGTATGGATAGACGGTTTCCGGACAACTATCGCGCGAGACTGGGAACGGACGGGAGCGGCACCTACGACCATGGCCAGGATCGTGCTGCCGCCGTCGATACCATGTCGTCCGAGATAGCTACGGCGCTTCGAAACGGGGCCACCGTCAGACAGGCAGCGGAAGCGGGCGCCGCGAGCGCTGGTATCTGAAGCACGGATTGGAGCACGATCTCACTTAAGGACCGTGCCGAAGGCTGTATGAAGTGTTATCTTCGATTTCAGCCCCGCATCTGCTGCCGAGCTGATGGAGGACTACTCCATGAGGCTCACCTTCGGACATCAGGGAGATTGGATCGTCGACCCCCGCGAATTGGCATCGTGTCTCGGCGTGAGCGCGACAGACCTGAAGCGCATGGAACGTCAAGGCCAGGTCGAGGCTCGGATCAAACCCGGCAGCATTGAGGATGCTGGTCAGACGCTGGTGACCGTCCGCCTGCCCGATAGGGGCTGGCGCGGCACCTTCGACCAGAGCGGTGCGCTGATCAGCGAAGATTTTTGGTGACGTCACCGCGACGCCCCCCGCTTCCCAATCGCATCCTGCTGCGTTGTCCCTGCCGAACCGCAGGAGATGCCCATGGCCTACGTGACGATCGAGAAGGATGGCAAGCCTTGGATGTTCTGCCATTCGACCCATGAGGGCGAAGTCGAAAAGCAAATCAGAGCCGCAAGCCTAGAGGCGCCTACAGCCACCTTCTCGTCTCGGCCTTCGACGCCGATCGAGAACCAGCACTGTGCCGATGCCATGGATGCGCAAGGTGGGGTCGTCGAGGACCCGTTCAAGTTCTTCGCCGTGCCGGTGGTGGACGACAAAGCCACCTAAGCCTCGTGGCCGGAAAGTGCGGACAACCCGGACGACTCGGACAGATGTCCCGTTTGTCCGGCGTCTGGCACCGGACGGGCAGGACAAAACCCTAGGGATCGGTCCTACCCGTCCGATCGATCCGGTCACTCGGCCGCCTCCCGTTTCAGCACCGGGACAGACCACTCGCTCGCCGGGCTCTTACCCCCCGTAAGATCGGTAAGAAGATAAGAAGCGTCGGGCTCTGCGCTCTTGGCGGAGGGCTCGGACTGCCCTTCGTTTCTTATCGCCGACCCCTCGTTTCTTACTGGCTTGGGATCACCAGTAAGAAACTCATCGCCGTTCTGAGCTTCGCGCCCCTGTGCATCCGCCCCGTTTCTTATCTTCTTATTGTTCTTATGGGGGGTAGAGGTCCGGGCGAGGATAAGATCGGTCCGGGTCGGATGAACGTACCGACCACGCCCCGCCTTCAGCACATCGCCTGCCTTCGCCATCTTATAGAGCAGCTGGTCAATCGCATTCCGGCTGCCGCTGGTGGCGGCCGCGATTTCACTCGGCGACATGGGCTCGTCGGCATCCTCCAGCGTGGCGAGGATCGAGCTGCGTTCATCCGTACGGCGGACCTCAGTGGCCTCACCTTGAATGAACCAGCGGCATCCGAGCTTATCGAATACAACGGCGCTCTCGATCTCCTCGATGTCTCGCCCGCGGCCGTACAGGGTGGCACCGTTGCCGTCGCGGTCGAGGATCAGCGCGGTGTCAGCCGCACCAGACAGCCCGAGCGTTCCCGACACCTTCTCAAAGGGGTCGCTCTCGGTTCCAGACTTGCGGGTGTGATGCACCACGACGATGGCAACGCGGTACTTGCCGGCGAGCGCCTGTAGCCCCTTGATGGCGTTGTAATCGGCCTCATAGAGGGACTCGCTCGATCCGCGCGTCTGTTTGAACATCGCAAGCACGTCGACAATGATAAGGCGCGGATTGTCCTTGCTGTTGATCCACTGCTCAATTTGTTCGAGGCCTCCGTCGTTGGCTCGTGGCCACTCGGTCTGGTACTCGAACGCCGTTGGCCAATCCGGATTGAAGGGACCGATCATCTTGTCGATCCGGCGCTGAAGCCGGCGTTCGTTGTCCTCGAGCGCGAGGTACAGCACGTCGCCCTGCTCGCAGACGATGCCGCCGAGACAGTCTCCGCCGCGCGCTACGGCGAGTCCGGCTTCGAGCACGAGCCAGGACTTGCCGAGCTTGGGCCGCCCGGCGAGCAGGGTGCAGCCTTCGGCGATATAGCCAGGCACCACGTAGCGGATCGGGGGGAACACCATCTTCCGCAAATCAGCCGCTGTGCGGGCAATCACTGGCTTCGGCGGAACAAAGCTGATGATCTCATAGCCGTCAGACATGGCTCACCTCCCGCACGACATCATTGAGGTCGTGGCCGAGTGTCTTCGACTTGACCAAGAACACTTCGCGGCCGGCGCGATGCCAGCGATCGGCGCATAGTTCGGATGCGCCACGTCCCGCCGGATCGTCATCGACTGCGATCCAGAGGCACTCGATCCCAGGCAGGACCGGGAAGCTGGTGATCCCGCCCGCGTTCAGAACGGACCACACAGGGGTGTCCCCAAATTCGGGGAGCCCCTGAAGCGACAGCGTGGTTTCGATCCCCTCGCCGATGCCGAGGCAGGTGGTCACCTCCTCATCGGCCGTGAGTTTTACGGCGCCGCCGCGAATGCTGCCGAGGGCGAGCCGGTCCTTGCCGTCCACCTCGACCTTCTGCCCTTCAAGGTTCAGGGCCGTCCGGTGGATTGCCTGCGGCTGGTTGGTGACGACGTTCCTGACCAGCGCGACCATGGCCGGCGTCCGAGCCCCGGCGAAGGGACAGCCCGGATGAAACCGCAGAACCTCGTGCACATCGTCGACGAGGTCGAGGCCGCGACGGTCGAGGTAGCGGGCGACGGGCGAGTCGGACGGCTGCCGTGTCTCACGCCAGATCCGCAGGGCTAGCGCCGTGCGATCCAAACTTGGATCGTGGCTGACATTGTCATGCTTGATCGGGCGCGGGAGTGAAGGCGCAGGATGCCCCTTGGGATTGGTCAGCCCGAGCCGATCACGCACGAAGTCCCGGCACTCGCCGAAGTCGTCACCGGCATGGCTGTGCAATGTGAACCCGCCCGGCGCAGAGGCGTCGAACAGGATGCTGAGGGAGCGGTCCTTGCGGCTGTGGTTCGGACCGGGGCAGAGGATGCCCCGGCCGACCACCTCGCCACCGAGCGCACGCGCTGTGGAGCGAAGATCCATCATCGCGCCGCCCTCCACGGGTCCGAGGAGGCGAACGCCAGTTCCGCGATCGCTGCTGCGAGAGACGGACTGCATTTCAGGCGCGCGGTGATCCGGCGCGCTTGAAGGTTGAGGTGGGGTGCGGTATCTCTGAGATCGTCAGCCGCCAAGCAGACATTTCCCAGAGCCCTCGGCGTACCAGTGCCGGGGGTTCTGACGTTATAGGCCAAGTTATGCGGCCTCCTTATGTGCGGCCTGCCGGACCTCAAAGGCTTGCAGATCTGCTAGCCGCCAGTAGCGGCGCCCGTTGATGCGGATAGGCTTCGGAAAACCAAGCTTTTCGTCTTTGAGCCAACGAAACAGCGTCATGTCGCTGACGCGATACCGCGCCAACAAATGTACGGCAGGCAGAAGATCTTCGGACGATTGTGGGATGCGAAAATTCATTGCGTAGCTCCTGTGCGGACCACGCGTTTTATTGATATCACTTGTTAGGCGGTGTCAGCCGGGAATAGCCGGGAATAGCCGGGAACGGCCGGGAACTCAGCTGCCGTCGATTTCCTTAAGTCGGCGGATCAAGGGCGTGATGTGCGCTTGCATCTGGCTGCGACTAGGTCCGGCATCCTTTCCGCCGAAAGTATCCCACAGATGCCTAAAGACTGCAGCCTCACCAACTTTGGTCGAATTTTCATAAACATAAGCAGCCGCTTCAATTAGGTACTTCTCCCAGTCGTACGACGGCTGCACGCCTCCTTTGCCTTTAGTCGGAGGGGCTTGTTTTGTTTCGACCCTGTTTTCAGACTTCTCTAATTGTTGGTAAAGCAGTCCTGGCCAGACGCCCTCAATATCAGCGCTCCTCAATCGGACGCGGTGGAAGTTGCCCAGATGCAAGTAATTTGGGGCGCTTAAGGACTCATTCCAATGATATATTTTATGTTCAATTCTATTTTCCTTCCATATCATGCTTTCCTTCGTGAAAGCATAATCTGGCGCAAATTCTTTCTCCGGAAAATATTTGTCGCCTATATAATACTCGCCATTCATCCCGATTTGATTGCGACGCATGGCCTCAATCAGTTTTAACTCGGCCGTGCTCTCGCTTTGAAAGAATTCGGTAGCAAGCCTGTGCACGGACGACAGATCAATCCATTCTTGTTGATGACTCACTGTGCCGCTCCTGCTCGCACAACGGTCTCAACGTGCGCCGCCCAAGCCTCCAGTGCCGCACGGCGCTCGGGCCCATAGGAATGCCTGTTGTAGATCTTCGCCACGCCGGTGATCGTGCCGGATCGATGGTTCAGAACCGCCTCAACCACATGCGGCTCGACGCCAAGCCGTGCCATTCCAGTGGCCGCGGTCCGGCGCAAATCGTGTAGCCGCCAGGGTTCAAGTGCGATGCTCGCGGGATCAGCCCCCGCTTCCTCCGCATCGGTACGCGCAAGCTTCAGCATCGCAGCATCAAGTCGTGCCTTGGCCTTAGCGTAGCCCGAAACGCCACTGTTGCCCGTTGTGCTGATGAGATAGCCGGCCTGCCCGGCCACCCGTGACAGGGAGCCCAGAATGCGCTGCGCCGCAGCGCTCAACGGCACGTCGTGAGCCTGACCGTTCTTGGCCCGCTCGCCCGGTATGGTCCACAGCGTGCCGCCCTCGCGCAGCTCAACACGCCGCATCTTAGCCACCTCGTCGCGGCGCTGGGCGGTCAGTAGCAAGAGCTGCACGAACGGACCGAAGGGCCACCCAATCCTAGCGCATCCCCGCCAGAGCAGGCGCAGCTCATCGTCGCTCAGGACTCGGTCGCGGCTTGTCTCGGCTGCCGGCGCCTTGATCCGCACGCACGGGTTCGCGTCAATGACACCGCGATCGGTAGCCCAGTTGAACAACTTGGATAGCGCCGCCAGAGTGCGGTTGGCTGCTACCGGCGTTCCGGCATCCACGATCCCGTCGAGCAGCTCGATCACGTCGCGGCGGCCGATGTCCTGGATCTTCCGGCCGTCCCATGCCGGCAGCACCTTGGTCCGCAGGATCCGGATCGTTTCCTCAGCCGTGCGAGGTCGGTTCCGGGGCTTCACGTGCCGCTCGATGAAGCTCTCAATCACCGAGCCGACCAAATCCCGCGTCGGCAACGGTGCGACAATTTTGCGCTCCGCAACTGGATCCTGCCCGAGGGACACGGCATGAAGGGCCGCCCTCCCGTCGGTTCGGGCCCTGGCGAGATCGAGAGCCGGGTAAGCGCCGAGGGTGAGCTTCCGTGTCCGGCCACTATGCCGGTAACGGACAGCCCAGCTCTTCGCGCCGGACGGTTGAATGATGAAGTACAGCCCCGGCAGCGTCGCGTCGGGGATCTCCAGCCGGCGCGCGGCGTCCGGCTTCAGGCGTTCTATGGCTTGCACGGTGAGGACTCGCGCTGCCACTCTGGTGATCCTCCAGGGTAACCAGGGGTAACAGAAACGGGCAGTTATGCCCTGTTACCCCGTGTTACTAACAAAGCATCACAATGGCAGTTTTTGCTAGGTCTGGCAAAGCCGTTGACCGCTCCCGAACCACCTCAATGTTAGGGCCTGTTTTGCTCCCTAACCAGATTGTGGATCTGGGGGTCCCCCGTTCGAGCCGGGGCGGTGGTACCATCGATTCAGCTCGACAGCGCAAGGGGTTGGCGGATCGCCAGCCCCTTTTGCTTGCGCGGGCATGCGGCCATCGGTCGGATCGGGCCCGTGCCAGCGCGCACCGAACCCGATGACGCGAGTGCACTGCGCCGAAGCCGAACTGGACACGGCCGGCCTCCCAAGACGCGCATGTTATAGAATCGCCCTATTTGGCCGCATACAGTCATCAATGGGAGTTAATTATCTTCGTTGGCGTGAAGACTGACATGAAGACCACGACACAGCAGGATCAGCTCGAAATCGTGAGCGCCCTTGCGGCCTCGCTGGCCGACCGGATGCTGATGGAGCGCCTGAGGCAGGGGACATTGCCGCTCGCAAATGCCGGCCGGCTCTGGACCGCCTCGCTGCTCCTGGAGGAGCATGCGCGCCCCATCCCCCGCATCGTGACGGACGTGCTGGAGCAGGTCCGGCATGGCGAAGCGAACGAGCGTGGCGAGCCGAACGATGCGAATGGGCCGGAGCCGCACACCGGCAGGACCCCGCCACGCAGGCGCCGGCTGACCCGTCTGCTCCGTCCGTTCCGGCCGGCGGCCGAAGCCTGACACCGCCATCGCGCGGGTCCCGGCCGCACCGCATGACGGCGCCGGGTGGTCGTTTCGGATCCGGAGTTTCCCGCGCGCGCCCGGGACGCTAAGACCGTCTCCGAGCGCGGCGGATACCGCCCCGCGACCGGGCTTCGGGACACGAGAGATGAGCATCCCTGAACGGCGCGTCCGAACCTTGTTCGACGAGGCGGCCATCGCCAAGCGCAACGACGAGCTCGCCCGCGAGATCCAGGCTGCGCAGCCCGAGAACCTCCTCGTCGTGGCGGTGCTCAAGGGCAGCTTCATGTTCGCAGCCGATCTGCTCCGGGCGCTGCACCGGGTCGGGCTCGCGCCGCAGGTCGAATTCGTGCACCTGTCGAGCTACCGCACGGGGACCGTCTCCAGCGGACAGGTCGAGATCCTGCGCGACGTGCAGAGCGAGGTGCGCGGGCGGGACGTGCTGCTCGTGGACGATATCCTGGAATCGGGCCGGACCGTCGTCTTCGCCAAAGACCTGCTGATGGCCCGGGGCGCCCGGCGCGTGCTCACCGCGGTGCTGCTGGAGAAGCCGGGCAAGCGCGCCGTGACGATCGACGCGGATTTCGTCGGCTTCACCTGCCCCGACGTGTTCGTCGTGGGCTACGGGATGGACGCCGCCCATGCGTTCCGCCAGCTGCCCTTCGTCGGCGTCGTCGATTACGGCGACAGCGCCCCGGATCTGTTCGACGCCTGATCGCCTTCGGCGGCGCGGCATTTTCGCCCCGCGACGCGATGCCAGGGCTATTTCGACGCGCGGCGTCTTGACAGATGGCGAGCGCGTCTGTGTCTGTCGGCGTTTGGGCGCTCGCGTCATCCCAGCGGGATGCCGCCTGATTTCGAGGACGGTTACGGAACCACATGGCGCGCATCCTCCTGGTGGATGACGAAGAGACCGTCCGGGGCTTCCTCAAGCGGGGACTCGAGATCGACGGCCACGCGGTCGTCACGGCCAACGACGGCAGCGACGGACTCGACCGCCTCAACGAGGCCGATGGCGGCTTCGATCTGATGCTCACCGATATCCGCATGCCGCTCATGGACGGCATCGCGCTGGCCCTCGCCGCCAAGCGCGACTTCCCCGACCTGACCATCCTGCTGATGACCGGCTTCGCCGATCAGCGCGAGCGCGCGCGCGGACTCGATGCCATCGTCACCGACGTGCTGACCAAGCCCTTCTCCCTGGCGGATCTGCGCGCCACGGTGAAGCGGGCGCTCGCCGCCTGAAGCGACCGGCGCGGCCGCCCGTTCAGCCGAACTTAAACATTTCCCTTAGGTTGGGCTTCACGAAAGCGTGGCAGTCTCGGACTGACTTGATCAGACCGAGCACACGATCGCCATGTATCGCCGGGACCGGGACATCGACGCGGCGTATCAAGCGGACCGCTATGCCTGGGAGCCGGATGATGGGGCCTGGGACGAGGATCGGGAGACGCGGCGTCCGCGCAAGAGCGTTTTCGGACGGCTCGTCTCGCTGATGAAGCTCTCGGCCCTCGCGGTGCCGGCGGCGCTGTTCCTGTACGGCAGCTTCGCCGATTGCAGCGTCCCTCCGGCGGCAGGCTGGCTCGGGCTCGTCGGGACCGGCGCATGCGCGCGCACCGAGATGCTCGGCAACGTCCTCTCGATTCAGGAGAATCTCGCGCTCCTGAAGCGGCTCATCAATTGAGTCCCGGGCGCATCGCGCCGCGCCGATCCACCCCGAACCGTCTCCTGTGAGGCCGCCATGTCCAGCCGCCCGCTCCTCCCGGCCTCATCCAGCCGCGCGCCGGATGCCATCGAGGAGGCCCAGTTCCGCGCCCGCATGGCGCGGGTCGGTCCGGACGCGGCGAACCGGCCGGCCCGCCGGAGCCGGGCGCCCGCGCGGGTGCGCGGCTTCCGGCTCGGCTGGAAGGGTTGGCTCGTCGTCGACTGCCTGGTCGTGCTGCTGGTCGTCGCCGGGGTGGTGGCTTGGCCGCCGATCCAGTCCTGCCGGGCTCAGGATCAGACGGTCGGGTTCTACGCGGGCGATTCCGTCGGGAAGTGCATCCGGCGCGGCATCGCCGAGCGCCTCGATACCGCCGACCAGCGCCTCAAGAGCCTGATCCGCCGCTCGGGCCGGTGAAGCCGGGCCGCGCAGGTCCGGCGCCGCCCGGGTTGGGCGGAGGGCACGGCAGCCGATAGCCGGCGCGTGGCGAGCCCATGTCGCACGGCCTGCGTGCCGCAAGCGTGTCCACCGGATGCCTGTCGCGCGCATCCCCGCACCTGCCTGTTCGATCCGTGCGCGCGCCGCGGCGTGACGGCGGGTCCCGCGCTCCATCGCGGCCCTCGGTGATCGCCGTGTCCGGCCACACCTCGGGCCCCAAGCCCGGGCGGTAACGTCAACGTTTCAGGGGTGGAGGATCCCTATGCGGGCCGTCGACATCTATCGTTCGTCCGCGCGGACGCTGGCCCTGTTCTTGGGATCCTGCGGCTTCGCCGCGGCCTGCGCCTGGATCATCTTGGCTCATTCCGGCAGCGGAGATCAGGTCGCCACACGCGGCAGCTTTCGCGCGTTCGAGATGTATCTCGGCTTGGTGTTCTTCGGCTTCGGCGCGATCGTGTGGGGCTCCAGGCTGCGTCAGCACGGATCGGTGGTGTCTGTCGGGCCCCGCGGCATCTATGATCGGCGTCTCTCAACGGACTGGATCCCCTGGACGGCTATTCGAGCCGTCAAGCCGACGAGGGTCCTGACCGCCCGCTCGTACCAGTTGGAGATCGATCCTGAAGCGGATGCCGATCTCCCGTGGACGAGGCAGGCCCGGTTTGTGTCCGGGCTGAACCGGATGTTCGGGCGGCGCTACTGGATCGGCACGGCCGAACTGACCGGCGGCTTCCCGGCATTGGCAGAGGTGATCGGCCGCAACCGGCCGCTTCCGTAGCGGTCAGTACCGAACGCTGCGGAAGCCGCTCTCACCGCCGCCGACGACGCTCCGGATCACCTCCTTGGTCGACGGGCTGATCCCGCCATCGCCGCGCAGACGGCGCCCGTCCGCCCGTTCGAGGCGAGCGACGTCGTCGGAGCATCGATCCAGCGCAGAGCAGATCCTGGCCGAGAGGGGAGCGCCCTGGTGCGGGCCGGCGCCGTTCATCTCGAACCGCAGGCAGGACGCCAGATAGCCTTTCAGGTCGTCGAAGGCGGCGGCTTGTGCGCTCGACGTGAGGACGATGACGAGCAGTGCGGATCGGGCGAGCATCGAGCACTCCAGGCGAAGGCGGTCCGCACCGACAACGCGCGAGCCGAGCGTTCGTCGCCAGGCGGGTGGCTGCACCGCCGGTCTCCAGGCGGCCGATTGCGCGCGCCTGAAGGTCGGTGCGGAGCCGCTGCGGCCGGAATGTGCCGAGATCGGTGCCTTGACGAAGCGCCCTCAAACGTAGTCAAAAGCGCCTCTGACGCTCCGAAACCGCGAATTTCCTCAATGGTTTCAGAGCGCCTGCCGGTGTAGCACAGCGGTAGTGCAGCGGTTTTGTAAACCGAAGGTCGGGAGTTCGATCCTCTCCACCGGCACCGCTTGACCAGCATTTTGTGTCGTTGGTGGAGGAGCTTAAGGGTCTCTGAGACGTGTCTCAGGCGTGACTTTGGGTGTCCCCTTGCTCCGAAGTTCCTCGACACCGGATGGCCGGTGGTAAAAATCCGCTCCGTCGCTGGTGTCACGGGCGATGTAACCTGACCGGTATTTTGGACCGGGCGCCCCGCGCGACGCCAGATGCCCTCATGGTGAGCTTGTCGAACCATGGACCCGCTCCTTGGCCACCCGCCAGCCCGCTGCCTGCGGCAGCGCGGTGACACGGCGATAGCCGTAGCGCCCGTACTCGGACGCCGGGGTGATGACGGCGCGGCCTTCGTCGCTTCATCCCCAGCTCCTCCGATCCAGACTGATCCTCTCAAGCAGCCCGCTTCAAGGCCAGCCGGTCAGGCCAGCGACTTGCCCGCTGAAATGGACTTCCCGGACGGATTCTCAGAGGTGTTGAGCGGGCGGATGCCGGGGCGGCCTTGATGCCCCGCCGGGCGACGCGATCGCCGCGAGCCTCTTTGCGAGGCCGAGGGCGTCCTCTGGGCGTGACACCCCCTTAGGATGTTGGCGGGCGCGCGGGACGCGGCAGCGGGCCGCAGGATATCGGAACCACTCCAGGCTCCTCAGGGTTTGTGCCCATACGCCCGATCCAGAACCGCCCGTTGGACAGAGTGCCCATGAGTGCGCCTGTAAAGCCGTTCCTTGGCCTGATAGCCGCCTTCGCGGGTGGCGTTGCTATGACGGGCGCCTTCATGGGCCGTCCATCCACCGCACCGGAACCAGGGGCGGCGTCTAAGCCTGCAAAGATAGCTGCGCTTGAGACCCCGCCACGCCATTCTGACGAACATCCTGCGACAGGCTCGCAGCCACCTTCCGGCGCGAATGGCTGGGTCGATCCTATCAAGCGAGGCTCGGAGGCGCACCCCACACGCACATCTCTGCCTCCGCTGGTGTTTCATCTGGATGAGAAGGCGGATCACGCGAAGAACGCCGTGTCGCAGGAGGGTGCGCAGGATGGGGCACGACAGGCTCCGCGTTCCATTGCGGCCCAGGTTTCCCCACCTCCTCGGCCGTCCCTGTCAGAGCTGAAGGCGAAGCCGGAGGCATCGAGTCGTCCCGTCCTGGCCGCAAAGCCGACTGAACGGCCTGCACCGTCGAAGCCCTCGGACGACCTCGCAGCCCGCAAGACGCAGGCTCACCAAGTCACGGCAAGGCTAAGCCATAAGCATGAGACTGCGCGCGTAGCCTCAAACGATGACGCCGAGGACGATAAGAGCCCCGCAGTGGAGCGGCAGGTTCGCCGTGTCTATGTTCCGAACCGTAGCTATGGCTATCCGGCAGAACAGCCTTATGGACGCCGCTATGTCGAACTCTCTGACCGTTATGAACGTGATATAGACGATCAGCCAAGACAGCACCGGGAGGAGATGACGTCGACTCAGACCAATGGCGTCATGCGTTGGCTTGTGGAACGTTGAAGCTCCTCAGCTCACAACGGACAGGGACTGGCATGGCAAACTTTAGGGCACTGCTGATTGGCGCGGTCGCCATTATGGCTGTTTCACCCTCATACGCCGTTAGTCCCCAGGAGATGAAAGAGCGCACCGCGTTTATCGCTGACCGATATCTCCAGATCTGGTCCTCAAGCAATGTGAGCCCGGTGGCGGGCGTGCCCTACATGTATGGGCGAACGGTCCTCTTCTATGGGAAGCCATACACCCAGGCGGACCTACAGGCGGAGAAGCAGCGCGCCATCTCGCAGTGGCCTGTCAGGCACTATGCGCACCGCCCTGGCACCCTGCGGGTGATCTGCAACACTGCTGCTCGGAAGTGTGCAGCCCGCTCCACCATCGATTTCACCGTGGCTAATCCCAAGCGCGGGACACGAAAGAGCGGATCGGCCAAGTTTGACCTCGGGGTCAGCTTCGCGGGCCCACATCCGGTCATCCTCTACGAAGGCGGCAGCCTGAACAGGCGACGCTCCTACGAGAACGCAGAGGGCAACGGCTAGTCGCTTCAGGTGTAACGTCAGGTTTCTCGCGCGCCCTTGAGCGCAGACTTGCCTCAATAAAGAATAGTCATCTAGGTCGTCATATCAAATCATTTGACTCACTCCGTCGAAACCATATCGATCACTTGCCCAATCTCGTTTTCACCCTGGCCGCCACCTGCGTCGGCCCGCCAGGGTAATGGCCAAGGCGGTGCGCCGGGGGGGGGCTGTAGAAGGCATGCGTGGCCTGCCTGAGGCGTGGACATCATCCGGCAAAGCTCGCTGGCTACTGCCGAGTTTGTCGGCGGCCTAAGCCCCCGCTGGCCGTCCGCGCCCGCCCGCAGACTGCCCCTCACTGTCGGGGCGGGCGTGGATGCCGCCTCATGCCGATGCCCCAGGAAAACGCCGGCATCGCTCGTGAGGGCATCAAATGAGAGCGAACCGCCAAGTTTCGTCGTCCTATCTTTGACGCGTCGATATCGCTCGACCTCCACGCCCACCCGCCTGGTGGGCCCCTCAAGCCGTCAACGGGCGGGCGTGGATGCCTGAATGTCCGAGCGGCTTCTCGCGTAGGTGAGAGATCGCCCGATCCGAGCCACGATAGCGTTGATGGTCGGACTTACCTCCCGACCTCCGTGCCCGCCCAATGCTCTCCTCCAGATGCGCGGGCGGGCGTGGATGGAGGGGCCAGGGCGACGCCCGCATCACCGCATCGCGGTCGGCAGCGGCAGGTCTGTCCGACCGGCCAGAGCCTCACGAAGGCGGCCGCCTAACGCAGGCCATTGATACGGAAGCGCCGCGAGCTACCCTGCCGGAGGACGCACACTGCGCGACGTGGGGCGATGATGAGACGCGCGACGGTCAGGTGGCTCATAGCGGTGCTGGCGGGATCGGCGAGCCTTCCTGCCGAGGCTCAGCGCGGTCGGGCTCATCGGGCGGCGCCGCGTGCAACGACCGAAGCCCCACCGTTCGGTTACCCGCGTCTGCCGACCACGACGCTGCGGCCTGCGGATGACGGCATCATCCATTGGAATACGCCGAACAAGGACGGCAATCTCGGCGGTCCCGGGACGGGCGGAAGTGGCGGCGGCGGAGGCTGATCGACTCCGCCTCTGCCATTGGCCGCAGGTCGTTCTGCACCAGGCGGCCGAAGAGATCCCGATGGCGGAGGGATCGGGCCCAGGAACAGGCTCGCGAGCCGCGGGGTTGCCCGGTCAGCTCATGGAGTAAGACATGCTGACTGGTAGCCTGCTGTGGCTCTTAGGGGTGCCGATCCCCGTCCTGATCCTGATCTGGTTCTTCTTCCTGCGGGGACGATAGGGCCCAGCACGGCACAGAGAAGCCCGCGCCGGCGGACCGGGCGGGCTTGCTCGGATCAGCCTGGCAGGGGAAGCGATCAGAAGCCGCCGCGGCGCCCATATCCATAACCGCGACCATAACCGCGGCCATAGCCATGACCGTAGCCGCGCCCATAGCCGTAGCCGCGACCACGGAAGCGGGGGCCACCATAGCCGCGGTGACCGTAACCGCGCGGCCCGAAGCGCGGTCCGCCGTAGCCATACTGGATCTCCTGCACGGCAGTCGCGGCCTCAGGAACGGCCCCGATGCCGATCTGAGCCGCGGATGCCTGGACAGGTGCGAGAAACAGGCTGGCTGCGAACAGCCCAGCCGTCAGTGTCGGTACCTTGAGCAAACGCTTTCTCCTGGCCACCTCCGCGGGCATGCGGCGCTGGCTTGGGTAAACCCGACAGCGTCTCACACCGTTCCCGTTTGCCCCGCCTTCGCCCTCTGCCGGCCACGGTTCTTCAGGAGGGCGCGGAAGAGGTTGCCGCGGACCCATGTGGGCCCTCGATCTCGGGTAATTCAGTAAATTGCTGCGCCGCTCTGTCACGATGACAGTCTTTTCCCCTTCCGGCTGGCACGGAGCCGGAGCAAGGTGCGTCCGCAAGCAGATTTGCCGGAGCCGCTGAAGCGGTCGTGATTGGCTGTGACTTGCGGTGCGCGGATGGCTTCGATCTCCGGCGCGCGAGGGGAGGGAGCGCATGTTAAGCAGGAGAATCTTCACCGGCTGCGCGATCTGCGCGGCGATTGGCTTGGTGGCAGATGACGCGGCGGCACAGACGCCGAGCGGCATCAAGCGAACGATCACCTCACGGATCGACGGCCCGGTCCCGGGCTACGAGACCCTTCAAGTGATCGTCGATGTGGAGCCGAACGTCGTCATCGATTGGCACACCCATCCCGGCACCGAGGCAGGCTACGCGCTGGAAGGCGTGAGCGAGCTGCAGGTCAAGGACAGGGCGACGCAGATGTTGAAGCCCGGCGCCTCCTGGGTGACCGCGCCGGAAACCCCGCACGCGCTCAAGAACGGTGCGCAGGCGACCAAGCTGTTCGTCACCTTCACGGTGCAGAAGGGGAAGCCCCTCGCAACACCGGTTGCGGCGCCGACATAAGCCTCGCTGCTCGTCGCTGTTGCCGGAGGCGGAGGTTCATTCCGCCTTCGCCCTCTGCCGCCCGCGATTCCGTCGGACGTTGCGGATGCGGTTGCTGGCGGCCGAGGCCGCGAGTCGGCGCGCGCACTTACCAGTCGTTCCGGGCGCCGGGCTCGGCGACGGCGAACCTGTCGCCGCCTTGTCGCCAGTCGTCCGCGGACCGACCGGTGATTTTCGCGACGTAGGCTCTGGTCTCCTGCGGCAGCGCTGAGCGCCCCGCGAGCCAGTTCCGCACGCGCTGCGGGCCCGCATTGTAGGCGGCGGCTGCCAAGCCCAAGCTACCGAAGACGGCCCGCTGTTCGCACAGATACTCTGCGGCCTTCGGTATGGCCTCAAACGGATCGAAGGGATCGACCAAGCCGCGTTCCGTCGCGGTTGCCGGCATGAACTGCGCGACGCCCTGTGCTCCCGTACGGCTGACGGCGCGGTGATCGAGTCCACTCTCCTGCTGGAGGAGACGCAGAAAGAAGTCGATCGGCAGGCCGCGGGCCTCGGCTGTGTGCGCGATGAAATCCCGCAACCTCTGCTTGTCACCGTAGAAGGTCTTCAGCCAAGTGTCCTGGAGCGTGCCGAGAAGCGGAGGAAGCCCTTCTGCCTCGCGCGTGGCTCTCAGGTTGTTCCGGATGAGATTGGCGGTCGCGCCTTCGAGAGCCATGAGCGTCACCATGCTCGGAGCCCGTGACGCCAGACCGGAATTGGCAAGGCCTGACGAGACCATCTCGGGTTCGGGCCGCGACGGAACAATCGCACCGGTGGCGCCGAGAACGAGGGCGCTCAGCAGGACGGACGATCTGGTGCTGGCCCGGACCAATCTGCGCGCGTTCCGACGAAAGGCGCTGCGGTGAGCCCGCGCCCGGAATGCATGCACGCTGATCGTCGACAGCTCCTGCATTCTGCCCTGATGCGCGTGCTCCCGGGACCTGTCCACGGCCCTGCCGCTCTGGAACAGGTTGATTTGTCGCATTTCAGAGCATGAAAACAATTTTCGTGCAAGATTGACCCGAGGGCCTGTCTGCGAATCCTGTTATCTTCGGTGAAATGATGCGTGCGTGTCGGGCCTGCCAGAAACGCTTTACCCTCCCTCCGCCCCGGCCATCGTCCGTTCCCTCCGAAGCACGACAGTCTTGACGTGATTGCCGGCCGCCAGGGTGCGGCTGTTCATGTCTGGACCCGGCGTCTGCACGGCGACGCGCACCGAGCCGGTGTTCTCGACACGCGGGCCGCCCACGAGACCGGCTTTCCCATCGCGGCCGGAACCGATCCGCCGCTCGCGTGTCTACCGGATATCCCCATCCAGAAGACACCTATGCCCGCCCGGCCCCACGCCGCAGCGGGCGTTTTGCCTTGGGTCGATCAGGAATACCGTTTTGGCACGTTTTACAGTTTCATACGCAATCAGAGCGGGTGAAATCACCACAAAACACGAAACCACAAGGTCTGCCTTGGAAGAAGCGCGCGAATATCTTCGAAAGGGCTACCACGACGTCTCTCTGACAGACCTCGGAACGGGAAGGCGCAGCAGCGCGCGCGAGATCAAGAAGAGCCTTGATCGTGTTGATGAGTTCTACCGTGATGGCTGGTGACCCCGGTGCCCGGGCGCCCTCGCACCATTCTAGATCGGCACGGGCTTCGCGCGTGCGTCGACGGCATCCGTCGCCCTGTTCGGGGACGTGTCGCTGAACGGGGTGCGGATGACGGCTCTCGGTTTCGGGGAACAGGCCACGGACTCGTGGGTCTACGAAACAGATCCTGTCGCGCGGCCTATTTCCCGCACGCTCGGTTCGCTCGGGGGCCTATTGGCAGCGGAGCCTCCAGTTATGGAAGCGTATTCGTGGACTGACAGCCCGCATATCTCCGAGATGTTGAGGCTTTTCAGCGATCCTCCATGCCTGCCCGGATTGAGGCAGGAGGAAGCCCTCTTCCAGAGACTTATTGCGCTCGAAGAAGAAGCGGCACGCGCGGATGTGCCGGAGGCCACGCGCAAACTGATTGCAAATGTCCGGCGCACGGCCGGTAAAGCGGCGCTTGCCCTGGGGCCGCCTGTTGCTGAGTGCATTCGCGGTGACTGACGGCCCGGATGCCCCGGGACGGGTTTCCGACACATCCTCAGCCCGCCCGGCTCGACGCCGGAACGGGCTCCTCTTGAGCCGACATACGCCTGGCCCATCCGCGCGATCCAGGGCGTGCGGTCGTCCTGGCGGGCGATCTTCGCACTGATCTTCGCCATGCCTCGGAGCGTCGATAGCGCCGCTCTCAGGCCCCGGTACGGTTCCGGCTCTCTCGTCACCGGGAGGATTGTTGCGGCTGGAAAACGTCATGTCCGCGCGGTGCCGCATTCTCCCGCGCGCCACGCGGGAGCGGGCCGATATCCGCGGGACCGCCTCAGGCCCGGACCGTTCGGCGGAGCCCTGAATGATGATGGACGGGCGCCCGGGCACGCCGGATCGGTCGCCATCCGCGATGGCGCGGTCGCGCGGCTGACGAAGGTCGAGCAATCCGCCGTCGCTATCCGCGCCCGGTTGGAGGACACGCACCGATGCCGGCCGCCTGTTCATGGTTTGACATGGGATATACCCGGCCGAAGGCGGGTTGACCCTACGCGATGACAGCGGTTGGGCCACTATGGATTTAGATCTCGCCAATATCCTGAAGGTGATCGGGCCAGCGGCCTCGATTATTTTTGCCGCATGGATCTTCATGGGATTTCTGCAGACCCGCTACGATTCTGCGATCGATCGCTATCGCGACCTGATCGACAGATACCGGACTTCCGAACTGTCCGGAAGCCGCAAGGCGAACATGAGAGATCAAATCATCTGCTACAAGCAACGTTGCGAATTGATGGGTCGAGCAAATACCCTCGGGCTCATATCCGCGATCCTGTTGATATTGACGCTGATTGCAGGCGAGATGGCGCTTGCCCTGCCGGGGGTCCCGGTCTTGAAATTTGCCAGTGCCGGTTTCGCGTTACTGGGCTTTTTTCTTGTCATCGCCGCCACGATTGTCGTGATTCTGGAGGGACGGATCACGCACCGGCAAATTTACAGCGAGTTGCTGGACGTTCCGGATCTGGCACAAGGCATAGGTCAGGAGGCCGGGGATATCGGCGACCCGAAGCGCGGCAGCCGTTCCCCTCCGAGGTAGAAGGCCGACACACAGTTCCACGCAGAACCGGCGAGGCTCGCGACCCGTCGATTGCTTGGCGCCCCCGCTGCGACGTCATTCACCCAGCAGCGTTTCGCTGCGGGCGGCGGGAGCGGTATTCCTCCGCGCCCGGTGAGCCACGCCTGCGGCTACAGAAATAATGTTCATGAGAAATCCAGTAATAATCTGATGGTTATGGCAGAACATATCTGAACGAATATCCTATTTCGGCCGTGACTCACCGTCCCGCCAGTCTTTTGGGGCCAATATACCACCGAACAAGATAGAAATGCTAAAGTACACGTGTGGGCACATAGATCGAAGAGGAAGCTCGTCGCCCCGGCCTCCGTTGGAAGCGGCGCAACGTGCGGCCGGGTTCGGAGGGGGCGGGAAGCTTGGAAATCCGCAGCCGAGACGGGTCGGCAGGAGGACCGGCCTCCGCGGGACCGTGCCGTTCGGCTCCCATGGTCCTGCGGGTTCGGTCGCCCACCGTGTTGGACTGAGGCCAGGATCTCGGCCGCTGCAATGATGCGGCCGGTCAGCTCGATATTCTGGCCGCGGAAGTTCGGTTTCGCACAGAACTCATGAGACAAAGACGGGTTGTCTCATTGTATCCGTCAGATTGTTTTCGGGTGCGATCGCCATCGCAACCGTTTCGGGTGCGTATTCTCCAGATCAAGAAAGCTAACATGCGCTATCTAACAACGGCCTTTGTCGCACTGATACCGCTGTCGCTCATGAGCAGCGCGTTCGCTCAGTCGCCGGCCATGCTCGGGCCGGACGGCGAGGCTCCGGGCACCACCGGCACCATCATTCAAGGCCAGCCCAACACGACAGGCAACGTTCGTGACGTGATCATCGCACCGGGCGCCACCGGGGCTGAAACCATCACCACGAACTCGGCGGCCGGCGGCAATGCCAGTCACCCCGAGCGGGCGGTGCCGAATGGCAGTGCTGGCGGCGGTAACGCGGCCCAGGGCGGCGGCTAGGACCAACGCGCCTGCTCGAGCCGGTCGCCAACGCGAGGGGAGAGCTCCGCACAGTCAATGTCGAGGCCGCCGTGCGCAGCATCCTTCGGCAGGCCAAGCGGGATATCTTGGTCTGCCGCATCGCCAGGGAGGCTCTGACGGGGGGCGTAGGGCCCTTGCCCGGGATCGCCGATCCAGGAGCCGCTGCCTGCATCGGTGCGGATCCCGTCCAGCAAAGACGGCGGCCCTCCATGCTTCTGCGTGGCGCGAAGGTATGCCGGCCAGCAGCGACTTCAGCGGAGTTGTCCCAAGACCTCGGCAGGTTGTGACAAACGCAGGTCCGGCACCGCCAATGCGGACCTGACCTGCGTTTCCGGCTGCGGCGCAACATCCGAGCGTACAGGCCGTTGGCGGGAGAAGGTCTCGCACGGCTCGGCGAGGGATGGCTCGGGTCGTTCGCTCGTCGAGCGGGGCCCGGCTCGTCTCGGGCTACCTCTGCGATCCGACACAAACCCTCGTTGGCTCCGCGAATGCGGGATCGACCCACGCCTGGGGCGAGGTTTACCTGCCCGGGGGCGGCTGGATCACCTTCGACCCCACCAGCCGCCGAATGGGTAGCGCGCACCTGATCCCGCTCGCGGTCGTGAGGGACCTGCGGCAGGCTATGCCCGTGGTTGGTTGCTTCACCGGACCAACCGGCAGCTATCGGGACATGACGGTCGAGGTTCGGGTCACCGCGACCTGAGGTGGAGGCGAAAGGCAGCGAGAGGCTGTGGCGTCCTGTCCAACCGGAGCCCAACCCCGACCGCAGACGCGAAGGCATGAAACAGCCGGGACGTCCCGGCCCGATGCTCAGATCTGTCCGTGAACGAGGTCATGGATGAAGCCGAGCTTCCGGATGACGCGCGGCGAAAGCACGAAGGGGTAGAGGTCGCGATTGCCCATGGCACGGTTGACGCTGTTCATCGCGAAGACGAAAGGCAGCCATGCGTCGATGATGGGCTGGATGCCCGCCGCCCCATAGGGATCGAAATCCACGCGGACCGCCAGGTCCTGGCTGCCGCCGAGGCGCGGCTTCACCTCAAGCCCGAACGCGCTTGCCATCTCCAGCGTGTCGACGATGTGCAGGTAATGAGCCCAGGTCTCGGCGAAATCCTCCCACGGATGTGCGGTGGCGTAGGTGGAGACGAAGTGCTCCTGCCAGTCCGGTGGTGCGCCTTCTGCGTAGTGCCGCTGGAGTGCCGTCCCATAATCCTGATCGTCGTCGCCGAACACGGCGCGGCACGCATCGAGCTTGCCGCCGTCCCGCACGAGGACGTCCCAGTAATGGTGGCCGATTTCATGACGGAAGTGCCCGATCAGCGTGCGATAAGGTTCGCCCATACCCTTGCGTCGCTTCTCGCGTTCGACATCGTCGGCTTCCACGAGGGCGATGGTGATCAGACCATTATCGTGTCCGGTCAGGACCTTCGGGCCCTGTGTCTCCGGCGGATCGGACAGGAAGTCGAAGAGGAGGCCGTGTGCGGGATCCTCGGTGCGGGTCTTGAGCGGCAGGTTCCAGCGCAGGAGCGTGTAGAACAGGCGATGCTTGGCCACTTCGATCTGCTGCCAAGCCGCACGCTGGGGCGGATCGGAGACGTTCGGGATGGTGCCGTTATGCCGACATGCGACGCAGAACGTCTGCTCTGAGCCCGGTGCCACAAGCCAGTTGCAGGCCTCATAATCCGCATTGGCGCAGAGGCGGCCCGGGCGATCCGGCGCGGCCAGCGCTGTCCACGTGTCGCCGGCGGCGGGTTCAAGGGCCGAGAGGGTGCCGAGTTCGGGCACGTACGCGAGCCGGTGCTTGCAGCGCTCGCAGGTGCGGTTCTCGAAATAGAGGACGTTGTCGCAGACCTGACATTGGAACAGCTTCATCGAAGATCCTGGCCGAAGATCCTGGCCCAAGAGGCCGCGCTTGCATGGGGCGCTCGATGATGAAGGACCTCGTTTCTGCGCGATAGTTCCGGGGATCCGGGAAAAAGCTTTCTGGAAACGGCGACACACCCGCAGAGCGGCTGCAGGCGCCCGAGACTTGGGTGCGACACCACACCGAAACCGTCGCACGCCGCAGCGGTTGTCGGGATAGGAGCCGTTCCCGGAGACGCTGGTGCCGCGCTACTATTTCGACGTTCAGAACGGCGACATGGTGTGCGACGACAGAGGCACCGAATGTCCGGACCTGAACGGTGTCAAGCGACATACGAAAGAGCTCATTGCAAGTTTGATTTGGAATATTATTCAATCGCACAGGGATCAGCTGGTCTGCAGGATCCTTGTTCGCGACCAGAATGGCAATGTCATCTATATGAGCGCCGTTTCCTACAACGGCGCCTGGGTCGATTTCAGCACACGGGCCGCATAACGCGCGAGCCCTGGGTAACATTCGAGCAGCCCAATACCGCGCCCGACGCCGGCGCGATCCGAGACGCGCCATCAGGTGCTTGGTCAAGCGCGCCACAGGTGAGGACTTCATGAACCGGGACATCCTATCGACCCTATCGGCGGACGTTCACGACAAACCTGAAGAGGCCATCGCGGCGGCATCTCCGTCATTGCGGGACCTGCATGACGCGATAGTAGATTTGCAGAAGCGAATGCTTCGGCTTGAGGGGCGCCGACCCGACACGGAGGGCCGCCTTCTGATGCAAGCCGTGACCGCGGATCAGGCCCAGAAACAGATCTTCCCGTCGGGCCGCTGAGGCGCCTCCGCCGGGATTGGATCCGGCCGCCATGTCCACATCCGACATGACGCGCCAAATGCCTCGGCGATCGAGTCCGACGGCAGGTCCATACAGAGCGTGCCCGACACGAAGAAGTACCGACAACCTGCGTGGAAACACGATGCGGATAACGGAACATCCAGATCAAGAGGCGGACCCCGCCCGCGTCAGACGGCGAGATTCCGATATCTGCCTGCATAGAGCGTCACAAGTTCGGAGGGCGGCCAGTCTGGCCCGCAAGCGCGGCGCAGACATCGAGGCGGCCGTCCAAGTCGCACACGAGTGCCTGCGACGCTCGAGGCACTACAACTTGGCTGCGCGTCACCTGGGATGGCGCCTTCCGGACTGACAGGCTGAGTGTCCGATCCCTCCGCGGGATCGATGCGCCCCTGTGCGCTTGCGGCCGAGGCTCATCCGCGTTGCATCCTGCGCGCGAGGGACCCTTTCGACACTTCGCGTTCGATCGGCATCTTGTTGCGAACGCGTCGCGTCTTGTTGGACCGAAGGTAAATCCTGAATGCGTCTCGAATCGATGGCGTTCCTAGAAGCCCTTGCGAACGTGCCGTCGCCCAGCGGCTACGAGCAGCGCGCGGCAAAGCTCTACCGGGAGTATACGCAATCCTTCGCCGATCAGGTGAGCACCGACGTTCATGGTAACGTGGTGGCCGTGCTGAACGCCGGAGCGCCGATGAAGATCATGCTCACGGCCCACATGGATGAGATCGGGTTCATCGTGCACTACATCGATGAGGCGGGCCTTCTCTACATCAGCGGCATCGGCGGGCACGACAGTGTCATCCCGTTGGGCCAAAGGGTTTGGGTTCATGGAACGGAGCGGGTTCCTGGTGTCGTCGGCAGCAAGGCCATCCACCTGCTCGATGAAGACGAGCGGAAGAAGAAGCCGAAACTGACGGATCTGTGGGTGGATGTCGGCGCGACGTCGCGCCAGCAGGCCGAGGCGGTCATCCAGCTGGGCGATGTGATCACGTACCAGTACGAGTTCCAGACGTTGATGGGCGATCGGGCGACGGCGCGCGGGTTCGACAACAAGGCCGGCCTGTTCATCGTCGCAGAGGCCTTGCGCAACCTCAGCCAGGAAGGTGGCCTCGAGGCAGGCGTCGGCGTGTATGCGGTGGCCTCGGTGCAAGAAGAGATCGGCTCGCGCGGCGCGCGGACCGCTGCCTTTCGCATCGCGCCCCAGACGGGGCTTGCCGTCGATGTCGGTCACGCCATCGACTATCCCGGCGTCACCAAGGAGCGATACGGCCGGCTCGACATCGGCAAGGGCCCGAGCATCGCGCGCGGCCCAAACACCAATCCCAAGGTGTTTGCGCTCCTGACCGAGGCGGCCCGAGCGGAAGGGATCCCGGTCCAGGTGAGCGTCTTCCCCAGCGCGACACCGACGGACGCCAATGCGATGCAGCTCAACAGGGACGGAATGGCCGTCGGCCTGCTGGGTGTTGCAATCCGGTATATGCACACCCCCTGCGAATTGCTGAGTCTGGAGGACTTGCAGCACTGTGCCCGCCTGATGGCGGCCTATTGCCGGCGCGTGACCGTCGACACGGATTTCACCCCTCAACTCGACTTTGGCCGATCGGTTTGATCCCGGGGTCTGATGGTATCGCTTTCCGCCGATACACCCTGCTGCCGCTCGACGAGTGTCTAGATGCCCTCCAGGCCGCCATCCGCGTCCAGGCCTCATCCGAGAGCCAGGACAGCCCGGCCATCGCAAACCTCCTGAGCCGGAAACCTCGAACGCAGCAAGAAGACTCAGGCGACGGAAGATGGCGGTGCGAGCCCCCTGGCTAGGGATTCCGGTCCTCGGCGAGCCGAAGCAATTCCTCGACCTTCGCGACATTGCGCTCCGCCAGAGCGAGAATCTTCTCGGCCGCGGACAGGACCTCGGGTTCGGCAGCCAGCCTTTCGTCCGGCGCTTCCAGCACACGCCTGAGGCCGCCGGCCAACGCCCGCATCGCCGCCGCGCTCTGACGGATCTGCGCGACCCGGGGGCCGATATCCTCGCCTGCGTCGAGGCGCTGCCGCAGGTCGAGCAGCATCGAACGGGCATCCGCCGCGCCCGGGACGGCGCCGAGTGGGATGATGTCGGCCATGGCGGTCATGCCTGTCCGACCGGGAGCGGCCCGCCGCGCCGGTGACCCGGCACGGCCTGTTCCGGGCGCCCCGCCCTGGACGGGATGCCGGCCGGGCAACGAGCCCGCGCGATCACGCCGGTCCCGGTTGCGAGGACCGTGACGCCGAGGCTCGCCAGCGTGGGCCGCCCCACGGCGCGGGCCAGCCTCATGGCGTCGGTGTCCGCCTTCCCCTTCATCAGGGACTCCTCAGGCCGCCCGCACGGTGGCGAGGAAGCGGGTCATCTCCGCCGAGAGTTGCTCGGCGTGCCGCGACAACTCACCGGACGACGACAGGACCTGGGTCGCCGCGGCGCCGGTGTCCTCCGAGGCTTGCGCGACGCCGGCGATGTTGCTCGTCACCTCCGCGGTGCCCGTGGCCGCCTGCGCGACGTTGCGCACGATCTCCTGGGTCGCCGCGCCCTGCTGCTCGACGGCGGCGGCGATGCTGGCGGCTACCGTATTGATCTCGCGGATGCGCCCCGTGATCGAGCCGATGGCCGAGACCGCTTGGCCCGTCACGCCCTGGATGCGGCCGATCTGGCCGCCGATCTCGTCCGTCGCCCGGGCCGTCTGGGATGCGAGTTCCTTGACCTCGGCGGCGACCACCGCGAAGCCCTTGCCGGCCTCGCCGGCCCGCGCCGCCTCGATGGTCGCGTTCAGCGCCAGCAGGTTGGTCTGGCCGGCAATGGCCGAGATCATCGCGACGACGTCGCCGATCTTCGCCACGGCGGCGGTGAGTTCCTCGACGAGCCGTGCCGTCTGGTCAGCCTCGCCGACCGCGGCCTGCGCGAGGGAGGCCGATCCCTGCACCTGACGGCCGATCTCCTGGACCGAACTCCCCAGTTCTTCCGAAGCCGCCGCGACGGTGCCGACGTTCGACGCCGCCTGCTCGGCGGCCGCCGCCACGGTCGTGGATTGCGTGGCCGTCTCGGTCGCCGTTGCCGTCATCGTCGCGGCGGTGGCTTGCAGCTCCGTCGCGGAGGCCGAGACCATGCCGACGATGCCGCCGACGGCGCGCTCGAAGCCGTCCGCGAGATCGACCATGGTGCGGCGGCGTTCGGCGGCGGCGGCCTCGTCGGCGGCGCGCTTGGTCTGTGCTTCCTCGGCGGCCTTCCGGGCGACCATGGCCTTGATGCCCTCCACCGCCTTGCCGACCTGGCCGATCTCGTCGCGCCGGGCCGCTTCCGCGATGTCGGCGTCGATGTCGCCCTTGGCCATGCGCTGCAGGACGGAGACCAGGTTCTTCAAGGGCCGTGCAAGGCCGAAATGGACGATGGCGAACGCGCCGGCCAACGCCGCGAGCAAGCCGGCGACCGCGGCCGTGACGAGGACAATCGTCGCCCGCTCGGCGCTCGCCTGGGCCTCGCTCTTCGCCCTGGCGAGCTCGGCCGTCAGGTTGTCGATGCGCGGCTGGACGAACTCGCGCACCTTGTTGCGGGCGGCAAGACCTTCGACAAGGACGATCTTTCTTGCCCCCTCGGCATCCTGGTTGAGGCTCGCCGCGTTCGCGCGGTCTACGACGCTGAAATAGGCTTCGACGATCTCGCGCAGCTTCTGATTGATCGCGCGCCGTTCGGGCGAGTTCGACAGCGCGATCAGGTTGTCGACCGCGCTGTAGGCCTTCTTCACGGCGTCATCATAGCGTGTCTTGAAGTTCGCTCGTTCCGAAGCGCGGTCATCGATCAGGATGTTGCGGTTCTGAACCGTCGCCTCGGTCACGTTGATGCGGACATTGAGGATGTTCTCAAGCCGCGCGGATTGTACGTCGACGATGTGCTGGGTCTTCTCGCTCAGCTCGTCGAACACGCCATGCGCGCGATACACGAGCCAACCTGCCACGGCCGCCACCAGCAGCAGAGGTATTGTGATCTTTGTAACGATCTTGAGATCGGAAAGGCGCGTCATTTATTGCTCCCCGCACTGTTTTAAACCTCTGCCGCCGCGCCATTTAAACATCCGTTGCTTGGGAATTGAATTTCCGCTGCATATTTCTAGGATAAGACGGATTATCTGTCTTTCGGTGGTGAGACGGTGCGCGTCGCCGGCCCGTCGCGAGGCGCGTGCCGGCGGCAGGGCCGGGTTCTCCTCGGTTCTGTCCCGGTTGGATGCGCGTTCCCGGCTGCCGGAATCTCAAGCCGATTGTTCAAAGACGGGTACGATCGCGGGGTTCTCGATCGTATTTCATGTCTTTCCGGCGCTCAGTCCTCGAAGCTCGATCGCAGTGGAATGCTTTGTTTCATTCCCTGTGCCGCCGGCACAGGCATGGGCCCCGCCGTTACCGAAACCAGAACTCGGCCGTCGCGCGAATCGCGTGCAGGCACGGACACCGCGTCCTGGCCGCATCATCGGCACTTCGTAACTGACAAAGATCGGCGAATGTCAGTCAAATTGGTGCAGATTCTGTCTCCTTAACGCTTGCGGCACCACGATGATGGCATGCCGTCTACCACTCCATTCGGCGCTGGCGACGGAGGGCGAGGCGATGCCGACACGTGCACTGATGCGTCCGCAGGCGCAGGCGGAGGTCGCCGCGGCCCCGCGCGGTTTCTCTTCGCGCCACTATCTGAAGCTGGTCGAGGATACGGGAAAGATCGGCTTCTGGTCGGCCGACCTCCGCTCCGAGCGGCTGGACGCGTCGCCGGGCCTGTACCGGATCCTGGGCCTCGACCCGGCCTCCGAGATGACCTTCGGCTTCGGGCTCGACATGATCCATCCGGAGGACCAAGCCGCGCACGGTGACCAGATCGCTGTGCTGCGCGCCGGTCAGCCGATCAGCCGGGAGTTCCGCATCATCCGGCCGGACCGAACCCAGCGCTGGGTTCTGCACCATGCCGAGGTGATGATCGGCGCGGATGGGCGTCCGAACCAGGGCATGGGCGTCGTGTTCGACGTCACGGCGCAGCACGAGACCAAGAACGCCCTCATGCAGCGGCATGACCGTCTGAACGCGCTGATCGCCGCGACAGCCTCGGTCTTCTGGGTCAACAAGGCCAACGGCGAGCCCAGCGAGATGCCGCAGTGGATGGCGCTGACCGGCCAGTCCTACGCGCAGATGCAGGGTCTGGGCTGGCTTGACGCCGTCCATCCGGAGGACCGCTCCCGCACGCTCGCGGCTTGGACCACGGCGGTTGAGCACACCGCGCCCTACAACACCGATTATCGCGTCCTGTGCGCGGACGGGATCTACCGCTGGTTCAACGCGCGCGGCGCGCCGGTGCTGAACAAGGACGGCTCAGTCCGCGAATGGGTCGGGGTCTGCCTTAACGTGCCGGGACGGACCCGTTACGGGACCCCGCCGCCCGAGGCCGCGATGCCGCAGGTGGCCGCGAAGGCGATGCCTGCCGAGGAGTCCCTGATCCCGAGCCAGATCCGGGCGGCCCGCGCCATCACCGGGTTGTCGAAGGAGGAACTCGCCGCGTTGGCCAACGTCTCGGTCTCGACCCTCAACCGGCTGGAGGATCCCGATTCGGCGGTCCGGTCGCGGTCGGAAACGCTGCTCGCCGTGCGCCGTGCCCTGGAGGAAGCGGGAGTCGAGTTCACCTTCGAGGCCGGCAAGAAGCCCGGTATCCGCGAGGCGTGACGGCGCCCACCATGCGCTCTGCGTGCGGCGGCACCTCGGCCGCTTCTCCGGCCGAGAGCCTGCCGTCTCCATTTGCACCGCCGCCCGCGGGCGCTTCACCCCCTTGTCCGGGATGAGTCTCGGGAACATCATGCTGCCGGTTCAGGCGCGCCCTGCCCAGATCTGGCCAGATCTGGTTGCCGGACGGGCCAGAGACCGTGAGCCCCGGTGTTTGACGCGTTGAGCCACTTCTCGGAGACGGTCTGACGGCGTCGTGCGACGCCTGCCACACGGCCGGCGGCGTCTCCGCCATACCATCCGGACGCCCGCCCACCGGCCCTTCACGAACCGGCTTTTCCAAGTCAGCGCGCAGGAACAGCGCCAGCCGGCGAGTGCGGTGCGATACGGCCCGATCGTCTCCGACAGCGCGGCGGCCGGCGCAATCCGGATCCGCCGTCGATCAGGGCACGATCTCCGGCGGCATTCCGCCCGGGATGCCGAGCGGCTCGTTCGGGGGTGGAACGTCGTCCGGCTCGGTTGCGGGCACGCCCATGGGCTCCGGGAGCGGGGTCTGCGCCGGCTCCGGCGTCCACGCGGGTGAGGGGAGCGGGAAGCCTTGGTCAGGATCGCCGGGGTTGCCTGGATTGGCCATCGATATCCCTCCCGTCAGTGGCTCATCAGGCTGCAGACCGATGCTTCGGCGAGGAGGTCACGGGTCACCCCGCCGAAGAACCATTCCCGCAGGCGACTGTAGCCATAGGCGCCGGTCACGATCAGGTCCGCATCGGCCTCGACCGCCGCCCTCTGGAGTGCCGCGGCGGCCGTCCAGCCCGAGGGCGCGATCCGGCGGGGTGTCGCTTTCACATCGTGGAGGGCGAGATACCGGGCAACGTCCTCGATCTCGGCCTGGTCCTCGTCCTCGGTCACGCGCAGCACCTGGACCGTCTCCGCGCGCCTGAGCAGCGGCATCGCGTCGGACACTGCCCGGCGCGTCTGCGGCGTGTTCTTCCACCCGATGACGACCTGTTTCGCCTCGACGCGCTCGACGCCGGGCGGAACGACCAGCACCGGACGGCCCAGCCGCATCAGCGCGTCGCCGAGGTCGACCGCCGCGCCGAGGGACACGCCCTCGTTCTTGGCGTAGCGACCGACGACGACGAGGTCTGCGGCCCGCGCCTGCTGCTCCAGGAATCGCACGGGATGGTCGAGGTCCGACCGCCACTCGACGCGGTCGCATCGGCTCGCAGCCTCGCGGAACACCTGCTCGAAATCTCCGAGCGTCGCGAGGGCGACCTGACGGATGTCCTCGATGGCCGTCCCCATCGGCACGGCCGTCTCGCCGTATCCCCGGGGATAGTCCGGCTGGCATGCGGCGGCGCCGACGAGCCGCGTGCCGAGGCGATGCGCGAGGTCCGCGGCGAGCCGCACCCGCTGTGCGGCGTGCAGCCCGTCGTCGACTGCGACCATGATGCTGGCATAAGACATGGGAAGGTCCTGCGACGGAGAACGATGAACCCTGTCCACCGTGCGTCCGCCGTGGGTGCTCGACCTTGATCCATCTCAAGTCCAGGACAGAGCCGTGAGCGAGCGATGCTTGCGGCGTTCCCCCTTCCGAACCGCAGATCAGCTCATCGGGACGAGGTTCGGAGAGGACGGTCGGCCTGGATACGCCGAGGATGCGGCATGCCGCCCCTCGCGGCACGGTGCGAGCGTTACTGTGCAGCACCTGTCTGCGGGCGTGGATCTTCGGAAGTCTCGTGCGCGACGTCCTCGACCGCGCACTCTGGAGCCTGGTGTGCCGCCGACGGGTCGGCGGCGACTCCCTGCCGGAATGGCGATCGGCATGAGCCTGCCATCCCGCAACGTCGCAGGCTCGGATGTCCGCGCGGCCGCCCCGGCTGTCACGCGGTCAGTCCGGGGCTAGAGCCGGATGCGCGCAGCGCCGGCTCCCGGTTGATCTAGCGCAAGGCATACCGAGCCTCCCTGCAACACCGTTCGGATGACAAGGGCGCTGCTCGCGCCGCGCCGGTGGAGAGAGCGCAGGATGCGCACCATCGACAATCAGCCGGAGGACTTCCTCCTCAACGGGTGGAGCCTCCTGCTCGGCACCGGCCTGATCGCGGCGCCCTGGGCGCTCGGTTTTCAGCAATCCGCCGGGGCGAGGGGGGCGCATGTGAGCGTCGGCGCCGCGCCGATCAGCGCGGCGCGTTCCGAACTCTGGCGCCTGAGCGGATCTCCGTCGGCCCATGAGGTCTGAACGGTTTCGCGCGCCCAGCCGGCACGCCGCGGAGATCGCGGTGGGCATGGATTCAACGGTGCCCGGAGCGGGCTCAGGATCGAGGTCCGGATGATCGTCGCGCCGTCCGAGCTTCCTCCGTCGCCGTCATGGACGCAGCGCCTGCGTTGGCCGCTTCGTCCGGCGCGTTCCAGTCCGCATCCCATCCCAGCCCAGGTCCCGGATTTCTGGACAGCGACCCCTGAGGCCCTGGCCGCGACGCTCGGCTGCGCAACCGGCGGCCTCTCGACCGCGGAGGCCGATCACCGCCTGGTCCGATATGGCGCGAATGTCGACGCGCCTGATGCCGCCGTGACCCGTCTCGGGGCGATCCTGCGGCGGATCCTCGAGCCCCTCTCGTTGATCCTGCTGGTGGCCGCGCTGGTCTCGGCCGTGTCCGGAGACTGGATTGGCGGCGCAATCATCGCGTCCATCCTCGCGCTGTCCATCGGGCTCGATACCGTTCAGGAGGGGCACGCGCTCAGGGCCGCGGAGGCCCTGCGCCGCTCGGTCGCCCTCAAGGCGGAGGTCCGCCGCGACGGCGTCTATACGACGATCCCGGTGGAGGACGTCGTGCCGGGCGACCTCATCCGCGTCAGGGCCGGCGACATCGTCCCGGCCGACGCCCTCATCGTCGAGAGCAACGCCTTCACGGCCGCGGAAGCGGCGCTGACCGGCGAGCCCTATCCGGTGGAGAAGCGGCCTGGCGCCATCGCCGCCGCGAACCCTGCCGAGGCCTCCAACGCCTTGTTCCGCGGTGCGGTGGCGCAGACCGGGGAGGCCGTCGCGCTGGTCGCCGCCACGGGCCGGGCCACGATGTTCGGCGCGGCCGCCGCGGCCCTCGGGGCGGAGCCGGAAGCGTCGCCGTTCCAGAGGGACCTGCGCGCGTTCGGTCTGGTGGTCGCCCGGATGACGATCGCCCTCGTCGTCGCGGTCCTGGCCTTCCGGGTCGCCTTCGGCCGTCCCGTCCTCGATTCGCTGCTCTTCGCAGTGGCCCTGGCGGTCGGGCTCACCCCCGAACTTCTGCCGATGATCACCACCGTGACCCTGTCCCGCGGCGCGCTGCGCATGGCCAAGCGCAAGGTGATCGTGAAGCGGCTCGCGGCCATCCACGATCTCGGCGCGATGACGATCCTGTGCACCGACAAGACCGGCACCCTGACCGCCGCGGAGATCGCCCTGACCCAGAGCCTCGACGGGGCCGGCCGCGACGATCCGCGGGCCGCCCGGCTCGCCGCCATCGCGGCCGATCTCGGCGGCGACCGCGGTTCGCTCGATGCTGCCCTCGTCGGTGCCGCTCCGGGCGCTGCCGCCGGCTGGCGGCTCACAGGCCGCCGCGCCTTCGACTTCGCCCGGCGCTCCGGCTCGGTCCGAGTGGACGGTCCGGAGGGCCCGCTCCTGATCGTGAAGGGTGCACCGGAGGCGGTGCTGGCGCTCTGCATGCACCGACGTGCGGGTGACGCCCAACGGCCGATGACGGAGGCGGAGCGCGCGGAAGCGCTCGACCGCGTCCGGGCGCTCGCCGGGGACGGCTTGCGCAGCATCGCGGTGGCCTCGCGCACCGGCTCGACCGGCGCCGCGGAGACGGACGAGAGGGATCTGGTCCTGGAAGGTTTCTGCGCCTTCGCGGATCCGCCCAAGGCGACCGCCGCGGCCGCCGTCGCCCGCCTCGCGGCGGCGGGCGTGCGCGTGAAGATCCTGTCCGGGGACGATCCGGTCGTGGTGCACCGCCTTGCCGGCCTCGTCGGCCTCGCGGGCGAGACCACCCTGTCCGGGGCCGAGGTCGCCGCGCTCAGCGACGAGGCCCTCGCCGTGCGCGTGCGCGCGGTCGATGCGTTCGGGCGCCTCACCCCCGACCAGAAAGTGCGCGTGGTGCGCGCGCTCAAGGCAGACGGCGCCGTGGTGGGGTTCCTCGGCGATGGCATCAACGATGCGCCCGCCCTCCGGCAGGCGGATATCGGCTTGTCGGTGGAGGGCGCCACCGGCGTCGCCCAGGCGGCGGCCGACATGATCCTGCTCGCCCCCGATCTGGAGGTCGTGGCCGACGGCGTGGCGGAGGGACGCCGGACCTTCGCCAACATCCTGAAATACGTCCGCATGGGCGCGAGCTCGAATTTCGGCAACATGCTGTCCATGGCCGCAGCCTCGGTGGCCCTGCCGTTCCTGCCGATGCTCCCGACTCAGATCCTCTTGAACAACCTGCTCTACGACCTCTCCGAGGTCGGCATCCCCTTCGACGGGGTGCGGCCGCAGGCCAGTGCCCAGCCGCAGATCTGGGACATGGGACGCCTCGTGCGTTTCGCCTCCGTGATGGGCCCTCTGTCGTCCGTGTTCGACCTCCTGACCTTCGCGCTCCTGCTGGTCGTCTTCGGCGCGGCGCCGGAGACATTCCGCACGGCCTGGTTCCTGGAATCGATGGCGACGCAGATCCTCGTGATCTTCGTCATCCGCACCAACGGGCGGCCCTGGCGCGACCGGCCCAGCGCCGCGCTCGCGGTGTCCTCGCTCGCCGCCCTCACGGTCGCCCTCGCGCTGCCGTTCACGCCCGTGGGACACTGGTTCGGATTCACGCCGCCGCCGGGCCCCGTCCTCCTGGCGATGCTGGCGATCACGGTGACCTATCTGGTCCTGGCAGAGCTGGTGAAGCCCTTCGCGCTCGGCGGCCGCGCCGCGCCGCGCCCGGCCGGGGTCCCATCCTGCCGATGTCGCGGCGTCGATCCAGACTGGCATGACCCAACAGGGGATCGCTCCGATGCCGTACGAAGACCAGAACGCGGTCGTGACGTTCCTGAAGCGGGCGCTGGCGGAGGCGGGGCCGGTTGAGACCGTAACCACCCACATTTCCCGCCTCTTCCTGGCGGGGGATCGCGTGCTCAAGCTGAAGCGTGCGGTGCGATTCCCCTATCTCGATTTCTCGACCCCCGCGCGGCGCCTCGCCGCCTGCACGGCCGAGGTTGCGCTCAACAGCCGGACCGCGCCGGCGCTCTACCGCGGCGCGCGCCGGATCACCCGCGAACCGAATGGCGCCCTGACCTTCGACGGGGCCGGAGACCTCGTGGACGCCGTCGTGGAGATGCGCCGCTTTCCGGAAGCCGACCTGTTCGACGCGATGGCGCGGGACGGGCGCCTCGGGCCGAGCCACATCGTGGATCTGGCGCAGGCCCTGGCGGCCTTCCATGCCGGAGCGGAGATCCACCGCGCGCATGGCGGAGCCGCCGCCATGGCGGCCCTCGTGGAGATGAACGACGCCGCGCTCCGGGCGACCGGCCTCGTCCAGGCGGACATCGCGGAAGCCCTCGCGGTCCGGTTCCGGGCCGTCCTGGCGCGGCACGTCCCACTGCTCGACGCCCGCCGCGCCGCCGGCAAGGTCCGCCGCTGCCACGGCGATCTGACGCTGCGCAACATCTGCCTGTTCGAGGGCCGGCCGACGCCGTTCGACGGGATCGAGTTCAGCGAGTCCATCGCGACGATCGACGTGCTCTACGACCTCGCCTTCGTGCTGATGGATCTCTGGCACCGCGACCGCCCCGACCTCGCCAACCTCCTGTTGAACCGCTACCTCGACGCGGCGGACGAGACCGAGGGGATCGGCCTGCTGCCGTTCCTGATGGCGACGCGCGCCGTGATCCGCGCCCACGTCACGGCGGCCCAGGCCGAGGGTGCCGAGGACGCGGCTGCCAGGACCGCGGAGGCGCGGGCCTATCTCGACCTCGCCTGCAATCTGCTCGCGGATGCCGATGCAGGCCTGCTGGCGGTCGGCGGCTTCAGCGGTTCGGGCAAGTCGAGCGTCGCCGCGGCGGCCGCGCCCTGGATTGGGCCGGCACCCGGCGCCCGCATCCTGTCGAGCGACCGGATCCGCAAGCGCCTGCACGGGGTCGGCGCCCTCACGCGCCTGCCGGACTCCGCCTACGATGCCGCAGCGTCCGAGCGCGTCTACGCGACCCTGCGGCAGGAGGCGGGCCGTGTCCTGGCCGCGGGCCACGCTGCGGTCGCGGATGCCGTGTTCGACCGTCCCGCGGAACGGGCGGCGATCGAGGCGGTGGCGCGGACATGCGGCGTGCCGTTCTGCGGCGTCTGGCTGGAGGCCCCGGCCGCGACCCTCGCGCGCCGGATCGAGGCGCGCACGGGCGACCCCTCGGACGCCACCGCCGCCATCCTGGCCGCCCAGGTCGCGCGGGGCTGCGGTCCGCTCGCATGGCAGCGCCTCGCGGCCGACCGGCCGCTGCCGGCCCTGCGCGCGGATATCCTGTCCCTCTTCAACCGCCGCGGAGCGGCCGGGATGCCGGCTCCCGCGATCAGACCGGCTCCGGCAAGGCGGGCACCAAGCGATTGACCGCCCGGGCGATCGGTGCCTCCTCGTCGGCCGGAACGACGTAGACGGCGACCGCGGATTCCGCCCGGCTGATCCGCCCGCGCCCGGCGGCGTTGCAACTCTCGTCGAGGGCGACACCCGCCCAGGCCAGCCCGGCGCAGATCGCCGCCCGGACCGCGGGCGCGTTCTCGCCGATCCCGGCCGTGAACACGAGCGCGTCGAGTCCGCCGAGCGCGGCCATGAGCGATCCGGCCTCCCGCACCGCCCGGTAGGCGAACAGGGCCAGCGCTTCTGCGGCGCGCGGATCGGCGCTCGCCTGGAGCACCCGCACGTCGTCGCTGAGGCCGGAGACGCCCAGCAGCCCGGATTCCGCGTTCAGGAGGTGCGCCACGGCGTCCGGGTCCAGGCCGCGCTCGCGGATGAGGTGGAGCACCAGCCCGGGATCGACCGCGCCGGAGCGCGTGCCCATCATCAGCCCGTCGAGGGCCGTGAAGCCCATCGTGGTCGCGATGCTGCGGCGGTCCTTCAGGGCGCAGAGGCTGGCGCCGTGCCCGAGATGGGCGACGATCACCCGGCCGTCCGCCCTGTCGCCCGCGATCCGCGGCAGGGTCTCGGCGATGTGCTGGTAGGACAGGCCGTGGAAGCCGTAGCGGACGAGTCCTGCATCGGCGAGGGCATGCGGGATCGGGAAGAGCTGTGCGAGCCGAGCTTGCGTGCGGTGGAACGCTGTGTCGAAGCAGGCCACCTGGGGCAGGCTGGGCCAAGCCCGCGTCACCGCCCGGATCGCCGCGAGGTTGTGCGGCTGGTGGGCCGGCGCCAGCGGCGTGAGGCGATCGAGCGCGGCCAGCACCGCGTCGTCCACGCGGACCGGCTCCGCGAAATCCGGTCCGCCATGGACCACCCGGTGCCCGGCGGCCGTCAAGGTCAGGTCGGGCGCATCGTCCAACGCGTCGAGCAGCCAGGCCACGCTCGTCTCGTGGTCGGCATGGGCGATCGCGGGAGTCGCGGCGAGGAAGGATGTGTGGGTTCCGGAGGCGTCGATCTTCGCCTCGCCGCCGATGCCCGAGACGCCGCCTCGGCACAGGGGCGTCTCGGTGCCCGCCGCGTAGAGGGCGAATTTGAGGCTCGATGAGCCGGCGTTCAGCACGAGGATCGTCGGCGTCATCAGGGTGTCCCGGCGCGATGGGCGAGGAGCTGCGCGAGAGCGCAGGAGGCCGAGCATGGCGGCCGGCTGTCGGCCCGGCTCGTCAGGATGATCGAGACGCGCGCGCCGAGCAGGATGCCGGCTGCATCGGCGCCCGCGAGATGGATCAGCTGCTCGGCGAGCATGGTGCCCGACAGCTCTGCCGGGTCTCTCACATCCGCGTCGAGCATGCCCGATCTCCTGTGATGCCGCGGAGCTTACGGCAGGGGCGGCCGCAGGCCCCTGATCCAGATCAAAGCCTGGCTACGGCCGAAGCACCTGGACCGGATGACCCGCCTGCCACGTCATCGGTCAATGGGCGAGAAACAGCGGGACCGGGCTTCGGGTCAGGAGCGACTGGGTTACGCCGCCGAGAAACCATTCCTGCAGGCGTGAATGCCGGTAGGCGCCCATGACCAGCATGTCCGCGCGGAACAGTCCGACCTGGGTCCTGAGCGTCTCCGCGACGTCCTCGACAACCGGCAGGACGTTCACCGACACGTTGACGCCATGGCGCGCGAGGTGCGGCGCGAATTCGGCGCCGGCCACCGAGGCCGGCCAGTCCTTCTCGCCGACGACGGACACGATCTCGACCGCCTCGGCCGCGCGCAGGAACGGCAGCGCGTCGTTTACAGCCCGCGCAGCCTGGGCGCTGCCGTCCCAGGCGATGACGATCCGACCTGCGCGGCATGCGGAGCGTCCCGCCGGTACCACGATGAGCGGGCGACCGCTCCCGAACAGGACCCCGTCGATCAGATCGCGATCGAGATCGATCTCCCGCATCTCCGCATCCAGGACAGTCAGGTCGGCGAGCCGGGCGCGGGCCGTGATCCGCGCGACCAGATCCGGGTAGGCAAGGGCGGGAGCCTCGGTCGTACAGATCACGCCCGCCGTCGCGGCGTCGCCGGCGATGCGTTCGGCAAGCGCCTGCGCGAGGCTGCGCAGGCGGCGGTTCTCATCCGCGACGAGGTCGTTGACGAATCCCAATCCCGCCCCTCCGACCATGGTCAGCCGGCGGGCGGCGGATTGCACGGTCAGGTGAGCGCCCGCCGCGGCGGCGAGCACGAGGCCATAGGCCAGCCCTGTCTCGGGCTCGTCGCCACGGCCCTCCTCGGTAACGGCAACCAGGATATCGCGGAAAGCGGCGAGGGGAGAGGAGGACGGAAGGGACATGAGGGCTCCGGGCTGGCGTCCGCCCGAATCTCGACCCACGCAGCCGGCCCGCCTTGATCCAGCGCAACGTCGCGCCGTTCGACATGCGCGCTCCGTCACCCGCGCCCGGACCGGTCATGACTTGCGGAAGCGGGACAGGAAACGCTCGATCGCGCGAGCCGCCGCTTCAAGCCGCGGCTTCAGCGCCGGGATGTCCTCGCTCAGGAGGGCGAGACCAAGGGGCAGCATCCAGAGGCCGAGAACCGGCAGGAACGAGAGCAGGCCGCCCCCGATCAGGGCAAGGGCCGCCGCCAGACGCACCGGACGCCGAGAGGGCTTTCTCAGCCACGTGACCGTATCGCGCAGGCGCACGGGAAGGCGGCCGGTCAGCCGCTCGACCCGTTCGTCCCAATCCGCTGCAGTCGGGGCCATCGCTCTCCTGTCCGAGGTTGGACGCTTGCAGGGATGCTCGCATCGTCCGAGCGGCGGAACCGCCGGACTTCACGTGGGGCAGCCACCGGATATCGAGGGCCTGAAGGCGCCGGCGGCCAGGGTTCCGAGTTGGACCACCAAGAGTGGTGCGAGACTCGCCGAGAGAACAAGGGCCCAACTGGTCCTATCAAGTGGGACGAGACCGAGCACGGCACCAATCGGAGGAAGGTGGGCCGGGCCGGCGAGCAGCGCCGTGCACACGAGCAGGGCCGCCCAGACCCAGGCGTTGCCCGTGACCTCGTTGCGGAAGGGCTTCGATCCGGAGGCCCGCATGTTGAAGATCTGCCAGAGCTGCGCGAAGGCGAGCGTCAGGAAGGTGACCGTGACGACCGACGCGCGGTCGAGCGTGAGCCAGAATTCGGCAACGGCTAGGCTTCCGAAGGTCGTCGCCGTCATGAGGCCGGCATGCAGGGCGATCCGCATCCATTGCGCGCGTCCGAGGATGGGCTCCTTCGGGTTCCGCGGGGGGCGCCGGAGGATGTCGTCCTGCCCGTCTCCCATAGCCAGCGCGAAGGCTGGAAGGACGTCGGTGACGAGGTTCAGGTAGAGGATCTGCAACGGCAGGATCGGCAGCGGCAGCGTCGACATGACGGCGAGCCCGACGACCATCACTTCGCTCAGGTTGCAGGCCAGGAGGTAGGTGACGAACCGGCGGATATTGTCGAAGATAACCCGCCCCTCGCGGATCGCGCCGACGATCGTCGGGAAAGCGTCGTCCAGGAGGATCATGGCCGCGGCCTCGCGCGCCACATCTGTTCCCCGCCGGCCCATCGCGATGCCGATGTCGGCCTGCTTCAAGGCCGGGGCGTCATTGACGCCGTCGCCGGTCATCGCGACGACCTCGCCCTTCTCCTGGTACGCGCGGACGAGCGCCAGCTTCTCGGCCGGGCTCACGCGGGCAAAGACGGCGACATTCTCCAATCCATCCGCCAGGCCGGTAGCGGGTATGCCCTCCGCGACGCGTAGCTCCGGGCCGGCCAGGCCGACCGCGAGGGCGATGCTTCGGGCGGTCACCGCGTGGTCGCCGGTGACCATGACCGCGCGGATGCCTGCGCCGCGGCAGGCCGCAACCGCCTCTGGCACGTCCTTGCGGGCGGGGTCCTCCAAACCGACCAAGCCGAGGAAGGCAAGCTGCTCGAAGGGAGGGGATCCCGGATCCGCCACCATCCGCTCGGCACAGGCTATGACCCGCAGGCCCCGCGCGCACAGATCCTCGACGCGGCGCCGCCACAGCTCTCGGGCAGCCTCGTCGAGCGGACGGTCGCGCGCGCCATCGCTGGCGCGCCGCGAGGCGGCGAGCACCGCCTCCGGCGCGCCCTTGATCGCCACCATGTGGCGCGGCCCGGCCGCGTGGACCGTGGCCATCATGCGAGTCGCCGCCTCGAAGGCATGTTTCCGCACGAGCGGCTGATCGCGAAGGAGGGCCGCACGGTCCAACCCGACGGACCGGCCCGCCCGCAGCAGCGCCTGTTCCATCGGATCGCCGCTGCCGAGGTCAGGCCCCGGTCCGAGCGATGCGTCGTTGCAGAGAACCGCGACGCGAAGCAGCCGTTCGGCCTCGGGCGGGAGATCCGACCCCGGCCTGGGGCCGTCCAGGTCGCCGGAGGGCAACGACAGCTGCTGCACCGTCATCCGGTTCTCGGTGAGCGTGCCGGTCTTGTCGGTCAGGATGACGGTCGTGGCACCGAGTGTCTCGACGGCCGACAGGCGCTCGATCAGCGCGTTCCTCCGCACCATCCGCCACATGCCGCGCGCGAGCGCCAGGGTCGCGACGATGGGCAGGCCTTCCGGGATGGCCGCGACCGCCAGAGCAATGCCGGCCTCGGTCATGAGCCGGAAATCCTTGCCGGTCGCGACGCCGAGCCCGGCGAGGATGGTCGCGATCGCCAGGACGACCCATACCATTTGGCTGGACAGGCGCTCCAGCCGACGCTCCAGGGGTGAAGTGTCAGGTGTGGCCTGCTCCACGAGCCGCGAGACCCCGCCAAGCTCGGTTCTCGTGCCGGTCGCGACGACGACACCGGTGCCGCTACCGCGCGTTACCAGGGTGCCCCGGAACAGCATCGACGCGCGCTCGGCGAGGCGCGCATCCTCGGCAACCGGCTCCGCCGATTTGTCTACGGGAACGGACTCTCCCGTGAGCGTGGATTCGTCCGCGCCCAGGTTCGACGCCTCGATCAACCGAATGTCGGCGGGGACCGCGTCACCGCCCTCGATCAGCACGATGTCGCCCGGGACGAGATCCTCGGCGGCCAGCACCCTGGCGTGCCCGTCGCGACGGACGCGCGCCGAATGCGTCCCGAGCGCCCGCAAGCCCTCGACGGACCGGACCGCCTTCAACTCGGTGAAGAAGCCGAGGGCCGTGTTGACGACCAGGACAGCGATGACCGCAGCCGCCTCCTGCCAATCGCCGAAGAAGAAGGAGAGCCCGCCAGCTGCCGCAAGGAGATAGACGACGGGGCTTGCGAGCTGGTGCAGGAGCAGGGTGAGCTTGCCGGCCCGCCTCGTTGCAGCGATCGCGTTGGGGCCGATCCGCGCCCGCCGTTGCCGAGCCTCCGCATCCGTCAGGCCCAGGTTCAGGGACGTCCCAAATCGCTTGGAAACCTCTGGGACCGGCAGCGCATGGGCCGATTTCGCCAATGCGGGAAGGCGAGGGGCCACACCTTGAGGTCCGGACCGTGCAGCCTCCTGCGCGGAATCCGACTCAAGCATGGCGCAACTGGTCGAGGCGTGCGGCGTTCGGGCAGAAATCCGGGTGGGTGACGCCTGCAGTCCCGGCCCACAGCTCGCGTGCGCAGCGACTGCGGTTCCGGCAGCCGAGGCACGCAGCTTCAAGCTGCCGCATGGCTTCCGGGTGCCGCTGCCGGACGGCGTCGGGATCAAGGTCGAGGCTCCGCATCATCTTGGCGATGCTGCGGAGCTTCGTGGCGGCTTCAGGAGACAGAGCGGCGGGGGCCGGGTCATCGGCCGCCATCATCGTCTCCATCATCTCCTGGTCGACGTCCCGAAGCTCCTGCGCTGCCTTCAGCAGGCAGCACCATTCGTTCATCGCGGCGGCGAGACCGAACGGGTCGAACGGGTTTGGCTCGTTGGCTGATCCTGCCATTACTGCCTCCTCAAAGGCCCTGGATGCCCCATCGCGGCGGCAAATCCCTTGATCCAGCGCAAGCCTGTCGCGGGTCACATGAGGGGCCGAGGCTGGCAGGAGCCTATGCGGGTCGAGGCCGGCATCGATCGAAGCCGCGACCCACAGCGGAGGCGGCGCTCGAGCGTTTCGAGGCCGGCGCGGCAATCCGGTGAGGGTGAGCCGAGCCACGCGCATGCGCTTGATTTGCGTCAAGGCCGGCCGCCGTAGCCGGTCGGAGGATGGCCGATCCGCAGCCGGCACGGTCCGGGACAGGGCTCAGGAGGGGATTTCCATGACCACGACATTCGAAGAACGCGAGCGGGCTGCCGAACTCCGCTTCGTCCGAGAGGAGGAGGCGCGGTTTCACGCCCGCAATCGCCGCAACCGCCACCTGGCCACCTGGGCCTGCGAGCGGATGCGCCTGACCGGCCAGCCGGCGGAGGCCTACGTGAACGCCTTCACCGAATCCGCCATCCTGACCGACGACGCGGCCCTGATCGGACGCATCCTGACCGATCTGAAGTCGGTGGGCATCGAGACGACCATCCCCCACCTGCGTACGGAGATGGATCGGTGCGCGGCACTCGCCCGGGCCGAGCAACCCGCCGGCATTGCCCCGGATCAAGGCTCCTCCGTCTAGACCGCGCAGGATCATGCGGCGTCTCGACGCTCCGGCACGAACCGACGAGACGCCCTGAGGAAGGACGCCAGGACCGACAAGGATCTGCGCCTCTCAATCGGCGTTCGCCGACGATGCGACCTTCCCGCTCCTCGATCCCCGCCCCCCATAGCGCATGTCTCCGGGGACGATGCGGTGCCGGGCTGCAGACGGCACTGAGGGGCGTCGCGGGAACAGCCCGCCGGCGGCGGTTGCGCGGTTGGCTGCCGAGGGACGCTGGTCGTGCGAGGCGAGGCCGTCGATCGATGTCGGCTCGTCCGCGCCAGTCCGGACGGGGACACCGCGGAGGCGGAAGGCGCCGGCGTCCAGGACGCCGGTCACCGTCCGTCCTCAGCGATGATCATCAGCTCATCGAGGTCCCGGCCTCTCCGGTCTCGTCCGCTTCGTCCGGGCCGCACTGCATGATGTCGCCCTCGATCCGGCGGCTGTGGTCCTCGGGCGCGTGCCGTTCCGGCCACGCCCAGTCCCGCACCTCCGACAGGTCGTCGCCGGTCCGGCGGACATACGCGCTGTGGGCAGCGAGCGCGTCCCGGAGCGCCTCCTCGGCGTGCTCGCCCCGGGCTCCCAGATGCGGTGCGGCCCGCAGGGCAGCCTGTGCGAGGTGGAACCGGTCGAGCCGGTTCAGCACGCACATGTCGAAGGGTGTCGTCGTCGTGCCCTCCTCGATGAAGCCGTGGACGTGGAAGTTGCTGTGGTTCGTCCGCTTGTAGGTCAGCCGGTGAATGAGCCACGGATAGCCGTGATAGGCGAACACCACCGGACGGTCGCGGGTGAACAGGCTGTCGAAGGTCGGGTCGTCGAGCCCGTGCGGGTGCGTCTCGGGTGCAGGCAGCGTCATCAGGTCGACCACGTTCACCACCCGGATTTTGAGGTCCGGGACATGCCGGCGCAGCCAGTCCACTGCGGCGAGGGTCTCCTGGGTCGGCACGTCGCCCGCGCAGGCCATCACGACGTCCGGTTCCGCGTCGCCCTCGTTCGAGGCCCAGTCCCAGATCCCGACGCCGGCCGCGCAGTGGCGAAGAGCCTCGTCGAGAGTCAGCCATTGCAGGGCAGGCTGCTTGCCGGCCACGACGACGTTGATGCGGTCATAGGTGCGCAGGCAATGGTCCGTGACGCACAGAAGGGTGTTGGCGTCCGGCGGCAGATAGATCCGCGCCGTGTCGCCACGCTTGTTCGCCACGAAGTCGATGAAGCCCGGATCCTGGTGGCTGAAGCCGTTGTGGTCCTGTCGCCAGACATGGGACGAGAGCAGGATGTTCAGGGACGGCACCGGTCGGCGCCAGGGCAGGTCACGCGAGGATTTCAGCCACTTGGCGTGCTGGTTCACCATCGAGTCCACGACATGCGCGAAGGCCTCGTAGGTCGCGAACAGGCCGTGCCGTCCGGTGAGCACATAGCCTTCGAGCCAGCCCTCGCAGAGGTGCTCGCTCAGCACCTCCATGACCCGGCCGTCGCGCCGGAGGTGGTCGTCGCCCGGCAGGATCTCCTCCTGCCAAGCGCGGCCCGTCACGTCGAACACCGCGTCGAGGCGGTTCGAGGCGGTCTCGTCCGGCCCCATGATGCGGAAGTTCCGAGCCTCCGCGTTCAGGGTCAGGACCTCCCGCAGGTACCCCCCGAGCGCGCGGGTGGCCTCCGCACGGGTGCGGCCCGGCTCCGGTACCGCGACGGCCACGCGGCTCAGGTCCGGCAGACGCAAGGGCGCGCTCTTGTGCGCGTTGGCGTGCGGATTGGCCGAGATGCGCCGCGGTCCCTTGGGAGGCAGCGCAGCGAGGTCGGGCATGAGCGAGCCGTCTGCGGTGAACAGCTCCTCCGGGCGATAGGAGCGCATCCAGGCTTCCAGGATCGCGCGGTGCTCCGCGTTCTCCCGCACGGCCGCCACGGGCACTTGGTGCGAACGCCACGTGCCCTCGACCGGGTTGCCGTCCACCCATTCCGGTCCCGTCCAGCCCTTGGGGCTGCGCAGCACGATCATGGGCCACCGCGGTCGGCCGGCCTCACCGGAAGCGGCGCTCTTACGGATCTCCGCGATCGCATCGAAAGCCGCATCGAGGGCCGCGGCCATGGCTTGGTGCATCCGGGCCGGCTCGTCGCCCGCGACGAAGGTCGGCTCGTAGCCGTAGCCGACGAGGAGGCTACGCAGCTCGGCTTCCGGTATGCGGGCGAGAAGGGTCGGGTTGGCGATCTTCCAGCCGTTGAGGTGCAGGATCGGCAGGACCGTGCCGTCATGGCGCGGATCGAGGAACTTGTTCGCGTGCCATGCGGCGGCGAGCGGCCCCGTCTCGGCCTCGCCGTCCCCGACGATGCAGGCGACGGTCAGGCCCGGGTTGTCGAGGGCGGCGCCGAAGGCGTGCGCCAGAGAGTAGCCGAGTTCCCCGCCCTCGTGGATCGAGCCGGGAAGCTCGGGCGAGGCGTGGCTGGGTATGCCGCCGGGAAACGAGAATTGCCGGAACAGGCGCGCCATACCGTCGAGGTCTCGGGCCACGTCCGGGTAGATCTCGCTGTAGGTGCCCTCCAGGTAGGCGTTGGCCACGAGCCCCGGGGCGCCGTGGCCCGGTCCCCAGACCGCGATCATGTCGAGGTCCCGCTGCCGGATGACCCGGTTCAGGTGCGCGTAGATGAAGTTGAGGCCCGGCGTCGTGCCCCAGTGCCCGAGAAGCCGCGGCTTGACGTGCTCCGGCTTCAGCGGCTCGCGCAGGAGCGGGTTGGCCATGAGGTAGATCTGGCCGACCGACAGGTAGTTGGCCGCGCGCCAATAGGCATCGATGCGCCCGAGGCTTTCGGGTCCGAGGGGGCCCGGCACGAAGGCCAAGTCGTGCCTGCCATCCGCTGAGTCGCCGTCGCGGCGTTCCTCGCGGAGTTTCTTCGGCTCGCGCCTCACGTCCATGTCGGTCTCCCGGTTGCGGATGTCGGGAGACCGTGCAGGCGGCCGAGGCCCGTGGCGTTGAGGTGGATCAAAGCGGCTTCGGCTTCTGTCGGCAGGATGTCTCCGGTCAGCAAGACGGGAGAGAACGATGGCCCTGGTGCTTCGAACCACCTTCATCACGACGGTACGCCGCGGGCGGGTGCCGGTCATGCTGGCGCCGAAGAACGATGCCGGTCCCCGGGTCGTCACGGACGCGGCACGCTACCGGTCCATCGGCAGCCTGCAGGCGCTGGCGCTCGCCATCGGAGCCGCGATGGTGACGCCCGCGCTGCTCTGGCTCGCGCTCTGAATCCTGCCGCAACATCAAGGAGACGGGCGATGGACGACAGGAACGTGCACCAGCATGTGCTCGACGAGCTGGCATATGCGCCGATGATCGACGCGGCGCAGATCGGCGTCACCGTCGAGAACGGCATCGTGACCCTGACGGGGCATGTTCGGAACTACGCCGAGAAGAGCATCGCCGAGCGCGTCGCGCTCCGGGTTCGCGGCGTGCGGGCCGTGGTCGAGCGGATCGAGGTCCGCTACCCGACGAATCCGAGCGTCGGCGACGAGGCCCTGGCCGAGCGGTGCGCCCGGGTGCTGGAATGGGACGTGCAGATCCCGGAGCGCTCGGTCTCCCTCAAGGTCGAGAAGGGCTGCGTCACGCTCGAAGGCTGCGTGCCGCACTACCACCAGAAGGCGGCGGTCGATAAGGCATTGCGGCGCTTGGCCGGGGTCACCGACATCGTCAACCTCATCGCCGTGAAGCCGCCGGTCCAACCCGCCGAGGTCAAGGACAGGATCCTCGCGGCCCTGAGGCGCAGCGCCCGGGACCCGGACACGATCCGGGTGCACGTGGACGGCGACACGGTGACCCTGGACGGCTGCGTCGACCTCTGGAGCGAGCGCGAACTGGCCGAGCGGGCCGCATGGTCGGCGCCCGGCGTGCGGGCCGTCGAGGACCGCCTGACGCTCGCGTGAGGTCGGTCGGATGCTGGCGATGGTCCTGCGCGAGGTCGGCGCGCGCCTCGTTCCGGAGGAACGGCCGGATCCGGAACCCGCTCCGGGAGAGGTTCGCATCCGGGTCGAGGCCTGCGCGGTGTGCCGCACCGACCTTCACGTCATTGACGGCGAACTCCCGCAGACGGTCTACCCCATCGTGCCGGGCCACGAGGTGGTCGGCATCGTCGAGGCGGTCGGCGCGGGCGTAACGAGCCGAGCGCCCGGCACGAGGGTCGGCGTGCCCTGGCTCGGGCACGCCTGCGGCCGCTGCCCCTACTGCCAGACGGATCGCGAGAACCTCTGCGACGCCCCGGGCTTCACCGGCTGCACGCGCGACGGCGGGTTCGCGACCCATCTTCTGGCAGAGGCCGCCTTCACCATCCCGCTCGACGCCGGCCTGGACCCGGTCGCGACCGCGCCGCTCCTCTGTGCCGGACTGATCGGCTGGCGAACCCTGCGGATGGCCGGCGCGGCCGGCACCGTCGGGCTCTACGGCTTCGGGGCGGCCGCCCACATCGTCGCTCAGGTCTGCCGCTGGCAGGGCCGGCGCGTGTTCGCGCTGACGCGACCGGGGGACCGCGAGGCTCAGGACTTCGCGCGCGCGCTCGGCGCTGCGTGGGCCGGCGGTTCGGACGAGGCGCCGCCCGAGCCGCTGGACGTCGCCCTGATCTTCGCCCCGGACGGCCGTCTCGTGCCTGCCGCCCTGAAGGCGGTGCGCAAGGGCGGACGCGTCGTCTGCGGCGGCATCCACATGAGCGACATCCCCGCCTTCCCCTACGACCTGCTCTGGGGCGAGCGCGCCGTACTCTCGGTGGCGAACCTGACCCGCGAGGATGCCCGCAGCTTCTTCGAGATTGTCCCGCGTGCCGGCATCGTCACGCACACGCGCGCTTACCCGCTGGCCCGAGCCAACGAGGCGGTCGCGGCCCACCGGTCCGGCGCTCTCCGCGGTGCGGCGGTACTCGTACCGTAATGTGCGGCTCCGGATTCCACGCCGAGCCCAGTAACGCGCCCCGGGAGCAGGGCATGCTCCGATGGGAGCCCTGCGCAAGCGCGCGTGCACCCCGATGGACGCTTTCGCCCCAGCCAAGCACCGGGGGCGCGGTGACCTCCTTGACGGAACGCCGTCCTAGGCGGCCTGACGCGAGAAGCCGTCCAGGGCCTGTCGGAGCAGGCCGTACTTCGCCTGGGTGACGCGCAACTCGCGGAACCAGTCGACCAATCCGCCCCACGGGTCGTTGAGCTGCCTCAGCCCCGCGACGAAGGCGACGACGGTCCCGAGTTCCGTTGCACCGTGCACGACGAGGTAGCCGCCCAGACCCAAGGTCAACGCCACGCCGGAATGGTGCATCAGGTTCATCAGGAAGTTCATCGAGAACTTCAGCTTGAAGATGCCCATGTTGAGCCGGAATACCCGTTCGATCCGCGCCGTCTGTAGACTCGATGGCTCGTGTCGCCCCTGGCCGATGATGCCGCCACTGATGCTGCGCAACGTGCCCGTCCGCTGGACGACACGCCGATTGATCGCCTGCTGCATCAGCGGCACGAAGACCGCTTGGGGCGCGAAGACCGCCAGCGCGAGGGCCGCCATCAGCGGGTCGAGGAACAGCATGTACCCGAACGTTCCCGCGACGATGCCGCCCTGCAGGACCGGTTCCGACACGCTCACCCCGACGAAGGCGCCGACCGGCTCCGCCTCAGCCAGGACGAGCGAGACCTCTACACCCTCGACCTCGGCACGGTCTTCCGGAGCCAAGCTCCCGAGGTCGTCCAGCAGTGTCTTGCGGAGCCGGCGAACGGCGCTCTCGCCGAGGTAGCTGCGGTACAGGTTGAGCCCGAGCTTCAGGGCACCCATTGCGGCGGCGGCCGTGATGTAGAGCAGCGCAAGCAGGACGATCGTACGGGCGTTCCCGCCGGGGAGAGCGGCGTTGACGATGCGCCGCTGCAGCTCAAGAGGCGCCAGGTCCGCCACGAACAGGACGATGGCCATCACCACCAGCGCAAGCTGATGGAACCCGCTCGCATCCTTGATGAACGCCAGGAGCGTCTGCGGCGTCGCGAGCCGGTGGCGCTTTTGCCGGAGGCCGGGCACAGCCGAAGCCAGGGTCGCGATTGCGGGCGGCATGAGACCTCCATGCCGAACCTCATGGTCCCATCCGGCAAGGGCCGGCATTGCGCTCGATCAACCGGTCCGGAGACCGCCTCCCGCCGCGCCCCGAAGAACTCGCCCCGAAGAACGCGCCCCGGTCGGGTTGGACCCGGTTCCGTTGAGATGGATCAAGGTCAAGACCGCAGGCCCGGGCGACGGTGCCTCAACCAGGGCGGCAGGCCCGGGCACGAGAGGCGGTCATGCGGATCTCAAACATCATGGTCTCGGTCGACCTCGGGGCCGCGGCGGCGGACCGGGTCCAGCTGGCGGCCGGCCTCGCGGCACGGTTCGGGGCCAAGCTGACCGGCGTCGCCGCACGGCCGGTCCTCGGACCCATGCCGGTCGGCGACATGCTGGAGGTCGAGCGTGTCTGGACCCTCGAGGAGCGCCTGACCGACGAGCAACTCGCGGAGGCCAAGGCCCTTTTCGAGCGCGAGGCCGGGCAGGCGCCCAAGACGGGCTGGCGCTCCGCACCCACCGATCCGTTGGCTTACCTCGGTGCGCAGGCGCGCACCGCCGACCTCGTGGTCGTCGGCCGGCAGGGGCCTGCGGACGGTGACCCTGGTCCGATGGCGGCCTCCACCGGGGGCCTGCTGATGGAGGTGGGGCGTCCCGTGCTGGTGGTCCCACCGGGCATCGAGCACCTCGCAGCCAAGCGGGTCGTGGTGGCTTGGAAGGACACGCCGGAGGCACGCCGCGCCCTTCACGACGCCCTGCCGGTCCTGGGACATCCCGAGCAGGTTTGCGTGGTGGCCGTGGGGCCGGACGCGCAAAACGTGGGCGCCGAGGGCGCGGCCGAGTACCTGTCCGGGCACGGGATCAAAGCCACGACCCACCTGCTCCGCAAGCCGGAGATCGACACCGCCGACGAGATCCTCCACTTCGCCGGACGCGAGGATGCAGATCTCATCGTGATGGGCGCCTACGGCCACAGCCGCCTGCGCGAGTGGGTCTTCGGCGGTGTCACGCGTCGCGTCCTGCAAGCGGCCCCTGTTTGCTGCCTGATGAGCCACTGATGCGCCAAGCTGCCATCCTCCTCACCGGCGTTCTGGCGCTCGAACTCGTCCTTCCCGCCGCGCCCGCGGCGGCCTGGGACCGGCATGTGCGACAAGGCGAGACGATCGCGCGGACCAATTGCGCGCGATGCCACGCGGTCGGCCGCGTCGGCGACAGTCCGCTGCGGGCCGCGCCGCCCTTCCGCGACCTGCACACGCGCTATCCCGTCGACGATCTCGCCGAGGCGCTTACCGAGGGCATCCGCACCGGTCACCCGAGCATGCCGGAGTTCCGGTTCGACCCGGACCAAGCCCAAGACCTGATCGCCTACCTGAAATCGCTGGAACGCTGAGGGAGAACCCCAATGTACCTCCGCTGCCTTCTCGTCCCCACCGGCCCCGGCATCGACGCCACCCGTCGGCTGGACGCCGCGCTGCGGCTAGGCCGGCGCCTGCACGCGCATATCGGCGTCGCCTTCATGGCGCCGGGCCCGGAGCATGTGCTCGCCGGCATGGCGAGCCTCGCGCCCGTGGACGGCACGACCATCGAGGCCATCGAGCAGGGCGTCCGCGAGGCGGCGGCCGACGGCAAGGCTGCCGTTCAGGCGTGGTGTGAGCGCGAAGGGGTGCCGTTCGCATCCGCGAACGGCCGGCTGGACACCACCTTCGCGACCTGGACCGAGCTCTCCGGCGAGGTCGAGCCCCTGCTGACGCTCGCGGGCCGGGTCAACGACCTCGTGATCGTCGACCGGCCCGACCCGAAGGTCCCGTTTACCGGCCGGGCGCTCGACACGGCCCTGTTCTCGGTGGGCCGGCCGACGCTGATGATCGGCGACACCGTACCCTTTGACCTGCTCGACCACATCGTGATCGCCTGGAACGGCAGCCTGGAGGCGACGCGCCTGATCGGGCAATCCATCGCGCTGCTGCACGAGGCCACGCGGGTCACGGTCGTGCATGCCAGGACCGAACGCTTCGACGAGACCCGGGCCGCCGACCTCTGCGGCTACCTGCAATGGCACGGCGTCGTGGCCGAGGCCGTCACCCTGCCAGTCCATGAGGGGATCTCGGTCGGCGAGGCGATCCTGGCCGAAGCCAAGCGGCAGGGCGCCTCCATGCTGGCCCTGGGCGCCTACACCCACAGCCGGGTGCGCGAGTTCCTGCTCGGGGGCGTCACCCGGCATATGGTCGAGCACGCGCGCATTCCGGTCCTCATGGCCCACTGATCCATCGGGCATGCGAGGTGGCGCATGGCGGCCGGACCGCCGTGCGGCCCCTCACCGCCGCGGGTCGTGGCATGTATGCGCGGGGCGTCGACGGGATCGACGGCGATCTCGACGCTGTAGCCGACGATGCCGATGCCGCGCCCGCTCGTCGCCATCGAGCGGGCGTCCGGGCCGCTCAGTGAGACCTGTCCGTCGTCCGCGGCCTCCACGGGCTTCTGCAACTCGCGCAGGAAGGCCATCGGTCGGCGCAGAGCGGCGATCTTCGCGCCGATGCGCTGCGTCCGTGCCTCGGGAGCGTCGTTGCCTTCCCTGTCCTTCCGGTCGAGCGTCGCGGCCTTTTGCATGAGAGTGGACCTTCGGCCCTCGACCCAACCCAGCCGCTCGGATCACCCTTGGCACTACCCAAAAGCGGTCGCCCGTTGGTCATCCGATAACTCAGGCTCGTTGTGGCAATGGGACCTTGACACCTGGTCCGGAAGTGGCCGTTCCCTTCCGTCTTGACCGTGTCAGCGGCCGATCATGCGGTGTGAGGATGGGGTCGCCCAGACGGCAGCCAGGTTCGCAGGACGACTTCCCCCTGTGGGGCCTCTGCTCACGCGGCCTCGCGGGCTGCCCTCGTCAGTGACAGGATCAGCGCATCGTCGAGGCGGTCCGTTTCGACCAATTTCACACCGAAGCGGTCCGGGCCTGCGTGGACGACCGAGCCGTGGCGGGTGCGGCCGTCCCCGAACTCGATGGACACCGTGGTTTCGGGCTGCACCTCCTGTCCGGGCAGGCACACCTTCGCGCCGCCCGCACTGACGTTCTCAAGGCGAGCCTCGTGCGGCTTGCCGGCGATAGTGACACGGATCGTGGCGGTCGCCTCAAGCCGTATGTTCCTGCGACGTTCGGAAATGGCGCGGACAACCTCCTCCAGGCGGGTGCCGAACGTGCCGGCCTCACCCAGGAGGTTCTCGGCCAACCGCGCCAACTCGGCCGCGAGGCGATCCGTCTCGCTCGCTGCCGCGGGCAGAGATCTCAGGTCGTCGATCGCGGAGCGCGTGCGATCGGCGGAGGCCTGCACTGTTCGGTCGATCTCCGCCGTCGTGGCGCTCTGCTCCTCGACGGCGCTGGCGATCGCCGATGCCGCTCCGTTGATGGTGGCTATCGTCTCATCGATACCGCCCATGGCCGTGAGCACGTCGCTCGACGCCACGCGCAAGGCCGTAACCTGCTGGACGATCTCCGCCGTGGCTCTGCCGGTCTGCTCGGCCAGTCCCTTCACCTCGGAGGCCACCACCGCGAAGCCCCGCCCCGCGCTGCCCGCGCGCGCGGCCTCGATCGTCGCGTTGAGCGCCAGCAGGTTGGTCTGCGCCGCGATCTGACTGATCAGGTCCGTGAAGCTGCCGATCCGCGCACTGGCCTGATCGAGCAGCACCGCGAGCGTGCGGGCGGCATGGACCTGCTCCTGCGCCTGCCGCACCACGGCGTTGGACTGTGCGGCCTGGGTTGCGATCTCCGCGATCGAGGCGGAGAGCTCCGTGACGGCGGCAGCCACGCCCGAGATGTCCGCGACTGATCCCTGGAGACCTTCGACGGATTGATCGAGTTGCCGATGGGTCGCGCCGGCATGGACGCGAACTTGGTTCGTCGACGTGCCCATCACGCCGGCAAGCTCCTGGAAGCGCCCCATGGCGGTCTGGGTCGCCGATGTGATGCGATCGGAGATCTCCACCATGTAGGCGACCCAGGCGTCGCGCTCGACCAAGCGGTCGGCATTGGCCGCTTCGGCGATCTGATATGCGGTACGATCCCGGTAGTGCACGACCGCGCGCGCAAGCGCGGCAATCTCGTCGCTACCCTGAGCTTCCGGCACGTCGGCGGTGACATCTTGGTCGGCCAGAACCCGGATGCGGCGGCCGAGATTGTCGAGCGCCTGGACGATCGACCGGCTCAGGAGCCACGCGATCATGAAGGCCATCGCGGTGACGCTGAAGCCGACAGCACCGGCGACGCTCATGGCGCTGTAGAAGCCGTCGATGCGAACCTTGAGGAGGCGATCGAGCTCGTCGGCTCCAGCCGTCTGCAGGCGGTTGTTCGCCGCGATGGCCGCCGTCATGGCCTGCTCGAAGGCCGCCGTCTCTCGCGGTGTACGACGTCCTGTCTCGTGCGCCTGCATGAGGGCGTCGGCTGTCGAGAACAGCGCCTTGTAGGCGTCCTGAAGGCCTTCCAGCGGGCGAGCAAGCGCCTGCTTGGTGTCTCCCGCATTGGCAGCGAAGGCCTTGGCGAGAGACCGCTCGACGCCCTCGAAATTCGCCCTGAGCTTGCCCAGGTCGATGAGCGTTGCAGCGTACTCCGCTTTCGAGATGTTCGTCCGCTCCGCTTGCGCACGAGCCGGCCCCAGCAGCTTCCAGCTCAATTCGAGCATCTCGGGCAGTCGTACCACCGCCGCGTCCATGACGTAGAAGGAATCGAGGTCGGGATCGAGCAGGAGGTTCGATCCGTCTCCGACGGCGTCGATCAGAGCATGAGCAGCAGCAACCTGAGCGGCACGATCGGAGCCAGGCAAGACCTTGCCGAGGTTCTCACTTGCGCCGGCGGCCTTGTTGGCCTCCGCCAGAGCCGAGCTGGTCGCGCGCTCGGCACGGAGTTTCTGAGCGTCGATGGCCGCACTGGCATCCACGGTGGCGGCCTGGAGCATGACGGGCCACACGGCATGGATCTGAGTGACCCCGATCCTTTCGGCGTCAGCAAAGCGCACGCTGGTCATGGCCTGTTGCACGTAGAGCGCGGCGAAGAGGCCGATCGGCAGCAGGAACAGGCTCGCCGTCGCGATGAGCTTGCGACGGATCGTCCAGATACTCTTCAAGGCAACCCCCGATCCGGCCAGACGAGAAATCTTCGGCGTACAATCGCACAGAGCCGCTGACCGACTATGAATGCGGCGCTAATTAATCTGCCTATCCTGAGCGCAAGTGGGCGAAAACCTGCCTCGCAGCGCGGCCTCAGAACGCATCGGCACGATAGGATTGAGTGATTTCAGGTCAGCGACGCCGAGATGGGGTATCTCCGCCTCCCAATTGCGCGGGTGCGGAAGGCTCGCCGAGCAGCTCGTATTCACGAGCGTCCTCCGCCGCGCCGAGCCCTGCCGCACTTGCGACAAGGCGACATTGCGCTGGCCGATCTCTACCCTCTGACCAGTGCTCCGTCTGAAATCGGGCTGTTCGACAATCTATTTCGGTTGTGAGCGGAGGGGATCGCGACGTCCGCTTCGATGCGCCGTTTGCTTGGAAGCGGACCGGCACAAATCCACCCCTCTGAGACACTCACGCGGGCCTGCGCGATGGCCGAGGCTGGCTGGAAGCGGCTCGTCCGCTTCGGAGGACCCCGCCGCGCAAGCGGAGGCGCGGCTTCCGACCGGAGCCTCCGTTCCTGAGCGAGCCAGTTCGTCCCAAAGCAACCGACGACGGCCACTCATCGGTCCCGCCAAGCTTTGCTGATCTGATCCATCAGCGGCTTCGTCAGATAGGACAGCACCGTGCGGTCACCGGTCTTGAGAAAGGCGTCGACCGGCATGCCCGGCACGAGACGGATCTCGCCCAAGCGCGCGCGCTCGGCATCGGAGACCCGGATACGCGCCTTGTAGAAGCTCAGACCCGACTTCGGGTCCTGCGTCACGTCCGCCGCTACGCGATCCACGAGCCCGCTGATCTCCGGCGTTGTGCGCTGATTGAGCGCCGAGAAGCGCAGAGTCGCGAGCTGATCGATCTGCACGTGGTCGATATCCTTCGGGTCCACCCGCACTTCGACAGCGAGTTCGTCTGACTCGGGGACGATCAGCATCGCGGGTTCGTTCGGGGTCACGAGGCCGCCCACCGTGTGCACCGTCATCTGATGAACGACGCCATCCTGTGGCGCCCGAAGATCGGTTCGCCGCAGCTGATCGAGGGCGGCCGTCCGCTTCTCCTCATATTCCGACCATTTGCTCCGAATGTCGGTCAGGTCCTTGCTCACCTCGTTCCGCATGTCCTCGTCGACCTGCATGATCTGCAGTTCGACCTCGTTGATCTTGCCCTTGGTCTGCGCGATCGAGGCGGCAAATCTGCCGCGGTCACCGTCGAGCCTCGCGGCCTCGCGCTCGAGGGACGTCAGGCGGGGAAGCTGGATCAGGTTCTTCAGCCAAAGCTCACGGATGCCCTTCAGCTCCTGGTCCACAGCGGAGACCTCCCGCGTCTTCGCGGCCATCTGATCGTTGATCCCGGCGATCTCCTGGCTGAGCTGGGCGACGCGTTCGCGCAGCTGGGCCTTGCGGCCCTGCCGTGCCTTGCTGCGCGCCAGGAACAGGCGGGTCTCGCTGTCGATGAGGCGGGCGACCGCGTCGTCCGAGGACGCGCGGGCCTGGAGATCGGAGGGAAAGTTGAGGGCGATGTCGCCATCGCGCTCGGCCTCCTCGCGCGTCCGCTTGGCGGCGAGCGCATCCATCGCGCGGAGAACGGTGTCGAGGATCGCCCGCGGCTGCGTCTCGTCCAAGCGCACCAGGATGTCGCCGGCCCTGACGTGCTCGCCTTCGCGCACGCGCAACTCGCCGACGATCCCGCCGATCGGATGCTGGACCTTCTTCACGTCGCTCTCGACCACGAGCCTTCCGGACGCGATGACCGCGCCGCCGATCTGCGTGAAGCTCGCCCACCCGCCGACGCCGCCGACGAGCGTCGTAACCAACAGGGCGGTGAAGCGGACCTGTCGTCGGATCGCCGCCCGGGACGCATGACCGAGGGGCGGCGACGCGTGCTCTGGTGCGACGCGCATCGGAATGGCGGTGGGCATCCTGTCCCCTCCCGGGGTGTGAGGTGTGCACGACGTCCCGGCGCGACGGCCGGGTGCGCGGCTGACCGGCGTTGCGGGCGTGGTGCGGTCTCGACGGGATGAGATGGTGTCGCACGCCCGTGCCGCGGGTCCGTGAGCAAGGTCACGCAGCGGATCGAGGTCGATCCCGGCAACGCGCTACGGCAGCGTCCCGACGAAGCGGTGCCCGATGACCACCCGGCCGCCGCGTACCACCTCGAAGGTCGCCTCGTAGGTCCCCGCGCGGAAGCCCTCGGCCGGACGCCGCCTCCCTGTGAAGACCAGAGATTGTGCGCGCGGATTGGCGAGGGGCGGCAACTGGTTCTCAACGAGGATCCGTCCGTCCGGACCGCGGACGACGAGACGCTGCACGTCGCCGGCCTCAAGGCTGATCGCCCGGACCCAGGCGACCAGTGTCTCGGCGCGAGCGCGGAGGGGACTGGCGGTCTCGGCCTCGACGGCGGCCATCGTCACGGGGCCGTCGGAGAAGCCGGAATTGAGGACCGACCCGATCCGGTAGCGAAGGCTCGCGCGGACCGCTTCATCCCAGAGGCTCGCTTGGCGGCCGGGATGAGCTGAACCGTCGATCGCGAAGGGATCAACGGGCCGATCGGCGCGGCGAACGGTAAAATGGAGATGTGGAAACTCCGTTGCGCCGGAGAGGCCGACATGACCGATGACTTGGCCGGCCGCCACGGCTTGGCCGGGTCGCACCGTCACGCTGCCCTGGGCCAGATGGCAATACTGGGTCTCGTATGATTCCGCATGCGCGATGACGAGACCGTTTCCGCATTCGGCGCCGGCCACCTTCGCCATCCCGGTCTCGCGAACCGAGACGTCGGGCGCGTCCGTACGGATTCGGAGGACAGTGCCGGCAGCCGCCGCCCGCACGGCTCCGAGCGGTCCGGCCGCTGCGACGGATGAAGCAAGGCGGAAGTCCGTTCCGTCATGCCGATCGTAGGTCTGCGAACCGCCGGTGAAGTCGCGAGCCTCGGGACCGGGGTCGCGATCTACATAGTACTGGACGAAGCAGGTTCGGCCCGGATCGCAGGCGAGCGGAAGCTGCAGTTGGAGAGAATCGGCACCTGCTCGCATCGACCACAGAGTCGTCGCAAGGAGGCAGGCGAAGACGCGTGACGCTAGCATGACCGGCTCGCTTTCCAGGATTCCCAGCTTGATGTTCTCAGGCGCATCCGAGGCGGATTTCCCGGCATCGCCCGGGCGACGCGACGAAACATCCGGCGGCCTCGCCGCGCGCCGAGCCGCGGGCTTCGCGACTGCCGGGACCGGCCTGCTTGAGGCTCCCGCGGATCCAATTCGGTGGCAGCAGGTCACCATCTGCGGTGACGATCCAGGGTTGCCGATCGGGATGAGTCAGGACTGCAGCCGCCGCAGCGATCGCTTCGCGCAGGCTGTCGAACTGCTCGGGATGCCTTGAGAGGAAGCGGGCCGCTCCTTCGTGCCAGACCTTGAGGGACGCGGGACGTTCGAGGATTTCGACTTCCATCGCTCGGGTTCCTTGTGCGGTGGCGGCACGCGGCCTCTCGAGGGATCCGGCGGCCTCAGGTGCAGTTCACCTGCTCCTGTTCTGGCCCTGAATGTTCCACCCTCCCGGGTCGGCGACTGTGAGCGAGATCACCGATCCGGTGCGTCGGACAGGCGCCGGGACGGGCGCATCCGGCGGTGACGGTCGGGCCGGTTCGGCGGGCAGGCCGCCGTCACCGCCACGGAGGATCGGAACTCCCGTGCGGAGCGACGGCCGATTCGCCAGGCCGGCCGGATCGCGCAGCCGCCTGCCGTTGCTGATGTCCGGGATCGGGGTTCCTCGTCCGCACAGCCCCGCAGAGTTGCGACACAGCGGTCGCGGGAGACCGGCGGAGCCGACGTGATCCCGATCACAGTCCGGCGCGGGACTGCCGGCTCATATCGGTCTCACGACACGCGGCGGACCCGAGCCCGTCGCCACGATGAGGTCGCCGAAGCCTTCCCGAGGAGACGGAACATGTTCGAATTCCTGAAGAAGAGACTCCAGGCTCAGTCGTCCAAGCGGGTCACCGAAGTGGGCTGGACCATCACCGATACCAAGGCGGCCCTCATCTGGGACGACCCGGAGCCGTTTCGGCGAGACCTCGGCCGGGCAGCATCGGCCAAATCAGTCCAAGGCTGCCCGGCAGCGGTCGATTTCGATGCCCGTCACATCGTGATCCGATGCCCCGTCGACCTCCATCTGCGCATCAACCTGGAGGAGGGCCGTGCCCCGGTCCTGGAGAATGTGGACGGCGCCCGCAGCACGATCCGCCCCAAGCACATCGGCCAGATGGTGAGCATCGTGAGCCCGGCCGAGTGGCGCCACCCGAAGCGGCCCATCCTGCAGATCATCACGCCCTACCTCTTCCTCTCGGACGAGGTCGCCTACATCAACCAACTCCCGCCGTTTCTCGACTATCAAGCCGACCTACTTCCAGGGACGCTGATCAGCGGCCGCTTTCCGGTCCACATCTGGCCGCGTCCTTTGATGTGGGCCTTCGAGTGGCACGATACGTCGAAGAACCTGATCCTGCGCCGCGGCCAGCCCTGGTTCTACGTACGCTTCGACACACTCGATCCCTCGAAGCCGACGCGCCTCGTGGAGGCGGAGATCACGCCGCAGGTGCAGCGCTACATCGACGATATCAGCGGCGTCACGAATTACGTGAATCGCACCTACGCGCTGTTCGAGAGGGCCAAGAAACGCCGGCCCGAGCGATTGCTCGTTCCGCGCGCGGACCGGAAGGCAACGCGTTCAGCCGCCAAGTGCCCGATGGCCGCTTGAGCACAACCGGATGAGGCTGGTCAGGCGCACATGTTGTCCGGCCCAGCTCGCTCGAACGCTCCCTGTGTGAGCCTGCTCACGGCTTCTCGGCCCTGTCGATCGCAGATTTAGCCATCCGGGCCCGGCTGGCCGCTCGCTCTCGGAATCTCCGGCCCGGGGCCTTGCCGGGCTTCTTCGGCCAAACGATCCAGCAGAGGGATGATGTGCGATGAAACCGGCGTCCGTCGAACTCGGCGCGGCATTGTCGAGCTGCCGCTCGGCCCTGGCCAGCCTCATCGTCACCAGCGGCCTCCTCAACATCCTGTATCTGACAGCCTCGTTCTTCATGTTGCTGATCTCTGACCGTATTCTCCCGAGCCGGTCGGTGCCGTCCCTCATCGGTCTCGTCCTCCTGGCTCTGATGCTCTACGCGTTCCAGAGCGCCCTCGAGGCGCTCAGGGGCCGCATCCTGAGCCGGATCGGTGCCGTCCTCGATGAATGCCTCAGCCCCCGCGTCTTCGACGCGCTCGTGCGCGGTCCTCTGGAGGGCGGGGCCGCCACCAACAGCCAGATGCCGCTGCGGGATCTCGATCAGGTGCGCGGCTTCCTCGGAGGCTCGGCACCAACGGCACTCTGCGACCTGCCCTGGATGCCGCTCTACTTCATCATCTGCTTCCTGTTTCATCCCCTGATCGGCTTCGCCACCGTCTCGGGAGCGCTCCTCCTCGTCGCGATCACCCTCGTCGCGGACCGCCTCACGCGCGGCCCGTCGAAAGTCGCGACCGAGCATGGGCAGCGCCGGAGCAGCGTGACGGAGGCCAGTTGCCGCAACGCCGATGTCCTGATCGCCATGGGCATGCAGGGCCACTTCGCGGCCCGGTGGCACGATGCCCACTCCCAATACCTCCTGGCGCAGCAGCGCATGAGTGACGTCGCGGGCGCTTCGAGCGCTGTCTCGAAGGCGGCCCGTATGGCGCTGCAGTCGGGCGTCCTGGCGCTCGGCGCCTATCTGGTGATCCGCGGCCAGAGTTCGCCCGGCATCATCATCGCCTCGTCGATCCTGCTCGGCCGCGCACTGGCGCCGCTCGATGCGACGATCGCGAACTGGAAAGGTGTCATCGCCGCGCAGCAGAGCTGGAGCCGGCTCGCCGACACGATCACCAAGGCGTCGGCTGCGCGGCCCATCTCCACCCTGCCGGCGCCCATGCAGGTGCTCAAGGTGGAGGGCGTGAGCGTCGCCCCCCCCGGCAGCACGCGCCTCACGGTGAAGGAGGTGCGGTTCAGCCTGAAGGCGGGGCAGGCGCTCGCCGTCACCGGCCCGAGCGGATCTGGCAAGTCGACCCTGGTCCGAGCGCTCGTCGGCATCCTGCCTCTGGCCCGAGGAACGGTCTGGCTCGACACCGTGCCGATCTCCCAGTGGCAGGCCGCGGATTTCGGACGCCACGTCGGATACCTTCCGCAGGAGGTCTCGCTCTTCGCCGGTACGGTGGCGGAGAACATCGCCCGCTTCACGCCCCACGCGGACCGTGCTGAAATCGAAGAGGCCGCGCGACAGGCGGGGGTCCACCAGCTGATCGAAAGTCTGCCGGAGGGCTATCAAACGGTTCTGGGCGACGGTGGCACGGGCCTGTCCGGCGGCCAGCGGCAGCGCATCGGCCTCGCCCGCGCCCTGTTCGGCTCGCCTTTCCTCCTCGTCCTCGATGAACCGAACGCCAACCTGGACGGCGAGGGCGACGCCGCCTTGACCCGAGCGATTCTCAGCGTCCGGGCCCGCGGCGGCATCGTCATCATCGTGGCCCACCGGATGAGTGCACTGACTGCCGTCGACTTGATGCTGACGATCGAGGCCGGCCAGGTTACGGCTTTCGGGACCAAGGACGAAGTGCTCCGCAAGATTCGGGGACAGTCAGGCGGCGAGGTGAAGAGCGCGCGGGCCGATACCGGTCCCGGCCGCACGGCGGCGCACCATCCCCCGATGCACATCGTGAAGGAGAGCGCCTGACATCGTCCGGCGAAGAGGCGGGGATGCGGCCAGGGCCCGGTGGAAGGCCCTCTGAGCGGGCGGTCCGGTCATCCGGGCCGCCCGCGCCGTTCTGGAGAGGGCACGGTCGGGAGGGCGGCCGTGGCGCCCGGCCCGGCTGCGCGCAGCCCGCCCCCTGCTGTCGAGCGGCGCCGGCCAAACCACGCGGCGGCCGTGGCATCGGGCCCGGCGTGATGGCGACCTGCTTCGGACCGGCGGTCGCACGCTCGTCCCCGAGGCGACGCCGCCTTTCGACAGGCCGGGCTGCCTTCGCGCCGATCCCCAGCTCCGATCGGGACCGGTCCTGAAGGGAAAACCGGACAGGCCGGCAAGGCTATGGAACGGGAAGACGACCCGAATTGCGGGTCCGGAGAGATTGCCATGCCCGCCGCGCCAGGAGGCTTCCGAGGCGAGGGCGAGTGGGTCGGTTCGGGCCGGCGGCGGAGCGGGCTACCGAGATACTGCCGCATCGGCCGAGCGGCAGGCGCAACGAGAAACACGCGTTTAACCGAAGCGTTATCGCAATTCTCGTGAAAGTTTCGATAGACGGTCGATGCTGAGCCGAGACGGCGCGACATGCATCAACTGGGCGTCCGTCGACCGGACCGATGGAAGAGCTCCTCTGAGCGGCGCTGAAGGCGGGGCATCCGGATGGTACCGGCGGCAAGAGGCCGAGGCTCCTTCCGGCGACACGCCTGTGGGCCAGGGGTGATCCTCCACTCAGTCACCGAGCGGTCCATTGTGATCTTCATCACGGTATCCGCCCCGACGTCATCATAAAACAAAGTCGACTTCGACGGGGAACCCTCCGGATCAAGTCTCACATATCGCAGAAAAGACTGTGCAATCCATAGAGAAACTGTTGGGCGGCGAGGCGCCGTCCCACAATTGATGGAGTAACGGACATGGCTAAGATCTACGGCACATCTGGCAACGACACCATCTACGGTGGCGATGGCAACGACACCATCTACGGTGGCGGTGGAAACGACACCATCTATGGTGGCGGTGGAAACGACACCCTCTACGGTGGGTCCGGCAACGACCACCTCTACGGCGGCAAGGGTGACGACACCGTCTACGGTGGCAAGGGCAACGACACCATCCACGGCGGGTCGGGCAACGACCACCTCTACGGCGGCAAGGGTGACGACACCGTCTATGGCGGCAAGGGCAACGACACCATCCACGGCGGGGCCGGCAACGACCACCTCTACGGCGGCAAGGGTGACGACACCGTCTATGGCGGCAAGGGCAACGACACCATCCACGGCGGGGCCGGCAACGACCACCTCTAC